>Ga0265297_10000855_pt1 | contig 81648 bp, 91 predicted proteins | sample Munlanlwell13791_FD_192502 | JGI IMG/M metagenome (GOLD analysis project Ga0265297, IMG submission 192502) | Leachate microbial communities from a municipal landfill in Southern Ontario, Canada - Leachate well 137-91 | ecosystem: Engineered > Solid waste > Landfill > Unclassified | place...
GAAGGATCCCTTAGCTTTCAGCATTGATCTGGCAGCGAAAGCCAAAGGCTTTCGCTGCCAGATCCGGCGTCATCATTTCACCGCCACCCAAATATTTTTTCATCAGACTATTTATTAGCTCATGAGTTAGCTCATGAGCTAACTCATGAGCTAGAATAACAAGGCAGCGGAAAATTTCTTTGAAATTTTCCGCTGCTTTAACATTAAACAAAAGCCGTCAGGATTTTTCTTTGAAAAATCCTAACAGCTTTCATCAATTTAACATTATTTACTCATTTCATAATGCCTTTTTATCTCTCCCGCTGATAAAGCCCGATTGTAAATGCGGACTTCGTCGATGAGACCTTTGAAAGGGTTTGCCCAGAACCCCTTTCCTATATACATTTGAGTAGAAACCAAATCATTTACGGTGAGTATTGTTTCACCAACTAAGCCACCATCATAATAGACTTTAACATGCTTATTATCCATGGTAGCAACGGCGTGATGCCATCCAACATGCGTAGAAATGTCAAGAATAAAATTATAGTTATAGCCAAGATAATCTAAACGGGTTCTTCCATCTCGAAAGGTTACCCCTAACGCTCTTGTTTTCCCCTCAGAGGGTGAACCGATTGCCAACATATGCATTTCGGCATTATCGGGCAAAGGTTCTTCTCTATACCACCAAAGTTCTAATGTAAAAGGAGAAGTTGCCGAAGTAGGAAAGTTACTAATGTTTCCCATATCAACATAATCATCTGTTCCATCAAAACTTAATGCTTTATTAACTTGACCATCAGTCCAAGTTGGTCCACTAATAAGAGTACCACTATTGTTATTACCACTACTATCATTAACAATGGTACCTGCTCCTTCATCAAACGACCAAGAACCAACTGGCTTGAGAGGTGAGATGAATAAATTATTACCTACTTCATAAACATAAGGATCTGGACCGCCATCGCCAATAGTTTTTGAATCTTTACCACCTTTAGGACCAAAAGTCTGTGATTCTGGATAGGCAGTTAAAATATACCCTCTTTGAGGATTACAATAAAAGGTATAATACAAACTATTATCTAGACTATTTTTTGGATCAACGGGCAAAACTGATGTTTGTAAATAATTAAGACTTTTGAAATTTAAAGGAATCCAACCTGTGCCATCAGTATTTCTGATCTTATCTTCGCTTACTTGAACCCACGAAATACCTGCTGGCAAATTATTATTAGATAAAGGAGTTTCTGAAGGTAGTGAAGCATAAATTTTGGTACCGTCGCAATAGCTGGTATTAAGCATTCCTTCACTGCGCGCTAATTGCAGAAGCATTTCTAAATTAGCCATATCTGTTAATCGTTGTGTATCACGCGCTTTTTTTGTTATTTCAGTGGGGTTAATGGCCAATACAACAACCGTCATTAAAACCGCAATAATCGCTACTGTTATAAGTATCTCTATTAAAGTAAAAGATTGGCTATTATGAGAAAGAAATTTATTTAATCGATGATCAGCCATATAGGACTATTATAACATATAGAACTATTATAAAATAGAAATTTAAGAGATGGAAGTGAAGTGTACCCATTTTTTAGGCACTTTGTCCTTTCTGGTTTTTACTGTCTGGGGTGTACCCATTTTTCGTCCTGTTTTTTTATTGTCATCCTATTTTTTTATTGTCATCCTACTTTTTTATTGTCATCCTGAACGTTAGTGAAGGATCCCATGGACTTCAGCAATAATTAGCAATCTTTGCTGTGGATGGGATTCTTCCCTGCCCGCCGTAGGAGGGCCTGCCCGCCGTAGGAGGGCCTGCCCGCCGTAGGAGGGCCTGCCCGCCCTGCCTACCGGCAGGCAGGCGAACAGGCGGGGCTTCGTTCAGAATGACCGTTCGTAATAACCGTTTATTTTTTTCTCTGAATAACTTTTTTTACTGCTTCTTTTATGGCATTTTTTCCCATCCCGAATGCTTCAATTAATTCATTGGGATCACCCGATTCGCCAAACTTATCTTTCATTCCAATAAATTCAATAGGCACGGGGAAATTTTCAGCCAAAACTTCGGCAATCGCTGATCCCATTCCGCCCATTACTTGATGATCTTCAACAGTCACAATTGCGCCACATTTTTTTGCTGCCTCAATAATTGTCTTTTTATCTATTGGTTTGATAGTGTGATTATTAATTACCATTGCTTCAATTCCTTCTTTAGCTAATTCTTCTGCTGCTAAAAGAGCATTATGAAGCAAAGGTCCGCAACCGATAATAGCCACATCTTTTCCGTCGCGAAAAACCAAAGCTTTGCCAATCTCAAATGGCGTCTCTTCCGTAGTCATAATTGGTGTTTTTTCTCGGGCAAATCTTAAATAAACCGGGCCAACATATTCTGCTGCGGCTAAAGTAGCTTTTTTAGTTTCTATTGCATCACAAGGTGCAATCACTACTAAATTAGGAATGCAACGCGTGATAGCAATATCTTCAAGGCCTTGATGAGTGGCGCCATCAGGACCAACAGAAACACCAGCATGAGCGCCAGTAATTTTTACATTGGCATTAGAATAGCAAACACTTACGCGCAATTGATCCCAATTGCGACCCGGACAAAATACAGCATAAGTAGAAACAAAGGGAATTTTGCCAGCCATAGCCATCCCAGCGGCTAATCCCATCATATTTTGTTCGGCAATTCCAGTTTCAATAAAACGATCAGGAAAAGCTTTTTGAAACATTGCTGAGCGAGTAGAATCAGAAATATCAGCGCAAAGAGCAACAACTCGTGAATCTTTTTGGCCAGCCAAAACTAAACCTTCGCCATAACCATCGCGCGTTGGTTTTTGTTCAACATCAGAATCAAAAATTTTAGGATTTAATTTCAAGTTTTGATTGAGCATATTTTATTTTTAACTTTTTATTTTTTGACGACTTTTAATTTTGTTTTTAATGATAATTCTCTATTATTTTGTCATCCTGCACTGCTGTGGATGGGATTCTTCGCCTGCCTAACCGGTAGGCAGGGGCTGCGCCTGCCCACCTTTGGTGGGCCCTCAGAATGACATACTAATACATTGTCATCCTGAGGGGCTTCAGCCCCGAAGGATCCCATGGCTTTCAGTAAAAATCATCAATCATTGCTGTGGATGGGATTCTTCGCCTGCCTTACCGGCAGGCAGGGGCTAACGTCCTCAAAATGACAACTGAAAAAAGTTGTTAATCTGCTTCGCTTTGAATTTTGCCTTGAAGAGTACGCAATTCTTTAAGCGCTTTTAGTGCCTCTTCTTGATTAGGCGCTTTTCCATGCCATTCTGGTTTCCATTCCATAAAATTAACTCCCTTGCCGGGAATCGTATGGCAAATAATCATCACAGGTTCTTCATAAATTGATTTGGCGTGTTCAATGGCATCAATAATAGCAGGAATATTATGACCATCAATTTCTAATACATGCCAACCAAAAGCCTCATATTTTTCTTTTAGAGGTTCCAAAGGCATTACATCTTCAGTAAAACCATCAATTTGAATATTATTGCGATCCATCAAAAATGTTAAATTATCTAATTTATGTTTGCCAGCAAACATTGCCGCTTCCCAAGTTTGACCTTCTTGCTGCTCGCCATCACCCACCAAGCAATAAACTTGCCATTTTTTTCTATCCATTTTAGCCGCATAAGCTAAGCCAACAGCAATAGAAGAACCTTGAGACAATGGCCCGGAACTATTATCAATACCTGGTAGAATTCCAGCATGCGGGTGGCCTTGTAGGCGACTGCCGAATTTTCTTAAAGTTTTTAATTCTTCAACTGGAAAAAATCCAGCACGGGCTAATGCCGCATAATGAATGGGACAAATATGACCATTTGATAAAATAACGCGATCGCGGTCTTCCCAATTAGGATTTTTAGGATCTACATTAAGAATGCCGCTGAAATACAAAGCAGTAAAAACATCGGCCATTCCCAAAGGACCAGCTGAATGACCTGATTTTGCTTCCAAAAGCATTTCAATAACATCGCAACGTAATTGCGCTGCCATTTCATTTAATTCTTTAAGTTTTTTGTCTGTTAAAAGCATAATATTAAATATAAAATTAAATAATTTAAATCTCCAATTTTTAAAACTAATAAATTTTGATTTGCGATTTGAAATTTTGAGATTTAATTATTATATTTTTTCTAATAATTTAATTTTTTCCTCGACCTTAGATAAATCAGAAAAAATATAAGAAGAGGAATTGATGATATCAGCACCAGCTTTTTTAATCAGTGGCGCTGTCTTATCATTTACTCCCCCATCGACCGCTATTTTTAAATAAGGGAAGTTCTTCTTAATATTTTCGATTTTTTCCAAATTAGAAGGTTCGAAAACTTGGCCAGCTGGACCAGCGGAAACAGCTAAAACCTGAACCAAATCAATTTTATTAGCGTAAGGAATAATATTTTCCCAAGGCGTTTTGCTTTCAATTGCCAAACCAATTTCTTTCTGATAATTTTTAGCTAACGCTAGAATTTGATTAAACGAGTTTTCGTTAATAGTTTCTAAATGAACAATAACTCTTTTAACATTAGGAATTTTAAACCATTCTTCCACTGCTTTTTCTGGTTCCACTACCATTAAATGAATTTCAAAATTTAAAGATGGATTAAGCGTTAATAAATCAGAGGGATTGTTCCAAGTTGTATAGGAAGTAAATTTGCCATCAGCAATATCAAACTGAATCCAATTAACTATGTTTTCCATTAATACCACCTTCTTTTTTATTTCCTCAAAGCTTTTTTCGTTAATTGTTGGAATCACCTGCATTTTCTTTGTCAGTAATTTCTTTTAAGCGACGAATATAACGTTCTTTGGGAAGAAAATCTGTTGTTAACCAAGTACGAATAATTTTTTTAGCTAAAGAAAAAGAAACGGTGTTAGCGCCGAGACATAAAATATTTGAATCTAAATGTTCGCGTGATTGTTGAGCTGTTTTTTTGCTTGTTATAAGCACGGCGCGAATTCCTTTAATTTTATTGGCGGCAATACTCATTCCTAATCCATTAGTACAAATTAAGATTCCGCGCGCTGATTGATCGCCCTCGGCTAATTCTTTGGCTACGCGCTCTGCAACGCGAAAAGCAAAAATAGGAAAATCGTCTTGAGGATCCAATTGCAAATTGCCCAAATCTTCAAATTTAAGATCAGAGGCAGTTAAAAATTCCTTTATTTTCTCTTTATATTTGAAACCGGCATGATCTGCTCCTAGATATATCATACCTGAATATTATAGCATAAAATAAATTCAAATCCCAAGCCTAATAATGGATGAAAAAACCGGGTCTTAATTAAGGCTTTGTAGCTGACGGCGGCGATTTTTCTAAAAGAAAAATCGCCGCCGCATCATTAGTTTTGAAATTTTATTTTTTATTATTCCCCTACTTTATAAAGAATGTAAGCGGGATTTTCGTAAAAAATTGGAAAACGATTTCGGAAATAATCGTAATTAGTAACCCAATCATTTTGCGGGTATTTTTCTATAAGAATATAGTCTGGAGAGTATTGATGAATTAATTGATCGGCATTATCAGCGCCACGATAAATGGCAAGTAATTCTTCATAGCGTTTCGTACAATCAATGCCATGTGACCAAAGCCAACCGCGATAGCCCATTAGAATGCGTCTTCCCGCTAACGAAGAAATGGGGTTATTGTGTTTATCGGTGGTTAGAAAAAGATCATCCGGTTGAGTATTTTTTTCCACAAAAGCAGCGAGAGCTTGATCTGCTGGTGAATAAAGAGCATAACGATCTACGCGTTCTTTTTGAGCGGCCAAAATTCCGGGCAAAAGAGTTAGTATCAATAAAAACAAGGCAAGCATTTTATATCCCCAATGCTTTTTACTAAAAAGATAATCAAAAACGATTGCCACCAAAGCCGCTGAAAGAAGAAACCAAAGCATAAAAACTTTAGTATTATCAAATTCCCAAGGTTGAAAAATAAAAATATTAGCTAAAACGAAAATGCCAATTGAAGCGCCGTAAAAAGAAGCAATCTTTTTCTGATGATTTAATTGAAGAGCAATGATAAAACCGGCAATCATGAAAACAAGATAGAGGCCGAGATTTTTTAACCAGAAGTTCCAAAAAAAAGTATCTTGAGCCATCCAGCCCCATTGTAATCTGAAAAAGGATTTATTGCCAAAAGGAAATAACCAGCTTGTTGGAATTAAAGCCAAAATCAATACCGGTAAAGCACAAATCAGCCAATCCTTAATTTTAAATTCATGATAAAAAATCCATTGGATTAAAAATAAAAAACCGCAAAAAATAATAAGCGCTAAAAACAAATGGGTGTGGATGGCAGGCATTAAGCCAATTACTATACCTGCCCAAAAAAGATTTTTTGATTTTTTATTTTCCCAATAATTCCATAAAAAATAAAGGGCAAAGCAAGTAAAAACCAATCCTAATACTATTGTGCGTTGGGGCAAAAGAAAATCAGCTAATATATTAGAAAATTCAATTTGATATTGAGATAGGTGGGTGTATTGGAGAGAAAGATTTTGTAAAAAATGCAGTAATGATTGACCACTTTGAGAAAAATCCTTAAAAAAATAATACAAAGCAAAAGTTGAACCATTAAGAACAAAAAGGAAGGGAGTAAGAAATGCGGCCACCCGCCTTTTGGTTATTTTTAAAATCAATAAATAGATAAGCAGAATTAAAGCTAGAAGCGCAATAAAACTAGGCAAAATAATTGACCAGCGTAAATTAAGACCTGCTTTCATCAAGAGAGATGAAAGATAATCAAAAACAAAGGGGTATCGTGTTTGTTCGCCAAAATAAAGAGGATCGTTTTTTAAAACATCAAACAACCCCCTTTCTTTAAAATTAGTAATAAGAGTTAGATGGTAAGGTAAATCGCCCCAGGTGGAACCAGCAGAATACAAACTGCCATTGAGTTCTAAAAGAGTATGAGAAGACAAAAGATCAAAAAAGAGCCAACCAAAAAATAAAAGAAGAACGATAATTTCCCAATGGGATTTTAGATAAGCCGTTAGTTTGGGCATAAATAAAATTAAAAATTAAAATAATTAATCTCTTTGCAGAATGTTGCGGAATTTTTCTGAAAGAAAAATTCCGCAACAACAAACGTTATTTTGAAGTTTGATTTTTTAAATTTAAAATTCTTTCAGCGTGTTTTATTAAACTAGCCGCATACCCCCACTCATTATCATACCAAATAAGTATTTTTACTAAATCACCGCCAATAACTTTTGTGAATGATAAATCAGCAATGCTGGGATGACGATTTCCAATTAAATCAGAGGAAACGACTGGATCAGAAACAACAGTAAAAATATCTTTCCAACGAGGATTTTTGGCAGCGTCGGAAAATATGCGATTAATTTCTTCTTCGCTGGTTTTATTCTGAGAAAGAAAAGTAACATCAGCGAGTGATACAATTGGAACAGGCGTACGAATAGAAATGCCATCGAAAACGCCATCCAATTCTTTAATAACCTTTCCAACTGCAATGGCTGCGCCGGTTGTAGATGGTGTAAGATTAATCGCTCCAGCTCGACCGCGTCGCAAATCTTTGCTGTCTGGTCCATCAACTATTTTTTGAGTAGCGGTATAAGCATGAGTAGTGTTAAGAATGGCCTTTTTGACACCTATTGTTTCTAAAAGAATTGCTAAGGCAGGAGCAATCGCGTTTGTAGTGCAGGAACCATTAGACGTTATTTGAACCTGTGAAATTAAATCATCGTTGATGCCGCAAATAATTGTTGCGCCTTTAGTTAATAAACCATCATCATCTTTGGCGGGAGCAGTAATAATGACGCGATTTGCGCCGGCTTGTAAATGAGCGCTCGCTTTTTCAAAACTTTCAAAAGCGCCCGTTGATTCAACTACTACATCAATCTTTAAATCTTTCCATGGGAGCTGTGAAGGATCTTTTTGCTGAAAAAAGACAATGCGGGATTTTTCAATATGCAGAAAATTCTCTTTTTCACTTTTTTCCACTTTTATTTCTTTTGAGTATTGTCCGTAAACAGAATCATATTTCAAAAGATAAGCCAAAGTATCTATATCAGACAGATCATTAATGGCGACGATTTCCAAATTAGGATGATTAAAGGCTTGACGAAAAAAAATACGACCAATTCGGCCAAAACCATTAATAGCAATACGTAATTTTTCCATAGAGAAATAAAATAACTATTTATTCGACTTTCTTTTATTATAACGGATTATTTTAAATTTTTTAACCAAAAAGCACCAATGCCAAAAGCGACAGACACATTTAATGATTCCTTTTTCCCACTCAAAGGAATTTCTAATATTTTATCACAATAATTTAAGTAACGTTTATTAATGCCTTTTACTTCATTGCCAACCACTAAAGCAATTTTTTGATAAGAAGGTGGCAGGTGCTTAAATTTATTAATTTTAACACTACCCTTTCCCAACTCTAAAGCAATAAGATAATACCCTTCTGTTTTTATTTTTTTCAAAATTCTAAATGTTTGACTTGCTTTTTCCCAGAGTAAATAATTTTCGGCACCAAGGGCTGTTTTATGAATTAATCTTTTATGCTTCTCGCTGTCAGGTGCCGGCGTAATTCCACCAAGATAAAGTTTTTGAAAGCCCAACGCTTCGGCTGTGCGAAAAATAGCGCCTACATTTAGCAAGCTTCTAATATTATCTAAAATAGCGACAAATTCTTTATTATTCGTATCCATAAAAAAACAACTGCAAATTTAGTTAGATAAATTGATTCGATAACGCGAACCTTTTTATTTTACATATTAAAAATCCCGAGATCAACCCGGGATTTTTAATATCTCTTATATAATTTAGTATTCTTCAGGCATTCCTCCCATTTCCGGATGAACATGCTCTTCTTTTTTTTCGGGTAAATCAGCTACCACCGCTTCAGTGATTAATAACATTGAAGCGCAAGAAACAGCATTTTGAAGCGCTGATCGAGTTACTTTTGTTGGATCAATAATACCAGCTTTAACCAAATCTTCATATTGACCAATGGCAGCATTGAATCCATAATTTTCGTCTTTTTGCTTTAGAATTTCATTAACGATTACTTCTCCATTTTCGCCAGCGTTTTCTGCAATTTGTTTGACTGGACTTTTAACCGCTTCCAAAACAATAGAAGCTCCTACAAATTTGGCAAAATCTTTTTGATTTTGACGCAAGGTTTCTAACATTTCTTTGCATTTTTCTGAGGCGCGCAATAAAGCGATGCCACCGCCAGGAACAATTCCTTCTTCAATAGCTGCTTTAGTTGCGGCAATTGCATCTTCAATACGATGCTGTTTTTCTTTTTGCTCCACTTCGGTCGCTGCGCCAACTTTAATTACAGCAACACCGCCCGAAAGTTTTGCCAATCGTTCTTGGAGTTTTTCCTTATCAAATTCAGAATCAGCTTTTTCTAAAAGCATTCTGACTTGTTTAATTCGTTTTTCTATTTCTGTTTTTGAACCGCGGCCATCAACAATAGTTGTTTTTTCTTTATCAACAATGACTCGTCGCGCACCGCCCAAAACAGAAATGTCGGCATTTTCTAATTTGCGACCTAATTCTTCAGAAACAACTTCTGCGCCACAAATCACGGCAATATCTTGCAGCATTTCTTTTCGTCTGTCGCCAAATCCCGGCGCTTTGACTGCTACTGCGTTAAAAATACCGCGCAATTTATTTACGATTAATGTAGCCAGAGCTTCTCCGTCAACATCATCGGCAATAATTAATAAATTCTTTTTCCCTGTTTGGATAATTTTTTCTAAAAGCGATAAAATATCATTTACCGCTGAAATCTTTTTATCAGTAATCAAAATATAAGGATCATCTAATACTGCCTCCATTTTTTCAGGATTAGTCACCATATAAGCAGAGACGTAGCCTCGATCAAATTGCAATCCTTCAACCACTTCTTTGCTCAATCCAAGCGTTTGTGATTCCTCCACGGTAATAACACCATCTTTACCTGCTTTTTCGATAACTTCTGCAATTAAATCACCTATCTCGTTATCACGAGCAGAAATCGTAGCTACTTGAGCAATTTCCTCTCGTCCAGAAATTGTTTTAGACATTCTTTTAAGGACTTCAATTAAAGCTTCGCAAGCTGCATCCATCCCTTTTTTCATTCCAATAGGATCAACGCCTGCTTCAACATTTTTTAAAGCCTCACTAATAAGAGATTGGGCCAAAAGAGTAGCTGTTGTTGTTCCGTCGCCAGCAACATCATTTGTTTTGGAAGCAACTTCTTTTACTAATTCGGCGCCAATATTTTCAATTTTGTCAGGGAGTTCGATTTCTTTAGCAATTGTTACACCGTCTAAAGTAACTATTGGTGTTCCGTATCCTTTATCTAAAACCACCGCTCGACCTTTGGGTCCAAGAGTGATTTTAACAGCATTAGCTAATTTATCAACACCTTTTTTGAGTTGCATTCTAGCTGCGCTGCTAAATAATATTTGCTTAGCCATAGTTTTTTAAATATTTAACTGACCTTGAATTATTTAGATTTATTTACTAAAAATTTTTATTCGATAATTGCAATAATTTCATCTTCTTTGGCAACAAGATATTCTTTTTTATCAATTTTTATTTCCGAAGGGCCGTATTGATGAAAAATAACAACATCGCCCACTTTAACTTCTGGAGGAATTCTTGTGCCATCATCTTTCATCCGACCAGAACCCACAGCAATCACTTTGCCTTTTTGTGGTTTTTCTTGCTCTGCTGTTTCGGGCAAAACAATACCGGCCTCCGTCACCATTTCCTCTTTGATTGGTTCTAAAAGAATATAATCTCCTAATGGTTTGAGCATATTTTTAAAATTTTTTAAATTGGCACTCCCGACCTTTAAGTGCTAATTAATATTATTTTATTTTTTGTTTACTATTTGTCAAGAGATTATCTTGAATAATTCAATTTAAAATTTTTGCTCTTTTTCTCCTCTTAAAAAAGCTTTTAATTTTTGCCAATCTTTTCGAAAACGAGAGTCTCTTTTTTCTCTATATTTTTTAATCTGACGCTTTAGATCTTCCTCTACCTCATCAATACCAGTTTTAATATCTGGGGCATGTGAGATGGCGCGTAAAATTCTCCCGGGAAGATGCATGTTCGCTTCAACATAAAAAACATTGCCTTTTAAATGATGGTGCGTTTCACGACTTAATTCTAGATCAATCTGAATATTTGTTTCCTCGTCTAATCTTAAAAGATATCTCTCTACCAATGTTCTCATTAAATTTTCAATATCTTTCTGCATTTCTTCGGTTAGAACTACGTCTTTAATTTTATAATTGATATTCATAATAATTTTTTCTTTTTACCGACGATTTTAATTTTGGAAATTGCCAAGATAGCGAATCTCTTCTTCAAGAGAAATAGAAAATTTTTCTTGGACTTTTGTTTTACAAAGATTAATTAATTGATAAACGTCTTGGGCTGTTGCCTTGCCCAAATTCACAATAAAATTAGCATGCATTGGTGAAATTTGAGCATCGCCGATTCTTTCTCCTCTTAGACCGCACTGATCAATTAAATAACCCACGGGGATTTTGCCACCTTTAATTTTTTCTTCTGGAATTTTCGCTAAAGTTTCTGAGGAAGCTCGATTAATCGGAATATTTTTGAAAACACATCCCGCTGAAGGATAAGGCGGAATTTTATTTTTCCTCTCTTTAATATAATCAAGAACAATTTCTTTAGAATCACCCTTTTCATTTTTTTCTAGATTTAAATAAACGGAAGTAATAATAAAACCATTCTTTTTAAAAACGCTTTCCCGATAATCAAAAGAGCATTCTTTCTGCGAGAATTCCTTTGGCTCTAAAGCAATTGGATCAAAAGCGATAACTTTTTCTACTACTTCGGAAATACTGTGACCATAAGCGCCACTATTACCAAAAGTTGCTCCGCCGATAGTTCCGGGAATACCCGTTGCCCACTCTAATCCTGTAGCACCTATTTCTAAACTTAGTGCCAAAACGCGTGATAATAACACTCCTCCATCGCAAATTATTCTGAAATAGGAATTATGATTTTCAACTTGAAATTCTTGAGTTTGCATTTTTATAATCACTCCCTCAAAACCTCTATCGCTTGCTAACAAATTAGACCCACCGCCTAAAATAAAAGTTGGCTTGTTCATTTCTTTGGCTTTAATAAATGCATCTTTTAACTCATTTAAATTAGTAACACGAATAAAATATTCGGCCGGGCCGCCGATTTTAAACGTAGTAAGTGTTGCCAGAGAAATATTTTTTTGAAATTCAATCGTAGCCATAACGAAGCGAGATGTATTGAACTCAGTTTCATTCTGGTCCGAAGGCGGTTGACTCCAATTACCATTTAAGTGAGTGCTCAATCCTCCGGACCAGAATGAAACCAAATCCTTCTTTATTATAATCAAAATTGATTATCTGGCAAATCAAAATAATCAAAATTGTAAGACTATAAATTAAAAAGAAATCCGTCCTTTTCAGGACGGATTTCCACGGTAATTGGATTTCCTAAATGACTGAACATTCAGGAAACACACTCACTTCATCTTCTATTATACTCAAATATATTCATTAGTCAAGACCTCTTTTGTCGCTTTTCTTAAAGCAACAAGGAGATGATTAAAAACTTGCCTAATTTTATTCGGAGTGGCAAGAGGTGCTGCGGCAGCGATATTTCTAAAGAAATATCGCTGCCGCAGCACGAATGAGTTTTCCATTCTGTGCGCATGGGAGGGATCGAACCTCCGACCTCTGTCTTATCAGGACAGCGTTCTACCACTGAACTACATGCGCGTTTTTTAAAAAATTACTGGCGAAAGCAAAATTAAAGAAGTGGTGGCGTGGCCGTGGAAGTAGAAGTGGGCGTGGAGGTAATGGTAGGGGTAGGAGTAGAGGTGGTGGTAGAGGTTGATTCATTAATTTCTTCAGTTGATGTTTGAATTTCAGGATTTTCGCTTGGCACAACTATTTCAGTCTCAGTTTCTATCGTAGATGTCGGAGTTGAAGAAGGAGATGTCTGAAGTTCTTCCGACGTTGTTACGGTCTCTAATAAATTTCCCCACTCCCCTTCTGGTTCTGATAATTTATCTTTTATCTCGGCAAATCCTTTTAAATCAAACCCTTCTAAATTAGTTACTGCCTTAGAATCTTTTTCAAAAGTATAATTAATTTGTTTAATAACAAAATTAATAAACAACCCTACTATTACAACCAGAATTATTATTATCATAACCGCCGAAATAATAAAAATCAAGTTCTGTTTTTGAAGTTCTTTTCGATTAATTTCTTTAAGATTAATCGTATCGCTATTTTCCTTTTTTGGTTTTTTTATTAAATCGGCCATTTTTTATTTTTTAATAAAGACGCGACCATCCAAATTAATTGAGAATAATTCTTTAGCGGACTCTTCCGACGATGAAATAGTTTCTGATAGATTAACAATATTAAAATTGCTAAAATCTACATAATAAGGAAACGTTCTTAAATCCTTTAAAAATTGAAGAAAATCATCAAAACTTCCCTTAATCGTTATCGTAAATGGCGCTTCTTTAATATTTTTGAACAAGGTCTTGCTTGCTTCCGAGGGCGTTGCTTCTTTAAAAATTAATCCTAATTCTAAATTATTTTTATTAGCCAATTGATTAATGGCTTCTGTAAAATCGATTAAACGATTTTGTTCAGGAACCAAATTTTTTACTTGATTAGCATAAGGAAGAAGGATGTCGCTATTCTTCTTCAAGTTGGAATAGATTTCGGATTCAAATAGTAAAGTATAATAATCAGTACGCAATGATTTTATTTCAGCGCTTTGTTTTTTTATTTGATTGATCGAAACTAATACGGCGATAAGAATAATAATTATAATTCCTCCGTAAATAACCAGTGGTTTCAAAAGCCTTTTATCTCCTCGGCTTAAAAGACCTGATTTTTTAAGTTTATCCGATTGATTTATATTTTCCGCCATAATATTGTATTAAAACTCTATGGTTATATTATAAAAAAGAGTAAAATAAAAAACAAGGAAGATCTCGCTTTTTCCAGCCTATTGTCAAAAAGAGATGATTATAATAAAATAGTATGATAAAAATATAATAGAATATGACTTTAGATTGCGAAAAAATTTATTATAATGCCTTAAACATTATTACTGATTGTAATTATGGATTGCTTTCTAAATTAAAAGCGTTTTATGGTTCTTTTGAATCAGCTTGGACTGCTTCAAATTATGATGATTTTTTAAACGCTAATCCGCATTTTGCTTTAGAAACTATAGAAAATCTTACCAGTAAAAAAGAGACAATAGATCCTCTGAAAGAATGGGAGAAAATGAAAAGTCTAGAAATAAAAATGTATTTGCCTGAAGACGATGAATACCCGACATTATTAAAAGAAATCCCCTCTTTTCCTCTGGCTATTTACCAATTAGGTGATTTTGATCAGCTTCAAGCCACCATTGGCATTGTCGGCACAAGAAAGCCAACAAGTTATGGAAAAATGGTAACTGAAAAAATAACAAAGGATTTAGTAGAATGCGGATTTATTACTGTAAGTGGTCTTGCCTACGGCATCGATTCTGTGTGTCATCAAATAACATTAGAAAATGGCGGATCCACTATTGCTGTTTTGGGATGCGGATTAGATATTATTTTTCCTCCAATTAATAAGCGTCTCGCTCAAAAAATAATAAAAAGGGGTGCTTTGATTTCTGAATACGCTCCTTCTACTCCACCGTTAAAACATCATTTTCCAGCTCGCAACAGAATAATTAGTGGATTGTCTTTGGGTGTGGTTGTGGTAGAAGCTCCATTAAAATCCGGCGCTCTTATTACTGCGCGTTTTGCTTTAGATCAAAATCGAGAAGTTTTTTCTGTTCCAGGATCGATTTTTTCTAAAAATTCCGAAGGAACTCATCAATTAATTAAATCAGGCTCTAAATTGACAAGTTCAATTACAGATATTTTGGAAGAACTGAATATGATTCCCGAAATTAAGATTACCTCTTCTATTGATGATAAAATTTTTCGCGCTGACCTAAATATTGAAGAACAAAAAATTATTGCTATTATAAAACAAGCAGACCATCCCATTTTAGTAGACGAAATTGCTTCTTTAAGTCAATTACCTGTGAGTATAGTGAATCAAACGCTCACTCTTTTAGAACTAAAGAATCTTATTAAAGCCGAAGCAAATGGTTATCGATTAAAAGCTTAAATGATCAGCAATGGCTAAGCCAAAACAAAATCTTATTATTGTTGAATCACCTGCTAAAGCTAAAACGATTAGCCGTTTTTTAAACTCTGAGTATCGCGTTGAATCTTCTTATGGACATATTCGCGATTTGCCGAAATCAAAATTAGGCATTGATATTGAACATGATTTTCAACCCACTTATATTATTCCGCGCAAAAGTCAGAAAAATGCCACTAAACTTAAAAAATTAATTCTTAAGACTTCAAAACTTATCCTAGCTACTGATGAAGATCGAGAAGGAGAAGCTATTGCATGGCATCTCAAAGAGGTTTTGGTTCCCGAAAATTTAAAAAATGCCTTGCCTATTGAAAGAATTGCCTTTCATGAAATAACTCAAACAGCCATCGAAAATGCTTTGAAAAATCCTCGCGATATTGATATGAATCTCGTTTGGGCTCAGCAAGCGAGACGAATTTTGGATCGTCTCGTTGGTTATCTATTATCTCCATTTCTTTGGAAAAAAATGTTTAAAGGATTATCTGCGGGACGCGTCCAATCGGTAGCTTTACATTTAATCGTTGATAGAGAAAAAGAACGAGAACAATTTAAATCTCAGGAATATTGGACTATCTCCGCTGATTTTCTTTCCTCTGCCCAAGAGCCTTTTCAAGCAGAGCTTTCTAAAATTAATGATAAAATTTTAAATAAGCTGGATATTAAGAATAAGGACGAGGCTGAAAAAATAGCTCAAGATCTAAAAAACGCCGAGTGTATCATTGATAATATTACTGAAAAATTAACGGCAAAAACTCCTCCGCCCCCATTTATTACAAGCACTCTTCAACAGGAGGCTTGGAAGCGATTAGGCTTTTCAGCAAAACAAACAATGACTTTAGCTCAAAAATTATACGAAGGAATTGATTTTGGCGAAGGTTCTGTTGGCTTAATTACGTATATGAGAACCGATTCGGTAGTTTTGTCAGAAGAAGCACTAAATAAAGCTAAAGATGTTATTACTAAAACATTTTCTCCTAATTATTATTATCGGAGACAATTCAAAAATAAATCACGGCTTGCTCAGGAAGCCCATGAAGCTATTAGACCGACCAATCCTTCGCTTTTGCCTCAGCAATTAAAAGATAAAATTGATAATAATCTTTTTAAACTTTATAATCTCATCTGGCAACGTTTTATTGCTTCTCAAATGGCACCCCTTCAAATTAAGCGTTTAATTATTGAAATTAGAGCAAATAGTAAAAACTGCAGATATCTTTTAAAAAGCATTGGCAGCCAAATTGTTTTTGATGGCTTTTCAAAGGTTTATCCCATTAAACTTCAAGAAGTTTTATTACCTTCTTTAACAAAAAACGAAGTTGTGCAGCTGAATAAAGTTAATCCTGTTCAACATTTTACTGAACCGCCGGCACGCTATTCAGAAGCTACTCTTATTAAAACACTTGAAGAATACGGCATTGGTCGACCTTCAACATATGCCACCATTATTTCTATTTTAAAAGAACGCCATTATGTAGATCGCGACGATAACAAACGATTCGTTCCCAGCGATGTTGGTTTAATGGTTGATAATCTTTTACGCACTCACTTTCCTCAAATCGTTGACGTCGGTTTTACTGCTCAAATAGAGAAAGAATTAGATGAAGTTGCCGAAGGTAAAAAAAGTTGGGTTGCAGTAGTAAGAAATTTTTATGAACCTTTTAAATCTAATTTGGATCAAAAATACGATGAAGTCAAAAAATTGGACGTGATAGAAGAAACAAATGAAGTTTGCGAAAAATGTGGAGCGAAAATGGTTGTCAAATATGGTAAATTTGGTAAATTTTTGGCCTGTTCTAATTTCCCCACCTGTCGCAACACAAAGAGTTTGAATACGAACCAAAATACACACGAGCATTGTCCTAAATGCAAACAAGGAGAAATTATTATTAAAAAAACCAAACGAGGAAAAATTTTTTATGGTTGTTCTCGTTGGCCAAATTGTGATTATGCTTCTTGGACTAAGCCAGAAGAATTAGAAAAACAAAACACAGAAAACGAAGAATAAAAAGAGTAATTTTATTTCTTTTTCTTTCTTAAAAAAGCAGGAATGTCTTCGAGGGATTCTCCTAAAGAAGGCACGCTTTCCTCCTTGAATTCAATAGGCGGTTGCTGATTATTATTCCGTTTGATCTCATTTTTTTCAGAAGAAACAAAAGGAGAATGAGCAGGAAATTTATTTGAATATTCAAAACCAGCAGCAATAATCATAATTTTAATCTCTCCTTTTTTTATGCGTTGATTCTCCATTGCACCAAAAATAATTTTAGCTGAAGGATCAACCACCTCAGTAATAAGTCGTGCCGCTTCGTTAATTTCAGTCATCGTTAACCCTGAATCACCTATGACATTAAAAAGAACTCCTTTGGCCATATGAGGAGAATATTCAAACAATGGAGAATTAAGAGCCTCCTTAACGGCCTTAACAGCTCGATCTTCCCCGCTGGCTCGTCCTAATCCAATCAAACTCATCCCGGCATTTTGTAAGATAGTTCTAACATCAGAGAAATCCACATTAATAATGCCTGGTGAAAGAATAAGATCCCCAATTCCTTTAACTGCTTGTTTAAGAATTTCGTCAATTAATTCAAAGGCTTTATATAAGGGCGTGGTTTGATCAATCAAATTAAAAATTCGATCATTAGGAATAACAATATAAGAATCGACTTTATCCTTTAGTTTAAGAAGTGCTTCTTCAGCGATTTGCGTCCTTTTAATTCCTTCAAAAGAAAAAGGCTTTGTAACAATAGCGACTGTTAAAATACCCATTTGTTGGCAAATATCCGCAATAACAGGCGTAGCTCCCGAACCAGTGCCACCTCCTAATCCACACGTTAAAAAAACCATATCAGCGCCTTTAATGGCTTCCTCAAGTTGGGGCCGTGATTCTTCTGCGGCCTGACGACCAATCTCTGGATTCATTCCCGACCCCATTCCATGAGCAATATTTTTCCCAATATGGATTTTTTTTCTAATACCTGATTTATATAAGTCTTGTAAATCAGTATTAACTACAATAAATTCCACTCCTTGAATTTTGGCTTGCTTCATGCGTGATAAAATATTTCCACCAGCTCCTCCAACGCCAATAACTTTAATATTGGGAAAGTGTTCTAACGAAGAAGGTTTGATGCCTTTATTTATAATTTGGCTGCTTTTCAAAAAATCTCCTTTTTTATTCTTAATTTTTTTATGACGAGGGTGAGCGTTGCTCTTTAAATTTTTAAGCAAAGAGTTTTTTTGTGTTTTTTTGCTAACATCTTTTTCTTGAGGAGTTTTTTTAACCTGGGATATTTTTTTATTTTTGTTTTTATGTTTCATATTTATTTATTTTTACGGCTATTTTACGGTAGAAAGATTTTAAAAAATTTTTTTAATTTCTGCAAGAAAGAACTGCTATGATAAATGTTAATTTTACGCTTTTCTACTATATTATTCATTCCCCAAATAACTAATCCTGAAGCTAAAACAAAAGATGGGTCATCAATAAGATCCGAATATTTTTCGTTGGTCGCTGTTGTTTCAAAATTAATAGGATAACCTATTTTAGCCGGTAATTTAAGGTATTTTTTAGCAAAATCAACGATACCAGGTAATTTGGCGCCGCCACCAATCAAAACTGCTCCTCCAGCTAACTTAGCATAACAATTATTTTTTTTAATAGCAGCATTAATAGCGTCAAAAATTTCTTCTAAACGAGCTTCAATAATCTCTGCAAGATAACGTTTATTGATTTCATTTGTCATTTCTTTATTAACCTTAGATAAATCTATACTTTCTTTGCGATTAATATCATTGGACAGGGCGTATCCGAAAGTTAATTTAATCTTTTCCGCTACTTCCAATGGCACTTTTAAACAAATAGCAATATCGTGGGTAATGCTGTCAGCTCCAAAATTTAAAATTCCTGCATCTAATATTTGGTCTTCTTCAAAAATGATGAAGTTTGTATTTTGAGCTCCAAGATCAATCAAAATGGTCCCAACGCTCATTTGTTTTTTAGTTAAACAGGCAAGAGATGAAGCCAAGGGACTAAAAACTTCTTGAGAGACGTCTTTATTTAATTCAGTAAAGGCCTTTTCCAAGGTTTTTAAGTGAGGAATAAAAACTTCAATTAGAGCTGCCTCCATTTCCAAACGATAACCGTGCATTCCTAAGGGATCTTTAATGTTGGTTAAATCGTCAACGCTAAATTGACGAGGAACAATGTGTAAAATTTTTTTATTGGCTGTTTCGCCAGTTGTTTCTCGAATTTTTTCATTCAATTGATCAATATCATTTTTTGTTATTTCACCATCATTACGAGCTACCCCGCTAACTACTTTGGCAATTTTAAATGTGGTATGTGGCGGCGCTACATTAATAATTGCTTCTTTTGGTGAAAACCCCATTTTTTTAAGGTCTTCGAACGTTTCAAATAAAGAATTAACAAAGGCTCCATAATCAACGATAGAGCCTTTATTTAATCCATCGGATGGTCTTTCTAATATCGCCAGAATTTTTGTTTTCAAATCCTTCGTTTGTTGAGCTAAAATTAAACGAGTATTTTGATTTCCTAGATCAAGTGCCAAAATCGGCTTCATTTTTTTATCGGGGTAAATTAATATGAGACCATTTAGGATTCCTTAAAAGTTTTTTTATCACTTTAATATCTTCGTTTCCTTTGATAATGCCTCGTTTTTTTAAGGCTAAAATTTTTTCCCTCATTTGTGCTCGATAGATTGCTGACTCCTTTTTTTGATTACGATTAGGCTCGGGCTGATAAAATCTTTTCGTTTTTGCCTCTTCTAAAACACCGGATTGTTTTAAAGCCCGGTTAAATCTTAAAAGAAAATTATTAATTGGTTCATTGGATTTTCTTGTAACTTCTATAGGCATAAAAATTAAATTGCATTGAGAGGATGATTATAACTTCCACTCAAAAAATGAAGATGGAGATGATCAACTACTTGACCCGCTCCCCGACCGACGTTTAAAACTAATTTGTAACCTTTTTCAATAAGACTTAATTGTTGAGCTACTTTTTTCGCGGTTAAAAATAGTTCGGCTAATAATTCTTTATCGTTTTCGCTAGTTTCATTTAAATCCACCAGATGTTTTTTAGAAACGATCAGTAAATGAACTTCGGCTTTGGGATTTATATCTTTAAAAACAATTACTCTTTCATTTTCATAAATAATATCCGCTGGCACTTCTTTATTTATAATTTTACAAAACACACAATCTTTTTCCATATTTAAGCATTTGCTATATTATCATTTTTAAATCTTTTTTTCAATTCATCGACCATTTTTTCACCGACTATAACTTCTTGTGTGCTTGCTTTCATATCTCGCAAAATTATTGTATCATCCATTGCTTCTTTTTGCCCAATAATAATAACAAAAGGAATCTCCGCTTTGTCTGCTTGTCGTAATTGAGCTTTTAATGATTCGTGAGCAAAAGATTCAGCGGCCGGTATTTTAACTTTTCTTAGTGTTTCTAAATATTTCAAAGCTTGTTGTTTGGCCAAATCACCAATAGCAATTAAAAAAACCTTCGGCTTAAAAGTGTTTTCTACTTTATAATTATTCTTTTTTAATACTTCTACCAATCGCTCAATTCCGGCAGCTCCTCCTACAGCTGGCGTGGGCTTTCCACCAAGCATTTCTACTAAATAATCATAGCGGCCTCCTCCACACAAAGCCAAATTATCATCTACTAATCGAATTTCAAAAACGGTTTTTGTATAATAATCAAGCCCTCTTACTAAGTAGTGATTGATATTATAAGGAAGGCCTAAAATTTCTAAATATTCAAGAACTTGTTTAAAATGTTTGCGACATTCGGGGCAAAGAAAATCAATCATTTTTGGAGCGCCATTTTTTAATGATTGACAAGATTCGTTTTTACAATCCAAAATTCTTAAAGGATTGGTTGATAATCGATTTTTACAATCAGTGCATAAAAATCTTCTTTTTGACCTAAAATAATTTTTTAAGTTTTTATGCCAGAGAGGACGACAATTATCACAACCGAGAGTGTTGATATCAATTATCAAATTTTTTAATTTCAATTCGGTAAATAAATTATAAAATAACTGCATTGTTAAAGCGTCGTAAATAGGATCAGCAGACCCCAAAATTTCAAAATTGCATTGCCAAAATTGACGACTTCTTCCTCTCTGAGGTTGTTCATAGCGAAAAACTGGCCCCCAAGCAAACAATTTGACTGGCTTAGGATTGTTATATAATCCATTTTCTAAATAGGCACGAACAATATTAGGAGTAAACTCCGGCCGCAATGCTAAAAAATCTTTACCCGGAGTTTTTAAAGTAAACATTTGCTTTTGAACAATGTCACTTGTTGGTCCAGTGCCATGCAAAAATAATTTTGTTTCTTCTAGGATTGGAGTTTCAATTTGACCAAAACCATAAAAATTCGCTAAATCCTCTACTACTTTAAAAATTTTTCTTCTTAATAAATTCTCCTCAGGCAAAATATCAGGCATTCCTTTAGGCGCCTGTAAGATGGTTTTCATTTTTGGTCTTTTAATTTTATTTTTAAAATAATCTTTTGGTCTTCTTCCCATATTTTTAATTAATATCTATAGTCAACGGTCGAAAAGGCTTTTGCTGAAGAAAGTGGCCATAATTGCAATCGAACAAGCCCTACAATTTTATCTTTTTTTAACGGTCCCCACGACCGCGAATCATAGCTGGCTGAACGGTTATCACCCAAAACAAAATATTCGTCCGGCCCTAAAATTATTTTTTCTTCTCCGGGCGTTTTGCTATTTAAAAGATACTCCTCTTTAAGTACAAATCCTTCCGGATGCTCGGTATTATAAATAATAACCTTTCCTTCTTTAATTTCGACTGTTTCGCCGGGTAAACCGACAATTCTTTTGATATAATAATTTCCTGGACTTTGAGGTGGATGAAATACAATTATTTCTCCTCTCATTGGCGCACGAAGACGATACGTTAATTCATCAACAATAAGATAATCAGAATTTTGAAAATTGGGAAACATGCTTGCGCCTTCAACTATAAATGGTTGAAATAAAAATGTGCGAATAATCAAAACAACCGCGATTGCAATAACCACTACTTCAATAGTACTCCACAAATTAGCTAAAAATTGCCGAAATTGTCGCATAGAATTAATTTTGATAATTCTATTATAAACAAAAATCTTAAAAAATCAAATAAAAAGAGAGGATCTTGTGACCCTCTCTATTAATTTTTAATTTTCAATCAAACTTCTTGATATTCTGCATCAACCGTCTCTTCTAACTCATAAATAAACGATGAATCAAAGCCATATTGATATTCTCTTGTTCCAGGTTTGGGACGATCAAGCAGTCCCTGAGCATCAATATCTTTATAAGCTGGAGAAACACATTTGTAGGCTTCCAAAAATTCAATAGGAATTAATTCAATGGTTATGCCGCTTTGATTTGAAAACTCAATAATGCAACCCATTGGTTCAGGCATTAATCCCCGAGCAAATTCAAAAGCTGACTGATCATTAAATCCGGGCAACTGCAACATAATCAGTTCGGCAATTTGAGCAATCCAGAAAGTATGTTTGTGTCCGCCCAAAAGGATGTGAGCATCAGCAATTGATTTCGCAATATTTCTTACCCATCTCATTTGTTCGTGAAGCGGTGTTCTCCCGGCACCACGAGGATAAAATTGATGTTGAACAACATATTTAAATCCACTTTTCAATTGACGGCCAGCAAAAGGATGATTAATAATTGCTCCTCCAGGAGCAGCGGTTTGAGTATTTCGAATTCGCGACCACATTTTTATATCTGGATATTTTTCTAACGCATTAAATTTTTTCTGCTGATTATATAATTCAGTAAGAGCAAAGAACAGGAATTCGAGATTATTCTGTCCAGTCAGATCAGCGCCCCAGATTTCTGCCTCATGATTTCCCAATAAAAGATCCATAGCTTCAAGATTAGGGGCTGGAAAGAGTGGCTCTAAAATACGTAAAGTGAAAGCTTTTTGACTGCTAACCGAAACCAGCCTTTTTGGTCGATTTTCTGAAACAAAGCGTGGATAATGAAATCCTTGAATAATATCACCGTTGAGAATAAGAACATTTCCTTTTCGGCTATAAAGAGCGTAATCTAAAAATTTTATTCCCCACTCAGGTCTCATTGTTAATGAACCTAATTGCCAATCAGAAGTATAAACTAAAATATCTTTTTTCTCAGCTTGGTCTTTTTGAGCTTCAATAACCTTTTTGATTTTATTATTTAGCAATGAAATCTTTAATCTGCCATCTTTAAAAATCTCGAAACTAATAATACCAGGAGTTGGCGGTTCTTTACGAACAGTTATTTGACGATGTGCTTTATCAGTTAAAACTTTGCTGTGAAAGGCCTTGATTTGACCTTCAGCTGCTAAACTAGGATTTTGACAGCCGGGTAAATTAAAGATAAAGGTGTTGAAAACTTTTGTGCCCCAAAAACGTTCTTGGTGAAAATCAACCCAAAGATAAGGAGTTTCTTTTCCACTCGCTTGGAGATGTCTTAGAATCGATTCAGGAATAAATCCGGTATCAATATATTGAGTAATATCACTGAAGGCAATATTGTGTTGAGCAAGAATCTTCTTGTTAAAAGCATGCAGTTCTAAATGGACGGGATCGGGCGTTACAATTCTTTTAGAATTGGCTTTATCGCCATGGAGTGCTTCAAGATCAACTAATTTTTTGTATTTTTGAGGAATCGGCTGATTAAATTGTTCAAAAAGTAAAATAAAAATAATCACTAACAATTCTGAAATTCGATTGCCAATTACTTTTTCTGTTTCTTCGGCATTTAATAAGGAACGGCCTATTCGATACATATAGGGTTGAATAGTCTCCCACTGGATTTTCATTAAGCGATAGTAATCGGCCCCGGAACGTCTTTTAATTTCTTCCGGCCAAAAACCAGTAGCACCTAATTTGCGGATATTACGATATTGTTCAAGGGCAATAATAACTCGTGAAAGCGCCACTTGCCAATCATCATCTGAAAGTTGATAAATAACTTTTTCTTGAGCAATTGATTCTAATTCCTCTAACAACATATTTGCTGCTTTGTGTTGGGTCTCAATTCGATGGAGAAATCCTGTACGTGTTAACGAACGCAATCTTTCTACCTGGATACCACGAAAATCACCCTGAACAAAATCAGAAGTAATAATGTAGTGAGGTAGATACTGCTTAAGCATCTCAAGTCCCCATTCAATCAATTTCATATCGGCAAACTGATGGCCAAATCTTACTTCGCCTAAAAATGTAAGACGAATGGATTCGCCATCAAAAAGCGATATTAACGGCTGAACGGTTTTTTGTTCAATATCTTTTTGAATTGTTTCTTTTAATTCAGATAAATTTTGAGGAATGGCGCCAGCGCCTTTTAATTCTTGTTCTTCTGCTAATAAATTATGAAGCTCTACTAACTCAAGACTCTTAAGCGATTCAACACTAATGCCTGCTTCTTCTAACACCTTACTTTTTTTATAACCGCTTTTACTTTTAACTAACCAGCCTTTTGATAAAAAAGCAGTAAGAATTTCCTCTAAAAAACGAGGGCTAATATTAAGTGTTTCTGCCAATTCATTCATCTTTAACCATTGATCGGGCATAAGCTCGAGAATGCTTTTTTCATATTCTTTAGGGATCAATTCTAGCAATTCTTTAACCGAATAAAATCCCGGTAAAGCACAAAAATAAACATTGTGATTTTGAATCCGCAGCGTTTCAAGTAATCCCCATTCTTTAAATTTGGCAAGAATACCCCGCGACATGTTTAAGCGTTGATATTTGCCTTTGACGTTTAAGGGAAGAGCTTCGGCTGCTTCAACATTTCGAAAAATTCTTTTTTTCTCAAGCAATTGACTAATAGCTTGCCAGTAATCCCGTAGCCTTTTGGGCAAATGACTAAGAAATTCTTCTTGACTAATTTCATTCATTTCTAGTAATTCGATTCTTTCGTCAGAAGTAAAATGATCAATCGTTAATTCACCCTTTTTCCACCTTTGAATCTTTTCTCTCAAATTTTCAGTCCTCTTGTCGTGATTTTTCATTGAATGATCCTCCTTTGTTAAATTATTAAAGATCTATGTCAATGGAAGATTTTTTAATTCTTCCGATTTCATTATATATCTAGATATTTTTTTATCAAATAGCAATGTCCATCGTTTAAAAATTTTTAAACCCCTTTGGGGGGTTTAAACTATAAATCTAAAATCTTTTCAATAGCTGGCACAAAAATAAATCCTGGATATTCTTCGGTATCAAAATCAGTTTCATTTTTTTTACTCATAAGCCAAAGGCTATTGTTCATTGGAAAAATCATTTTACCACCGATTTTTAATTGATCTTTAAAAGCTGGGGGGATTTCTTTAACTGCAGCTGAACACATAATGCGGTCAAATGGAGCTGCTTCCTTCAGCCCCTCAAGGCCATTTCCACAATACATTTCAACAATCCCTTTGTTAAGAAAACTATAACGCATCACATTGGCTTTACCAAATTCGTATATTTCAGGAATAATTTCAATTCCATACACTTTTCCTTTTTCTCCAACAATTTCAGCCAATAAAGCCGTTGTCCAGCCGGAACCAGATCCAACATCTAAAACCTTATGGCCTGGCTGAACATCTAGTTTTTCTAACATAAAAGCTACAGTTAGAGGCTGAGAAATAGTTTGCCCAAAGCCTATTGCCAAAGGTGAATTAATATAGGCATTATTTTTAAGAGGCTCAATTACAAAATTAGAGCGATCGATTTTTTTGAAAGCTTCAATCACGCGCGGATCATGTAAAAAACCATCTTTTACCAAATCTTCAATTAATTTATCTTGTTGAATGCTCATAGCTTTTACCTTAGCGACTTTATTAATCCATCTTCATTATAATTATATATCAAATAATTAATTTTTTAAATCTAGGTTGATCCTTTAAAGAATAAGGACCAATAATCGCTAAATTAAGATTTGATGGGTGAAAAATATGCTTTGCTAATTGTAAAATAGAGTTTTGATCTACTTCATCAATTTTTTGATAAATCTCCTCAAGGGAGAACGTTCTATTATAAAAAAGCTGCTGAGAGCCAAAATAAAAGGCGTAATCGTTAGAAGTTTCCACAGAAAGAGCTAGTTTACCTTTAAGATAACTTTTGGCCTTGTTTAGTTCGTTGGAATCTACAATTTTTTCAGTAAGTTTATCTAATTCACTTTTGATGACCTTTAGAGCCGCTTCTGTTTTATCCACAGCCAACCCACCTGCAATTCCTAAAAAACCATGATCTAAACTTAAATCAGTAAAGCTGTGAATATAATATGCCGCACCCATTTCTTCTCGAATTCTTTGGAAAAGCCGTGAACTCATTCCACTGCCTAAAATAGTTGAAAGCACTGATAAAATATAACGTCTTTTGTCAAAACAATTAAAAGTTCGGGCCGCAAGAATTAAATGATTTTGATCAGTATTTTTTGGTTGAATTAAAACGGCTGGCTCTTTTTGCTTGTAACTGGTTTTAAATTTTTTTCCTCCCTCTCCTTTTCTAATGTTTTTCATCAAAGCACAAACTTTTGCAATTATTTGTGTTGGTTGAAAATTTCCCGCGATCACAATTAAAGTTTTTTTATTAGTATAATGCTTCTGAAAATAACGTACAAAATCTTTATGATTAACTTTTTTAATAACCTCTTCCCTACCAATAATTGGTCGACCAGCTGCCTGATGAGGATATAATAATTCAAAAATTAAATCTTCAATTTTAATACTGGGCGTATCCTCGTAATAATTTTTTTCTTCTAAAATTACGCCTCGCTCTTTTTCAATTTCTTGATCATTAAACAAAGAGTTAAGATAAATATCCGTGACAATATCTAAAATCTTATCGGTATGTTCTACTGCTGCTTTGGCATAATAACCGGTATACTCTCGACCAGTGAAAGCATTGTAAGATGCGCCCAGCGCATCTAATTCAGAACTTAAAATATTAGGACTGGGACGTTTTTCGGTACCCTTAAAACACATATGCTCTAAAAAATGCGAAATACCCGCTTCGTTAATAGATTCATATTCTGAGCCCGCCTTTACCAAAATCAAAAAAGTAACGTTAGTGGATTCTTTTAGCGGTATTAAAAGCAAATTTAAACCTTTTTTAGTTAAAAAAGAAATTTTTGTTTGCATTGTCACATTATTTTTCTTCTTCCCATTTATAAGCTGCATGAGCTGTAATTTTATATTCAACAATTTTACCTTTTTCCAAAGAAACCGATTGGCTTAGAATTTTTATCCCTGTTAAATTATATTTGTCTTTTCCAACAAATTCAATAATGCGATTTAAAGCGTCTTCAAAGCTATTGGGAGAAGTCCCGATAATTTCACGAATTTTGACTATAGCCATTTTTTAAATTTTTTAACCGACCTTTAATCTAAAATCCGAATTATTCAAACTCTAGTTTCTTTTTTAAATACGGCAGAAGATCGTCAATAAAAACTCTCTCTTGATTTAAAGTATCACGATCACGTACCGTAACGGATTTATCTTCTAAACTTTGGAAATCAACAGTAATACAATAAGGTGTTCCGATCTCGTCTTGACGACGATAGCGTCTACCAATTGAATCAACTTCATCATACTGAACAATAAAATGTTTTTTAAGGTTTTGATAAATTTCTTTGGCTAAAGTTACCAAATTCTCTTTATTTTTTAATAATGGGAAAACGGCTGCTTTAACAGGCGCAATAGAAGGATGAAATTTCAAAACTATTTCCACTTCTTTTTTAGATTCGGTTGTTTGACTACGCCCGCCCTTGACCTCTTCGTATGCATCAATCAAAAACACCAATGTTCCGCGATCAGCTCCGGCAGATGTTTCGATAATATAAGGAGTATACTTTTCTTTGGTTTTTTCATCAAAATAAACCAGTTCGTGACCTGAATATTTTGAATGATTTGATAAATCCCAATCGCCTCGATTATGGATTCCTTCAATTTCTTTCCAACCAAAAGGAAACTTGTATTCAATATCAACGGCCATCCGAGCATAATGAGCTAATTCTTCTTTTGTTTGTTGATGAAGGCGAAGGTTCTCTTTTTTGATGCCTAAGTTGATATACCAGTTTAAACGTTGTTCAACCCAATAATTAAACCACTTTTCCGCTTCATCTGGTCGAACAAAAAATTGCATTTCCATTTGTTCAAACTCGCGGGTACGATAAGTAAAATTACCGGGATTGATTTCATTACGAAAACTTTTGCCAATTTGGGCAATTCCAAAAGGAATTTTTAAACGCATCGTATTCAAAACATTTTCAAAATTTAAGTAAATACTCTGACACGTTTCGGCCCTCAAATAAGTCACCGAGGCTTCGTCCTCAAGTGGTCCTACAAAAGTTTTCATCATAAGATTGAATTTTCTTGGCGGCATTAATGTTCCACCGCAATCAGGGCACCGATTATTTTGAATAGCATCTTCTCTAAAACGATGATGGCATTTTGAACATTCAACCAGCAAATCAGCAAACCCTGCTGATAAATGCCCCGATGCTTGCCAAACTTTTGGAGACATTAGAATGGCGCCATCAAGACCAACAATATTATCATGATATTGAAGCATTTCTTTCCACCAAAGATGTTTAATGTTATTCTTTAATTCTACCCCTAAGGGGCCATAATCATAAGAACTAGAAAAACCGCCATAAATTTCTGAAGATGGAAAAATAAAACCTCGTCGTTTAGCTAAACTTATAATTTTATCCATTATATCATTTGTTTCTTTATCCATATTTTTATCATTTATAGCTGTACCATTCCTTCCTCTTTTTCAACCGTCGGATCAGCGCTTAATTGAGAGTTTAAAGCAGGTATTTTAATCTTTATTTCTTGACCTGTAAAGACATCCGTGGCCGTAAGCGTTCCTTCAGAAATAAGCTCCATGTACCTGCCTACTTGATTAAGAGAAGGAGTGGCATTAATTTGAAAAATTAATTCTTTAGCCGGCAATAAAATACCCGTAAAAGCAGGCACGTCTTTAATGTTCCAAACTAATTCGGATGTTCTTTCATTATATTGGGGCTCGAGATCGCCATAATTTCCGGCAATTACCCCAGTCCAGCCAATTCCTTGGGGCAACGTTGTTTTAATGGAAACATCGGTTAAATCATTATTATAATTAATTAATTTCCAATGAATAGTAAAATTAGTGCTCTTGCCTACTTTTAGAGGCAATGTTCCTTTATTAACGATACCTGATTTAGCATCTCTGAATAAAGCATAAGATTGCAATTCAACTTTACTAACTACTTTAGTAGTTAATTCGGCTATTGCTGTTGTGTTTTTAAGATTACTATTCGGAGGTACGCTAGGTGATTCAATGGTAGCTTTTACTTTCAAAGAAAGATTCTTATCGTTGAAGCTGCGCACCGGATAATCACTAGCAGTATAGATTTTAAAACTCACCGACCCTTTATCTCCTTTGTTCAGCAATTTTAATTGGGGTGTATTTCCAGCATTCCAAATAATCTGTTTTTTTAAGGAATCAAAATAACCATTAGTCAAAAGACTGCTAAGGTTAAACATTTGTCCTTCGAGATTGGCCTTAATTATCACCTCACTTAAAGCAATGTCTGTATTATTCTCGTAATCAATTCGATACTCAAGTACTTCTGCATTTTTAGCGATATAATCTTTGGAGTTATTAACATAGATGCTTAGATTGAGCGGCGATTCTAAAATACTTACCATTGCTGTTTTCTTGTCTAAACTAATAATTTGATTTTCCGAAATAAGACTCATATTAACTCCCATTTCATAAAAACTGCCAGCTTCTCCAACAATAGTTCCGCGAATAACAATTTCGGCGGACTCTTGAGGATTGAGCATCCCCCAAATCCACATATTGTTTCCATCAACAGGTTCAATGCTTGCACCGGTATAATTAAAGCCCAAAGGATAGAATAATTGAATACGAATGTTAGAAAGCGATTTAATAGAATTGTTAACGAAATTAATTTTGAAACTGAATTCTTCTCCGCTAATGATTTTTTGAGGAACAGAAAGATTAAAATCAATAATCGGTCCACCAATAGTAATAGTCTGACTTTGAGATTTCTCATATCGCCCGCTAAAGCCCACGATGCCGTATTGAAGCGTTGTTTTAATGCTAGCAATGCGATTAGGCGTACCCATTGCCACAAGGGTGTATTTTTCAACATTGGAAGTTCCGGTGCCTAAATCACCCAAACTCTTTTTGAGCAATTTTGTATTATTATCCTCGCCTAAAACTTGGATATCATCCGGTAATTCAATAATTAAATCGGCATCCTGCAATAGGTTAGCCGAATCGTTTTTATAAGCTACTTCTAAATCAAATGCTTCACCTAAAAGAATATTTTCTTGCGCTTTAATGCTAAGTTGAATGCCGGTTTTTTGAGTCGAAACTTTCTGAGCCAAAAAATAACCCTCTACCACTAGTCCAACAAATAAAATAGCAATAATAATATAAAGAACGATGTTGGATTTTTTACTTTTTTGATAAAAATTAATTGGCGGCCGTTCTTTTGTTTTTTTTGGAGAAGGGCTTGGCTCTTTTTTTGATGGCCTATTTTCTTCGGGCAATGGAGATCCCAAATGCTCCTCTTCTTCTGATTCAAGAGGATTTTCTTCTTTCATTTTGTAAAGTCGTTTTTCTACATCTTCTAATGCCATAATTTTATATTTATAAAATCATTTTTTCTTTTAAATCTTTCTCTATTTTATTATAATCTATTTTTTTTAATTCTAATAGATTGCCCGACTCTATCAATTCTTGTGTTTTTCTTTCAGAAATTAATTTGATCATTTCTATTGTAGGTTGCTGAAAGTAATGCAACTGCTCTTCTGCTGCCGGCATTAAACCCAAGACGGTTTCTAACTTTATTAAAAAATCGATATTGATTAAATTCATCAATATTATACTTTTCTCATTTTCCATTGTTATTCTATCTAGCTCGCTAAGATAATTGCACAACGACTGCCATAGAAATTCATCTTTTTCACTAGCAACAATAACTTGATTGAAAAACTTAACCATCTTAATGGCATTTTCAAGAATTTTTTCTTGATGTCGAATATTCGAAAAACGATTAATTGTTAAGGCGCTTGTAAGGTGCTTGCTATTAACAGTAATAATAGTAGATTCTATTAAATTAAGAATTTCTAAATGACTGTTCAATTTAGCTGTAATTTTTTTAGCACCTTTAGCAATTAATTCTACTTTTCCTAGCAATTCAGTATAAAGAACAACTTGAGCATCAGCTTCATTAATAATTTGTTTATCCAAAACAATAGCTTGAGTATTATACTCGATCATATTCTATTATTATAAATCTGACACGGAAAATTTGCAAAAAACCTTCGTTTTGACTATAATTAAAATATTGAAATTAAATAAGGAAGGGTGGCCGAGTGGCTTAAGGCAAAGGTTTGCTAAACCTTGGCGCTGTTAAGGCGCCTCGTGGGTTCGAATCCCACCCCTTCCGCTATTATTTACTTAAAGCAAAAATAGCCCTCATTTCGCGCCAAAAATCAGGCAATTTTTTTAATTATAAATTTTAATTAATGTGTAATTTTTTAATCTTTGTAGATATTTTAATAAAAATTGCTTATATTTAAATAAAGGTCGCTGCTAATGAAAATTAACATTACTAAATTAAAATATGGATAAAAAATTTTTATATATTCTTATTGTTTTGATTTTAGTTATCGTCGGATTATATTTTCTTTTAGGAAATAAAGGGGTGCAAAAAGAAACAGAAATCACATCACCAACGCCTATTCAAACAGAACAACTCTCTCCCACTCCTACTGCCGCTGATCAAACAATGGTTGATTGTGGCAAAGCAGAAAACCCTGCCTGTTTTATAGGCAGAGCAAATAGTTGTTTGCCGGTAAAAGCTCAAATGGTTTCTTCAGATAATACCACCCAAATTGAAATAATGGTTTTAGGAGTAGAAGATGAAAAATGTCATTTTCAGAGAAAGATCAATAGCATAATGGATTTGAATTGTTATTTTCCAAAAGGCACTAATATCATGAATGCTATTGATCAAACCTTTGGAAATGATCATGGCTTACAAGAAGTAGTTGATGCGGCTTGCGCAAATTGGTAATTTACTAAAAAAGAAAATAAATATTTATTATCAAACCTCTTATTTTATATAATAAGAGGTTTGATTTTTTGTATAATTTCTAAATATTAATAGAGATTTATACAATGTTTTATTTTTTACAATTCCACTTCTATTTTTGAATAACGGTGGGCTTTAGCAGCAATAATAAAACACACTATAGCTGATGCAATTAAAATACAAGCGACTAAAATATTGAGAAATCTCGGATAAATTAATATCAGAATGGCTGTTAAAATAATTAAGATGCCCTCTAAGACTGCGCCCCAAACAAAATTTTTGATAAATTTAGAAACAATCTCTATTTGTTGCATAAATTTATTTTTTAAAAAGTCGACTTTTTCATACTTCTATTATACTAAAATATTGGCTATAATTAAAGATGGTTGAATGATTTATTTGTATAAATAAAATTTTTCGGATAAAATACTTTTATGATTTGGCTATATTTTGTAATTTTTATTATCGCCTCAGTTGTTCTCTATATTGCCTGCGAAACATTAGTTAAAATTATTATTAGAGTTTCCGGGTTTTTAAATGTGCGCGAATTTGTAATTGCCTTTTTTGTAATGGCTTTGGCTACGGCTTTGCCTAATTTATTTTTAGGCATCAGCTCCGCTGTTAATCAAATTTCTCAACTTTCTTTTGGAGATGTGCTGGGTAATAATTTTATAGCTTTAACCTTAGCCGTCTCACTCGGTATTTTATTTAGTAAAAACAAAGAAATTCCTACCGAAAGTCGAGTTGTTCAAACAACCTCCATTTTTACTTTTATTGCCGCTTTTCTGCCTCTACTATTAGCTATTGATGGCAAAATTTCTCGTGGTGATGGCCTGATACTTATTATAGCTTTTATCGCTTATGCCTATTGGCTCTTTTCCAAACAAGAACGATTCCGAAAAATTATCCCCTCTCAATCAATTGAAAAACCAGTACAAGCTGTCCCTCAATTCAAAAATTTTATAAAAGATATATTTGTTGCACTAGCATTAATTGTAGTTATTTTTATTGCCGCTCAAGGTATTATTTTTGCTGCTCAATCAATTTCCACTCAATTAAGCATTCCATTAATTATGGTTGGTCTTCTAATTACCGGTTTGGCAAATGCCTTACCCGAAATTTATTTTTCTATCAATTCTGCTCGCCGAGGCGAAACATGGATGATGCTTGGAAATTTAATGGGTTCTATTATTTTTCCAGCTACTTTAGTAATTGGCATTGTTTCTCTGATCCAGCCCATCATTATTACCGATTTTTCCTCAATTGCCCTGGCTCGATTCTTTTTAATTGTCGCTTTAGTATTTTTCTTTATTTTTTCCCAAACAGACAAAAAACTAAGCAAAAAGGAGGCTTTTTTCCTTTTAACGCTTTACATTCTTTATTGTATAATAGAAATAATAAAACTTGCTTAGATTTTATAACAAAATTTGGTTCTTTAAAAATTTAAAAAGGAGGTTTAAATGGATAGAATTGAATTTTTAACGAACTTCATTTATGAATCTGAACGAATCGCACAGCTCTGTCCTAATTATATAGAGATTAAAGAATCTTTGAAAAATAATAAACAAATTGGTCATGTTGGCGCTATCCTTTATTTAGAAAAACGAAGCAAAGAAAAAGAGTTGGTTTTAACAGAAGAAGATGTTAAAATTGTTCATGAATTAATTTTTAACGAAGTTCATCGCCGAATTAAAATGACTTTTTCTGAATCTGAAAGAGGGGGGATGTATGAAGAACATAAAAATCTTCTCGGCGTTTTAATTGGCACGCCTGCCTCTCTCATTCCACAAAAAATGGAAAAATTAATAAGTGTTTTGAACAAACATCAAAATGCATTTATTCAACGCAAACAAATGGTTGACCTAGAATTTATTAGCAACTTTCATTATCATTTCGCTTTAATTAGTCCCTTCTCTTCGTGTAATGAACTAGTCAATAGAGCTTTATTACTCTATCTTCTGTGGTATTTCGAAAAGACTCCTTTTATTATTCCAATGAAAGAAAGAGAAAAATATTTAATGGCTTTTCAAACTAAAAATCCCCAGGCGCTTTCTGAATATTTTGAAAAGAAAGAATTAGAAATTAGCAAAAATTAAACTAAAAAACCCTTCAGTAGAAGGGTTTTTTTATTTGTAATCAAAGAATTCTCGGCGAAGCTTACTCTTCCCACCGTGTTCGGGTGAGTACCATTGGCGTCCGACGCTTTCACTTCTCTGTTCGGAATGGGAAGAGGTGGTTCACGTCGAACTAAATCACCGAGAAATCTTTGATTATAAATCAGAATTTATCAATGAAGCATTTTTTATCGGGACGAATCACCCGATTAGTACGTCTCGGCTCAAATTCTTACGAATCTTACACCTGACGCCTATCAACCCCTAATTCTTGCGAATCGGGGTTCCGACATACGTCGGACCTAGTCATCTTCTAGGGGGTGAAATGACACCTAATCTTAGGATGGGCTTCGCGCTTAGATGCTTTCAGCGCTTATCCCGACCGAACATAGCTACCCGACAATTCTCCTGGTGGAAAAGCCGGTACACCAGAGGTTCGTTCAACCCGGTCCTCTCGTACTAGGGTCGACCTCCTTCAAGTGTCAACGCCTGCAACAGGTAGAGACCAACCTGTCTCACGCATAATACCAATTTATCTTATAAATATTGGTTGGTTTGTCCTTTATTACTAAAGGTATGGACTATACCATTACCATAGAATTATTTCATAATTCTTTAGGCAATCGACGTATTAGCTGCTTTTGAAAGCAACTCTCTCTATCTCTAGAGAAGTCTCTACGGGGTTAATATATGTCTTTTTCGTTTTTTAGAATAATTTAATTTCTTAAATTTATCAATTAAATCTACTACCTCTCTAAAATCATTATAATTCTTATTTTTTAGACATATACAACTTCCCTCGGTATTATCCCAACATATGACAGGTTATTTTGCAAATAATGTTAGGACTTCACCGATATGAGTCGATTTTTTCACTTCGAAGTTTCCGACGAAGGCCGCCAATTTGACGGTTTAAACCCAGCTCGCGTATCCTTTTAATTGGCGAACAGCCAAACGCTTGGGACCTTCTCCAGCCCCGCGCTAGGATGAGCCGACATCGAGGTGCCGAACCAGATCGTCGATAGGGACTCTCGGATCTGACTAGCCTGTTATCCCCGGGGTAGCTTTTGTCCGATGTCTCCGGCCGTTCTAAAAAGAACCGTCGGGTCACTAAGTTCTGCTTTCGCATCTCAATCCGTAAATAAAAATTACGGACCGTCGAGTTAATAAAAACTCGAGTTTGGCGTGTCTGCCTCACAGTTAAGCCGGCTTATGCCTTTACACGACCAGTGCGATTTCCATCCGCACCTAGCCGACCTTAATAAACTCCTCCGTTACCTTTTAGGAGGATTCCGCCCCAGAAAAACTGCCCGCCAGACACTGTCCTCTAGCGTTTTTACCGCTAAAGTTAGAATCTAAATTGTTACAGAGTGGTATTTCACTGGCGACTCCACTCCGACCGGAATCGGAGCTTCAACGTCTCCCACCTATGCTACGCAGCAACAACTTAAACCCAATATCAAGCTACAGTAAAGCTCCCGGGGTCTTTTCGTCTTGTTGCAGGTACCCAGCGTCTTCGCTGGAATCGCATTTTCACCGGGCTCCTCGTTGAGACAGTCCTCTGATCGTTACGCCATTCATGCGCGTCGGAACTTACCCGACAAGGAATTGCGCTACCTTTGGACGGTTATAGTTACCGCCGACATTGACGAGGGCTTAAAGCAATCGGCTGATTTGTCTTGCGACAAATCAACTGTCGCTCTTGACCTTCTCGCATCGGTCAGGCGTCAGCCCCTATACATCCTCTTACGAGTTAGCAGGGACCTGTGTTTTTATTAAACAGTCGCCAGAGGTTCTTTAGCTGCGGGCCACCTCGCACTTCGCACAAGAAAATCCAAATGACAGAAATTCAAATTTCTAAAAAGTTTTAGATTTAATTGGCTGTTTTTGGATTTCGATATTCATACTTCGAATTTCCTTGTGCGAAGCACAAGATGGTCAGGCCTTATCGCGAACTTACGGCCGCTTTTTTGCCGAGTTCCTTAACGAGGACTCACCCGTTCGCCTTAGTGCACTTACACCTATCCACCTGTTTCGGTTTCCGGTACGAATTCCTATAAATTAACCTTAGAAGTTTTTCTCGGAAGGCTCTGCTTCTGAATTTTCCGCCGAAGCGAAATTTTCTCGATGATTGAAATTTGTCATTAAAGACAGTTTGCCGGATTTGCCTAGCAAACATTTCTACTCACCAAGAACGTCAAACCATTAAGACGCTCAGATCTTTTTCCTTCGTCCCTCCATCGAATTTATAGGAAGGGCTGGAATATTAACCAGCTATCCATCAGCTGCGGCTTTCGCCATTGCCTTAGGCTCGCCTAACCCGTGGTTGATTGCCATTGCCACGGAAACCTTGGATTTTCGGCGTCCCAATTTCTCATTGGGAATGCGGTTACTCATGCCAACATTCTCTCTCCCAACCTCTCCATAGGTTCTCGCGAATCCTACTTCACTGATGTTGGGATGCTCTCCTACCCCTCTTGTGCAAAACACAAGAAGTCGCGTCTTCAGCACTTGGTTTAAGCCTCGCTACATTTTAGGCGCGATCAGCCAATTCCGACCGAAGTCGGAATATGATAGTGAGTTGTTACACACTCTTTAAATGGTGGCTACCTCTAAGCCAACATCCTATCTGTCTTCGGCTAATCACTTCCTTTAACACTTAACCAAGATTTAGAGGCTTTAGACGGCGATCTGGGTTCTTACCCTTTTGACTACGAAGCTTAGCCCCCGCAGTCTTACTGATCATCCTCGTTTTTGGTATTCGGAGTTTGACTTAATCGTCGAGCTTTCGCCCTTTACGATTAAACCAGTAGCTCTACCCCCAAAAATTGAATGGATGATCGCTAGCCCTAAAGCTATTTCGGAGAGAACCAGCTATTACCAGGCTCGATTAGCTTTTCACTTCTTACCACAGCTCATCCGAAGGTTTTGCACAACCAACCGGTTCGGACCTCCCTCAGACTTTCGTCGGAGTTCATCCTGGCCATAGTAAGCTCGCCTGGCTTCGGGTCGTATAAATGCTACCTCATCATCTCTTCGCAATAAAATAAATTTATTGCGAAGAAAAGATGGACGATCTATTAAATCTCGGTTTCCCTATGGCTTCTCCCGCTGAGCAGGATTAACCAAAGCAGCATCTATACACTCGTTGGCTCATTCTTCAATAGGCACAGCGTCGCCCTTTATGTTAATAAAAACATAAGAGGGTTTCGCTTCCTTGTAAGCGTATGGTTTCAGGTTCTATTTCACCGGCCTCACCGGCCTACTTTTCACCGTTCCCTCACGGTACTGGTCCGCTATCGATCTAGAAAAGTATTTAGCCTTGCCAGTTTAGTTCTGGCAGCTTCCTCCGAGGTTTTCTTTTCTCGAAGTACTTAAGAACAAATACTAGAGAGTTTTTTGGTTTTCACCTACAGGACTATCACCTTCTTTGGTTGAACTTTCCATTTCATTCGGCTAACCAAAAAATTTGTGACTCCCCCACTTTTAATAATCTTTTAATACTCGAGTTGAATCTAAAAGATGATTAAAAAGCGTATCTGTCTTGCAACCCCTATTTATGAAAACATAAATAGGTTTGGGCTCTTTCCTTTTCGCTCGCCGCTACTAAGGAAATGTTTGCCTCGAAAATCGAGGCCTTGTTTTCTTTTCCTCCGCTTACTGAGATGTTTCACTTCAGCGGGTATGCTTATGCCGCAAAAACGGCATATAATACTGGTTTGCAGTATTAGGTTTCCCCATTCGGAAATTCCCGGATCAAAGGTTGCTACGCACCTCCCCGAGACTTATCGCAGCTACGCCACGTCCTTCATCGCCTTTTCTAGTCTGGGCATCCACCATACGCCCTTATTTCGTCCCGATAAAAAATGCTTCATTGTACCTAATTTCTTAATTGTTAAAGAGCACGGTTGTTATTCACAACCTGGATGTAAACAAAAGTTTTTTGTTTACATCCAGATAGTAAATATTTCTTTTTATTTTTAAAAAATCCGCTTTCTTCAAGGAAGCGGATGATTGCCAAAAAATTTCCCTCGTATTTAGCTCCCTTGAATCAAGATAATGTAGAATGATTTATTCATTGTTTATAGTTCTATTTTATTAAAAGATTTTTTAATGTCAAGAGGTTTAAAAAATTTCTCAGAAATTATTACGCATTAAAATAATTGTGTTTTTATGAAATAAAAAGCCGCCCCCGAAGGGGCGGCTAAAAAATTGCTATCTATTTTTTCTCTTCAATTCGTTGACGAAATTCATTAACAAGATAAGCAGCATAATCTTTGCCTCCTAAACCAAAAGCGATTCCGCCAGCAATAGCAAACATTGCAATCACGCCTGTAATTACGGTATTAATAATAGTGACGCCTACTCCCAATTGCAGCAAAGCAGTCAAAAATCCAAAAATGAGCACCACCCATTGAGTTAAGCTAGACAAAAACTGAGAAGCATACAAATTAGCCCCTTTTACAGTTCCTCTTACTAAAGAAGCGAGAAAGTCAGCAACAATAATCGAAGCAATGATAATAATTATAGCAATAACAATATTCGGTAAGTAAAGAACAACGTCCTTTAAAAATCCACTAATTGCCGTCAGCTTCAAAATATCGGTTGCTGCCAAAAGGAAAACTAAAATGAAGAACCAGCGAACAACTTCGCCTAAAAATTTACCGGAATTAAGCTTCCAACCTGCACGCTCACAAAACTTATCAACACCTAATTTGGACAATAATTTATCCAATTTAATAGCAGTAATAATTTTATTAACTAAACTTCCCAAACCAGCTGCAATGAGCAAGCCAATAAGAAAAACTATGAGCGCACCTAAAAAATTTGGCAGAAAATTTACAAAAGCACTCCACCAAGTTTGGAAAGAGGCCACTAAAATATCTGCCCAAGATTGAACGACCATATTTGAATTAGATATTAATTAATCGACCTTTAAAAAATCTTCTTATTTATATTATAACCAAAAAATCTTTAAATTATAAGCTTTTGTGGATAACTTAAAAAATGGGGTTAATAGGTTTTTTCCCTCTTAAAACAGAAATGATGTTTTTAGCTGCCATTTCTGCCATTTTTGAACGCGTCTCAATACTTGCCGAAGCAATATGCGGTAAAAGAACAGTATTAGGTAGTTTTAGTAAATCCGGCGTAATTTTTGGTTCAAATTCATAAACATCTAATGCTGCTCCAGCAATTATTTTTGCCTTCAAAGCTTTTGCCAAATCTTCCTCTTTAATAACTGCTCCTCGAGATGTATTAATTATATAAGCGGTTGGTTTCATCATTCTAAATTCTTTTAAAGTAAACATGTGTTTTGTTTTTAGCGTCAATGGCACATGAATGCTAATAAAATCGGATTGTTTTAATAATGACTTGAATGGGGTGTATTGAATGCCCAACTGTTTTTCTAAACTTTTATTTCGCATCGCATCAAAATAAATAATTTTTAATCCGAAGCCATCGCGCATTCTTTTGGCCACCTCTCCTCCAATCCTTCCTAAACCAACAATCCCTAAAGTTTTATTTCTTATGTCTGTTCCTAAAAAAAGCATTGGTTCCCACCCTCTAAATTTATTTTGACGAACAAATTCATCAGCTTCAACGATTCTTTGAGCAATTGCAAAAAGCAATCCGATGGTATGTTCTGCTACTGTTTCAGTTAAAACACCCGGAGTATTAGTAGCATAAACTTTTCTTGCTTTAAAATCATCAATATTAAAATTATCGTAACCAACGGCATAATTAGCCACTATCTTTAATTGGGAACCAGCAGCGTCTAATATTTCGCCGTCAATCTTATCAGTTAAAAGGGAAAGAATCGCATCAGCTCCACTAACAAATTTTTTCAACTCCTGACGAGTTAAAATTCTATCATAGGGACTCACTTTTACTTCAAAACCAGCCTTTTTTAACAACCGAAGACCTGCTTCGGGAATTCGACGAGTAACTACTACTTTGTATTTTTTAGTCATATCAATTTTCAATTGAATTATTATGGCTATTACGACTGTTTATTTGTTTTACCTTTCTATAAATATAATAGCATACAAACCCAACAATTACAATTAAAATTATGTAATCAAATCGGTGAAAATAATTTTCGATAATTTGCCACTGTTCACCAAAATACAATCCAATATAAGCCAACACATAAGACCAAATTAAAGAGCCGAAAAAAGTATAAACGGAAAATTTGCCCAATGAAACTTTAAAAATGCCAGCCGGAAATGAAATGAAGGTTCGAATAACTGGCAAAACACGTGCAATCAACGCAGATCTAACGCCATATTTTTTAAAAAAATTTTCGGCTTTTAAATAATCGGTAGCGAAAAATTTCGATTTTAAAAAGAATTCTTTGACTTTATTACCTAATTTAAAGGCAATCCCGTAAGAAACCAACGAGCCTATCAGGTTACCCAAACTCCCTATTAATGCCAACCAATAAAGATTAAATCGACCTTGAGAAACCAAAAACCCCGAAAATGGCATTATAATTTCAGAAGGAATAGGAATATTACAACTTTCGAGTGCCATCAAAATAAAAACGCCCGCATAACCCATTTGAGATATTAAATTTAAAATAAAGTTGGCAATTGCTGAAAATATGACCTCAATCATAATTATTTACTTTTTAGATATCTAATGCCTTCGTCAGGATCAATAGCTGTAATTTCAATACCAGTTGATAATTCAAAACCGGCAGAAATAGAAATTTTTGGAACAATTTCAATGTGCCAATGATAGTATTGATAAGAATTCTTTTTGAAAGTCGGTGCGGTATGAATAAAAAAATTGTAATCGGGATCATCTAATTTTTTCTTTAAAACTTGGAGACTCTTTCTCAAAACTTCCGCCACTTCATTAAGCGCCGAAGAGGGGGTATCCTCAAAATAAGGAATGTGATTAAGAGGAATGATTCGTAAAGCAAATGGCTCAACCGAGACAAAAGGACTTAAAGCCATTGCTTTTTTATTTTGAAAAAGAATGCGCTTTTGTTGAGCAATTTCAAATTTGTTCATTGAACAATAAACGCATTGGCGATGTTTTTTCCAAAAATGCTTACTGTCTATTAGTGAATGATTAATGCGCGGTGGTATAACAGGAATAGCGATAATTTGAAAATGAGGATGATAAATTGAAGCGCCAGCCGAAGACCCCCAATTGTGAAAAATAGAAATATATTTAATTTTTTTGTCTTGGGCAATTTGTCGATAACGTTCTTGAAGAGCTTGAAGAATAAAGGCTAATTCCGATGTTGAATAATCGGCTATTGGCTTAAAATGATCTCTTAAAACCAAAAGCTCGTGATAACCATAACCATTGATAATGGTATAAGGACCGTATTTTCTTTCGCTAATAGAAATATTTTTAGGTTGAAAAGCTGGATATTTATTTTCAAAAATCTGCAAAAACCAATCCTTTTTATGAGGAAGAGATTTTATTAATTCTGGCGGTTTGTGCCCGCTCACCGCTGGATTTTCAAAAGGGCATTGGCTTTTAGGCGTAACAATTCTTTGCGGCTTTTTAATAATTAGTTGCTCTGGCCGTTTGGCGCGAACCGAAGCAATTGTAACCCAATCATTCGAAACTGGATCGCGTCTCAGTTCAGAAATATACACGAGATGATTATTTAATTTTCTCTTTTTTGAATTCTTCCGCAAATTTTTCATTTAATTTATTTTATATTTTTTCCGCCAAATATTAAGTCGAATTTTTATTAATTCTGTTAAAACTTCAATATAGGCCGACGCTTTTACTTTAGAATCAGGATCGTTAATCCAGCGCACTCCAACTTCTTTAATACGAAAACCCATTAGTCGTGCTAAAACTAAAATTTCAATATCAAAACCCCATCGTTTTATTGTTAATTGAGGGAAAATTTTTGACGCTGCTTCTTCAGTAAAAGCTTTAAAACCGCATTGAGTATCTTTAATGCCCGGCACAGCTAAAAGACGAATGAGAAAATTTCCTATTCTACCGGGCAACTGCCGAAAAAAAGGTTGTTTTACCGGTAATTCTGAATCCTTAACATAACGAGAGCCAATAACTACGTCATATCCTTGTTTAAAATAAGGAAAGAACTTTTCCACCTGATCAAGGGATGTGGAATTATCAGCATCAGAAAATAATCGTAATGTTCCTTTCGCTGCCAACATTCCTTGAGCAACCACCCCTCCTTTTCCTTGATTATCTTTGTTATCAATCAAATAGAGGTTTTTAATAAATTCCCGCATTTTGGTAACAATTTCTGCCGTATGATCCTTTGAACCATCATTAACTACAATGATTTCATATGAAAAACCTGCCTGAGTTAAATATTTATCCATATCTAAAAGCGTTTTGGGTAAACGCTTGGCTTCGTTGTAAGCAGGAATAATAACAGAAAGAAATGGCTTAGCCATATGAATATATTATAAACTTAAAATTAAAAACACAAAAGTCAACGCTGACTAAAAACGGCAATAAAAAATAGAGCTTCCTAAAAATGCTTCTTTGGTTTTTTATTCGATTTATTCTTAATATTATAAAAAAACCGCCCCATTCCGAAGCGGTTGATATTTTTACTCTTCAATTTCATTAAATTCTTTTGCAATAATTTTTCTAATTTTTTCTAATTGAGATTCCGAAACTTCTTCCAAGTCCCATTTGTTACGAAAACGATTAAATTTCTTAATCTTTTTAGTAAAGAATCTCAACTCATCGATATCATACTGACTTTTTCTCAAATATATTTCTACTCGTCCGGCTATATGATCTTGATACTTTGGATTAAAAATGAATTCTTCCACAAAAGAAATGAAATATTTTTTCATTTCATTCTCCTTTTAAAAATTTTTAAACCTCTAACTATATTTTACTCCGTTACAGAAAAATTTAAAGAGTAAAGGACTTCTTCGTTTAAAATCAAGCGCGCTTCATATTGACCGACTTCATTGGGAACCACAATGCAGCACATTCCAAAATCGCCCTGGCCAGCCTGAAGAGATTTATGCCACTTTTCATTTTCCTGAATCAAATTACCAGCTAAATCATAGATTTTTAAAAACAAATCTCCTCCTTCATTAGTTTTAATTTTTCCCGAGACACCCATCCATTCCCCTTTTCGAAAAACAGTCTTTTCTTCTCCCTGCATTCCTTCTTTCACCGACGTCCCCGCGGGGAAACCTTCTAAATGAGCAGAAATTATTCGATCTGCTAAATTTTCTTTCGCCTTCTGATAATCAGAAAGGTAGGCATAAATGACAAATGCCAATAAGATGACAAGAATAATGATGACTATGATGTAAAATGAATTTCGTTTCATATATTTTATTATACCATATTATAAATATAAAATCAAGACTTAACCTTTCTCAAATAACTTTCCAAAATTAAACTCGCTGCTTGACTATCAAAATGGTTTTTTGATTTGTCTTTTCGCGATTTTAACTGCGAAGTAGTTTGCCTCATTTTTTTTGCCGCTTCAGTTGTTAAGACCTCGTTCTCATAGATAATTTTTATTCCAGTAATTTGTTTTAGATTCTCCCCAAACGCTTTAATTTCTTGACACATGGATGTTTCTTCAAATTCAAAAGAAAGTGGCAGTCCAATAACAATTTGATCAACATTCTTTTCTTTACAAAGATTTGCTATTTTTTCCAAAACCTGCTGCTGGTTTTTTTCTATAATAGGTTTAAGCGGTAAAGGAATTTTCAATTTTTCATCTGCAATTGCCAATCCAATCCTTTTTGTTCCATAATCAATAGCTAAAACATTCGCCATTTTATTTGGTTAAAATAATGGGTCCTCGACTAGTAATCGCAATGGTATGTTCAAAGTGAGCGGCCAAACAACCGGTTTTAGTCACAAAACTACCATCAGCTAATTCAATAACATCCGAAGAATCAACTGCTACCATCGGTTCAATTGCAATAACCATACCCTCCTTTAATTTAATACCCTTATGAGGAACACCAAAATTCAAAATATCAGGATCCTCATGCGGAGCATAACCCACCCCATGACCAGACAACACCCGAATTTCATAAAATCCTTCGGAGCGAACATATTGTTCAATTGCATAACCAATATCCCCCAAGGTTGCTCCGACTTGAGCAGCTTGAATGGCCAAATCTAAAGCCTTTCTAGTCACGCGGATTAATTTTTGAGCCAAAGACGAAATCTTTCCTACTCCCACTGTAATGGCCATATCTGTAAAAAAACCTTTATATTTCATTCCTAGATCAAGCTTTACCAAATCACCATTACGCAACAAATAATTGCCAGGAATGCCGTGAACTATTACATTATTAACTGATACACAAAGAGTAGCAGGAAAAGGCTTTAAGCTAAAATCTGGTTGATAGTTTTTAAAAGCTGGCTCACCGCCACATTTTAAAATAGAATTTTCGGCTAACCAATCCAGTTCTCTAGTTGAAATACCCGCCTTTGCTTTTGCCGCTACTTCATAAATAATTTTTGAAAGCAGACGCCCTCCTTCTTTTAATTTCTGAATTTCTTCGTCGCTTTTTAATTTAATCATTTTAATCAAAAAAGTTAATTTTGGCCAAAGCTTCAATAAGGTTTTGGGTAACAATATCTGGCAACGGCTCGCCATCAACTTCAATAACTTGATAACCTCTTTTTTGAAAATAAGCCAAAATGGGCTTGGTACGATTTTCATATTCTTCTAAGCGCACCTTGATTGTTGCCTCATCATCAAGAACACCTCGATCAATGATTTTCCCTCCGCATAATGGACAGAATTTCCACATTTCAGTCTCCCACGAATAAATAACAGGGTATCCGCATTTTTCACAAACTCGGCGATGCGTATTACGAAAAACTGAAGTTTCTGGTTTTAAATTAATTAAAATAGGATGAATATTTTCTTGGCCATAAAATGTTTCCCAATAAGGAATTTCATTTTCTGCTTCATAAATTGTACGTGGCGAACCAGTAAAAATAAGATCCTGTTTTTGCGCTGCTAATTCTTTAACTTTATCATTAATAATTTGGGTCACCCATTCGGGCGTGCATAAAGCGCCTGATTCATAATTTTTTCGTTCTCTTTGAATAATTGGATCGTTTTGTAGTTGAGGATCAAAAATTCTCTCTTCAATTAATTTTGATGAACTAACAATAACAGCTCCTGATTTAAACGCAATACGTCGAGCTTGCGTGTCTTTTCCGGCGCCTGGAGGGCCATAAAAAATAAGGATTTTGGCTTTCTTCATATTTATAAAAAATATAAATTAAAACCCTTCATATTCACGCATCACTAATTGAGATTCTACCTGTTTAATGGTTTCGATAGCTACCGAAACTACAATTAAAATTGAAGTACCGCCGATAGTTAAAAATTGTGTCCCTGTGACTCCCTGCAAAATATTAGGTAAAATAGCTATAACGCCTAAAAATAGCGCACCCACAAAAGTAATTCTATGCAAAACAAAACTAATATAATCAGCTGTAGTCTGCCCCGGCCTAATACCCGGAATAAATCCACCATTTCTTTGTAAGTTTGTAGAAATTTCTTTTGGATCAAACGTTACCATCGTATAAAAATAAGTAAACACTACTACTAATAAAAAATATAAAATAGAATATACCAACTGGTTATTAAGCATATTCATTAAAAAATTTCCTGCACTTGCCGCCCAAGAAGTTTTAATAGCAACAAGAATTTGTCCAATAAATTGAGGAAAAAGCAAAATAGAAATAGCGAAAATAATAGGAATGACACCGGCTTGGTTAACTTTTAACGGCAAATAACTAGAAACGCCACCATACATTTTATTACCCCTTACTCTTTTGGCATAAGCAATCGGAATTTTCCTTTCTGCTTCATTAATATAAACAACTCCTAAAATAACAATGATGGCTACAACGAGAAACATTAAATAGGTAGGCAGCATTGAAGGAGTATAAGATAAAATAGCCGAACGCAAACTTGCCGGCCATCCACTAACAATACCAGCAAAAATAATTAAAGAGATGCCATTACCTACTTTGTATTCGCTAATTAATTCACCTAACCACATTAAAAGCATTGAGCCGGCCGTAACCACTAAAACGTTTCTGATAAGGCTCAGGGTGGATAAATGAGGAAGGACATCTTGAGAAATTAATAAATTCAAAAAAGCATACGCCTGAAGCATACAAAGCGGTACTGTTATATAACGAGACCACTGATTAAATTTCATCCTTCCCTTTTCTCCTTCTTCATAATAAATTTCTTTTAATCGCGGTATCACCATCGTCAAAAGCTGCATAATAATCGTCGCAGTAATATAAGGACCAACGCCCAACATCATAATAGAAAGTTGCTGAAGTGTTCCTCCTGAAAAAATATTTAAAATACCCAAAAGTTGATTAGAAGCAAAAATGGCGTTTAATCGAGCAGTATCAATATCTGGAATGGGCAATGTTGCAAATAATCGAAAAATCACCAAGATAAAAATCACGGTCAAAATTTTTTTTCTGAGATCTTTAATTTTAAATAACAGTGCAACCTTAGACAAAATAGACATAATGATTATTTTTTAATTTTGGCCAACGCTTGCTGAGAAAATTGGCATTTTTTAAAAATCAACTTTTTTGTTAAATTACCTCGGCCTAAAATTTTAACCTTTGGCAATACTCCTCCTCTTTTCTTAATCAAACCCTTTTCAAATAACGTTTGAGGAGAAATTATGTCTCCTTCTTGATAATGTTTTTCAAGAATATCGAAATTAATCAGAACTGGTTTTTCTGTTATTGATTTATGTTTAACCCCTCGCTTTTTAGGAATTTTAATAATAAGATCATAAACTGCTGGTCTAATTTTAGCACCTGCCCTTGCTTTTTGCCCTTTGGAACCCCTGCCAGAATAAGTTCCGCGTTTACCTCCGCGTCCCACTCTTTTTGCTTTTTTAGTTTTATATTCTTTTTTTAATTCGTGTAATTGCATAATTAATTTTCGGTTTTTAAAACTTCCGACGCTTGATCTTCTGACTTTGCCAGCTGTTGATTCTGTGATTTTGATGTATCACTTTGATTAACTCTTTTGGGTTTAATTTTTTGTAAAGCATTAATGGTAGCCCTAGCATTACTTAATTTATTCGGGGTACGACTTAATATTTTCGCACTTAAATCTTTGATGCCTGCTAATTCGCATACAGCCCGAACTGCCCCACCCGCCACAATTCCATGACCTTTCCGAGCAGGTTTTAAAACCACTTCTGCTGCACAATATTTCGCTTTTACTTCGTGCGGAATTGTATCGTTAACAATGGTAACTTGAACCATTCTTTTTTGAGCTTTGGTTTTTGCTTTAGCGAGTGCCTCACTAACATCTTTTCCTTTGGCCACACCAACGCCTACCTTTCCTGCACGATCACCAACAACCACTGTTGCTCGAAAACTAAATCGTTTCCCTCCCGCCACAACGCGCGTTACCCGACGCAAATCAAGTAATTTATCTTCGTAACCTTGATTTTTTAATTCTACGACACTCTCTTTCTTTTTATTAATAGTAGAGTTATTTTTAATCATACATTTAACATTTAATTCCCCTTTCTTTTAAGCCATCGGCTATATTTTTAACTCGACCGTGAAACTGAAAACCACCTCGGTCAAAAACAGCACTTTTAATATTTAATTTCTTTAACTTTTCTGCCAATGTCAATCCAACTTCTTTGCTTAATTCTAATTTTTTGCTTTTCTTTTTTAAATCTTGATCCGAAACGCTTGTTAAAGTTACGCCTTTTTCATCATCAATCGCCTGAACATAAATATGTTTATTGGAAATAAAAACGCTAATTCGAGGTTTTGTTTTTGTCCCTGATATATTGGCTCGAATTTTTTTGTGTCGTCTTATTCGTTTTTCTTTTTTTGTTCTTTTCTGCTTCATAATTTTTGAATTATTTTAAATTTAAGCCGTAGCCGTTGCTTTTTTACCAGCTTTACGTCTAATGTGTTCACCGACATAATGAATTCCTTTGCCTTTATATGGTTCGGGTTTTCGAAAAGATCGTATTTTAGCAGCTGTTTGACCTACTAATTGTTTGTCTGCTCCAGAAATAGTAATTAAATTTTTTGCTACCACAATATCTATGCCCTTGGGGATTTCGAAACGAATCGGATGAGAAAATCCCAAATTTAAAACAAGAATATTCCCCTCAACGTTAGCTCGATAGCCAACGCCTTCAATTTCTAATTTTTTTTCGAACCCTTCACTTACACCTTTTACTGCATTGGCGATTAAAGATCGAAGCGTTCCCCAAAATGCAGAAGTAAATTTCTTCTCACGCGTAGGAATAATTTTTAAATAATTTCCTTCAAGTTCTACATTAAAATCAGGGAATAAAGGAACTTTTAATTCTCCCTTCGGGCCTTTAATCATCACTTCATTTTCTAAAACTTCTATTTTTACATTGTCTGGTATTACAATAAGTTTCTTTCCTATTTTAGACATAATATTAAAATATTTCACAAATTATTTCTCCTCCCAAATGATGTTTTTGAGCTTCAATATTTGTCATTAACCCATTAGGAGTGGAAATAATGTAACGACCATAGCCAGACTTTACTCTTTTAATATTTTTTGTTTTTATAAAGCGACGACAACCTGGTTTGCTAATACGTTTTATTTCTCGAATGGCCGGTGTTCCGTCTTCATTATATTTGAGGTCTATTCTTAAAATTTTCTTCGGCGCCTTGCCACTAACCTTGTAATTGCTAATATATTGTTCTTCTAATAAAATTTTTGCAATCTCTTCTTTCATTTTAGAATGGGGTGTTAAAAGAAACGGTTTCTTAGCCGCTAAAGCATTTTTTATTTGATTAAGAAAATCTGAGATAGTATCCATAATATTCTTATTTTATTTACCAAGACGCTTTTTTCATTCCCGGAATTTCACCTTTCCGTGATAATTCACGCACGCAAATACGACATAACCCAAAATCTCTGAGATATCCTCTTTTTCGACCACAACGAAAACAACGCCTCACTATCCGAGTTGAATATTTTGGTGGTTTTTTTGCTCTAGCAACAACTGATTTTTTGGCCATATTATTTAATAGGAAAACCTAACGATTTTAACATGTTTACGACTCTTTCTTTGTTTTTATCGTTTACTACTATAGTTACCTCTAAACCAAAAGGATGTTTCAAAACATTATTGGTAACTTCTGGAAAAATTGAAGCTTCTGCAATGCCGATATTTAAATTACCATGCTCGTCCAAATTTTTAATAGAAATTCCCCGAAAATCTCTAGTGCGTGGTAACGCAATATTTACTAATCGTGCTAAAAAATCATACATCTTCTGACCCCGCAAAGTAACAGTCAATCCCACCACATCTCCTTTTCTAATTTTAAAAGATGAGACCGATTTTTTTGCCCTTGATTCTTTTGGCCATTGACCAGCAATTAAACTTACATCTTGTTTGATTTGTTTAAGAAAATCATCGATGTTTTTTGATTGAGCAGCTGTACTTAACATTTTACCTATTCCTACATTAATTACCACCTTTTTTATAGAGGGCACAGCATACACATTTTTTAACCTAAATTCTTTCTGTAACTTTGGCCTCACTTCTTTCTGATATTTAGTTTTTAGATCAATTGCTGACATCTTTTACAAATTCTTAATTTTTTATCGTCTTCAAAACGATAACCGACTCTTGTTTGACGATTGCATCGAGAACACCATAACGCTAACTTAGAAACATCTATTGGCCGGGGTAATGAAATAATCTCTCCTTTTTCGCCTTGGCGCTTTGGTCGACGGTGTTTTTTGACTAAATTCAAGCCTTCCACTATTGCTTTATTATTTTTAGGTAAAACTACGATGACCTTACCTCTTTTCCCCTTATCTTTCCCGACTAAAACAACCACTTCATCTCCCTTTTTAATTTTCATTTTATTATTCTTTTTCATAATTACAAAATCTCTACTGCTAGTGAAGCGACCTCTTCGAAACCCTTTTGTTTTATTTCTCTCGGGATTGGGCCAAAAATTCTTGTACCCCGCGGCTGATTTTTATTATCAATTAAAACTACGGCATTGTCATCAAAACGAATATATGAGCCATCTTCACGACGATAGGGTTTTTTCTGTCTAACAACCAAACAACGAACTATGTCTTTTTTGGAAACACTCTTTCTTGGTTGAGCCATTTTAACGGATGCAATAATTATATCACCAATCTGAGCATAGCGCCGACGAGTTCCTCCCAAAACTTTAAAACATTGCACTATTTTAGCGCCACTATTATCCGCTACTTTTAGCATTGTTCTCGGTTGAATCATATTCTATTTCTACTCATTAATTTTATCACTACCGACTAGATTTTTTGAGTTTCCTTTTTTAACAATCTGAACTACGCGCCATCTTTTTTCTCTGGAAAGTGGCCGCGTTTCCTCAATAATTACATAATCGCCTTCTTTTGCTTCGTTATTTTCATTATGGGCCTTAAAATGTTTTGAAACCGTCATAATTTTGTGATAAAAGGGATGCTTTTTAAAACGTTCTACCTTAACCACAACGGTTTTATCCATCTTGTCCGAAATAACTATTCCTTCTAATCTTTTTTTAATTGGATGATTTTTTTGATTCATTTTTTTGACTATTTAATAATGTTAAAATTTGAGCGATACTCTTTTTTGTCTTTTTAATTTCGCTAATATCTTTCACTTTACCAAAAGCTAAATTAAAACGCAATTCTTTTATTTTATCTCTGTTTTGCGCTAATAATTTTTCTAATTCCGATTTAGGTAAATTTTTTAATTCTTTGAATTCCATAACAAAGTGTTTCTATTCTTTTTTGACGATTTTAGTTTTAATGGGCATTTTAGTTCCTGCCCTTCTTAAAGCTTCAGTGGCAATTTCTTCACTAACGCCATCAATCTCATAAATAATTCGCCCTTTTCGAACGGGAAATGCAAAATGATCCAAATCCCCCTTTCCACCTCCCATTGTTACTTCCGGCGGTTTTTTAGTAATAGGCTTATCGGGAAAAACACGCAACCAAACTTTACCTCCTTTTTTTAAATAACCTACAATTGCCTTTCTTCCTGCTTCAATTTGTTGAGCTGTTAGCCATATATTATCAAGTGCTTGCAATCCATATGAGCCAAAAGTCAAAAATGTTCCTCGAGTTTCTATTGATCTTTTGCGAGATCGCCCTTTCTGATATTTTCGATGTTTTAATTTTTTAGGCATCAACATATTTATTTTGTTTGTTTATTAGACATTTCTGATATTCCCTCTTTGTTTTTGTTTTTATCAAAAATTTCTCCTTTATAAATCCACACCTTTATTCCAATAGTGCCGTAAGTACAAAATGCAGTAGCTTCACTATAATCAATATCAGCTCGAATAGTTTGTAAGGGCATTGCTCCCCAATCCAACCACTCAGAGCGAGCAATTTCCACACCATTCAAACGTCCACTTAATTTAATCTTAATTCCTTTTACTTCTTTATTTTGCTTGGCATCTTCAATTGCTTTCTTCATTAATCGTCGATAAGGCATTCTCTTTTCAATTGAGGCAGCAATAGATTGAGCAACAATTGCTGCGTTAGCTGTAGGATTTTTGACTTCTTCAATTGAAATATTTAGAACATAATTAAGGGGATATTTTCTTTCTTTGCGATGACGTCTAATAATTTTTTCAACTTCCTTCTTTAAATCTTCAATTCCCTTACCGCCTCTCCCAATAATAACACCAGGGCGGGCTGTTTTAATAATAAGATTGATATTATTCTCTAATCGTTCAATTTCAACGTCAGCCATCAAGGCATTCCTTAATTTCTTATTGAGAAAATTACGAATTTTAACATCCTCTTCCAAAATAATCGGACGTGTTTTCTTTGAAGCCAACCATCGTTCACTCCAATTTTTATTAATTCCTAATCTAAAAGATTTTGGATGAATTTTTTGTCCCATATTTTTTGTCTATTTTAAGCAATTTCTTTTCGTCTAAAAATTTTGCGAGCAAATCCTTCTTGAGGTTTCTTTTTTGTCTCCTCGACCGTTGGAGATTTTTTCTTTAATTCGTGCTCTTTTTCTTTTACTCCTCCTTTGGTTTCGGTTAATTTTTTTTCTGATTTAGTAATTTTTGCTTGAGGAACTTTATAACGATTGAATTCTCCTTTTTCTTCTAATACAAGAGTGATATGCGACATTTTTTTCTGAATGGGTGTAGCTCTTCCCATTGCCCGCGGCAACCATCTTTTTAGCATTGGCCCTTCATCAACTGTAATCGATGCCACAAAAAGCTTATTTTTGTCTAACTTCTTGTTTGATGCATTATTCACTGCTGAACGTAATAATTTAAGCATGGGCTTTGCCGCTCGTTGCGGAGCATATACTAATTGAGCCTCAGCTTCTATAACATGCTTGCCTTTAATGCTGTTGGCTACCAAGCGCACTTTTCTTGGTGCCATATGAAGATATTTCAATTTTGCAATTGCAACGTTTTCTTTAGCCATAAGGAGATTTTATTTTGCTGGTTCATTAACGACCGCCTTCTTTTCTAATTCTCGCTGCATTTTTCCTCCATGTTTAATAAATTTCCGCGTTGGCGCAAATTCACCTAATCGATGACCCACCATTTCTTCTGTTACTTTCACTTCAATGAAATCTTTCCCATTATGAACAGCAAACGTATAACCAATCATCTCGGGAGAAATGGTAGAAGATCGAGACCAAGTTTTAATAACCTGACCAGAATCAGGCTTAATTTTTGCCATTTTTTTCAGTAGTTTTGGATTAATAAATGGTCCTTTTTTAAGACTTCTGCTCATTTTATTTTCTTCGTTTTATAATCAAACTATTCGACCATTTCTTTTTATTGCGTGTCTTATGACCACCGGTTACTTTACCCCAAGCACTCTTCGGTCTTTTTGTGCCACGTGGTTGACGTCCCTCACCTCCTCCATAAGGATGATCACAAGGATTCATAGCTGTTCCTCTAACCGTTGGACGTACACTCAACCACCGCGTTCTTCCTGCCTTGCCAATGTTAATAGTTCGATATTCTGAATTAGACGGCAAACCGATAGTTGCATAACAATTGGCTAGTACTCTTCTAATTTCACCAGATGGCATTTTGAGAATGCAATATTTATCTTCTATCCCCATCACTTCAGCCGCTGAGCCTGCGCTTCGAGCTATTTTACCTCCAGATTTAGGCAAAAGTTCAATGTTAAAAACTCTCGTACCAACAGGAATGTTTTTTAAAGGTAATCGATTACCCGGAGTAATAGATGTTAATTCTGTTGTAATAATTTGATCTCCTGTTTTCATACCCTCAGGCAAAAGAACATATCGATATTCGCCATCTTCGTACGCTACACGACCAATATAAGTGTTGCGATTAGGATCATATTCGATCTCTTTAATTGTTCCTTTTATATTAAACTTATCTTGTTTAAAATCAACTAGTCGATACAATCGTTTATTGCCTCCCCCTCTATGTCTCACTGTAATTCGACCAAAAGAATTACGGCCAGCTTGCTGTTTCAAAGGAGCCGTCAATTTTTTTAACGGCTCGCTTGTCGTCACAATCTCTTTATATTCAACAGCTGTCATATGTCTTCGTGATGGTGTAGTTGGTTTATGCTTTTTCATGTTATTATTTCTGAGACATAATCTCAATTTGCTGACCTTCTTTGAGGGTAACAATCGCTTTTTTGTAACCTGATTTTTTACCTACAGAACGACCCGACCTTCTTTTTTTGGCCGGTATATTAATCATTCTCACTTTTTTTACAGTAACATTATAAATCCGTTCAATCGCTTTTTTTACTTCATTTTTATTTGCTTGTCTTACAACATTAAAAACATACTGCCGATATGCTTGGATCGATTGGCTTTTTTCTGTTACTTTAGGCTCTTTTATTAATAAAATATTTTTATTAAATATAACCCCTCCGCCTTCTTTTTTAAGTGATGGCTTCTCTGTCTCTTTTTTTTCTTCTTTCAATTTTTTTTCTTCCTTCAATGTGTCTTGATCTTCAGATTCTTCCTTTTTAGATTGTTTTTTTGAAAAAATGCTCATAAATTTATTTTATTTTTTCATTTAATTTTTCTATTGCTTCCTTGGTAAAAATAATGTTTTTATATTTAAGAATATCAGGCAAATTAAGGTTATCAGCAATTGTGGCAGCGGCAAAAGATAAATTACGCGTTGCTCGAATAATTGATGGGTCACTCGACGGTAAAACAATAAGACCCTGATTTCTTTTTTTAGTATTTAAAAATGAAGATAAAATTTTTGCCATTTCTTTTGTTTTGGAATGTTCGAGGTGAATCGTTTCTACCACTTTTATTTCTCCATCAGTCATTTTTTTAGACAGTGCAGAAATAAAGGCTTGCTGTTTGGCTTTTTTATTAATTTTTTTCTGATAATTCTTTTCTTTCGTTGGCCCAAAGGTAACACCTCCGCCAATCCATAATGGCGAGCGAATTGATCCGTGACGAGCCCGACCTGTTCCTTTTTGTCGCCAAGGCTTTCTTCCGCCACCACTCACCTCTCCTCGATCTTTAGCATGAGCTATGGGTTTCCTCTGATTACTTTTAATAGCAACTAAAACCTGATGCACCAAAACTGGATTCCATTTTGCTCCAAAAATTTTATCAGATAATGCAATCTGACCTATCACTTCTCCTTTTTGATTATAAAGATCAGTCTTCATACTTTATTCTGATAAAATTTGGACTAATTCGCCTCTTTTTCCAGGAATCGCTCCTTTTACACAAATAATATTTTTTTCCGGTATAATTTTAACAATCTTAACATTTTTCAAAGTTATCCGATTGCCACCCATTCGACCGGCCATTTTTTTCCCTTTTAATACATGTTGAGGGTGAGTTGCGCCAATGGATCCCGGCGCTCGTAAACGATCTTTTTGCCCATGACTTTTGGGGCCACCATGAAATCCGTGTCTTTTGACAACGCCCTGAAATCCCTTAGCTTTACTCGTGCCAATAATTTTCACCTTTTCTCCTTCCTTAAAAACAGAGACATCGATTCTATCGCCTCGTTTAAAAGCATCTGCCTCTTCTTTTGTTATTTTACATTCTTTCAACCAGCGCAGATCTCCTAATCCTTTCAGATGATTTCTCACTGCTTTTGATAGATTTCTTTTTTTTCCAAATCCTACTTGAATAGCATAATAACCATCTCTGTCTTGCTTTTTAATTTGAGAAACAACAACTGGTCCGGCTTCCAGTGCAGTTACGGGAATTGCTTTATCATCTTGATAAATTTGAGTCATTCCTATTTTTTGAGCCAGTATAAATTTAGTCATATTGTCTGATATTTTAAAAATAAATTATTTTTTATCAATATTTTAGATAAATAAATGCCGGGGAGGAACTCTTTAGAATCATTGCTGGCTCTAAAGAGCATACCCGGCATTTATTTGTTTCCTCCAAAAACCTACATCTTAATTTCAATATCTACCCCCGCCGGCAAATTAAGATTCATCAAGGCATCAATGAGTTTCTGATTGGGGTTGAGGATATCTATCAATCTTTTATGAATACGAATTTCAAATTGCTCTCGAGAATTTTTATCAATGAACGTCGAACGATTAACAGTATAGCGTTTGATTTCTGTCGGCAAGGGAATAGGCCCAATAATATCTTTCACGTAACGATTAGCTGTTTCAAAAATTTGTTTACAAGAATTATCTAGCACCTTATGATCATAAGCTTTTAACTTAATTCTTATTTTCTGTTGGTTTTCATTTGATTTAGACATTGCAGTTCCAAAAGAGCTAGTTATTTAATAATTTTTGAAACAACGCCCGCGCCTACAGTTCTACCACCCTCGCGAATAGCAAAACGCTGTTGTTCTTCCAATGCCACCGGTGCAATTAATTTTACAATCAAATGAGCATTATCGCCCGGCATTACCATTTCAATTCCTTGAGGTAAAGTAACCTCGCCTGTTACATCAGTAGTCCGAATATAAAATTGAGGTTTATAACCGGTAAAAAATGGGGTATGCCGACCTCCTTCTTCTTTGGTGAGAATATAAGCTTCTGCTTCAAATTCTGTATGCGGCGTCACTGTTCCTGGTTTAGCAATTACTTGTCCCCTTTCTACATCTTCTTTTTTCAAACCACGCAATAAAATTCCTACATTATCACCCGCTTGAGCTTCGTCTAATGTTTTATTAAACATTTCAATACCGGTAACTACCGTTTTAATTGTCGGCCTTAAACCAACCACTTCAACCTCTTCATTTGTTTTCAAAATACCTCTTTCAACTCTTCCTGTTACAACTGTTCCACGCCCCTCAATAGAAAATATATCCTCAATAGGCATTAAGAATGGTTTATCAATTTCTCGAACTGGTTGTGGAATATAATTATCCATTGCCTCAATTAAATCTAAAATGGGCTTACAGGCTGGATCATCCAATGATTTGGCATTAAGTGCTGCCAACGCTGATCCACGAATAACCGGAACTTCATTACCTGGAAATTGATATTTTGTTAAAAGTTCTCGAACTTCGTTTTCAACCAAATCAATTAATTCCGGGTCGCTTACTTGATCAATCTTGTTAAGAAAAACTATAATAGCCGGTACGCCAACTTGTCGCGCTAAAAGAATATGCTCTCGCGTTTGAGGCATTGGACCATCAGCGGCTGAAACCACCAAAATTGCACCATCCATCTGAGCTGCACCTGTAATCATGTTTTTGATATAATCAGCATGCCCTGGCGCATCAATATGTGCATAATGTCTTTTTTCTGACTCGTATTCTGAGTGATGCAAAGCAATTGTAATGCCTCGTGCTTTTTCTTCCGGAGCATTATCAATCTGATCAACGCCTTCGACTTTTTCAACCAAACCCTTAAAACTTAAAACGTGTAAAATAGCCGCCGTTAAAGTGGTTTTTCCATGGTCAATATGACCAATGGTTCCTACATTAACGTGTGGCTTTTTTCGTTCAAATTTCTTTTTTTCTGCCATTTTTTTAAAAATTATTTTAATCGACTATTGAGTAATAAAAATATGACAAAGCCTTTTTATTTCTCAATTTATAGAAATTTTATTCCAATTTTAAATAAAGTCAAGTGGTCTTGCTAACTTAAAATGTGGATTAACTAACTAAAAATTATCTCTTTTATTTTCTTCGTTATTTTTAGAGGTTCACTATGCTGCCACACATTTCTTCCAACCGCTACACCGCTAGCACCTGCTGCCATCACGTCTTTTGTTATTTGTAAAAATTCCTCATCATTCACTTTAGGACCGCCAGATAAAACTACTTTTGTTTTGCCAGCCGCCTTCACTGCATATGCAAAATTTTCTTTGGAACCAGAATATTTTATTTTCACCATATCCGCTCCTAACTCTAAACCTATTCGGGCAGCATAAGCCGTAATTTCTTTTGAAACTTCATCTTTAACAAATTCGCCGCGAGGATAAACCCAAGCAATTGCTGCCATGTTTAGTTGATGCGCCTCTTCAACTATCTTTCCAAAATCAGAAAACATTTTTCCATCGTGAGCAGAACCTAAATAAATAGTATAACCCACTGCACTCGCTCCTAACTCTTTTGCATATTTAACAGAACAATTTTGATAAGAATAAACATCACCGCCTTGCCAAATATTAGCTTTCCCATTAATTTTTAAAATTAAAGGGATCTGTTTTTGATATTTAGTACCAGTATAATATTTTTCAGCTAACCCCCTTTGAAGAATAATCGCATTATAACCACCCTCAACAGCAATATTTAAAATATAATCTGGGTCTATTGATTGGTTGGGAAGGTCTATTGGTCCATGCTCAAAACCATGATCATAAGCCAAATACATCGCCCTACCATCTATAGTAATTTTTTGTAAAAAATCCTTCATAAAAATATCTCTCTTAACGACTAAATTAATTATACAATAATTAACTCAAAATTCAAAAAAGAATTGAACGACTCTAATGTTTGAGTGCTAATGACTAACGGACGCAGGCGATGATTTTTCAAAGAAAAAAACATCGCCTAGAGACATCAAATATTCTAACTTTAGATATTAACTACCTGCCGATCGGCAAGTATCGCCATTGGATTAACCATTATTTCTATCCTTATTCTATCTTTTTTCTACTGGGAAAAATTTATCAATTATCCAATCAATTATAAATCCTAAAGCAATAATAGCCAGAAAAATCAGCGTTAAGGCAATAATCAAAGTTCTTAAATCGGAAAAAATATCTGAAAGAACAGCGGAAAAAGTATAACCAATAAACAAATATATAACTACCCAAATTAAAGAAACAATCACTTGATTACGCGCATACCTTTTTGGATCAAATTTCATTGTGCCAGCGACTATTTGAGTTAAGTGGTTCAACCCGTAAACAAATTTTGAAGCAAACAAAATCCACGACCCGCCTCTTTCAAAAATACCTATTACTTTTTCTACTCGGGCTTTCTTAATTAATCTTTTTTGAGCTAATTTATCTAAAAAAGGTTCACCAAAATGATAGCCTAAATAGAAAAAGAGGAAGTCACCAAAGTAAACTGCTAAAAGTACAAGAATAGCAGTACGCCATCCGGGTAAAAAGCCGATATGAATCGATGAACCGACAAAAAGCATTAACTCTTCACCTAAAAAAATGGTTAGAATAAAAAGAATGAGATAAGTAATAAACATGGGAATGGATAAATTCATCAAAATATTCGTCTCTTTAATTTTGGTGATCAGGATTTAAAATCGAATAAAGAAAAATTAATACAATTGAACCGAAAATGCTAAGAAAACCTATAATTAAAAAGAGCACATCGAACCCCAGACGTTCTGCTAAAATGCCACCCAATGCTGCGGTAATTGCTGAACCCAATCCCGCCACCATACTATTAACACTCCATTCGTATCCCTCTCTCCCTTTTCGTATATGTCGACTAAACATTGCATACCAACCGGGCAATCGCAAAGAATACCCCAAGCCATAAAGAGCCTGAATAAGATAAATATGCCAGATTTGAGTACTAAATATATATAAAAATGGAACTAATGAAATTAGGATAGAACCAAGAATCATAAAATAGAAATCGTCCTTTTCGGATTTAGTACTATCTACACGTCGAGCCAATGGTAAACGAACCAACACAGCTGCTATCCAATAAAAAGCCGTTGCGTAACCAACAGTTTCAATTGTCCCGCCAGCAATTTTATCAGTAAGAAAAAGTGCAAAAATAGGATTTAAAAACCCGAAGGCCGAAATAATAATAAAATCTGATAAAATTAAAATTTTAACTGTCTTACTCATCTAATATTATTATAAAAATAAAATTCCTCGGCGCAAACAAAAAGTGTAAGATTTTATCGCTAAAATTTTGAGTCTATACATTAATTTTTTCTTTTCGGTCAAGCTAAGTAATCTCCCCGATTTTCTTCACGTTCTTTCCAAAGCTGCGGGGCTTGGATTCGAACCAAGATACCGGCGTCCAGAGCGCCGTGTCCTACCATTAGACGACCCCGCAAAAATCAAAATTTAAAATTGAAGTTTAAAAGAGCGGACAAGATTTAAAAAATCTTGTGTTTTTCTATTACACTATTTCCAATAACAATGGCATATTTTATATTTTTAATCTCTTGTCCTCTCAATTAAGGATATTTAACTTTTAATGTCGCTCTATACTTTCAGATATTTTCTAATGGCAATAACACTAGAAAGAATAGCCAAGGCCAATCCGACAAGAAATTGAATGCCAAAAAGATAAAAGAAATTACTCCAGAAATATTCAATGATGTTAAATTCAGGAATAAAATTATTAAAGTAAGGCGCAATAGAATACAAAATAGGAATAAGCAAAATCGAAGATAATATTGTAGAAGCTAGCGCAATAATGAAGGCTTCTACCACATAAGGCCCTCGGATTAGCGAGCCCGAAGCGCCTACTAATCGCATAATGCCTATGGATTCTCTGTTGGAGTAAATGGCCAAACGAATGGTATTAAAAGTGATCAAAAAAGCAACCAAAGCCAAAACGCCAACTGCAATCAATCCACCTGTTTGAAAAGCGCTTATAATTTTGTTTAAACGATCAATAATAATCTGATTTTGGCTATAATTAATTTTATCAATAAATTCAGAAGGAATTTCTTTTTCCAAGTAATTTGCAATACCCTCGTAATTGCGTGGATTTTTAGCTCTAATGTTTAAAGAGGCAGACAAAGGATTATAACCGAGCTCTTCTAAAGATTGAATGATAACTGGATCGTCTTTGTGCCTTTCTTTAAAAGTCGCAAGAGCATCTTCTTGAGATATGTATTCAACACTAGCTACCTCATCTAATTGTTCAATATTTTTTTTAATGGCTAAAATCTGATTTTCGCTAACATTAGTTTTAAAATAAACGCTGACATCAATTTTACTTTCTAGACTTTGCAAAACAACATTTCCGGCATTACCAAAAATGATTAATCCGGAACACAAAAGAAGCGTTAAGGTCATGATGGCTACTGTCGCGCTCGACAATAAACCATTGCGCCAAAAACTTTGAAAACCATACTTGATAATCCTCGCTAAAAATACAAACATAGATCTTTAAATAATAAATTGACCCTCTTCCTCATCACGAATAACTCGACCATTATCCAAAGAAATCACTCGCGTATTCAACATGTCCACTACATTTTTATTATGAGTTGCCAAAATAACCGTTGTTTTTAATTCATTAATTTTAAGTAAAAGTTTAATAATTTCAGCAGTATTAATAGGATCTAAATTGCCTGTTGGCTCGTCGGCAATTAAAAGGTCGGGCTTGTTGATAAGCGCCCGAGCAATAGCTACTCGCTGTTTTTCTCCGCCCGATAGTTCATGAGGAAAATTAAAAATTTTATTCTTTAATCCTACGAGTTCGAGCATCTGAGGAACGGTTTCTTTAATTTCTTTAGGACGATAACCAGCTACCTCCAATGCAAAAGCTACATTTTCAAAAGCAGTTTTATCTGGCAAAAGCTTAAAGTCCTGAAAAATCATACCTATCTGCCTACGCAACTGAGGTAACTCTTTATATGATAAACGAGAAACGTCTTGCTTTTCAAAAAATATTCTTCCTTTTGTAGGTTTCTCTTCGCCAATTAACAATTTGAGAAGTGTCGATTTCCCAGCGCCCGATTTTCCCACAATAGCCACAAACTCTTCTCTCATTATCTTTATATTGACATTATCAAGGGCTACCGTATGACTATTATAAACTTTTGTTACGTTTTGAAAATAAACCAACTCTTCATTCATATTAATATTTATTTTAGCACTTCAAGAATATTTTTGCAAATCAACAAACAATAAAAATTAAAAATCAGGTGTATAAATTTAAAATTTACTCGCTCAATCGCCTATTTATCAACAGACAAATCTAAAATTTTCTATTTTCTATTAGAAGAAGGGTTTAAATTTAATAACATTTCTGCTTTTATAAAATTGTCTATCTCACCATCAAGAACAGCGTCTATATTAGAAGTTTCAACATTAGTTCGTAAGTCTTTCACCAATTTATAAGGCTGCAAAACATAATTGCGAATTTGATTTCCCCAAGATGGCTCTATACGTTTTCGCAAATTTTTTCGTTCTGTTTCTTTTTGTTGCTGTAAAACGTTAAAAATTTTCAATTTTAGAAGATGAAGCGCTTTTTCTCTATTTTGCTGCTGTGAACGCTCTGACTGACAAACGGCTATTAATCCCGTAGGCAAATGCACGATTCTCACAGCCGTTTCTCTTTTATTAACATTCTGACCGCCTGGGCCCGATGAACGCATAAATTCTATTTTTAAATCCTCATCTTTTAGTTCAATGTCTTTTAAATCAATTTCTTCTATTTGCGGCAAAACTTCCACTAAAACAAAGGAGGTATGACGCTGTTTTTTTGCATCAAAAGGAGAAATTCTAACTAATCGATGAACACCTGACTCATTTTTCAAAAAACCATAAGCATAAGGCGTGTTGATTTCTAAAGAAATATTTTTCAAACCCATTTCTCCTCCCGCATCTTTAGAACCACCCGGCTCTTCTGAAAAATGCTGATACAATATTTGATACGGCCATTTTTTCTTTACAAAATAATTACTATACATCCTAAAAAGCATGCGACAAAAATCTTCCGCATCGCGTCCGCCTTGACCAGCTGTTAAAATCATAATGGCCTCATTTTTGTCATAAGGATCCGAAAGAAAAATTTCGAGTTTTTTGTCTTCGATCTGCTTTTCTAAATTTATCAGTTGATTTTCAAGATCGGCCGAAGATTTATCTGAATCAATTGATTCAGATAAATCTTCGGCTTCATCTAATTGTTTTTCTATCCCCATCCAAAAATTAATTTCACTTTTTAATTCTTTAGCCCTCTTCAAAACATCAGCCGCTGCTTCTGGCACTCTCCAAAAATCTGGCCGACTCATTTTTTCATTTAATTCTTCCATTTCTAATCTCTTTTTTTCTAAACCAATCTCTTTTTCCAACTTTTTAATATTATTACGAATTTCTTGAATTTTTGATTTTAAATCGTTCATAAAATTTTTAGTTTAGCGAATTTGTTTAAAGAGCCGATGGTCGGAGTCGAACCGACAACCTTTCCCTTACGAAGGGACTGCTCTGCCAATTGAGCTACATCGGCAAAAAATTTCAGCAGATTATCTCTATCTCTCTCAGCTGATGAGCGAGAGACGGGAATCGAACCCGCGTATCTTGCTTGGGAAGCAAGCGCACTGCCACTGTGCTACTCTCGCATTTCACTGCCAACATTTATTAATCATTCATTAAAATAAATTACCGAAAAAATGTTTTATTTCTTGAAACCATTGAGAAATTTTGGAAGGTGCTTGCGGAGAAGCGCTTTGAATACCATTTTCCTCAATTAATTTTTGCATCACTTCTTGAGGAATAATCATCGCTTTTTCCCCGGGTTTTTTTAATGCATATAATTCGCGAGCCAATCGTTCTAATTCTTTCTCATTTTCCATTTTTACCAATTCGTCTTCTAATAGAGCATTCTCTTTTTGAAGTTCATTCACTCGCTGAGCAATTGCTTCGTAGTCTGCTTGAAGTTTTTTTTCAAGTGTTAATTGATGATAAAAATAAATTAGTGCAAAACATGCCACCACAAATAAAACAATCGAAAGAATTTTGGATCTCCAAGTCATGTTCTATTATATTTTAATAAGTTCTCATAAAAAAACAAGAAAAATTATTCCGAACCAATCTTACTTGTCGCTTTAATTTTTATTCATTAATTTTCTAATAAACACTAAATAAAAAATTTGTCTTAAACATTATTCCATTTTTAAAATATCCAAATAAGCTTTAGTTGAAAGACGTATTTTCCCTCGTTCCTTCAGCCGCTTTTTTCCCTCTTTTTGTTTTTTCCATAATTTCATTTTTCGAGTACGGTCACCTCCATAAAGATAGCCGGTCACATCTTTTTTTAAAGCAGGCAAAGTCTCCCGAGCAATAATTCGATTTTCGGCCACCGCCTGAATCGCAACAGCAAAATTTTCGCGCGGTAAAACGCTTTTTAATTTTTCAACCATTTTTCTCGCTTCTTCTTCCAAAAAACGACGATGAACAATTTTTGCTAAACTTTCTTCTTTGTCTCCAGCCAACAAAATCTCTAATTTAACAAGATCTCCTTCGCGATATTCTAAAAATTCATAACTCATTGAAGCATACCCTTCCGTTGCGCTTTTTAATTTGTCATAGAAATTAATGATAATTTCGCTTAATGGAGCTTCAAAAACTAAAATTATCAGTGTTCCTAAATATTGGGTTGTTAAATAATTTAAACGGTGCCGATCTTTCAATTGCATTACGGCTCCAACAAAATTCAACGGCGTAATAATTTCCAAGCGAACCCACGGTTCTAAAATTTTTTCGATTTGATCACGAGCCGGAAAATCCGAAGCCCGAAAAACATCTTTAACTAAGTCATTTTTTATCACTACTTTATAATTGACTGAAGGTGTAGTAAAAATAACATCTACCTTATATTCTCTTTCCAAACGTTCTTTAACAATTTCCAAATGTAACAATCCCAAAAAACCCAAACAAAATCCTTGGCCCAAAGCAGAAAAGAATTCTGTTTTATAAACCAAACTAGGATCATTAAGTTTTAATTTCTGAATGGCATTTTTGAGAGTTTCTATGTTTTCATTTGATGTTGGATAAACGCTTGCAAAAACCATTGGTTCTGGCTCTTTATAACCCGGCAATCTTTCTATTCCCACAATTGATGAATGTCTATTTTTCTCTGCTTCTTTAACTGTTTTGTCATTTTTATTTTTTGGATTTGCACCCCTATAACTAGGGGAAAATTTTTTAAATTTTGTTATTGTATCTCCTACTCTCACTTTAACGGGTTCTTTTAATCCCGTCACAATATATCCAATTTCACCACTTGAAAGAACTTCTTTTTTTTCTAACCAAGGTCTAAAAATGCCCACCTCAGCAACCTTAAAAAAAGTTTCTGAAGCCATCAAAAAACCCGTCTCGCCGCCTCTAACTTCTCCATCAACAATACGCACATAAGAAATAACGCCTCTGTGATTATCATAAATTGAATCAAAAACAAGTGCCCGCAATGGCTTTTTATCATCTTCGATTGGTGAAGGAATTTTTTCAATGACTGCCCAAAGTAGTTCTTCAACTCCTTCACCTGTTTTAGCTGATACCTTATAAATTTCTTTTTGGCTAATGCCGCATAAATCCATAATTTGTTTTTCTACCTCTTCAATTTGGGCATTCGGCAAATCAATCTTATTAATGGCTGGAATAATAGTAAGCCCTTGTTTTTTGGCTAATTGATAATTACCCATCGTTTGCGCTTGAATACCCTGTGTTGCATCAACCAAAAGAATCGCACCTTCCACTGCTGCCAAACTTCGAGAAACCTCATAACTAAAATCTACGTGACCAGGAGTATCGATTAAATTGAGAATATATTCGGAATTTGTTCTAGAATGATAAATCATCCGAACTGGCTGCATTTTAATAGTTATCCCTCGTTCTCTTTCTAAATCCATGCGGTCTAAAAACTGATCTTTCATTTTTCTTTTATCAATTGCGCCGCTCAACTCCAAAAAACGATCAGCCAAAGTTGACTTTCCATGATCAATATGAGCAATGATGGCAAAATTACGAATGTTTTTCATTAATTTATTTCGCTAAGTGATTGTTCTTGAAATACTTTCTCTTTTTTGCGACAAAAAAGAATGTAAAGGAATATAAATTGAAAAAATGCGGAAACAGAAATAGCCAAAGGCAAAGCTATAACTTCTATGCCCGTTAAATTATAAATTCCTAAAAATTTAGCAATGAATGGATGAGCTGCCGTTAACATTGGTGGAAAGTTTTTAATATTTAATAAATTAAGAAAAAATTGACTAAAGGCATTGGGAAAAGAAAGTAATTTGATAAAACCGAAACATAAAACAATATTAAAAATCGCACTCAAAACACTAATAATAGTTGGCGTTTTGGTATCGTGGAGCGCATAAAAAGATTTAGCAATTAATAATACAAGCCCTTGAGCAAATATACCAACAGCAAAAATTCCAAAACAAATAGCTGTTAAGCGAACATCCGTCAGTGCGAATTTTCCCGTATGCAAAATAATTTTTACAATTAAATCTCTAAAAAGAAATAGAATTATACCTAATAAAAATGTTAACCAAAAAATTTTTTTGAAAGTTGCTGAAAAAATATCTTGAAATTTATTTTTTTCTTGTTTAGAAAAAGCCAGGGTTAATGCTGGAAAAGCAGCCGTCGCTAATGAAACAGCGATGAAAGTATAAAGAGGCCGACTAAGATTATCTGCTAAATTCATAATAGCTATGCTGCCGGAACTTAAAATAGAGGCAATAGCACTAATAATAATTAAATTAATTTGGGTTGTAGCTAAGCCAATAGAACGAGGAATAGTTAACTTTATTGCTTTTTTTACACCCGGATCTCTTGGTTTTAATTTTTTTTGAAATTTAAATCCTAATTGGATAAGGGTTGGGATTTGAAAAACAAGGTGAAAAAACGCTCCCAACACCACGCCCCAAGCTAAACCTTTTAATCCTGCTATGGGTACAAAAAATAAAATACCAATAATAATACCGACATTGTACAAAATAGGTGCGATAGAAGTAACTAAAAACCTTTGGAAAACTCTTAAAACAGAAGATATGATATTGCTTATTCCTAACAATATTGGACTTAAAAACATAATACGAGTTAAAACAGCCGCCATTTCTCTTTCTTCAACCGAAAATCCAGGCGCAATCAAATAAAGAAGTTGGGGAACAAAAATGATTAAAATTAAAGAAAGGATAATTAAAAATAATAAAAATACGTTTATAAGATTTGAGAGAAAATCAAACGCTTCTTTTTTAGAGCGAACTAAATAATGACTGAAAATGGGAGTGATCGCCGCAGAAATTGCGCCAATTATTAAAACTATGCTGATAAAATCCGGAATTTTAAAGGCGATGTAGTAAATATCTAATTCTCTTCCAGCGCCAAAAGTTCCCGCTAAAAGACGATCTCTAATCAGACCCAGCAAAGCAGAAACAAAAGACGCTATTGCCAAAATAATAGCGGCGGAATTAACACTTTTTGTTTCGTGATTAATAATATTTTTTAATTGCATAATTGTCGTAAAATTATTATAGGTGTTTGTTGATTAGACTGCCCAGCAGGATTATCTTTTAAAATTTTAAGAATTAGACCCTCTTTTCCTGTTAAATCTTTGCTACAGCCTAAGATATTACCCCCCAAGTCATTTATATCAATTACCAAAAAGGAGTGGTTATATTTTTTCTGTAAATTTTCGCAGAGTTCATTACAATTTTTTGGCCCTAAGATGCCCATTTCGCCATATTGAGGAAAGGCTTCGGCATAAAAACCATCAATTTGCGAAATTTGGTGTCCGGCTAATCGATAAAAAACGCCCGAAAAACCAAATATTTTAGAAATACCAGCAACAACAGCAGCAAATAAAATCCGCGGAAGACCAGCTAAATTAATAGCTATCTGCATTTTTAACGGGTTACCGACCGAAAAACCATATGGCGTCTTTTTAACAAATTTTGACAAAAAATTTGCCCACCATCCAACTTTTAAATCTTTTTTATAAATAATTAAACCTTGTAAAATAGAAACAATTTTTTGACCAAGGCAAATTATATCTCCTTTTTGAGCATTAGGCAAAACGTATTTTTTTATAATTTCATCTAAATTATCTTTTTCCGTAATAAAATGGGTTTTTATAGGATATCGAGCCCATTTTATTCCATCTACTTCTATTATTATTTTTTTCCCAGGATTAGCTGCTAATTCCATAATATGTTAAATAAACAATTTTTTAATCTTATAGGTTAAATTCGGCCTTATTTTTGTTTGCTTTGTAGTAATGTTTTTAAATTCTTATATAATGCCGCAACAAGAATGGGACCAGTGCCACCAGGCGTTGGCGTTACTAATAGCGCCTTCTTTTTAACTGAATCTATATTGACATCACCTTTGATTTTTCCATTTTCTTTAGAAAACCCAAAATCAATAATAATAGCCCCTTTTTTAACAAATTTTTTATTAATCAGATGAGGGCTACCTGTGCCTGTAATTATTATATCACATTGCGCCAAAATTTTTTCTGGCTGTTTAGTAGAAATATCCACCGCAAACACTGTAGCCTTCTGTTGTAACAACCAAATCAAAGTGGGAAAACCAACTAATCGTCCAACTCCTACAATCCCACAATTTTTCTCTTGAACGTTAATATTATATTTTTCAAAAATTATTTTTATTGTCTCAACAGCCGGTGGTAAAATTAAACTACGTTGAAAACAATAAGAAGCAAAGTGGGCATTATTTAAGACATCAACGTCTTTTTGAGAAGGAATAATATTTACCAGAGCATAGGTATTAAATTTTTTGGGCAATGGTAATTGCAAAACAACGCCTTTAATAAAATTTTGTCTAACAATTTGATTAATTTTCTTACTTAATAATTTATTAGAAATGTCTTCTTTAAAATGAAAATGAATAAATTCAATCGATAAATAATCTGCAACTTTCTTTTTTTGTTTAATAAAAACTTCTCCCCCTAAATTATTGCCTATCGAAATAACAGCTAACGCTGCTTTGTGTTTTTGAAAAAACGGCTTTAAATCCTCAAGAATTTCTTGAGAAATATTTTCCCCATTGATAATTTCCATTTTAATTTAGTTTTTATTTATATACGAGATAAGCAGTATTACCGCCTACAAGATAAAATTGCGTTAAATCAATTGTACTATCATTCAAAGCTCTTTTCCAATTAAATTTTGGTATCTGTAATTCCCAATAATGATCCATGTTGTTTACGTACTGATCGATTTTAACAAGAGAAACGCGACCATCGGCTGTTTTGCTAAATTGAACGCTGATACTGCCAGTTTGAGCCGAAGCCAAAAGAACATCATATAAACTAAGGCCGCCCGCAGGAACATCTCCTTCAAAAATTTTTCTTTGACCATTGCCGTAATCAATAATTAAAGTGGCTTTTTGTAAGGCAACTCGAGATAAATAAATTTGTTGAGTTAACTGATTATCCAAAACAAAAAGGTAGCTATTTAAAATAATTGTCGCTACGAAAACTATTGCCATAAAAATAATGGCTGCCCAATATAGAGTGTTTGAGATAGGAACTTCTTTCATATAAGATAGTTAAATATTGAAAAATATGATTCGACGAAGAATGAGCCCCAAAAAATAACAATAAACACTCCTAATGCTAAAAATGGCCCAAATGGCACCCAGTCCTTAAGAGACTTCTTTTTAGAGGCTAATAATATTATACCAACAATAGAACCAATAATAAAGGCCATTACCAAAGCTAAAATACCATTTGTCAGCCCAAGCATTAAACCTATTAAAATCCCTAATTTTACATCTCCTAATCCCATTCCTTTTCCTCGTGTAAAAAGATAAACTAAAAACAAAAACCCTCCTACTGCCAATGCACCAAATAAATAAGAGGTTAAAACATTAAATTGGCAATTAAAATAATCCATGTAACTACTTAAAAAATTCAAACCGCACGATGGGAAATTAAATTTACTGCTTTTGCTCAATCCATAAAAAAGTAAGTCTGCTACTACTGAAACGCCTATTGCTGAATAAATTAATTTATCCGGTAAAAGATAATGCTTGATATCAATTATAGAAAGAGTAATCAAAACAGCGCTGTAAAATAAAAAGAGAAGGAAAACTAACCAAATCCAAAAAGGTATAGTGCCCGACGCTAGAAGTAAACGAATAACATCAAGTCGCAAAAGCCGGTAGGTTACTCCGGCAAAAATTATGCCTGTCAATATTTCAATAATAGGATATTGCCAAGAAAGTTTTTTACCACAATAACGACATTTCCCTTTTAAAAAAATAAAACTAAAAATTGGTATAAGATCATACCATTTGAGTTGATGTTTACAAAAATTACAGCGTGATCGACCGCTGACCAATTTAATAAAAGGGATATTTTTATCGGGTTGGAAGCGAATGGTAATTACATTGATGAAACTACCTACTCCCAACCCGAGTAAAAAAACAATCGCAATAATAACTGGCTGTAGCATATAAATACGAATTACATTCCTATACAATAAATTGTATCATTTGAAGCATCACCACAATTAACACCACCATATTGCGAACCATCAAGATCGCTGTCTAAAAGAGATTTATTAGCATCTGGATCTTCAATCGTTACCGCGATCACATAATGTTGGCCATCCGAACCATAGTCATAAGACCTGGTAGGCGCCGTTGGATCCTGAGGTAAATTAGTAATCCCTAGGTTAGCATTTACTAATTCTTGTTCTAAATCGTCCCAATTACCAGACGTCAGCACTGGATAACTGCCATTTTTCATGTAATACAACTCCAATCCATTCTGAATTTCTTTTGTATCAGCCACTCGTCGTGTATCTCGACCTCTGGTTCTAAAACTAGACAAACCTACTAAAATCAATGAAGCTAAAAGCCCAATCACCGCAACTACCACCAACATTTCAATTAAGGTAAAACCTTTTTCTTTTTTATTCATGTTTTGAGTTTAAAATTGAGTTTAATTAATCTCGACCTTTATTATAAAGAATATCTATAAAAATTTAAAATACTTGAGCTAAGTTATAAATTGGCATTAGCACTGCTGCCACAAAAACACCAATAAAAACACCAAGAATAACGATAAGAACTGGCTGAATAATTTCTGCTAGGTTCGCGGCTGTCTGATCAACCTCGTTACTGTAAAAATCAGCTACCTTCTGCATCAATTCATCAACTTGACCTGAAACCTCCCCTACCGCTATCATTTGGATAACCATTGGTGAAAAATAATCTGGGTATTGAGCTAAAAAATTAGAAATAGTACTACCACTTCGAATAGCATCAGCTGTTTTGGTAAGAATTTCTTCATAAACGATATTGCTAACAATTTTCCCGGAAATTTCCAACGAGCTCGCTATCGGCAATCCACCTTTCAGCAATGCGCTGCAGGAAGAAGCAAAGCGACTAATAGCTACTTTTTTTTGAATTGGTCCAATAATCGGCAACGAAAGTAGAAGTTGCTGCCAAAAAGCCTTTCCTTCCGGTGTTCTAATATATCTTACGAAAAGAAAAATAGCAATAACTAGAAAAACAATAATCGCCACGCCCCAATTGAGCAAAAAATCACCAACGCTCATCAGCACTCTAGTAATAAATGGTAATTGACTACCAGATTCTGTAAAAATTCCTTTTAATTGAGGAATAACAACAGTGACTACCAATATCATTACGGCCAAAAACACCACAATGATAAATGCAGGATAGATCATGGCATTTCTTAATTTTGTTTTTAAATTATTATCTTTTTCTAAGTAATCCGCAAGGTAATTCAACGTCTCTTCAAGACGACCGGATAATTCAGCAGAACGAACCATGTTTACAAAAAAATCAGAAAATACCTTCGGGTGCTTTGCTAAAGCTTGAGAAAAATACATCCCTCCTTCCACATCAGTAAAAACATCAAAAATAGCATCCTTCAACAAGGGATCTGTCACTTGATTATAAAGAGCTTTCAACGAATCAACTAATTGAACCTTTGCCGAAAGTAAAACACTTAACTGACGAGTAAAAATCATAAGGTCTTTTGTTTTGACGCGTTGAAATGACTGAAGCAGCCTATCCAAAAATCCCTTCTTTTCTAAAGACTCTAAAGAAAGAACATATATTTTATTATCTTGTAAAATTTTAATAGCCAAATCACGACTGCCTGCTTCAACAACGCCGCTTTGAATTTCTCCTAAATCATTTCTGCCTGTATAACGAAACTTTGCCATAGAGTTTAATTAACGAGCTAAAAGATTAGCTAATTCTGCCGGGTTTAATGAATACGATTCGGCAGTTTCTAAAGAAATTTCGCTTTGTTTAACCAAGTTAGCCAATGAACGATTCAATGAAATCATACGTTCTTGAATGCTTGTTTCAATAACCAAATCAATTTGATAAATTTTATCTTCACGAATTAAATTACGAATAGCTGAGTTGGTAAGCATTACTTCACAGGCGGGAATTCTACCACCATTTAATCGCGGTACTAAACGTTGAGAAATAATTCCGACTAGTGTTGCCGCTAATTGAGTTCTAATCTGCGATTGCTGGGAAGCAGGGAAACTATCGATAATGCGATCAATCGTTTGTGAAGCAGAATTGGTATGCAAAGTAGAAAAAACAAGATGCCCTGTTTCAGCAGCGGTTATCGCTGTTTGAATCGTTTCGGGATCTCGCATTTCTCCAACCATAATAACATCTGGATCTTGTCTTAAAACAGAACGCAAGCCACGATGAAAACTTAATGTATCCGATAAAACCTCTCTCTGATCAATAATCGAACGATCTTGAACAAAAACGTATTCAATAGGATCTTCAATAGTAATAATGTGGGCTGTTCGTTCGTGATTAATTTCATCAATAATAGCCGCTAACGTTGTTGATTTCCCATGACCCGCTGGTCCTACTGCTAAAATAAAACCTTGGCTGTATTTTGCAAAATCGTGTAAAATAGGCGGTAAATTCAATTCTTCAATTGTTCTAATTTTATAAGGAATAAATCTTAACGCGGCTGCCATATTCCCCCTTTGAAAATAAACATTTACTCGAAAACGAGCTTTATCTGATAAGGTGTAAGAAAAGTCTATTTCTCGATTTTTCAAAAATTCTTCCTTTCGGCCAGACGGCACCAAAGCATCAATTAATCCTTCAACCACTTCTTTGGTAAAAACTTCTTCCTTGGCAATAGAAACTAAACGCCCATCAATTCTTAACGTTGGTTTGCGACCAACTGAAAAATGTAAATCAGACGCATTTTGTTGCGCTGTTAAAGTTAATAAATTTTCTATTTTTTCTTTATAAAAAACATCTGCCATAAAATTTAAAATTAAACACCTTTAACTTTAATCTTTTTCCATTGTTTCTTTTAGAACTTCCTCAATGGAAATTAGTCCTTCGAGCGCCTTAATAATGCCATCCTGACGTAGAGTAACCATTCCTTGTTTTTCTGCTTCTTGTTGTAAATTAGCCGCCGATGGATCTTTTAAAACAATCTCTTCAAGTGATGGTGTCATTTTGAGAACTTCAAAGAGAGGCATTCTTCCCTTTATCCCTTTATAATTACACTCCTTGCAACCCTGAGGTAAATAAATTTCATATTTATCTTTTTGATACTTTGCCCTCAATTCTTTTGGCAACGCAGCTATGGATTTTTCTATTTCCTCTTTCAAGCTACCAGTTGCTTCTACTTTTTGTTTACACTGATCACAAAGTCTTCCTACCAAACGTTGGGCCATCATTAAAATCAAAGAAGCTGGTAAAAGATATGGTTCAATTTTCATATCAATTAAACGCGGAATTACTCCTATTGCATTGTTGGTATGAAGAGTTGAAAGCACTAAATGACCAGTCAAAGCAGCGTGTACTGCCAAAGCTGCAGTTTCATTATCTCGAATTTCTCCTACCATAATAATATCAGGGTCTTGACGAACAATCTGTCTTAAACCAGAAGCAAAATCATAACCAATTTCTGGTTTAACTTGAGATTGATTTAATCCTTCAATAAAATACTCTACCGGATCCTCAAGGCTTACAATATTTACCGCTTCTTTATTTAATCCTTGGAGAATAGCATAAAGTGTAGTTGTTTTTCCCGACCCTGTCGGACCGGTGGCTAAAATCATTCCAAATGGTTTTGCAATAGCTTCTTCAATCAAAGTTTTATGATATGCTCTCACTCCCAAATCATCAATAGTTTTTAAGCCGACATACGGATTAAGAACACGTACCGCTACCTTTTCGCCCAAAGCCGTCGGAAACGTCGCTACACGAAAATCAATTTCTTTATTATCCAAAATAGTTCTAAAACGTCCATCTTGAGGAATTCTAGTTTCATCAATTTTTAAATCAGAAAGAATTTTAATACGGGCAATAATCGCTGGTTGTAATTCCAAAGGAAGAGAAAGTACTTCTTTCAACTCGCCGTCTAATCGAAAACGAATGCGTAATTTATTTCTCATCGGCTCGATATGAATATCGGAAGCGTTTGATTCAACTGCTTCTTCTAATACAGTAGAAACAATCTTAATAATTGGCGCCTCTTCAGCAATGATACCACTTGCTTCATCAATCCGCACCACGCGCTGCTGATAGAGTTGATGAGATGGCTTGCTTTGTCTTTTGAAAATATCTACGCTGTCTTGAATTTCTTTTAAGCGCGTAGCAAATGATCGATAATTCTTCCAGATGTTTTCCAAGTCTGATTTAGTAACTAGATAAATTGCAATGTTGAGTTTGCGTTGTTTGGCAATAAATTTCAAAATATCCTGAGCTTGTTGATCATCAGGAGAAAGCATTCCAACGTGCAAAGTATCTCCATCTTTTTTAAAAGCCACTATTTGATGTGTGCGCGCTACCTCTTCTGGGATAATATTCAAAACTTCGTTGGGAATAATATCCTCTTTGGTGAAATGTTTTGTTGGAATTTTATAGTACTCGCTTTTAATTTTTGCTACCTCATCTTGAGGAACGAGATTTCTTTCGTAAATAATTTCTTCTACTGGTTGATTAAGCGTCTGGCTATCTTTGAGAAGTTTGTCGGCCGTGACCTGATCAATTTTATTATTTTTAACTAAAAGTTCTAATAAAATTTTGTTTGGGATCATTTTATTTTAATTATTTTTAATAAGGAATAAATGGGTTCGGACGACCAAGTGTTGGCACTTCAACTGGTTCAGCATAAGCACGTAATGATTGAAAGATGGGATTATTTAAAATATCTTCTGGCGTTAATTTAAGAGAGCTTAACCCTCCGGTAATATCGGTGGAGGTGGAATGGCTTACTAAAGGAGCTGATGTAGTCTTTGTCGCAGGAGACGAACCAACCTCTTCAACAGTTGTATTAGTAACAGGAATAGCAGTGGGTGTTTCTGAAGTTGCTAATTTTTCGGGAGCGAAAAATACAAAATAAACTCCCACAATAGCAACAATTAAAATTGCAATGATAATATAAATAAAGATATTAGTTTTTGATTTTTGTTCTATAGTTTCCATATTAATTATGGTTGATAATATAAATTTAAAGCAACGCTAAAGTTGAAAAAGTTGAAACCTGCATCACCCCCTCTCTCTGTTGGTGTAGCTTTAACTCCGGAAAAAGAAATATTAGTTATATCCATCAAACGAATATTCGTCTCAACAGCTTCTAACCAGGTTTTAAATGATTCGTATGTTCCGTTAAGAGATAGTGTCAGAGCCAACTGCTGTGGTGATTTTAACAAGCTTTGAGAAGATGTACTTGACGTCTTGCTAGGTGCAGTAGTAGCGCTAGCAATTTTTTGCAACGCAATACTTTGAATGCTCAACCCACTATCTTCTGAAATTTTATTTAATTGAACTATTGCATTATACAACTCTTCACTTCGAGGCATGGTTAATGAAATCATCTGATTAACATCCGTTAGGTTTTTATACTGTTCTACGATGGTTTTTGCTAATCGAACTGCTTCTACCTGTCTTTGATATTCGGCTTTCGCCAAAGCAAGATTTCTATTATCTTTTAAAACTTGATCGAACATCGGCCAAGTCATTGTAAAAAATACTATAGCCGCTCCAATAAAAAGAGCCAAAATAATAATAATACTAATAGTTCTTTTTTCCGATTCTTTCATAATTTATTTGTGAATAAAAGTTGGATTAAAATTAATTTCGACTCCAAATTGCACTTTGTCTGCTGCGTTTTTTATATCGTTCACTGTAATTTTGACGAAATCTGTTGTTTTTTGCAAAGCTAAAAGTTGTTGTGCTAGAACATTTAAATCACGCGCATATCCTTCTAACTTAATTATTGAAGTTTTATTTTCATAAGAAAAGGTGGTGAAAGTTACTTGAGGATGGGTGATAAGCTCTAAACGAGAAAAGATGTTAGATGGATACAAATGATTTGCTAACAAAGCTCTAAGATTTATTAATTGGGAATAAAAGGTCAATACTTCATTTCGATCTTCAATCGGTATTTCTTTCGCCAAATCCTTAATTTTATCATTAATATCGGATATGTTTTTTGTTATATAATTCTCATAAAACACGCCTACAAAATATAAAGCAAAAACTACAACAAAAATAATTACTGCAACAGTAATTAAATTAGTCATCCATCCTGTTGTCTTTTTTTTATTTAATGGTTCTATTGCTTGAAAATCTGCCATATTATTTCTTTTATTATAACCTTTATATTTTAAATCTCCAAATGCAACTCCCCCTCTAATTTTTATTATAATCCTTTTTCACAACTATTCCAAGCCCTTCATTGCCACACCAGTCGCTATGCTTAAAAATGGAGCTGTATCCCTTAAAAGCGGCTCTAAAAACTGTTGGTATTTTATCTGCTTAAATGGCCATGCTTTTTCTACTGGCAAATTCAAAAATTCAGTAAAATACTCGGTTAATCCTGGCATATTAGCCGTTCCTCCTGTAAGAATGACTTTTTCTATTTGACGATTATTTTTTTCGCGATAGATATCAATCATTCTTAAAATTTCATTCCCAAAATTATCCACAATTGGCATCAATACATTAACAACACCCATTTCTTCTGGATTAACTTTGAATCCTTTAATTTTTTTAAACTCTTCTGCTCGTTCTTGAGTAACGCCTAAACTTTGACTAATAATATGAGTGATTTCAGCACCTCCAATATTTAAACTTTCGAAATTAACCAAAAAAGTGTTATCTACTACAAAAAGATTTGTAACCTGAGTGCCAATATCAACTATTAATGTTGGCGTTTTATCATCTGCCACAAGCGTTCGGGCTAAAGAAAATCCTTCGATTTCCCAACCCATCAGATTTAATCCGAGTGTTTGAGCAATGTGTTGATATTTTTGAATCAATTCCTTTGGTGTTGCCACCAAAACAATTCTGCTTTTTTCTTTTCTTCCATCTGCAGCTTTTGCTATCACCATCCAATTAATTTCTAATTCCTCCAACGGTAATGGGATATATTTTTTAGCTTCAAAAGGAACTGCTTGAACAATTTCTTTATTATTAGTAAATGGCAAATCGAAATTCGTAATAAAACTAGAAAACACAGGCAATGAAAAAAATGCTCTTTTTGTTTTAGGTTTGAACGCTGAAAATAATTGCCTTAATAATTCTGTTGTTATTTCTTCAACAAGTTTAAAATAATTCGTTTGAATAGCAGCATTGCTACGCTCTAAATAACCGTAAGTTTCTAAAATACCATAATTCTCTAAAATTATATTATTCAGTGTCCCAGAAAGTTCCACTGCTTTTATATTAGTTGTCCCAATATCAATTCCTAAAGTGCGCATAAAATTTATTTCTAGAATTAATTTTCTCTTTTATTATATTATAATTTAAAAGATAGTTGGAAGCAACAAGTTATACTTATCCACAATGAATAAAATAATCAAAATAAAAAATTTAATCTATGATTGCCTTTTCCCAATTTTTTGTTTAAATTGCGGCGCTTTTATTAAAAACGAAAGCGGTCTCTATCTTTGTGAAAATTGCCTAAAAACCATTCCTCTATACTCATCATTATTCTGCCCTATTTGTCTCAAAAGAATTGGCCAATTCAAAAAATGTTCCCACTCCAATAATTATTCCCCTCTGGATTTTATTGCTTCGGCTACTGACTATGAAAATCCTCTCGTCCAAAAACTTATTCATCTTTACAAATATCAGTTTGTTAAAGACATTCGCCATACACTCGGCAACATCGTCATTAACTACTGGGAAAAAATATGGCCTGATCTTAAAAAACAATTTTCTGGAGCAATCGTCATCGCCATTCCTCTTTCGCGTCAACGCTTCAAAGAACGCGGATTTAATCAAAGCGAAGAAATAGCTAAAATTTTTGCTAACTATTTTCAATTAGAAATAAATAGTGAAATTTTAATACGCCAAAAAAATACACATCCTCAAGCAAAACTTGATAATTATGAGGAACGCCACTTAAATCTCAAAAATGCTTTTGAAGTTAAGGATAAAAATTCCTTAAAAAACAAGAATATCATTCTTATAGATGACGTCTTTACTTCTGGTGCTACAATGCAAGAGGCTGCGCGAGTTTTAAAACAAAATGGCTCTAAAAAAATCATTGGCTTAACAGTGGCTAAATCAAGAAAATAAATGCGACGGACGGGGCGACGAAAATTTTCAAAGAAAATTTTCGTCGCCCCTTAAAAACCCTATCTTTATCACTCTAATCTTTCAATCTACTTATAATACATCTTTGGCAAAAAGCGTAGATCTAAATACTCTAATTTTTGTAAATCGAATTCTATTTCTAATAAACGAGGTAAAATATTCGCTGTCTCTTTTAATTTTTCTTGAGAAATTAACAATTTAAATCCGTTTTCAAAAAAATAAACCACATCATGATCATCAATTTCTATTTTATTCAATATTAATTGATGATTCGCCAAAATGTCTTTTATTTTTACCACAGGCGAAAAATCATAGGAAATAATTTTATCACCTAATTGATAAATGCGATTAGTAACATCTTGCATCGCAATAAGAGAATGATCAAAATCATCGTCTTCTTCGGCTAGAGCAAATACGATACCGTTTTGATCAAAATACAAACAATTTCCATGGTTTTTAATTACCGAATCAGAACAAAGGATTCCTATTTGTTGTTTTTCTCGCGCTTCAATTTTAAGCATTTTAGCAATATAAATTTTTTGGCAGTCAACAGAATCCAAAGCCACGAAATATTTTTCAATAGCCTTACAATCAGCTTGAGTAAAAAGAATGAGGTTAGCCGGAACGGTTATTAAATTAAACAGTTTTTGATCCTTAAACTGCTCGGTTGCTTTCTGAAAAATATCGCTCATTTTAACAAAATGAGTAGAATTAATAGCTATGCTGTTGATTTGAAAAAGAGGTGAAAAAAATAATATCCCGCCGAGGCAACAAATGAAGAGAACAATAATAATGATAACAAAAATAGTTCGCCTTCTTTGTTTTTTCTTTTGAATCTGCCTTAATTTATAAGATGTAAGTCGATAAGGCATAACATAAATATGATATTAAAGATATTGTTCTAAAACCTCAGGAATCTTAATTGAACCATCTGCTTGTTGATAATTCTCTATAATTGCAACGATGATTCTGCCAATAGCAAACGCCGTTCCATTAAGAGTGTGCACGAATTGCAAACCATCTTTGGATCGATAGCGAATATTTAATCGCCGAGATTGGAAGTCTGTGCAATTACTGCACGAATGAGTCTCGGCGTATCGATTCTGACTCGGCAACCATGCTTCAATATCAAAAGATTTAGCCGAAGGATTTGACAAATCGCCCGTACACAATTGAATAACACGATAAGGCAATCCCAATTTTTGCATCAACTCCTCTTCAATAGCTAAAATAAGCTGATGCTCTTCTTCAGATTGTTCTGGTTTACAAAAAATAAACATTTCCAATTTTTCAAAATAATGTACGCGCCAAATTCCTTTGGTATCTTTTCCATAAGAACCAGCTTCTCTTCTAAAGCACGGCGAAAAAGCAATATAGCGCAAAGGCAACTCTTTTTCTTCTAAAACTTCGTCCATATGCATCGGACCAACTGCTTGCTCGGCTGTACCAATCAAAAATAAATCATCTTGAGGAAAATAATAACGTTCCGCCAAATCTTTTTCATTATCAATATAACCCATCCCCTTCATAGCCTTAGAAGAAATAAAAGCAGGCGGGACTATTGGCACAAATCCTTTTTCTTTAAGAGAATTCATTACCCATCTTACTAACGCATATTCCAAAAGCACTGCCTCATTTTTTAAATATCCGAAGCGCGTTCCCGCTACTTTAGCAGCTCTTTTAGTATCAATCCACTTATCTTCTGTTAGCGTTAAATAATCTTGAGGTTCAAATTTAAATTTTGGCCTTTTCCCCACTTCTCGTAATACTTTATTTTCACTCTCGTCTTTCCCTAATGGAACATCCTCAAACGGTAAATTAGGAATCTGATAAAGTAATTTATCTAAGTCATTTTCTATTGGTGTTAATTCCCTTTCCAAATCTTTAATACGCTGTTTAGTAGCTCGCGCTTGCTCTAAATGATCTTGGCTAAATTTAGCATTTTGTGACAACTCATTTAAATGAGCTCTCAAAAATTCCACTTCTGCTAAATTACTACGATATTCTTTGTCAATTGCTAAAATTTTATCAATAATTTCGACGTTGCAATTTTTCTTTGCAATTCCTTCTTTATATAATTGAGGATTTTCTCTAATTTTTTTTAATAAATCTGTAAGCATATTTTTATTTATTTTTCATAAAAGGGAAAAAGATGACCTCTTTGATAGATGGTGCATTGGTTAAAAGCATAACCAATCGATCAATGCCAATACCAACGCCTGCTGTGGGTGGCATTCCATATTCCAATGCTTCTATAAAATCTTTATCATAGGGCGATGCTTCTTTATTCCCCGCTTTTCTTCGTTGTTCTTGTTTTTTAAAACGTTCCGCTTGCTCTAAGGGGTCATTTAATTCTGAATAACCATTAACCAATTCGATTCCGCCAGCAACCAACTGAAATCTTTCTGTTTCATTCAAATTGTCTTTGCTCAATTTTGCTAATGGCGATAAAACAATGGGATGATGGGTAACAAAAGTGGGCTGAGTTAATTTTTCTAAACAAACTTTTTTATAAACTTCATCCATCAACCCCCACTCATCCATCTTTTTTATTTCTTCTGTTATTGTTACTCCTTGAGTTTGAAGAAACGCTCTCCATGTTTGACTCTTTGTTGCTAACGGTTTTAGGCTTGTTTCTTCTTCAATTAAATCTAAAAATTTTTTGCGTGGCCATGGTGGAGTAAAATTAATTAATTGACCATTAAAATTAATGAGCATGGGGTCTTTTGTTTGAGGCAAGGCGTTTTTGAGAATATAAACAAAAAGCTGTTCAATAAAATCCATCATATCTTCATAATCAGCATAGGCCCAATAAAGCTCCATCATTGTAAATTCTGGATTATGAGTTTTATCAATACCCTCGTTGCGAAAATTCTTACCAATTTCAAAAATCTTTTCAAAACCACCAACAATTAATCGTTTCAAATATAATTCTGGTGCAATGCGAAGATAAAGTGGCATATTCAAAATATTAAGTTTTGTTTTGAATGGACACGCAGCGGCTCCGCCGGCCAATGTTTGTAAAATAGGCGTTTCCACTTCCATAAAACCTTCCTTATCAAAAAAGCCTCTCATTGCTTTAATAATTCTCGAGCGAGTTTCAAAGCGCTTTTTTACTTCCTCGTTTAAAATTAAATCAAGATAGCGACGCCGAAAGCGTTCTTCGGTGTCTTTTAAACCATACCATTCTGAAGGAATGGGCTTTAAGCTTTTTGCTAAAATACGCCACTCTTGAACTAATAAACTTTTTTCCCCTCTTTCCGTTTTGAAAGGAAAACCTCTTACTTCAATAAAATCGCTTACATCCAAGTATTGATTGAGAAGTTCAAAATTTTTTGTTTCCTCTTTTTTAAAAACAATCTGTAAATGCCCGCTGGCATCCCACAAATCGGCAAATGCTATTCCGCCATGAAAACGAAT
>Ga0265297_10000856_pt1 | contig 81523 bp, 58 predicted proteins | sample Munlanlwell13791_FD_192502 | JGI IMG/M metagenome (GOLD analysis project Ga0265297, IMG submission 192502) | Leachate microbial communities from a municipal landfill in Southern Ontario, Canada - Leachate well 137-91 | ecosystem: Engineered > Solid waste > Landfill > Unclassified | place...
CCAAGACCGCCGCTCCGGAGGACTTCGACCTCTTCATCAACACGGACCCGCAAGCCACCCCGCAGCGCGTGGACTCCGAGATCATCCGGGAGGCAAACGCGAAGCTCCGCAACGCGCTCGGGCCCTCCTTCATCCCCGCTCCCCAAGGGGTCGTGGAACTCAACATGATCCAGGAGGACGACCAGTTCTACGACGGCTCCCTCTCGCCCTTCGCCTCGCTGAGTCTCAAGTACACGGACGCCGACGGGGACGGCATCGTGGACGGGTCCAACCCGCCGATACGGGCGCACACCCTGCACCTCTGGCGCCTGGACCAGGACCAACGCCTCTGGGTCCGCGTCCCGGACTCTTCGGTGGACGCGGGCAACAAGACCCTCAGCGCCTTCATCCCGCATTTCAGCGTGTACGCGATGATCGGCGCGGCGGATGTGGATGTCGGGAGCGTCTACGCCTATCCGGTGCCCTGGAGCCCGAACAGCGGCGGCGGCAACTGCAGCGGCGGCATCACCTTCAACAATGTCCCCTCGGAGGGGGCGATACGCATCTACAATCTAGCCGGAGAGCTCGTGCGGAGCCAGGACATCACCTCGACCACAGGCTCCATGTGCTGGGACGTGAAGACCAACGGCGGGCGCAGCGTCTCCAGCGGGGTCTACATCTGGGTGGTCCAGGCCGGGTCCAACCGCAAGACCGGAAAATTGATGATTATAAGGTGATGCCATGAAGCATACACCACTCGATCTGAAGCGCCTCGGCCGGGCCGCGCTCCTTTGCGCCCTGGCCTTCGGACTCGGGCCCGCCCAGCCGGCGCAGGCCTTGGTCCAGAAGCTCTCCTATCAAGGGAACCTGCGCCAGAACGGAGTGCCCCTCACCGGCTCGCACAACATGGTCTTCAAGGTATTCACGCAGGCGGCCGACGGCGTCGCCGTTTGGACCAGCGCCACCATGCCCGTGAACTTCACCAACGGCCGCTTCTTCGTCCTGATCGAGCCCTCCGGAGTGGACTGGGAATCCTCGACCCCCTACCTGGAGGTGACGATCGATGGGACGACCCTGGCCCCGCGCGAGGAGCTCGCCGCCAGCCCGTTCGCCATCAACGCCCTGCTGCACTCGGGCAAGCGCTACACCTCCGCGGCCGCCGCTCCCGCGAGCCCGGGCGTGGGCGACCTCTGGTACGACACCACGAACAGCCAGTTCAAGTACTACAACGGCGCCTGGGTCGCTCCGGGAGGAGGAGGCGGGGGGGACGTGTACCTGGCCAACGACCAGACCTTCACCGGGTACAACACCTTCTCCAAGATGGTCTCGGTCTCCACGGACGTCCTCGTCACCGGAGGCTTGTTCGTGACCGGGGCCAGCACGCTCGGCGTCGTCAACGCGGGCGGCGACCTCAAGGTCGGGGGCGCCGCGGCCAGCACGCTCTCGGCCTCGGGCTACCTGACTCTGGCCAATCTGAGCGCAGCCCCGGCTGTGGCTCCCGGACGCATCTACTACGACGGCAACGGCGAGGGCGCGCTCAAGGTCAGGCTGAACACGGGAGTCTTCGTCGCCTTGGCCACGGGCAGCGTGGCCGGGAGCCTCGCCCAGGTGACGTCGGAAGGCGAACAGTTCTCAGGCCTCGGCACCGGGGTGAGCCCCCTGACCCTGAAGGCCTCCTCGGTCACGCTGCAGGGGAACAACTTCAACGGGAACCTCCAGCTGGTCCGGACGACGATCGACGGCAAGCTCCCGCCCCTCGACGGCTCTCTGCTCATGAACGTCTCCGCCACGGACCCCACCAAGGTGGCCAAGACCGGGGACATCATCTCCGGCGATCTCACGATCGGGGGGACCGCGGCCAGCACCTTCTCAGCCTCGGGCTTCCTCACCTTCGCCAACCTCTCCGCCTCCCCGGCGGTGGCTCCCGGACGCATCTACTACGACGGCAACGGCGAAGGCGCGCTCAAGGTGCGCCTGAACTCCGGCGTGTTCGTGGCCTTGGCCACGGGCAGCGTGGCCGGAGGAGGGGGCCTCGCCCAAGTCACCTCGGACCCGGCCCAGTTCTCAGGCCTCGGCACCGCGGCCAGCCAGCTGACCCTGCAGGTCTCATCGGTCACGCTGCAGGGCAACATCTTCAACGCCGCCGACAAGCTGCTCCGGCTCGACGCCGGCGGGCTCGTCCCGCTCGCGAACCTGGGCAACATCGCCGACGCCCAGATCGCCGGCGCCGCCGCCATCGCCAAGTCCAAGGTCTCCTCCGCCGGCACCTGGGCCGCGGCGGACATCCCCTCGCTCGACGCCTCCAAGATCGGCTCCGGCCAGTTCGCCGGGGACCGCATCCAGGACGGGGCCGTGACCTCGGACAAGCTCGCCGCAGGCGCGGTCACCTCCGCGAAGGTCCTCGACGGGACCCTCGTGGATGCGGACTTGAGCGCCTCGGCCGCCATCTCGCAGTCCAAGATCTCCGGCCTGACCACGGACCTGGCCGCCAAGGTGGCCAAGACCGGGGACACCCTGTCCGGCGACCTCCAGGTCGGCGATGCCAAGGCCAGCACCTTCTCGACCTTGGGGTTCGTCACCCTGGCCAACCTCACCGCAGCCCCGGGCGCGTCCAAAGGACGCATCTATTTCGACCCGACCAACCAGGGAGCTCTCAAGATCAGCCTGGATGGAGTGGGCTTCGTCCCGATCTCCACAGGCGCGGCCGGCGGCGGGCTGGCCTCCGTGCTCTCGGACGGCAACCAGTTCAGCGGCGACGGCACGACCGGCAACGCTCTGACGCTCAAGACCTCCTCGGTCACGCTCCAGGGCAACATCTTCAACGGGAACCTCCAGCTGGTCCGGACGACCACGGACGGCAAGCTCCCGGCCTTGGACGGCTCCCTGCTCACAGGCGTCAACGGCACGGACCCGAATAAGGTAGCCAAGGCCGGGGACACCATGTCCGGCGACCTCCAGATCGGCGACGTCAAGGCCAGCACTTTCTCCACCTCGGGCTTCCTCACCTTCGCCAGGCTCTCCGTCTCCCCGACGGAGGCGCCGGGGCGCGTCTACTACGACTCCACGGGAGAGGGAGCGCTGAGGGTCCGCCTCAACTCCGGCGTGTTCGTGGCCTTGGCCACGGGCAGCGTGGCCGGAGGAGGGGGCCTCGCCCAAGTCACCTCGGACCCGGCCCAGTTCTCAGGCCTCGGCACCGCGGCCAGCCAGTTGACCCTGCAGGTCTCGTCGGTCACGCTGCAGGGCAACATCTTCAACGCCGCCGACAAGCTCCTCAGGCTCGACGCCGGCGGGCTCGTCCCGCTCGCGAACCTGGGCAACATCGCCGACGCCCAGATCGCCGGCGCCGCCGCCATCGCCAAGTCCAAGGTCTCCTCCGCCGGCACCTGGGCCGCGGCGGACATCCCCTCGCTCGACGCCTCCAAGATCGGCTCCGGCCAGTTCGCCGGGGACCGCATCCAGGACGGAGCCCTGACCTCGGCCAAGCTGGCCGCGGACTCGGTCACCGGCGCCAAGGTCGTGGACGGGACCCTCATGGACGCGGACGTGAACGCGTCGGCCGCCATCTCGCAGTCCAAGATCTCCGGCCTGACCACGGACCTGGCCGCCAAGGTGGCCAAGACCGGGGACATCATGTCCGGCGACCTCCAGGTCGGCGGAGCCACGCCAGTCAGCCTCTCGGCCTCGGGATTCATCACCCTGGCCAACCTCGCCTCCGACCCGGCCGCGGCTCCGGGCCGCCTCTTCTACGACTCCACAGGGGACGGCGCGCTCAAGGTCCGGCTCAACACAGGCTTCTTCGTGCCCATCGCGACAGGCGCGATCTCCAGCGTGGCCGGAGCGGCGCGGCTGGGAGACACCCAGACGTTCACGGGGCAGAACACTTTCGAGAAGTACGTCTACCTATCCACCGGCACCCCCGCCTCCAGTAGCGTGCCCGGAGTGGATTCCCCGCAGCTTGTGCTCCACGGCCACGCCTGGGACTCGGACGGCCCGGCATCCGTGGAACGCACCATCAACCTGCGCAACGTGGTCACGGATAAGACGCTCTGGAAGCTGGCCATGGAGGCCGGCGGGAGCATCGTGCTCACGGTGGACAAGTCCGGGAACCTGCTGAGCGTAGGCTCGACCACGGCCTCCTCCTTCTGGGGGGACGGCAACCACCTGGCCAACCTCAACGCCTCCGCCATCAACCAAGGCACGATCCCGAACGCCCAGCTCCCGGACACCATGTCCGCCAAGACGTTCAGCGGGCTCATCACCGCGAACGGCGGGGTGACGCTCGGCACGGACCAGCCCCTGTTCCTCACCGGTCCGACGGGCACCATCCATACGGGCTCCTCGGTCACCGCCTCCGGGTTCTTCGGCAGCGGCTCGGGCCTGACGAACCTTCCCGCCACCGCGCTGGCGGACGGCTCCATCACCACCGCCAAGCTCGGCTCAGGCGCGGTCATTGAGGCGAAGCTCTACACGGGCGCAGTGACCACGGACAAGCTCGGCTCGGCGGCCGTCACCTCGGCCAAGCTGGCGGACGGGGCGGTCGTGACCGACAAGCTCGGCTCGGCGGCTGTCACCGATGCCAAGATCGCGGGCATGAGCTCCTCCAAGCTGACCGGCGCCTTGCCCATGCTCGACGGCTCGGCGCTCACGGGCGTGACGCCGGCCGACGGCGCCGTCACCTCATCGAAGCTGGCGGACGGCGCGGTCATCGAGGCCAAGCTCTACACCGGGGCCGTGACCACGGACAAGCTCGGCTCAGCGGCCGTCACGGACGACAAGATCGCGGGCATGAGCTCCTCCAAGCTGACCGGCGCTTTGCCCATGCTCGACGGCTCGGCGCTCACGGGCGTGACGCCGGCCGACGGGACAGTCACCTCGGCGAAGCTGGCGGACGGGGCGGTCGCCACGGATAAGCTCGCCTCCGCGGCCGTCACCTCGGCCAAGCTGGCGGACGGGGCGGTCATCGAGGCCAAGCTCTACACCGGGGCCGTGACCACGGACAAGCTCGCCTCCGCGGCCGTCACCTCGGCCAAGCTGGCGGATGGAGCGGTAGCCACGGACAAGCTCGCCGCGGACGCGGTCACCAACGCCAAGCTGCTCTCGGACGCGGCGTCGCTGGGCAAGGTGAGCGGCGGGGCCATGACGGCCGACGCGGCAAGGTGGGCATCGGGGCCGCCTCTCCCTCGGAGCGCCTGGACGTGGACGGGGCCCTGGTGCTGCGCGGCATGGCCACCGCGGATCCTTCGGCCGTCGGCCAAGCCAAGCTGTACTTCAATTCCGGCTCGGGCAAGCTCGTGCTCTCCGAGAGCGGCGCAGGCTTCACCAACGTCATCGGCGGCGTAGGCGGGGCCGTGACCCTGCAAGGCACCACGCCCGGCATCGCCGACACCGGGAACCTCAACCTCACGGGCACGGGGCTGTTCGGGAAGGTCGGGGTGGGGATCAACACGCCCGGCGCGCGCATCGAGTCCCGCGGCTCGGCCGCGGACTCCTACACCCTCCGATTGAGCACGAACGCGTCGAGCTACCAGGTCGTGGCCACGACCACGGGCCTGGTGGGCATCGGGACCTCGGATCCCCTGGCCGCGCTGGACGTCCGGGGCTCCATCCAGTCCATCGGCAACGGCGCGTCCATCGCGCAGAAGCCGGAGTCCGGCGACGCCTTCACCCTCGTCCAGGCCTTCGACGGCGGCATGGCCCGTCTGGTCATGAGCGACGTCTCGACCCCCAGGCGCTTCGACCTCTTCACCGGCGGCAACGCCTACCCTCAAGGTCCGTTCGGCGGCAAGCTCGCCATCGCCGACGCCACGGCCAACATCGTCCGGCTCGCGCTGGACTCCGACGGCCGCATGGGGGTGGGGACGGTCTCGCCCGCGACCCAGCTGGAGGTGAATGGGGACGCCCAGTTCGGCTCAGGCGCGGCCAAGAGCACCTTCACCACCACCGGTTCGCTCATCCTCGACACGAACGCGAACCTGCAGGTCGGGACCACGTTCTACGTGGGCGCAGGCCGGGTGGGCATCGGCAACTCGGCTCCCTCCACCGTGCTGCACGTCACAGGGAATCCCGTTCTGCTGGACAGGGCCGGAGGGGTCCAGCTGAACATCAACGACACTTTGGCCGGGACCGACACCCAGAACATCACGTTCCAGCGCGGCGGGACCGCGGTGACCACGCTCTTCAACAACGACCTGAACCAGCTCACGTTCCAGACCACGGAGCGGGCCATCCGGCTCAAGACCTCGGCTTCCGACGAGAGGATGCGGGTCGAGGAGTCCGGCGAGGTGGGCGTCGGCACCTCCGCTCCGGACGCGCGCCTGCACGTGTCTAGCGCGAGCGCGGCGGCCGCGGACACGCTCTTCGCGGTGTCCACGCACACCGCTCCCGGCAGCGAGATGTTCGTGATCAAGGGCGACGGCAGGGTCGGCATCGGGGCCAAGAGCCCGGACTATCCCCTGCACGTGGTCTCGGAGACGGCCCAGCGCGCGAGCATCCTCATCGAGAACAAGAGCCCCTTCGACAGCGCGGGCGGGGCCCTGCTCTTCTCGAAGAACGGCACCGACCGGTGGGCCCTGTTCTCGGACGCCTCCAAGGACAATATCCAGGACTTCAGCATCTACGACTCGCTCAACAGCAAATACCGCGTCTATGTGAGCTCCTTCGGCGGGGTCGCCATCAACGACATCACCTATCCCCTGGCCACCCTGGACCTGAACGCCACGCTCACGCCGTCGGCCATACCGACCCTCAACATCCGCGGCATGAACACGGTCCCGGCGGTGTCCGGGTCCGGACAGGCGTCTTTGTACTACGACATCGCCACGAACAAGCTCAAGGTCTCGGAGAACGGCAGCGCCTACGCCTCGATCATCGGAGCCGCTCCGCTGGGCTCCGTGACGCTCCAGCCCTCCACCCCGGGGACCTCGGACATCGGCCACATCAACGTCTCGGGGCACATCATCGCCAAGGAGGGCCTGGCGGTGTCGAGCCCCACGGCCGCGGCCGCGGACAACGTGTTCACGGTCTCCAAGGACATCACCGCGGGCAACGAGGTGTTCACGGTCAAGGGAGACGGCAAGGTGGGCGTCGGGACCACGGAGCCGCAGCTCAAGTTCGACGTGCGCGGCATGATCGGGGCGGCCGGCAGCGACGCCATAACCTCCGATCCCCCATCCACGCCCGGGGCGTTCGGCTGGAAGCTGGGGCTCTTCGGCACCTCGCAGGCCCTCGGGGTCGGCGGCTGGACGCTCGCGATGAAGACCCTCAACTGGCTCAGCATCTTCGACGGGAATCCGGCCAACGACGCGACCGGGACCGCTCCGGACAGCAACGCGAAGATCAGCTTCAATTCGCCCAATGGGACCGGCTTGTTCAGCGGCAACGTGGGCATCGGGACAACGAACCCCGGGTCCAGATTGGAGATCAAGGACACCACGGCCCATCCGATCATCACGGTGAACGCGGACAGCTCGGATTACGACCCGGTCCTGTACCTGCGCAAGCTCGGCGCAGGGCAGCCGACCCTCCAATACTCGACGGATCTGGTGCTGCAGGACAGCGGGGCTAACAAGCACATGAAGATCGCCAGCGGCGGCAACGTGGGCATCGGGACCACGTCGCCCGACGGGAAGCTGGACATCTTCGGCAACGGGACGCCCGCTACGAACCTGGTCCTGTCGGCGAACTACGAGAATTCCTACCGGTGGAGGATGAAGACGGTCGACCGCGGCACCGCCATCGACCTGGATGCCACGGTCTCCGATGCGTCGGATAACGAGGCGACCCTGCTCCAGATGTCGCACCCCGTCACGGGCCGGCCGGAGTTCGCGGTGCTCACGAGCAGCATCGTGCTCAACAACAGCAACGTGGGCATGGGGACCACGGACCCGGTCACGAGGCTCCAGCTGCAGGCCCCCAACACCGAGCTCGGGATGGGCACCGACCTCGACCCCACGGCCTACAACCGCTTCGGGTTCACAGGCGGCGCGGTCCCGTATCATAGCTACTGGGCTCAGAACGCCACTTATAACGGCACGCAATGGAACCATGTCACTCTCGCCGGCTACGGCGGCCAAGCGGTCAAGCTCGGCCAGTACAGCGGGACTTTCGAAGTCGCCACATCCAACAGCGCGGGCGACCCGATCGTCTGGAGCCCCAGGTTCAACATCCTGAACAACGGCAGCGTGGGCGTCGGGACCACGGGCCCGGTCAGGAAACTGAACGTCTCCGGGAGCGGCAGCGGCGACAGCACCATCCTGGTGACCGATACCTCGCAAGGGGCCGACCTTAAGAATTTCGCCATAGACAACCGGAGCCAGGTGTTCTCCGTGGGCACGGACAACGACGCGGGGAGCAACTTCTATTCGCTGATGACCGTCACCAGAGGCGGCAGCGTGGGCGTCGGGACCACGAACCCCGCCGCCACATTGGATGTAAGCGGCACCGGCGCCATCAAGCTCCCGGTCGGCACCTCGGCACAGCGGCCGGCGACGCCCGCGACCGGCATGCTGCGGTTCAACAGCTCGAACTCGAGCGTGGAGTTCTACAACGGCGCCGGGTGGATGACGACGGTGGCGGTCGCCACCCCGCCGGTCGCCACAGGCGGGACAGAGACCTCAATCGTGGACAAAGGAGTGCCCTATAAGATCCACACCTTCACCGGGAGCGGATCGCTGAACGTCACCAGCCCGGGCTACCTCGAGGTCCTCGTGGTCGGCGGCGGGGGGAGCGGAGGCAATCACAACACGACCAATGCCAACGGCGGCGGCGGCGGGGGCGGCGTGGTTTACAGAGAATCCTATTATGTCTCTGCAGGCGCCAAGACTGTGACCGTTGGAGCCGGCGGCGTTGCGATCGCCTATGCGACCATCAGCAGAGGCAACAACGGGCAGAACTCCGTCTTCGACGCGCTGACAGCGCTCGGCGGAGGAGGTGGGGGAAGCACTGGAGTTTCGGCGCCCGGTTACGATGGCGGCAGCGGCGGCGGCGGCGCCTATGGCCCCGCCCCCTATGCCGGCGGACAAGCTATTCAAGCAGGCGGATATGGGAATCCCGGCGGGCGCTCTTATGTCGCATATACCGGCGGCGGCGGCGGCGGCGCCGGTTCTGCTGGAGTTAATACTACCATTGCCCCTAATGGCGCGCCAGACGGAAATGGGGGACGTGGGATGGGCTTTACAATATCGGGCTCATTAGTCTTTTATGCCGGCGGCGGCGGCGGGAGCGGCAACAGCTCTGAACGTGCTGGAGACGGTTATGATGGCGGTGGCCGCGGCGCCGGCTCCACCACGTACTATACCCACCTGCAATATCCTGGTGGAGTCACCCCGACAGGAGGGAACTCTTTGCTTCCCGGGCTTCCCAACACCGGCGGCGGCGGTGGAGGCGGTTCCTACTGGACGTCCGCCGCCAACACGCCTCAGTGCCCTAATTGCGGCTCCGGCGCCGGCGGCTCAGGCATCGTCATCGTCCGCTACCGCCTCCTCCAGTAGAGGTGCCGGAGATGCATGACTGCATGAGTCCCGCAGCGCCTCGGCCTCCGTGCAGTTGCATGAGTTTTTAATTTAAAAGTCTTGCAATCCAGCGGGGACTCCGTTATACTATCTTCGACGGCGGATCGCCCGTGAAAAGCCCCGAGAGATTGAAGAAAGGCATGCGGCCGGGCCGAGTCTATCGCCGGCGGGACCTCGAAGGCCTCTCGACGGCGCTGGACCGCGACCTGAAGGCCCTCGTCGGAAGCGGCGAGGTGCGCAGGCTCGGCTTCGGGCTCTATTGCCGGCCCAAGAAGAACGCGCTCGGCGCCGAGCCTCCGGACAACCAGGAACTCGTCCGCGCCTTCCTCAAGACGGACGACTTCCTGCTCACCTCCTACAACCACTTCACCGACCTCGGCCTCGGCTTGACCCAGGTGCACAACGCCTACATCGTGTACAACCACAAGCGGGCCGGGCAGTTCCGCCTCGGCGGGAAGCGCTTCAAGTTCCGCCTCGTCCCCGCCTATCCGAAGACCCTCAGCAGGGAGTACCTGCTGGTCGATCTGCTCAACCACCTCCGGAAGCTGCCCGACGACGTCGCGGCCGTACGCAGGGGCCTCCGCACCCATCTCGCCGAGTTCGACGGCGCGAAGGTCTCCGAGTGCCTCCGCCTCTACGGCAGCCCTGCCGCGAGACGCGAGCTGACGCAGCCCCATGCCTGAGTTCTTCCACGAGCGCAGCGACGCCGAGTCGCTCATCAAGTCCGTCGCGGACGACTCGGGGCTGGAAGAGGCGGTCGTCGAGAAGGACTATTGGGTCATGCACTGCCTGTGGGGCCTCCAGCGATCGGGGCTGACGTTCGAGCTGAAGGGCGGCACGTCGCTCTCCAAGGGCTGGGGGATCATCGAGCGGTTCTCGGAAGACATCGACATCCGCTTCGACGCGCCGCCGACGCTCGACCTCAAGAGCGACAAGCCCGCCCGCGTCAAGGCCCGCCTGGGCTTCTATGACGACTTGGCCGCGAGGATCAAGATCCCCGGGATCACGGTCGCGAGGGACACGGCATACGACGACGAAAAAGCCCAGAACGGCGGCATCGGGCTGAAGTACGAACCGCGCTTCAGGCTCCTTGCGGGGCTCAAGCCCGAGGTCCTTCTGGAAGTCGGCTTCGACAGGACCGCGCCGAACGAGCCGCGCGATTTCAGCAGCTGGGCGCTCGACCGCGTCCTAAAGGCCGGCCTCGATGTGGCGGACAACCGCGCGCGGGGGGTCCGGTGCTTCAACCCCGAATACACCCTCGTCGACAAGCTGCAGACGATCTGCCGGCGCTTCCGGCAGCACCGCGACCGCGGCGACCCCGAAAAAGACAGGCCGCGGCATTTCCTGCGCCACTACTATGACCTCTACATGCTGCTGGAGGCGCCGCGCGTAAAGGCGTTCATCGGCACGTCCGAGTACGAGGGATACAAGAAGCAGAAGCTCAAGGCTTCGGACGCCGAGGAGTTCCGGACGCGCGGCCCATTCACGCTCAACGACCCGAGGATATACGCCCTTTTCGAGAGCGAGTTCGAGCGCATGGACACCTTGCTGTTGGCCCCAGGGCCGACGTTCAAGGATCTGATCAAGAGGCTCAGGAAACAAGCGTTTTAGGTGCCGGAGATGCATGACTGCACGAGTGAGTCCGACGCCCTTGCATTTACAATAATTATCTGTTATGATAATTATCGGAAATATGCGGTTCTCCTTGTTCCAGAAAAAAATGCTCAAGGGAGCCTTCACGTTCGCGGAGGCCCGCATCGTCGCCCATGAGGACTCCCCCGAGGCCCTGCGCCTCAACATCCATCGCTGGGTCAAGAAAGGCGGGCTGCTGCGCATCCGCCGCGGCGTCTTCGCCTTCCCCGACCGGGCCTACCCGTTGCCGGAGATGGTCTCGGCCCTGTATCCCCCCGCGTATGTGAGCCTGGAATCCGCCCTGAGCCAGGGCGGGCTGCTCCCCGACGCCGCCTTCGAGACGACCCTCGTCACGCCGCGGGCGACCCGGTCTTTCGACACCGTCTGGGGCCGGTTCCATTTCCATCACATCCAGCCCCGGCTCTTCTTCGGATACGACCCCAAAACGCTGTTGGCCGAGCCGGAGAAGGCGCTCCTGGACTACCTCTATTTCCGCAAGGCCCGTCTCTCGGACGAGCCCGCGTTCTGGCGCGAGGCGCGGTTCCAGAACCTCGAGACCATCGACTGGGACAAAGGCGGGCGCTGGCGCCGGCTCTATCCCGATGGGAAACTCGAAAGACTCTGGCGCAGCTTAAGACGCTATGCAAAAACTCATCGCGCTGATTGAGGAGAACCCGGGGCTCACCGAGCCCCAGAAATGGAACCTCTGCCGCGAGGTCCTGCAAATCCTCATCCTCAAGTCCATCTACGGCACTCCGGAAGCCAAATGGCTGGTCTTTCAGGGCGGGACCTGCCTGAGGATCTGCCACGGCTTAAGGCGATACTCCGAGGATCTGGATTTCTCCCTGGTCAAGACGACTCCTTCTTACAGCTTCGCGCGGATGCATTCGACCGTTTTGAGGGAACTCTCCCGACAAGGGTTCGATGTCAGCGGCAAGGCCGCGCAGAACAAGATCGTGCAAAAGGCCATGGTCGGGATCTCCGGGTTGCCGCGGCGGTTCGGATTCTCCGTCCCGCCGGGCCAAAAGCTGTCCATCAAGATCGAGGTGGATGTCCGGCCGCCGCAGAAGGGACGCTGGGAAAGCTTCTTCGTCTCGAGATTCGGGGAGATGTTCCCCATCCTGAAATACGATCTCCCCACCCTGTTCTCCGGCAAGGCGCTGGCGGCGCTGTTGAGGCCGTACGAGCGAGGCCGGGATTATTATGACCTGATCTGGTTCTTGGGCCGCAAGCTCCAGGGCAACATGGAGTATTTCAAGGCCGGTCTGCGGCAGGCGAAAAAAGCGGGCCTCTCCCCTCGGCACTGGAGGGACGTGCTGGATGCCCTCTCCAGGAAAGCGGCCAAGGTCGATCCAGCCGCCTTGGCGAAGGACCTGCGCCCCTTCCTAGAGGACGCCAGAGACAACGCCTGGATCCAGGATTATCCTCGAGCATTCGCGCAGTTGCTCGACCAGCAGCCTTGATCATGGCCAAAGACCATCCTCAAGACCGGCACGCGCTCTGCGCCATCGGCCTGTTCATCGTCGCGGCGGCCCCGCTCGGCTGGAGCCGGCTCTTCGCGGCCGAGTACACCCTCCCCAAGCTCCTCCTCCTCTGCCTCGGCCTGTGCCTCACCGCCGCAGGCCTGCTCCGCTCGCCCGGCCTGGCCCGGCCCACGGCTCTCGACAGACCTCTTCTGTTCTTCGGCCTCGCCTTATCCGCGTCCTTCGCTTTTTCCATGGACCCCTTGCTCAGCCTTCTCGGCAGGTACAACGCCTACGAGAACGGGCTCCTGGCCCTCTCCCTCTACGCAGCGGTCTATTTCGCAGCCTCCTGGTGCGCGGACGAGGACAACCGAAAAAAGCTCCTTCGCTGGAGCCTCTGGGTCGCCTCTTTGGCCTCCGTCTACGGAGTGCTCCAGGCCTTCGGCTTGGAGCCCTTCACTCTCTCCGACGACCTCCCCGCCGGGCGCGTGGTCTCCACTTTGGGAAGCCCTGTGGACCTGGGAGCGTACCTCGCCCTTCTGTTCCCCGTAGCCCTGCGCTCGACTCCCGCCCTGATCGCGCTCTCGGCCGGGCTCATCGCCACGGGCTCGCGCGGAGCCTGGCTCGCCGCCGCGGCAGGCACAGGCCTCTACCTCCTGCTCACGGGGGGAAGGAGCCGCAAGGTCAATGCCGCGCTCCTGGCCGCGGCGGTCCTTCTCTCCCTGTTCGCCGCCGTCCGCCTGCATTCCAGGCCCACATCGAGGTCCGATAGAGCCAGGCTCGAGGCCTGGTCCACGGGCCTGCGGGTATTCCGCGAGCATCCCTGGCTCGGCACCGGGCCCGATACGTTCGGGCTCGAGTTCCGGCGTCGGAAGAGCCCGGAGTTCGTCGCGGTCCTGGGCCCGGAGACCCACCACGCGTACGCGCACAACGACGTGGTCGAAGCCCTGGCCACGACCGGGCTGTTCGGGACCGCCGCCTACCTGGTCGTCGTGGTCCTTTGGTTCCGGGGCGCGTGGAAGCCGGCCCCGGCTCTCGTCGGCAGCCTGCTCGCCTTGTTCCTATCCATGAAATTCAACCCCATCTCCTTCGAGGTCCTGGCCCAGGGCGCGCTCCTCGCCGGGCTGGCGCTCCCGGCCGCGCGGGAAGGAGGCAGGCGCTGGGCCGCTCCGGGCTTCGCCGTCTTCGCCCTTCTCTCCATGAGCGCGGTCTCCTGGCTCTCGGTCGCGGACCTGCACACGCAGAAAGGCCGTGAGGCGCTCGGCCGAGGCCAAGCACAGGCGGCCCTGCTGGAGTTCAAGAAGGCGCTCCGCCTCAATCCCTGCGAGCTCAAGTACCGCATCCTGCACATCAACACGCTCATGGACCTCATCCGGCCGGCCCCGCGCTCGAGCCCTCTGCTGCTCTCGGAGGCCCTCGACTCCGGACGGGAAGCGGAGCGCTGCCACCCCAAGGACTTCAACGGCCCCTACATCCGCGGCTACGCGGCCCTGGTCAACAGCCAGGCCGGGGCGAAGGACTCCCTGCCCGAGGCCAAAGACGCCCTGGACCGGGCCCTGGCGCTCGACCCCGTCTTCCCCTCGCTCCTGCGGCTGCGCAAGGAAGCCGGACTCCCGTAGTTTGATAGAATCATCCGCATGAGCAGGAACCCTCTCGAACGCACTCTGCGCCTGCCCGGCGGGCAGCCCCTGCGCCTGCGGCGGGCGCAGCCGGGGGACATGCGCCGCATCCAGGTGCTCTACGCGCAGGTGTACGGGCCCAACTACCCCATCCCGGTCATCCAGGACCCGGTCCGCACCCGCCGGGCCATCGAGAGCGACCGCTACCTCTGGCTGGTGGCGGACCACGGCGGCCGCATCGTGGCGAGCCTGGTCTACGTGTTCGATCCCCAGCACAGGATCGCCAAGGCTTTCGGCGCCGTGGTGTCCAAGGAGTACCGCAAGCACCGCCTGGCCAACACCATGATGGAGGCGCTCCAGGCCGAGATCCGGCGGCGGGGCGACGTGGACCTGGTGTACGCGACCACGCGCACGGTCACGACCGCGCCCCAGCAGCTCACCGAGAACCTCGGCTTCGCCAAGCTCGGGCTCTTCCCCAACGCGCACAAAGTCGTGGAGCAGGAGACGCACTGCCTGGCCGCCTATTTCGCCCCGGGCGCCCTGGCCAAGCGCCGAGTCCCGGCGAAGCTGGCCGCGGAACTGAGCCCGCTGCACACGCTGGTCCGGCGGCAGATGGACATCATGGAGATGGACATCGGCGCCGCGCGCTTCTTCAAGAAGGCGCGCGGGAACGGGGACTCCGTTGAGAAGGAACCCCTGCTCTTCGAGACCCTCACCGCACGCTCCTTCATCAAGCGCCGCTTCGGCAGGACCCGCTCCTCGGGCGTGCTCAAGGACCTGTTCGTGCCCTTCCACGAGCCGAACCTGCTCCTCATCACCCCGGACGGGAGCACCGAGGTCTTCCTCCACTACTGGCCGCAGGACCGCTACAGCGTCATCCTGGGCGGCGTGACTCCCATCCGGGACTTCTCCTACCTGCTCGACAGCGTGGCTCACGCTTTGGCGGCCATGGGGGTCAACTACATCGAGCTCCTGGTGGACGCCTACTCCCCGGACCGGCAGCGCGAGGCCCTGGCCGCGCGCTTCGTGCCGAGCGCCTACTTCCCGGCCATGCGCCTCGTCGGGCGCAAGCGCTGGGACTACGTGATCTTCTCGCGCTCCTTCGAGATGCTCGACTTCAGGAACGTGCGCATCGTCTCCGCGTACCGGGACTTCCTCAAGGAGTACCTGCGTCTGTGGCAGAAGTTCTACATCGAGGACGCGTTCGCGTGACCCGCGGAGGGGCCGTGGAGCGCCTGCTGGCCGGGCCTCCCTGGGGCCGCGGTCCCTTCCTCGCGGCCATGCGCGAGGCCCTGGCTCTGCACATGCGCAGGTCCGAGGTCTTCCGCGGCGTGTGCCGCATGCAGGGCTTCGAGCCCCGGATGCTCCGGTCCGAGAAAGACCTGGGGCTCGTCCCCTTCATCATGGTCAACGCGTTCAAGGAGCGGGACCTCTCCATCCCGGGAGTGCGCGTGGCCCTGGAACTCACCTCCAGCGGCACCACCGGGCAGAAGAGCCGCATGCTCCTGGACCGGACCTCCCTGGACAGGGTCCAAAGGCTCGCCCGGCAGGTCTTCGCCGGGCTGGGCCTCGTCGATCCCTCGCAGACGGCCGACTATCTCTGCTTCACCTACGATCCATCCAAGGCCAGGAACCTGGGGACCGCGTGGACGGACAAGCTGCTCATGGGCTTCACCCGCGCGGGAGAGGCGTTCTTCGCCTTCCAGTGGGATGGGGCCAAGGGCGATTTCCGCTTCGCTCGAGAGGAGGCGGTCGAGGCGCTGGAGCGCTTCGAGAAGCGCGGCCGACCTGTCCGCATCCTCGGCTTCCCGGCCTTCGCGCTCCAGCTGTGCGAGGACTTCCGCGCCAAGCGCGGCCGGAGCGCCAAGCTCGCACGAGGCAGCCGGGTCATCACCGGAGGCGGATGGAAGGACCTCCAGGACAAGGCCATGGACAAGGGGCTCATGCGCCGGCGGCTGGCTGACGGGCTCGGCATCCCCGCGGAGCATGTGCGCGACCTCTTCGGCATGGTGGAGCACGGGGTCCCCTACGTGGACTGCGGCCTGGGAGAGTTCCACATCCCGGACTACAGCCGCGTGCTGGTGCGCGACCCCGCGACCCTGGCCGTCCTGCCCGCCGGGAAGACCGGCCTGCTCCAGTTCATGACCCCGTACCTGTCGAGCTATCCGTCCATCTCCCTGCTCACCTGCGACTTCGGGTCCGTGCTGCCGCGCTGCCGCTGCGGCCTTGGAGGCCCCATCCTGCGCATCCGGGGCAGGGCCGGGGTGGCGAAGCTCAAGGGCTGCGCGGTCAGCGCCTCGAGGCTCCTCGCATGAACGCGTTCCTGTTCGGCAGGACATCCTCCACGTGGGACCCGGCGAGGCTGCTGCCCCAAGCGCGGAGGAACTCGGAGCGGGTCCGCGCCCTGCCTCTCGAGCATGTCGTCGAGGTCCTGTCCCGGACGGGGGCGCTCGTCAAGTCGTCCCCCTGGAGGCGCGCCGCTCTCGAGCATCTGTCCAAGGCCACCACGTTCTCCCGGCCGGTGCTCGAGGAGACGCTCGATCTGCTGGCAGCCGGGCTCGAGCGCGAAGCCCTGCTCAAGCGGGTCTCCTTGGAGCTCTCTTTTGGGGACGGCTTCGATGGGACCGTGGCCGCCCTGCCCAAAGGAGTCGTGCTCCATGTGGGCGCGGGCAATGTCTTCCTCGGAGTCGTGGACTCTTTGGTCCTGGGCCTGCTCACGCGCAACGTGAACATCGTCAAGATCTCCAGCTCAGGCTCGCTCTTCCCGGTCATGTTCGCCCGAGCCGTGTCCGCCTGCGACCCCAGCGGCCGGATCTCCCAAGCCATGGCCGTGCTGTGCTGGAAAGGGGGGGACTCGGCGCTGGAACAGGCCCTCGTCTCCGGCTGCGACGCGGTCATGGTCTGGGGCTCGGACGAAGCCATCCTTTCCTATAAGAGAATGGCTCCGTCCAAAGTCAACGTCATCGGCTTCGGCAGCAAGATGAGCGCGGGGGTCCTACTGCGGGCCGACGGCCCCGCGGCGGACGCGGCCGCGCGCGACGTAGCCCAGTGGGACCAGGCTGCCTGCGCGTCGCCCCACACCCTCTACCTCCTCGGAGCGGATTTCAGCGAAGTCCGGCGCTTCGCGAAAGCCCTTGGGCAGTCGCTGGGCCGCATCCAGAAGGGCCTCCCGCAGGGGAAGCTCAGCGACGATGAGAAGGTCGAGATCACCAAGGCCAGGGAACTGGCCAAGGTGGACGCGGCCCTGGGGCAGGCGGAGCTGTTCAGCTCGTCCCCGTCCGCTCACTGGACCGTCATCGCGGAGAAGAGCCCGGCGTTCCGCGTGTCTCCTCTCAACCGCGTGGTCTACGTCAAGGCGGTCCCCGGCGTCTCGGCCCTCAAGAAGTCCCTCATGCCCTTCCGGGGCTTCATCCAGAGCGTGGGGGTCCGCGGCACCATGGAGGAACGGCTGGCGCTCGCCTGCGCGCTGGCCCCGGCCGGGATCGCGCGCGTGACCGAGCTGGGCAGGATGCTCGAGCCCATCCCCGGGGCCCCGCACGACGGCACCTATCCCATGCGGGAGCTGGTCCATTTCCTCCCCGTCGAAGGGAAGCCGAGCGCGGAAGACCGCCTGTGCGAGCTCGCGGAATTCGCCCGTCGGCGCAGCCCTTTCCACAAGAGGCATCTGGCCGGCTGTCCCGCGGTATCCTCTCTGGAGGATTTCCGAAGACTCCCGGTCATGGACAAGGCCCATGTGCTCCGCAACACCCCCCCGCGCAGCCGCGCCTTGTTCACCGGGCCGACGCGCTCCGGGATCTATTTCGCGAGCGGCGGGTCCACGGGGCAGCCGAAGTACGTGTTCTACGACCAGGGAGAGTACTCCCAGGTCTGCCGCTCGCTGGGCAAGGCTCTGGAGGCCGGCGGGCTGGGGCCCGGGGACACGGCGGCCAACCTCTTCGTGGCAGGCAACCTGTGGTCCAGCTTCCTCTCCGTGGAGAAGGCGCTGGCGACCACCCAAGCGGTCTCGGTCCCCATCGGCAGCTCCCTGGACATGCCCTCCATCCTGAGGTACCTGCAGGAGTTCCAGGCCACGGCGCTCATCGGCCTGCCCTCCTTCCTCCTCAAGACCGCGGACGCGGCCCGAAAGCGCCGCATCCCGGTCCGGAGGATATTCTTCGGCGGAGAGGTCATGACCCGCTCCATGGAGGCGTTCCTGAAGAAGTGCTTTCCCGGCGCGAGCGTGCGCTCGGCGGCCTTCGCCACCGCGGACGCGGGGGTCGTCGGGTTCCAATGCGAGCGAGCGCCGCGCGGAGTCCACCATCTGGACGCCGCGTCGCAGTTCCTGGAGATCCTCGACCCCGATACGCTGCGCCCCTGCGCTCCGGGAGAGACCGGCGAGCTCTTCGTCACACCGCTCAACAAGCGCCTGATGCCCCTGCTGCGCTACCGCCTCGGAGACCTCGGCCGCTGGATCAAGACCCCCTGCGCCTGCGGAAGGGCCGAGCCCCTGTTCGAGCTCCTGGGCCGGTGCGACGACCGCATCCACGTAGGCGGAGCGCACCTCTTCGTGAACGATCTCGACGCCGCGTTCCAGGGCGCCCCGTTCCAGGTCGTGCTGCGCTCCGAAGGCCACCGTGAACGCGTCACTTTGCGCGTCGAGACGCAAAGGCCTGTCCCACAGCTCTTGAAGAGCGTACTCAAGCACTGCGCGGACCTGGCGGAATCCGTGCGGCAGGGTCTGCTCCCGGAGCCCGCGGTCGAGCTCCTGGCCCCGGGTTCGCTCGAGCGCGTGGCGAGGACCGGCAAGCTGCGCAGGGTCCTCGACCTGCGGGAAAGGCATTGAGCAGGACGCCGCTCGCCGCCGGAGCAGCCGCGTTCCTCATCGCCGCCTCGCTGTCGCTCGTCCGCTTCCCCTGGCCCTGCATCCACGACGAGTTCAGCCACCTGCTCGCGGCGGACACATTCGCGCACGGCAGGCTCGCCAACCCGACTCCTCCTTTGTGGGAGCACTTCGAGAGCCCGCACGTCATCCTCGCGCCGTCCTACGCGTCCAAGTATCCGCCGGGCCAAGGCCTCGTCATGGCCCTGGGCCGGGTCCTCTTCGGCCTCCCCATCGTCGGGGTCTGGTTGAGCGCCGGGCTCTGCGCGGCGGCCTTCTGCTGGATGCTCGCCGGCTGGGGCGTCCCGAAGCGCTGGGTCTGGCTGGGCGGGCTCCTCGTAGCCACGCATCGGGGTCTGCTCACGGATTGGGCCCAAAGCTACTGGGGAGGGCTGGTCCCCTTCCTCGGAGGGGCGCTGCTCTTCGGCTCTCTCCCGCGCCTGATCCGCAGGCCCCGGGCGGCCGGCTTCTGGCTGGCCGTGGGCCTCGCGGTCCTGGCCAACAGCCGGCCGTACGAGGGCCTCGTCGCAAGCCTCTGCGCCTGCGGCTACATCCTGCTGCGGCGCAGGAGGATCCGGCTGCTTCCCGCCGCCACGACCCTGGCCCCGGTCCTGCTGGCCAACTTCCTATGGATGGGGCTCTACAACCAGCGCGTGACCGGCGACCCGTTCACCGCGCCCTACCAAGTCCATGAGAGGACCTATTCCGTGGCCCCCGTGTTCCTGTTCAGCCCGAAACGTCCTGAACCCGTCTACAGGCACGAGACGATCCGCCGCTTCCAGCTGGAGTGGGAACTGGGGCTCTACGAAAGCCAACAGAGCCTCGGGGGCCTCCTCAAGTACAAGCTGGGGGCCACGTGGCGGGCGGCGTGCTTCGCCTGGCTTCCGTCGCTCTTCATCCCCCTGTTCTTCCTGCGCAGGCGCTGGCGTTCTTTCCACACCCGCTTCGCCCTGGCCGGTCTGCTCATCGGCTTCGCGGGCTCCTGGCTCTCCAAGTGCTTCATGCCCCACTACCTCGCTCCCTCCATGCCCCTGGCCCTGCTGCTGTCCGTGCAGGGACTGCGCCGGCTGCGCCCGCCGCGCCTCATCCATTGGATCGTGGCCGCGCACTTGGCCGGCCTGTCCATGGCCTACGTCTTCCGCGTCCCTCCCAGACTGTTGGAGGCGGAATGGCGCGAGTCCGGCGCCCCCTTCGGCTGGCTGAGGACCAAACTCAGGCAGCAGCTGGAGAAGACCGGGGGGGATCATCTGGTGCTGGTGCGCTACGGGCCGAAGCACGACTTCCACCAGGAATGGGTGTACAACGGCGCGGACTTAGGCGGCTCCCGTGTGGTCTGGGCACGGTCCATGGGGCCCGAGAGCGACCGGAAGCTCGTCGAGCATTTCAAGGGCAGACGCGCCTGGCTCCTGGACGTCAAGGACAAGGACCTTCCGCGCTTGGAGCGCTACAAGTGAAGCGTCCGATCCCGCTCCTTGTCGCCGTCGCATTCGTGATCCGGCTGGTCTACATCCTCCAGGTACGATCCGAGCCGCTCTTCCTCTATCCGGTGGTGGACGCCCTCTCCTACGACCGATGGGCGCGGTCCATCCTCCAAGGCCACCTCCTAGGAAGCGGGGTGTTCTACCAGGACCCGCTCTATCCCTATCTCCTGGCCGGATTCTACGGCGTGTTCGGCGCGTCGCGCCTGGCCCTCGCCTTGGCGCAAGCGGGCTTGGACGCGCTCGGAGCCGGGCTTCTCGCCTGGACGGGCTCCCGCCTGTTCTCTCCGGCCGTCGGTCTCCTGGCCGGAGCCGGGCTCGCGCTCTACGCGCCGGCCGTGTTCTATGTCGGCGTGTTCGAGAAGACGACGCTCGTGCTCTTCCTCACCAGCCTGCTCCTCTTCCTGCTCGCGAGGGGGAGGCCTTTCCCCGCCGGCCTCTCGCTCGGAGCCTGCCTGCTCTGCAGGGGGAATTTCTTCCTTTTCGCCCCGGCGGCGGCCGCCTGGCAACGGTCGTGGAAGGCTGCTGCGGTGTTCGCGGGAGGGTGCATCCTCGTCATCGCGCCCGTGACCCTGCGCAACCTCGTCGTGGGCAAGGACTTCGTCCTCACCACCTCGCAGGCCGGCTGGAACTTCTACAAGGGCAACTGCCCCGAGGCCACGGGCGGGCTCATCGAGCCCCTGGGCGTGCGCAACGTGCCCGAGTACGAGGAGACGGAGAACCGGGCGCTCGCCGGAGGCGGGAGGCCCTCGGAGGTCTCGAGACGCTGGTTCAGGCAGGGACTCTCGTTCATCGCGTCCCATCCGGCCGCCTGGCTGCGTCTGACCTGGTGCAAGCTCATCCTCCTCGTCAACGCGTTCGAGCTGTCGGACGTCTACGACTTCTATTACTTCAAGGAGCGGTCCTCCCTGCTGAGGGCGCTGCCCTTGGGCTTCGGGCTCCTGTTCCCGCTCGCCGTCGGAGGCGTCGCGCTGGCGGCCGTAAGGAAGCAAGCGATGATGCCCCTCCTGCTCGCCGCCTGCTACGGCGCGAGTCTGGTCGCCTTCTACGTGACCGGCCGGTACAGGATCGCGCTCGTCCCGCCGCTGCTGCTCTACGCGGCCTACGGGCTGTGCGCGCTCCCGGGACAACGACCCGGCGGCAGGGGCCTGTGGGCCGCCTGCGTCCTGCCCCTCCTGCTCCTGGTCCGCGTCCCGGTCGCCGCGCCGAACCTGGACCGCTCGCGCTTCGTCGCCGCCACCGAACTCCTGCGGCACGGCCGGCCGCAGGAGGCGGCCTCCGCGCTCCGATCCATGCTCCCGCGCAACGCGAGCTGTCCCAGGCTGCACTACAACCTGGCGATGGCCCTGCTGCGCTCAGGGCGAGAGCCCGAGGGCCTGCAGGCTTTCGAAGACTGCATGCGGCACGCATCGGGAGAACTCAGGGAGCACGCTCTGGAGAACATCTCCGCGCTCAAGACGCGCGGAGTCCGCGGCACCGGGAAGACCGCCGCTTCGGACGGATACTGCCCGTTGGAGATGAGGGCGTACACTGCTAGAATAGGGCCATGACCTTCGCCATCGCTTTCCTGCTCGCGGCAAGTCCGGCCTTGGCTGATCCCATCCCGGCCCCATTGTCCGGGATCTCAGGGGAAGCCTGGGCTCCCAGGAAGGTCCTTCGCGGAAAACCCGACGACAGCGTCACTCCCCTCATGCGCTTCTCCCCGAAAGGGGACATCCTCCTCGCCAGCGACGCTTACTGGGAAGTCGGCACCGGGCTCCGCCTCGCGGCCCGCGGCCAGAGGCTCAAGCCGGGAGGAAGGCTGTCGTTCAGCTTCGAGGAAGGTCCCGCCCAGTACGGGAACTTGGCCGCCTTCGACCGTGATTGGCGCCGTGCCGTCTTCTGCGATAAAGGCTGCTCCGTTTGGGACACCGCGGCGCAACGCTGGCTCCTCAAGGAGAAGCCTCTGGAGCTCTCCGAGTCGTTCCTTTCTCCCAGCCCGAGCGGCTCTCTTCTGGTCGACGCAGACGCCTCCGTCTACGACGCGGAGTCCGGCCGGCGGGTCTACAAGGGCCGGCACGGATCATTCCCGAGATCCGCCTTCACCCCCGACGGCACGCTCCTGGCGGTGGCCGAAAACCGCTCCGTCATACTGCTGGACACGGTGAAGTGGAAGCCCGTGCGCACCATCGAGATGGGATACAACGCATTCACCATGGCCATCAGCCCGGACGGGAAATCCCTCGCCATGGCCGGAGTCCCCATGGATTCCTTCGTGCTCCAAGTCTTCGACTTGGAGACCGGCTCCAAGCGCCTGTGGCAACTCTGCCAGCGCAAGACCGACTACCTGCACTGGACCCCTCCGAGCTTCAGCCCGGACAGCAAGCAGATCCTGACTCACTGCGGGGACGAGCATGTGCAGGCGTGGGACATCGCCTCGGGCACGCTCGCCCAGGAGCTGGCCTTCCCCAAGAATCCCGTCCGCGGCCTGGCCTTCTCCCCGGACGGGAGCACGCTCGCCACAGGCCACGCGGACGGGGCCATCATCCTCTGGAGCAAGGAGCCGGCAGCGGAGATCCTGGCTGGGAAGATCGCCGCTGACCCCTCCGCGCAGAAAGCCCTCGAGGCCGAGCGTGATGAAAAGCTCGCGGCCCTTTCCATCCAGCCCAAGGGCGAATTCGAGAGCACCCGGGAGCACCAGGAGCGCGTGGCGCAGGCCCAGGCGCAGCAGCAAGCTCTTCGCGAGGAATACGCGGCCAAGATCGCCGAATCCAAAAACACCGCGGAGGAGCACGCCCGCCAAGCCGCCGAGCTGCGGCGGCTCCAGTCGGTCCCGTATCGGTCCAAAGCCGAGCTCGGCCGCTACGACGCGGACAAGGGCGGCTACTACGGCTCATTCTCGGGCAAGGACTTCTTCGCCCCGGTGCCGCGGGAGACCGCGCCGGGCTTGCGCGAGAAAGCCAAGGACCTGGTCATCACCGCCACGCTGCGGCCGCTCGACAGCGTCCATGCCGGGCTCGCGGACGCGTCCTTGTGGGACGGGGTCTCGAAGGACCGCTATCCCATCGCGCTCACGGAGCAGGCGTCCCCGACGGTCCAAGCCGTGCCCGGACTGAGCATCCTCTCGCTCGATTTCTCGGACGAGTCCGGAGACGGCCTCTTGGACGCGGGAGAGAACGCCGAGGTCCGGGTCGCGTTCAAGAACTCAGGCAAGGGCCAGGCCTTCGGCGTGAACCTGGAGCTCAGCCTCGACTTCCCTGGAGTGGACTTCCCCGCCAAGACAGAGGTGGGCCCGCTCGCTCCGGGGAAGGAGAAAGCCCTGGCCGTACGGCTGCGAGGGCAGGAAGGCCTCCGATCAGGAGAAGCCAGGCTCAAAGCGGTGCTGACCGAGGCCGATGGCTTCGATTCCGCGCCCATGCTCCTGGCGTTCAAGACCCGGGAGTCCTTCCCGCCAGGGCTCAAGCTCGTCGGCGTGGAAGCGCAGGACCCGGACGGCGGGCGCAGCCTCAGCAAGGGGAAAGAATGCTTCCTGACCCTGACGGTGCGCAATGAAGGCAAAGGCCCGGCTGCGGATGTCCGAGCGGAGATATCCGCCTCCGATCCGGCGATCCGCTTCCTGGGAGAGAGCTCCGCGGGCCTGGGGGCGCTCGGACCCGGGGAATCCAAGACCGCGTCCTTCAACGTGGCTGTGGCCAGACGCTACTCGGGTCCAGCGCTGCTCCCCATGACCCTGGAGCTCAAGGAACGGACCGGCCGCTTTACCGCCAAGCCCGAGCTGCGCCTGGCCCTGGGAGAGGAGCCGCTGGCGCCGACCGTGGTGCGTGTCCCGTCCAAGGAAGCGGCCGCCCCTGAGCCCGCCGCCGGGGTGGAGTCCCCGCCCGAACTGCCGCCTTCTGCCAAGCCCTTCGGAGACAAGGACTTCGCAGTGGTCATGGGCATCGAGCGCTACCGCAATGTCCCGAAGTCGGACTATTCCTACGACGACGCCAAACTGGTGAAGGGATATCTCCTGGCCTTGGGCCTGCCGGAGAGGAACATCGAGACCCTGACCGACGACGGCGCCACGTTCACCGGCATCAAGAAATCGCTGGAGACCTGGCTCGCGAACCGGGTGAAGGCGGGGGGACGCGTGTTCGTGTACTATTCCGGCCACGGCGCTCCGGACTCCGGCTCAGGCGCAGCCTACCTCCTCCCCCACGACGGCGACCCCAATTACCTGGCGGACACCGCCTATCCTCTGGGCAGACTCTACGCGAGCCTCGGCAGGCTGCCCGCCAAGGAAGTCCTGGTCGTGCTGGATTCCTGCTTCTCCGGGGCCGGCGGCCGCTCCGTCCTGGCCAAGGGAGCAAGACCCTTGGTCCTGCTCAAACAGGAGACGGGCTTGCCGTCCAACATGGCCGTCCTGTCCGCGTCCGACGCCAGCCAGACCTCCAACTCCTCGCCGGAGAAGCGGCACGGCCTGCTCACCTATCATTTCCTGGAAGCCGTGCGCAGCGGGAGCAAGGATCTGGCCGAGGCCTACGCGCGCCTCAAGCCCCGGGTGGAGGATGAAGCCAAGGCGGTCCACAACGCCTCCCAGACGCCCGCGCTCATGCACGCGGGGGGACTCGAAGGCCGGTTCCTGCTGAGGCGTTAAAGCATTGCGGAACCAAGTAACATATAATCACCCAAGAGCCCTTATATTTTTAGGGAGGGAAGCATGGCCGACAGAAAGAAACTCTTAAGCTCGAAGGAGCTCTTCGACCTGCTCCGGCGGCGCACCCGCGCCAACGCGGACGAGCTCGACGGCCGCATCGAGCGGACCGGAGTCCAGGAGCTGGCCGTCCTCATGGCGGATTCCTCCGGCTTCTCGCGCAAGACCCAGGACTACGGCGTCCTGCAGTTCCTCGCCGCGATGACCCATTGCTACGACCGGCTCATCCCCATGGTCAAGAAGTTCCGCGGGGTCTGCGTCTCGCACAACGCGGACAACCTCCTCGCCGTCTTCCCGCGCCCAGCGGACGCGGTCGCCGCGGCCAAGGCCATGCACGGGTGGCTCGCCGAGCGCAACAAGGGGCTCGACGACGCCGATCAGTACAACATCTGCATCGGCATCCATTACGGCAAGGTCCTCCGGCTGCGCGACAACGTGTTCGGCGACCGGGTGAACGTGGCGGCCAAGGTGGGGGAGGATGTCGCCGGGAAAGACGAGACCCTCATCACCCGCGAGGTGCATGAACGCGTGCGCGGGAAGTTCCAGTGCGCGCGGCACCGCACGGTGCGCATCGGAGGCAGGGACATCGAACTCTTCAAGGTTAAAGGTTAGGCGTTTCTATAAGGTAGAGTAAGGGGGGGACGATGCACGGAGCGACAAAGACCAAGCCGGAGAACACGGAGTTCAAGCCTTATGTCCCGGCCTCGGAGACCGGCGTCCCCGAGTTCACCCTGAAGGCGGTCCTCCTCGGAGCCGTCTTCGGCGTGCTCTTCGGAGCCGTCACGGTGTATCTCGCTCTCCGCGCCGGTCTGACGGTCTCGGCCTCCATCCCGATCGCGGTGCTGGCCATCGCGGTCTTCAAGAAGATCGGCAAGTCCAGCATCCTGGAGAACAACATCGTGCAGACCATCGGCTCGGCCGGCGAGTCCATCGCGGCCGGAGTCGTGTTCACCACCCCGGCCTTCCTCTTCATCGCGAGCGGCGGCGCGACGGAGTACTTCAACCTTCTGCAAATCATCACCCTCGCCTCGGCCGGAGGCATCATCGGGGTCCTCATGATGGTCCCCATGCGCCGGGCCCTCATCGTGAAGGAGCACGGGCAGCTGCCCTACCCCGAGGGGACCGCCTGCGCCGAGGTCCTCATCGCCGGCGAGAAGGGCGGGGAAATGGCCAAGACCGTGTTCGTCGGGTTCTGGGCCGCCATGGCCTACTCCATCCTCAACAAGCTCTTCGCCATGTGGAAAGAGGTCCCCAAGCTCCTGGCCACCGGCTCCTCCGGCTTCTATAAGAACGCGATGCTGACCAGCGAGATCACGCCGGAGTATCTCGGCGTGGGCTACATCATCGGCCCCCGGCTCTCCGGGATCATGGTCTCGGGCAGCGTGCTGTCCTGGCTGGCGCTCATCCCTCTGCTCTCCATGTTCGTGCCGGACGACACGGTCAAGTCGGACCTCCTCAAGCTCGGGTTCACCCAGGGCTGGATCGACGGGCACCAGCCCTGCGAATGGTTCTACCGGGCCTACATCCGCTACATCGGCGCCGGAGCCGTGGCCATGGCCGGGCTCATGACCCTGCTGCGCACCCTGCCGACCATCTTCGGCTCGGTCCGGGACTCCCTGCGGGAGCTCAAGGGCGGGAGGGCCGGCGGACAGCGCCTGCGCACCGAACGGGACATCCCCATCACCTACGTGGCCGCGGGCTCGCTCGTCATGGCTCTGCTCATCCCCTTCATCCAGAAGATGCCGGTGGGATTCCCCTGGTACTTCCTGGTGAGCGTCCTCATCGTGGTGTTCGGGTTCTTCTTCGTCGCGGTCTCCTCGCGCATCGTAGGCCTCATCGGCTCGTCCTCGAACCCCATCTCCGGCATGACCATCGCGACCCTGCTGGGGACCTGCCTCATCTTCCTGGTCTGCGGCTGGGCCAACGACCCGTCCAAGCAGGCTGCCGCCCAGGCGGCGGCTCTGGCGGTCGGGGCCATCGTCTGCATCGCGGCGGCCAACGCGGGAGCCACCTCCCAGGACCTCAAGACCGGCTACCTGGTGGGCGCGACGCCCTTCCACCAGCAGATCGGCCTCCTCATCGGCGTGCTGGTCTCGGTCGCGGTCATCGGATTCACCCTCATGGGCATGCACGCCTCGAGCTGGGGCCCGATCGGCTCCGAGCGTCTGCCCGCTCCCCAGGGGACGCTCATGGCCACCATCATCCAGGGCGTGCTCTCGCGCGACCTGCCCTGGGGCTACATCTTCGTGGGAGCCGCTCTCGCGGTGACCGTGCAGCTCTGCGGGGTGAGCGGCCTGGCCTGGGCCGTGGGAGCGTACCTGCCCATCTCCACGACCTTCCCCATCTTCGTCGGCGGGGCCATGCGCTGGATCGCTGACCGCATCCGCGGCAAGGAGGAGGAGAGCGAGATCTCCTCCGGGATGCTTTTTTCCACAGGGCTCGTCGCCGGAGGCTCCATCGCGGGGCTCCTCATCCTGCTCATACTGCAGGCCGCTCCCGGCATCACTCGCTTCGGCGAGGGGCTGCAGGGGAAGTTCAGCGACCCGGCGAACACGCTCATCGCGCTCGGTGCCTTCACGATACTCTGCAGCGTGCTCGTACGCCGCGCACTCAAGAAACTGGAGATCTGAACATGACGACGATCCTTCTGACATCAGCCGCGCTGCTCCTATCTTGCGCCGCGTCCGCCCAGGACAAGGCCCCCGCGGAGGCGCTGAGCTCCTTCGCCGAACATCTCCGCTCGACCGACCAAGAGGTCATCGTCCGCGAACGGGTGGCCGACGGCTGGGGCAATGCCTGCGTCCTCCCGCGCGAGCGGGCCCTGCAGTCCGTCTATCAAGAGCTCGCCGCCGAGAACTACCGGCAGTCCGTGGAAGCCGGTCTCTCCGGCGCCCAAGCCGACGAGGCCAAGGCCGGCATCCAGCGCATGGACCAGCGCCAGGAGCGGGTGTTCAAGGACGCCAAGACGCTGAAGATCGACCCCAAGGGGTTGATCCCCGTCGATGACTGCCCGCTCCCTTGCTGCGTGGTGGTGCGCCTGCGCTGCGAATGCGCGTGCGCGGACGGCGGCAAGGCCCCCCTGGCTTCCGAAAGCCGTTTGGCCGGGCTGCAGGATTCCCTGGTCAAGGCCTCCCGCGCCGGAAGCGCCGCGGAGCGGCTCTATGCGGCGGGACGCGTGTTCGAGCGCATGGCCGAGGCCGCCCCGCCCGCGCCCAGGGCGCGGCTGACCCCGCAGCAGATCTACCGCGAGAAGGGGTCCGGCGTGGTGCTCGTGATCTGCGGCGATGAGACGCAAGCCATGGAACTCGGCACGGGAAGCATCATCGACCCGGACGGCGTCGTGCTGACCAACGCGCACGTCGTGCTCCGTCCCTCCGACGACAAGCCTTTCGAGCTCATCCGCGTGTATCTCAAGCCGAAGCGCATCACCGGCGACCCGGAGAAGGACCTGGCCAAGCCGCTGGAGGCCGAACTCCTCTCCTACGACAAGGACCTGGACCTCGCGATCCTGAAGCTCTCGGAGAAGCCGGGCTCCGCGGCCTCCATCCCTCTCGGAGACTCGGACGCCATGGAGCCGGGAGACCCGGTCGTGGCCATCGGGCATCCCGAGCAGGGGGGGTTGTGGACCCTGACCAAGGGAGTCGTCAGCACCGTGGTGGCCGACCTGGGAGGGATCAAGGGCAAGGACGCGTTCCAGACGGACGCCTCCATCAACCGGGGCAATTCGGGCGGACCTCTCCTGGACGAGGGTGGTTCCCTCGTCGGCGTGAACACCTGCATGGCGCGCAAGGCCGCGGACGGCCTGGCCATCACCGCGGTGAACTTCTCGGTCAAGTCCGACGTGGTCAAGCGGTGGCTGGCCTCGGCGAACGTCCCGGTCCGCTACGAGACGGCCGGCGCCGTAGCCGTGGAGGAGACCAAGCCTGTCGAAGCCAAGCCGGAGGAGCCGAAGCCCGCGGCGCAGCCGCCGGTCGAGGTCCCTGAGCCCAAGCCCGAGCCGCCTCCGCAGCTCAAACCGGCAGAGCCCAAGCCGGAAGCGCCCAAGCCCGTCGAGACGCCCCCTGCGCGGAAGGAAGAGCCGAACGCTGCGGGGGCCGCGGTTCCTGAGCCGCAGAAGCCCGAGCCGACTGCGGTGCAGCCGCAAGCGGTCAAGCCGGAGCCCAAACCCGAGCCGCCTCCGCAGGTCAAGCCGGCAGAGTCCAAGCCGCAGATCCTGACCCCGGTCAAGCCTTATTCCCGCCAGGACATGCTGAAGGCGGCCATGAAGGAGATGGAAGACCTCATGGACGACATGCGGGGGGAGATCCAGCGCCGCCGCAAGGGCCGTTGAAAAGGCTAGCCGACCGATCGACGGATGCGGTGAAGAGTGATACTCCGCCGGCCTCGTGTCGGCGGCATCTTATGCTGAAACGACGGTCGCCTACGCCCAAGACGCCCGGTCACGGCACCGGGCTTGAAGCCGACACGCAGTGTAACAGGGTGTGTCCGAACAAGCCTGTCGCGGGTACGACGCCTCCTCCGCACCCCGAGGGGTGCGGTATCCGACAGAGGTATCACGCAATGGATCTGGATCTAGACGAAAATAAATAGTTAAAAAACAAGGCATCTTTCAAATCCAATGATGGCGCCATCATTGGATTTGAATTAGTATATAGAAATAAATGTCTTTTTTGTCTTTATCTCCAGATTTCCAAAAAACATTTTGCAACGGCCCAACCAACTCACTGGTGGCTGATGGCCCTAGGGCTGTTTTGGGGGCTCCAGCTCGGCCAGCCAAGCGGCGGCCAGTTCGCGCGCGACCTGGGTCAGCCTGGGCCCGAGGCGGAAGCACTTCTTCCACAGCGGGGGCTTGGCCTCGTACTTCTCATCCGCGAAGTAGACCCGGCTCCACTTCAGCTCGACTTTCGCGTCGAAGTCGATGTCCGCGGTCTCGGCCAGGAAGGCGCGCAGCCGGATCTCGACGAGGTCCTTCGCCGCGATTGGGACGTTCGGGTCTTCCTGCGCGGGCTCGTATCCCCAGAGGTCCTTGCGCCGTTTGAGGTATTCCTCGGGGAAAACGGGACTCTGCGCGAAGGCCTTGGCGAAGGCAGCGGCGCCGCGCAGCAGGCCTTCGCGGAAATCCATGGGCATGAGCCGCAGGGCGTGGGTCAAAGACGGGTTGATGTCCAGGTTGTTGTTGAGGATCGCGTCCAAAAGGAAGGACTGGGTGGATGCCTCGTCCCAGCTGGTGGCCTTGAAGAGCTCCTCCGGGGTGAACGCCTTGATCTCGGGGGCCTTCTGTTCAGGGGCGTTTGCTTCGGGCGCCTTCTGCTCCGGAGCCTTCTGTTCCGGGGCCTTCGCTTCAGGAGCCTTCGCCTCCGGAGCCTTCTGTTCCGGGGCCTTCGCTTCAGGAGCCTTCGCCTCCGGAGCTTCCTGTTCCGGAGCCTTCTGCTCCGGCGCGGTCCTCCCCGCGTTATGCTGGGTCCAGACCTTCTGCACCTTCTCCCCCAAAGTCTTGTCCGGGCCTTCGGAAGCGCGCGCCATCACGCTCAAGAACGCCGAACCGACCAGCAACCCCGTCAGCATCTTTCTCATGATCCCTCTCCGCGGCCGCCCGCGCTGCTATACTATGAAATCCTGCATGCGCCATGAATAGACCCCGGACGGTCCTCATCCCCGCCGGCGGCTTCTCGATGGGCTCGACCGGAGAGGAGGGACAGGCCGACGAGAGGCCGAGGCGCTGGGTAGACGCGGAGGCCTTCCGGATCGACGCGCATCCGGTCACGGCCGCGCGATTCGCGGAGTTCTGCCGCGAGGCCCGAAGAGAGCAGCCGCGGCAGCCGCCTTGGAGCACGGCGGACCACCCCGTGGTCAACGTGACCTGGCACGACGCCCAAGCCTACGCCTCCTGGGCCGGCAAACGGCTGCCCACCGAAGCGGAGTGGGAGAAGGCCGCGCGGGGGGGGACCCGGACGCGCTATTCTTTCGGGGATGATGAGGCGCTCCTGGGCCGCTTCGCCTGGTTCAAGGACAACTCCGGCGGCCAAGCCCACCCCGTCGGGCGAAAGGAGCCGAACCCTTTCGGCCTCTACGACATGCACGGCAATGTCTGGGAATGGGTCGAGGACTGGTACGCCGCGGACCTCTCCTCGTCTGCGCCGGAGTCCGGGCGCTACCGCGTGATGCGCGGCGGCTCCTGGACCACCTATGACCTGCTGTGCCGCTCAGCGGTGCGGAACTGGCTCCTGCCGGAGCTCCGGGGCGAGAACCTGGGCTTCCGCTGCGCGGGGCCCTAGATCGCACTGCGGCATGCCGCCCATCCTCTGCCTCCGCTGAGGCCAGACCTCGAGCCAAGCCTGCGCCGCGCGCACCAGCCTGCGGTTCCCGCTGCGCAGGAAGAGGAAGGCCATGCACTCCGACCGCTCCCCCGCCGAGTCGAACGCCTCGAGGAGCGCCTCCTCGCTGGAGGCGGCTCTTTTGACGAAGAAGGGAGCGGCTCCCCGCACCACGGCGAGGTCCTTGCGCTGGAGAGCGTCGAAGAACGCCTTCTCCACGGACGGGTGCCCCGTATACGCCAAACCCTCGGCGATATCCGAGCGATAGAGGTCCAAGTCCTTCTTCACGTAGGCCCGGGTGGTCCCGGGCCTGCGCGCCAGGACTTTCCTGACCTTCTCCCCATGGCCCCGGCCCAGCAGAGCGAGCAGGGGCTCCGCGGCCCGAGGGTCGGCGAAGTCGCGCAGGCTCAAGGCCATGCCCCGCTGCGCCGCGAGGTCCTTCTCGTCCCCGAGCGCTTCCAGCAGCGGCCGCACCGAGCGCCTGTCTCCCAGCCGCGACAACCCGCGGGCCGCCGCGATCCTGACATCGGCATCCTCATCCTTCAGGAAGGGGAGGAGCGGCTCCGGCCCCCCGCCGACGTCGGCCAAAGACGATACCGCGTTGGGGCGGATGCAGGCGTCGCCGCCCCGGGCGGCCTTCGACAAGGCGGGAAAGACCCCCGGGTCCCGGCTCCGGCCGAGAGCCGCGGCCACGCCCGCACGCACGGAGCATGCGGCAGGACCGGCGGAGTCCAGCATGGGCAGCAGCGGCCCCGGACTTCCGAGCTCGACAAGGGCCTCCGCCACGCCCGGCTTCAACGGGTCCGGTCCCTCTCGCAGGATCCTGATCAGCGGCTCGACCGCGCGGAGGTCGCGGACGCGCGCCAGCACTCCGACGGCGCAGCCCCGCACCCGGTGTCTCTTGGTTTCGTCGCCCGCAAGGGCGATCATGCGCGGGACCACCGGCCTGCCCATCCTAGCGAGCCCGTCCATGGCCGCGAGGCGTCTTCCGAGAGCGTCGTCCTCGAGCCGCCGGACCAACGCGTCCACGTCCGCGGCCCGGCAAGACGGCAGCAGCGACAGCGCAAGGACGCCGAGGAGGACCCCCACCCCTACTTCTTCCTCCCCCAGGCGTCGAACACGGCTTTCGAGAGCCGGGCGATGAGGAGCTCTCCCTCGTTCTCGCAGGCCCAGCGCTGGTCCGCGTTCCCGTCCGTGAACGCGGCGATCACGATGGGGCCGGCCGGCGAGAATACGATCCCGACGTCGGAGCGCTGGGCGTCCAGGGCCCCGACCTTATCCGCCACCACGGAACCGGTCTCCGAGGTGTCCATATCCGCCTCGATGTAGTGCGGGATCATGTTCCTGTACTGCTGGTTCTTCATGATGGAGACCATGCGGTCGCACAAGGCAGCGTCTCCCAGGTCGCAGCGGACCATGCCCTCGAGCAAGCGGCCCATCTCGCGGGCCGTGGTCTTGCCCAGGCCGTAGGTCTTCTGCTCGGGCGGGAGCGGACCCTCGGCGGGCTTGTAGACCTTCTTGTAGAGCCAGGTCTCTTTCAGGCCGAGGGCCTTGAACCGGGCGTTGACCGCAGATAGACCGACGCGGTCGATGGCCATGTTCGTAGCCGTATTGTCGCTGTCGATCATCATGAGGGTGAGGATGTCCTCGAGCGCGAGGTCCAGCGGGGCCCGCAGGAACGCGAGGATGCCCGAGCCCTGGACCTTGTCCTCCTCGCGGAGCGTCAACCGGTCCGCGAGCTTCGCGCGCCCTTCCTTGACCTGGTGGAAGGCCTCCAGGAACACGCCCATCTTGATGGTCGAGGCGGACCGCACCACGGCATCCGCGGCGACCTCCACCGTCTCTCCCGTGGACATGTTCTTCGCGTACAGGGAGACCTTGCCCCGGTGGCTGGAGACCATCTCGTCGAGCCCGTCCTGGAGGGGGGACGCGTCCCACCGGCCGAACGCACATCCCGTATCGGCCGGAGGACAGCGCCGCTCCGCGGACGCGTCCGCGGGAGGGGGGGATGCCGGGGGCAGCAGCAGCAGCAGGGCCAGCGCCGCGCTCATTCTATTTCACCGGCAGGTAGACGTGTATCTTCTCCCGGCCCTCGGGAGTCCGGAAGCAGCGGCCCTTGCGGGACAAGTCTTCCCTTCGGAACGAGCACGCGGCTCCCGGCTCGGTCACGATGGCGATGTGGCCGTGCCGCCTGTGGCTGCAATGCCCCCTATCGAAGACCACGATGGAGCCGATCGGGATGTCGCGCGGGTCCTCCGGGGTCCGGACCTTCCGGAGCGCGAGCGTCTCGTCGAGGATATCCGGGTTCTTGTCCGCCCACACCGCGAAGCGGTACGCGCTTCCGGTGTAGATGCCCAGGCCTCCCCAGAGGTCCTGCGGGATGGTCCCGGAGCTCCAAAGCGCCCTGTTCACGTAGAGGTAGCACTTGCGCCGGATCCGTCTGCGCGCGCCTTCCTTCGCCCATTTCCTGGCATGCTCGGCCAGCATCTGCGCGCGCTCCCTGTCGTAGAACCGCTCCGGCGCTCCCTCCTTGGGGACGGGCAAGAGCGCGGCCTCGGCGCCCGCCGTCTCCTCCGACGTCTGACGCAGGAGGAAAAGAGCGCCGGGCGTCTCGGTGCACGCGGGGGTCACGACGCGGATCAGCAGCTCCTCGGCCGGGGCCGCGGAGACCGCGGCGGCCGATCTCGGCGCCATGCAGAAGACCATGCATCCGGCCAGGAGCGAGGAAGGCCTCATCCGATCAGCTCGTAACCGTTCGGGGTCGTCTTGATGCGGTGGCTCTCGCCCGGACCCAGATCCTCCCGCAGCCTTTGCACGGCCTTCTCAAGGTCGTTCTTGGTCCCTCCGAGGCCCCAGATCTTCTTGAGCAGCTCCTCGCAGCGGACCTCCCCCTGCGCCTGCACCAGGGAGAACAGGACCTCGAACCTCTTGGGCGCCAAGGTGGCGACCAGCTTGTCGTGGATCCACACCGTCCTGAACTTCGGGTCGATCCGCACGGCCCCTTTGTGGAGCTTGAGGCTCGGGAACGTCCGGGGGATGTGGTGGCTCAGGATGCGCCGGGTCAGGCTCATGAGCTCCTGGAGGTGGACGGGTTTCCGGATGTATTCCAGGACGCCCAGGGATCGGATCGTGCTCTCGACGAAATTCGGGTCCATGGGATAGCCCGTCATCACGATGATCGGGATGTCCCTGGCTTTCTTGTGCTGCTTGAGGAGGCGGATGACCTCGACCCCGTTCATCACGGGGAGCATCAAGTCGAGCAGGATGAGGTCCGGGTTCAAGGATAGGGCTTTCTCGTAGCCTTCCTTGCCGGTGAAGGCGTAATGAGCCTCATAGCCCTCGTTCTGGAAGGCGAGGGACAACAGATGCTGTATATCGGCGTCGTCTTCTACGCAAAGGATCCTGGCCATAGCGAACCCCCGTCAGTATATTAAACGCGTGCCCGGAGTGTCATCGGCCTTTGCCGTTCTTGGGGAGCGAACGCAAAAGACCCATGAGCTCATCCTCGTCGAACGGCTTGACCAGGACCCGCGCGGCGCCCAGCGCCTCCGCCCTCCTGACGAGGTCGTCGGAGAGCCAGGCGGTCATGAGGATCACGGGGATGTCCCGGGTCTCCGGGTCGGCCCTCAGCCTGCGGCAGCACTCCCATCCGTCCATGACCGGCATCGCGACGTCGAGAAGGATGACATCCGGCTTGAACGAGCGGCACTTATCGAGGCCGACCCGCCCGTCGGCGGCGGTCTCGACGTCGAGGCCCCAGCCGACGGCGAGCCGGATCACCAGGGCGTGGACCAGGTCCCGCTCATCGTCAATGAGCAGTACCCTTATCTTCCGCCAAGCATGCATGAGTCGCCTCGAATCCCCCATAGCGGGGCAGCGCGAAATGGAACTGCGCCCCCTGGCCCGCGACGCTCTCGACCCATATCCGGCCCTTGTTCATCCTCACGCTCTCCTTGCATATGGCCAGCCCGAGCCCGGTGCCCTTGTAGCCGCTGCCTCCCGTCGGCCGGTCGACCTGGACGAACCGATTGAACAGCTCGCCGATCTTGTCCTCCGATATCCCGGGGCCGTCGTCGATCACGCTGACCTGGACCTGGTCCGTGTCGACCGTCCGGGCGCGCAGGACCACGCGGCCCCGGGCGTAGCGCAGGGCGTTGTCCATCAGGTTGCATAGGATCTGCGCGACCATATCCGGGTCCGCGCAGACGGGGGGCAGATCCGGTGGCACGTCCGTCTCCAGATTCATCTTCTTCCCCGGCGCGGTCATCCGGAATTCCTGGGCCGTCTCTTCGATCACCTTCCCCAAGTCCACGGGCGCAGGGCTGATCCGGGCCCGGCCGGATTCCAGGCGGGAGAGGTCCAGGAGGTTGTTGATGACCCGGCCCAGCCGGCACACGTTGGCGTCCGCGAGGCGGATCATCTCATCGTAGGGCTCGGGAAGGGGACCGGCCAGGCGGTCCCGCAGGTTGGCCACGATGGCCTTGATGACGGTCAACGGAGAGCGCAGCTCGTGCGAGACGGTGCTGAGGAACGCCTCCTTGAGCTGGTCGATCCGGCGCCGCTCCTTGATCTCGGCCCGGATCTGCTCGAACCGCCTGAGTTCCGTGAGGTCTTGGATCGAGGCGAGGCAGACCTTGTCTTTCCTCCATTGGATCTCGGTCACGCGCATCTCCAGGATCCTCTCGCCGCCGTCTTCCCCGGGGAGCCTGAGCTCGGCGGTCTTCTTCGGCTGCACGGGGAAGCCGAAGGGCTTGCCCAGCATCTCCTTCGTCCCTTTCCCGAAGAGGGCCTCGGCCGCCGGGTTGAGATAGCGGACGATGCCGTCCGTGTCCACCACGACCATGCCGTAAGGGGAGTTCCCAAGGATGCTCTCGATCTGGCTGAGGTGGCGGCTCCTCTCCAGGGCGTAGCCGACGGCGCGCTTGAACAGCCGCGCGTCGAGCTTCCCCTTGCCCAGGAAGTCCTGCGCTCCGTGGGCGATGGCGTCGAGGCCCGTCTCCTCGTCGTCGAGATTGGTCAAGACCACGATGGGGATCTCGCGCGCCTGCGCGCGCGCCTTGACCAGCGTCTCGATGCCCTGGCTGTCGGGGAGCATGAGGTCGAGCAGCAGGACGTCGAAATCCTTCTGCGCCAGGAGGTCCATGCCCTCCTGGAGGCTCTCCGCGCATTCCAGCACGAAGTGGAGCGACGAGCCGCAGGCTTCGTTGAGATGCGCGCTCATCAGGACGACGTAGTCGGGCTCATCTTCGATCAGCAGGATCTGGATGCGTTCGCGCATATCACGCCTCCCCCGGCGAACAAAGCTCGACGAGCTCCAGCCAATAGCGCTTGAGCACCCTGGCCGCCTCGACCAATTCCCCGAAGTCGACGGGCTTCTTGATATAGGAGCAGACCCCCAGGTCGTAAGCCTTCAGGACGTCGTCCTCCGCCTTCGAGGTGGTCATGACGACGATCGGGATCCTGCGCAGCGAGGCATCGGCCTTGATCTCCTTCAATGCCTCGCGCCCGTCCATCCCGGGCATGTTCAGGTCCAGGAGGATGATCATGGGGCTCCCGTCATCCCTGCGGCCCGCGTACGGGCCGCGCTTGAGCAGGAAATCCATCAGCTCCGAGCCATCCTTGACCCAGTGGAGCTCGTTGGTCACCGAGGCCCTCTCGAAGGCGGTCTTGGCGAGCAGATAGTCGTCATCGTCATCCTCCGCGATCACCAAGACCACCGGCTTCTTCTTGGGCGTCATGGCGGGTCTCCGTACGGGGTGGGCAGCACGACGATGAACAGGGACCCTTTCCCCGGCGAGCTTTTGGCGAAGATCGTCCCGCCGTGGCGCAGGACGATCCTGTCGCAGATGGCCAGCCCTATCCCGCTCCCCTCGTAGTCCGCTCGGCTGTGCAGGCGCTGGAAGGGCCTGAATATCCGGCCCAGGAACTTCTCGTCGAAGCCGATGCCGTTGTCCTGCACCGCGATCTCGCAGAAGCCGTTCCTCAGATTCTTCCCGCGGACCTGGATCCGCGGCGACTCGTCCTTCCTGCGGAACTTGATGGCGTTCGCGATGAGATTCTGCAGGAGCTGGCGCATCTGCAGGGGATCGGCATGGACCTGCGGCAAGGGCCCCACCTCGATCCGCACGCCCGACCCGGAGATCATCGGCTCGAGGTCCGAGAGGACTTCCTGGGTCACGGCCGCCAGCTCGACCTTCTCGTGAGGCTTGGCCTTGGTGGTGACGCGAGCCAACGCGAGGAGGTCCTCGATGAGTCTCCCCATCCTTTCCGCGGACCGCTGCATCCGCTGCAGGTAGTCCTGGGATTCCGGGTCGAGGGTCCCTCCCAAGCGCTTGCACAGCAGGTCGCCGAAGGCGAGTATCTTGCGCAGAGGCTCCTGCAGGTCGTGGGATGCGACGGAGGCGAACTGGTTCAACTCCTGGTTGGAGCGGGCGAGTTCCTCCGACTTCGCCCTCAGCTCCTCCTCCGCCTGCTTGCCCTTGGCGATCTCCGCGAGCAGGGAGTGCGCGTTATTCTTCAGATCCGCGGTCTGCCCCTGGATCCGCGCCTCCAGCCCCTCCTGGATCCTGCGCAGGCCCTCCTCCGCCTCGCGCCGTTCGGCCAGGGCTGCGGAGATGACCAAGACCATCGTCGTCACGACCCCGATGAAGCCCAGCAGCAGCATGAGCGACTCATGGGCCGTCCTTTGGATGAAGGGGCCGTCGCCGTGGATCGTCCTCCAGACGGTGATCCCCGAGACGATGAAGAGCGCGGTCGCCACCCCGCGCCGGCCGGACCGGAACGCGGGCCACAGGAGCAGGGGGACGGTGAGGAAGACCAGAGGATAATGGGCCTCCCGCGGAAGGGGCCAGTCCCCGTAGCTGAACCAGCTGACCGCGGCGATGAGCGCGAAGGAGGCCGCCGCCTCGGCGGACCGGCGCGGGTCCCACGCCGGCAGCGGGCGGCTCCACACCAGGATCATCGGAGTGATCACGAGGACGCCCATCAAGTCCCCGGACCACCAGGTGAACCAGATTTTCGCGTGCAGACTCCAGGGGGCCATCCCCGCCGCGCAGAGGGCCGCGGGGCCGAGGCTGGAGCTTATCAGGCACATCACGAGAGCCACGGCCACCAACTTGAAGACATCCCGGGTCCGATCCAGGATGCCGGGACCGGGGCGGCCGCTGAACCGGCGGAGCAGGAAGCTCCCGATCACCGCCTCCAAGGTGTTCCCGATCCCTATCAGCAGCGAAACGCCGGCTGCCCAGGGACTGACGGCCGGGTCTTGGAGGAAGACCGCGACATTGGCGAGGAACGCCCCCAGCAGGATCCCGGGCCAGACACGGTAGCCCCGGAGGAGCATCGCCGCGAAAGCGATGCCCGAGGGAGGCCAGACCGGGGAGGCGTTCGTCTTCTCGAAGGACAGGAGCAGGCCGACCCTGGCCGCCGCGTAGTAGAGAGCGGCCACCGCCGCGATCTCCAGGATCCGTTCTGCCCAGAGAGGCGATGAGTCGGGTTTCATCGGGCCCTCATTCATATAAGGGTACCGGCGTGGACTCCAGACTTCCAGACACGCATTGTCAGCGATGTCAGCGGGACTTGACTGCCCTCCGGGCGGATTGCTTCCATGAGGGCATGGACCGAGCTCTCTGCCTCTTCTTGATCTGCGGTGTGGCCGCTGGGTGCGCCACGACGCCGCCTGTCGTCGAACCGGTGACGCCGGTCGTCGTGAGCACTCCTCCGATCGCGGCCGTTGCCCCACGCGTCTACGGGGAGGGGACCTCGCGGTCCGCCATGAACGCGCTCATGCAGCAGCCGTTCTCGGACACGCAGGAGATCGACGTGCTCTACGCCACGAACCGGGCCCCGGGGAGCGACGCCTCGGAATGCGACGACGCCGCCTACGGCGTGGAGCCGTCCGCGCGCATGTCCTACGGGCTCTGCCGCGTCAGCGTGCCCAAGCGGCACAGCGTGGGGGGGTTCGAGAAGGCTCCGACCCCGCGCGCGGACCCGCACAAGTACTTCCGCTCCACCCTGCACGAGGTCCTCGACGAGAACGGACTCAAGGAGCGGCTCAAGGCCAAGGCGCCCTCGGACATCCTCGTCTTCGTGCACGGCTTCAACGTGAAGTACGAGGAGGCCGTCCTGCGCTCCGCGCAGATCGCCTACGACCTCAAGTTCCAGGGCCCGATCGTGCTCTTCACCTGGCCCGCCGGAGCCGGCACCGGGCTCCTGGACGGGACGCTCATCAGCAGGACCTACGACGCGAACAAGACGAACGCGGCGAACTCGCTCTCGCAGGCGTCCGCCTTCTTCAGGATGCTCATGGACCTGGGGCTCACCTCCCACGTGATGGTCCACTCCATGGGGCACCAGGTCGCGCTCCCGGCCCTCGCCCAGGTGTCCGTGGCCCCGGACGCGAGGCGCTTCATCGGCGAACTCGTGCTCAACGCCCCGGATATCCCCATCAAGGACTTCCAGAGGCTCGCGCCCAAGGTCCGCAAGCTCGCGGAGCGCATCACCGTGTACTGCTCCTATAACGACAACGCCATCGCGGCGTCGGAGAGCTACAACAAGGGCCGCCGCATGGGCGGGTGCGAGCGGGTCGAGGGGGTGGACGTCCTCAATGTGGGCGAGATCGACGCGCCCGCGATGGGCGTGGTCGGCCTCGGGCACAGCTACTACTCCTCGCGCCCCATCCTGACGGACCTGTTCCAGCTCTTGCTCGGCATGGACGCCGAGCGGCGCCTGTTCATCCGCAAGAGCGAGCCCGGGGGAACGGAGAACTTCTACCTCCGGCCGTAGATGCAGCGACGCCTCTCTCTGCACGCGCGCATCTTCATCGGCCTGCTCGCCGGGGTCTGTCTCGGCCTTCTGGCCCGAGCCCTTTTCGCCGGGGACCCGGCCCTGGATTGGGTGGTGTCCAAGGTGGCCCAGCCCTTGGGCCAGGTCTTCCTCCGCCTGGTGTTCATGGCCGTCATCCCCCTGGTCATGTCCGCCCTCATCCTCGGAGTGAGCGACATCGGCGACGTGGGCAAGGTGGGGCGCATCGGCGTGCGCACCCTGCTGCTCACCCTGGTCCTGTCCTCCTTGGCCGTCCTCATCGGCGTGGGGAGCGTGAACCTGTTCAAGCCCGGCCGGGGGCTGCCCGAGGAGAGCCGTCAGAAGCTGCTCGCGTCCATGCAGGGCCAGTCCCTGGTGCATGCGAGCGTGGACAACGCCGGGAAGGCGGAGCCCGCGACGGTGGCCCTCGTCAACCTCATCCCGAGGAACCCGTTCCAGTCGGCCTACTCCGCGTTCGAAGGCGGCCTCATCCCGCTTATGGTGTTCAGCCTCATCCTGGGGCTGGCCTTATGCGCCGTCGAAGAGGAGAAGGCCCGGCCCCTCAAGGAGTTCCTCGGCTCCGTCTTGGCGGTCACGCTCAAGGTCATCGACTTCGCCATGGCCCTGGCCCCCTTCGGCGTGGCCGGGCTCATCTTCTCGGTCACGGCCACGGTCGGCGCGGACGCGCTGGGGCTCCTTGCCAAGTATTTCTTCCTCGTCCTCTCCGCCCTGGCCTTCCACCTTGTGGTGGTCTATTCCGCGGCCATCGCCCTCGTGGCCCGGCGCAGCCCCCTGGCCTTCTTCCGCGACATCTCGGACGTGATGCTCACCGCCTTCGCCACGAGTTCCAGCAGCGCGACCCTGCCCGTCTCCCTGAAGGCCTCCCACGAGAACCTCCGGCTGCCCAAGCCCATCGGCAATTTCGTGCTCACGATCGGCGCGACCGCCAACCAGAACGGCACCGCGCTCTACGAGGGCATCACCGTGCTCTTCCTCGCGCAGTTCTTCGGCGTGGACCTCACGCTCAAGCAGCAGTTCGTGGTGGTGTGCTGGTCCGTGATGGCCGGGGTGGGCACGGCCGGGGTGCCCGGGGGCTCGCTGCCCCTGATCGTCATCCTGCTCCAGAACATCGGAGTCCCGGGCGAGGCCGTCGGCATCATCCTGGGCGTGGACCGCATCCTGGACATGAGCCGCACCGTGCTCAACGTGACAGGCGACCTGACCATCGCCGCGTGCGTGGCCCGGCTAGAGTCTAAAGGGCGGCCTTCCGAACCTCTGCCGGAGCCTGTCCGCGGCGCCTAGCGCCGCGGGGCGGCTCAGCAGCAGCCTCTCGAAGCGGTATTTTCCGGGGAAGTCCACCAGCAGCGTCCCGATGAGAACCGTCAGCAGGCCCTGCCCGGGAACGCCCGGGATGGAGAGGACCAGCCCCGCGAGGATGAGAAAGACTCCGAGGGCGTTCTTGGCGACGATCCACAGCGGATGCCCGCATCCGACGATGCGGCGCCTCGCCGGATGCAGAAAATAATCCTCGGGCAGGCGCACCAGCACGAAAGCCACGGCCGCCAGGCTCAGGAGGGCGGTCCCGAACCAGAGTGCGACGGCCAGGTGGATAAGCATACCCTGATTTTGTAGTTTATCCGCACGCATTTCAAGTCGAACGGAGAAACGATGTCATTCAGCCTTCTTCCCAAAGAGGAAAAATTCTTCGAACTCTTCGAGATCCAGGCCGCGCACAACGAGGAAGCGGCCCGCATCTTCAGGGAACTCATAAAGGCCTGGGACCTGGAATCCCCCGCCTTCGACAAGCTCCGCGACCTCGAGCACGAGGCGGACATCACGACGCATGAGGTCATCGACAAGCTCAACCGCACCTTCGTGACCCCGTTCGACCGCGAGGACATCCACCTGCTGGCCAGCGAGCTCGACACCATCATCGACCTCATCCAGTCCGCCTCCAGCCGCATGCAGCTCTACCGCTGCAGCCCTCCGGGCGAGGACCTGCTCGCCATGGCCGACACGCTCTACCAGGCCGCGGGAAACGTACGCAAGGCCGTGGGATGCCTCAAGGACATGGGCGAATCCCATCGCCGCATCCTGGACTACTGCATCGAGGTCAACCGGCTCGAGAACACGGGAGACCACCAGCGGGACGTGGCGCTCGGCAAGCTCTTCCAGGGCAATCCGGACCCCATCGACGTCATCAAGTGGAAGGAGATCTACGAGAACGCCGAGACGGCCATCGACAAGTGCGAGGACGTGGCGAACGTGCTGGAAGGCATCCTCGTCAAGCAAGGCTGATGGACCTGTCCGCCGTCTTCCGGACCAAGTCGGTCGACGCCCTCATCCACGAATCCCAGGTCAGGGGCCATCAGCTCAAGAAGGTGCTCGGCCCATTCGACGTGACCATGATCGGCATCGGCGCCATCATCGGCGCGGGCATCTTCGCGTTGGTCGGCGAGGCGGCCGTGGGCGGCAAGAGCGGGCTCCATCCGGCCGGCCCGGCCCTCATCCTCTCCTTCGTCGTCACGGCCATCGCCTGCGGCTTCACCGCGTTCTGCTACGCGGAGCTGGCCGCCATGGTCCCCATCTCCGGGAGCGCCTACACCTACGCCTACGCGACCATGGGCGAACTCGTGGCCTGGATCATCGGCTGGGACCTCATCATCGAGTACGCCATCGGAAACGTGGCCGTGGCCATCTCCTGGTCCGGCTACTTCAACGACTTCGTCAAGACGGCATTCGGCCTGGACATCCCGGTCTGGCTGCGCACGGACTACCGCACTTTCATCCAGCAAGGCTTCGACCTCTCCGTGGTCCCGCACCTGGGCGGTATCCCGCTCATCTTCAATCTGCCGGCCGTGTGCATCGTGCTGGCCCTGACAGTCCTGCTCGTCATCGGCGTCAGGGAGTCCACGATCTTCAACGACTGCATGGTGGCGGTCAAGCTCGTGGTGCTCGCCATCTTCATCGGGGTGGGCTTCTACTACTTCAAGCTCGAGAACTGGACCCCGTTCGCGCCCGGGGGGTGGCGCGGCGTCCAGGCCGGGGCCGCGACCGTGTTCTTCGCCTATATCGGGTTCGACGCGGTCTCGACCGTGGCCGAGGAGACCAAGGACCCCAAGCGCGACATGCCCATCGGCATCATCGGGTCTCTGGCCGTCTGCACCCTGGTCTACATGCTCGTCACCGTGGCCCTGACCGGCATGATGCCGTTCATGGAGCTCCGCAACAAGATCGCGGAGCCGCTCATCGTGGGCCTGGAGTACAACCACGTCAGCCCCTGGCTCATCGGCCTGGTCTCCTTCGGCTCCGTGGTCGCGCACACCGCCGTGCTCCTGGTCTTCCAGCTCGGCCAGCCCCGCATCTTCTTCGCCATGAGCCGCGACGGCCTGCTGCCCAAGTACTTCGCCAAGGTGCACCCGAGGTTCCGGACCCCGCACGTGACCACGATCTGGGCAGGGGTCGTCGTGGCCGCGCTCTCGGCCTTCTGCAACATCGATGAGATGGCCAACCTGTGCAACATCGGCACGCTCTTCGCCTTCGTGCTCGTCTGCATGGGCGTCATCATCCTGAGGCGCACGGATCCGCACCGGCCGCGGCCCTTCCGCGTCCCCTTCGGCATCGTCCTGCCCATCCTCGGCATCCTCTTCTGTCTCTTCCTCATGCTGGGCCTGGACAAGATGACCTGGCTCCGCTTCGTGCTCTGGCTCATCATCGGGCTGGCCATCTACTTCGGCTACGGCCACAAGCGCAGCGTCATGCACGCCAAATGAAAAAGCTCCTCATACCCTCGATCGCCCTTCTAGCCGCCTGTTCCAACCCCTCCGGCCAGACCCAGGCGCCGGCCGGCCCCTCCGGCAAGAAAGTGAAAGCCGGCTTCGTCTACGTGGGCCCCATCGGCGACTACGGCTGGTCCAACGCGCACGACAAGGGCCGCCTCGCGGTCCAGGCCAAGTTCCCCTGGCTGGAATCCGTGTTCGTGGAGTCCGTGGCAGAGGCGGACGGGGCGCGCATCATCGACCGCCTGGTCAACGAGCAGAAGTGCGACGTCGTCTTCACCACCTCCTTCGGGTACATGGACGCCACGGTCGAGGCCGGGAAGAAGTACCCGGGCACGACCTTCATGCACTGTTCCGGGTTCAAGCGCGGCCCGAACGTGGGCACGTATTTCGCCGAGCTCTACCAGATGTACTATCTGAACGGGCTCATGGCCGGCGCCCTCACGAAGTCCGGGAAGACCGGGTACGTGGCCGCGCATCCCATCCCGGAGGTCGTACGGCACATCGACGCCTTCGCTCTCGGCGTCCGCGAAGCGAACCCCAAGGCCAAGGTCCACGTGAAGTGGCTCTACTCCTGGTACGACCCGGCCAAAGCGAAGGACGCGGCCGAGTCTCTCGTGGCCGAAGGGTGCGACGCGCTCGCCTTCACCGAGGATTCCCCGGCGGTCATCCAGGTGGCGCAGGATAGGACCGCCAAGGGCAAGCCGGTCTACGCTTTCAGCCATTACAGCCCCATGCAGCGCTTCGGCGAGGACGCGGTGGTCTCAGGCCAGCTCGTGGACTGGGGCATCCTCTACGAAGAGATCCTCATGCGCAAGCATCTCGGCGCCTGGGACAACCGGGATTATTTCTGGCTCGCCAAGGAGAAGGCCGCCCTGCTCGGCGCAGAGCCCGGGACGCCGGTCAACCCCAAGTTCGCCGACAGGCTCAAGGCGGTCAAGCACAAGGACCCCCTCCTGGGCGAGCTCAGCGTCTACGACCTGGTCGCCAAGCGCCTCGAGCAGATGAGCGAGCCCACGGTGCTCTTCGACCCCTTCACCGGCCCCGTCAAGGACCAAGGGGGAGCGCTGCGCCTGAAGCCCGGGCAGAGGGCCGACCTCAAGGCCCTGCTCTCCGTGGACTGGTTCGTGGAGAACGTCGTCGGGGAGCTCCCGAAGAAATAGTGCCCGCCGTCTTCGAGTCCATCGAGCTCAAAGGCGTCTGCAAGTCCTTCGGCCCCGTGTCGGCCAACCGGGACATCGACCTCGGCATCCGGGCCGGGGAGGTCCTGGCCCTGCTCGGCACCAACGGCGCGGGCAAGACCACTCTCGTGAACATGCTCTACGGGCTCTACTCGCCCGACGCCGGGGAGATTCTCGTCAACGGGCGGCTGGTCGAGATGCGCTCGCCCAAGGACGCCCTGGCCCTGGGCATCGGCATGGTGCACCAGCACTTCATGCTCGTATCCAAGCATACGGCCGCGGAGAACGTGGCCCTGGGCTTAGACGGGACCCGGTTCTGGAGGCCCGAGGCCCACGCGGCGCAACGCATGGCCGAGTTCTCGGACCGCTACGGTCTGCGCGTGGACCCCGGCAAGCCCGTGTGGCAGCTCTCCGCGGGCGAGCAGCAGCGCCTGGAGATCGTCAAGGCTCTGCTGAAGGGAGCGGAGCTCCTCATCCTCGACGAGCCGACCTCGGTGCTGACGGATCAGGAGGCCGAGGAGCTCTTCGCCATCGTGCGGAGGATGGCCTCCGAGGGCAAGGCGATCATCCTCATCACCCACAAGCTCGAGGAAGCCCTGGCGGTGAGCTCCGCCGTGGCGGTCATGCGCGAGGGACGCCTGGTGGGCAGGATGAGCTCCAAGGACACGGACAGGGGCGCCCTGGCCGGGCTCATGACAGGGGAGAGCGCCATCCTGGAAGCCAGCCGGTCTGCGGCCAGCCTGGGGGCCCTGGTCGTCGAGGCGCGGGGCTTGACCGTCATGGGCGACATGGGCCTGCCCGCGGTGAACGGACTCTCCTTCCAGGTCCGCGCCGGAGAACTCTTCGGCATCGCCGGAGTCTCCGGCAACGGGCAGAAGGAGCTCGCGCAGGCGCTCACGGGTCTGCGCCCGATCACCGCCGGGCAGCTGATGCTGTCGGGCGAGTCCGCCGCAGGCTTGAGCGTGAGCCGGCTCCGGAGCATGGGCGTGCGCCACATCCCGGAAGAGCGCATCCGCTACGGCATCGTGCCGGGCATGTCCGTTTCCGAGAACGCGGTCCTGACGAGGCAGGGGGCTCCCCTGCTCTCGCTTTTAGACCGCGCCGAGGCCGCGGGCTTTGCCCGCAGTCTTATCGCCGAGTACGGGATCAAGACGTCCTCCGAGGACGTCCCCGCGAGCCGCATGTCCGGGGGGAACATCCAGAAGCTCATCCTGGGCCGGGAGATCGAAGGGAGGCCCAGCCTCATCGTGGCCGCGCATCCGACCTACGGCTTGGACATCGCGGCTGCGGAGCTCGTGCGGGACCGGCTGCTGCGCAAGCGCTCCGAAGGCTGCGCCGTGGTCCTCATATCGGAGGATCTCGAAGAGGTCCTGCGTCTGTCGGACCGGGTCGCGGTGATGTTCTCCGGCCGCTTCATGGCCGTGATGGACAACCGGGGGCTCGAGCGAAGAAGGCTCATGCTCCTTATGGCCGGGAGCAAGGCATGATCCGGGTCTCCTCGCGCACGGACCCGTCGCGCGGCACGGCCGCCGGAGTGACGGTGAGCTCTCTGCTCGCGGGGATACTCCTGGCCTCGCTCCTGTTCGCCGCGCTCGGGGTCAATCCGGCACAGGCACTGGCCAGGATCTTCTCCGGCTCCTTCGGCAGCGTCTACGGCCTGGGGGAGACCGTGACCAAAGCCATCCCCCTCATGCTCATCGGCGCGGGACTGGCCGTGGCCCTGCGAGGGAAGCTCTGGAACATCGGGGCTGAAGGCCAGCTCCTGGCGGGGGCGGTCTGCGCCACGGCCGTGGCCCTGCGGCTCAAGGACAGCCTCCCGGCCCCGCTCATGATCCCGCTGCTGTTCGCCGCCGGGGCGGCGGGCGGAGCCCTCTGCGGCGCCCTATCCGGATGGCTGAAGACCCGCTGGAACGTGAACGAGGTCATCAGCACCTTGATGCTCAACTACATCCTCGCCGAGCTCGTGCAGTTCCTGGTCTACGGGCCATGGAAGGGGACCACGCAGTTCGGCTTCCCCTACACCGACAACTTCGCCGTCTCCGCCACCCTGCCGTGCCTCGGCCCCACTCGCATCCATTGGCCCACGCTCCTGGCAGCGCTCCTGGCCTGCGCTGCCTCGGCCTTCCTTCTCTTCAGGACCCGATTCGGCTTCGAGACCCGGGCCTGCGGAGGCAATCCCGAGGCGGCCCGCTACGCAGGCCTCGCCCCGGACCGGACCGCGGTCCTGCTCATGGCCTTCAGCGGCGCCCTGGCCGGCATGGCCGGGGTGGGCGAGGTGGCCGGCATCCACAAGCATCTGAGCTACCCCTGGGCCATCTCCTCGGGCTACGGCTACACGGCCATCCTCGCGGCCTGGATCGCGGCGGCGCACCCGCTCCTCGTCATCCCGTCCTCGCTCCTCCTCGGAGGCATCCTCGTGGGAGGAGACGCCATACAGACCTCCATGGGCTTGCCGGGCTCGGCCATCAGCGTATTCAACGGGATACTCCTGCTCGCCATGGCGGGGGGGGAATTCTTCCTCCGCTACCGGGTGTCGATGCCGTTGTTCAAGGTTAGACGTCTCTCCAAGAAAGCGGCATGCTGATATCCGATACTCTTGCCCGCAGCCTCGTGGCCGGCACCCCGCTGCTTTTGGCCACGGCCGGGGAGATCTATGCCGAACGCTCCGGCGTGCTCAACCTGGGGGTGGAGGGCATGATGGCCGTGGGGGCCGTCGCCGCGTTCGGCACGGCCGCGTCCACGGGCTCTCCGTGGCTCGGGCTGCTGGCCGGGGCCGCCGCCGGAACGGCTCTCGCGGCCGTGCACGCCTTCCTCTGCGTGAGCATGAAGGCGAACCAGGTCGTGTCCGGCCTGGCATTGACCATGCTGGGCCTCGGGCTGAGCGGGGTCTACGGCCGGTCCTATGTGGGCATGCCGCTCCCCTGCAGGTTCCGCCACGACCCGATGCTCTTGCTGGCTTTGCTCCTGAGCGCCGGGCTGGGCATCGTGCTCTTCCGGACGCGCTGGGGCATCGCGGTCCGCTCGGTCGGGGAACATCCCGGCGCCTGCGAGGCGGCCGGAGTGGACGTGGCCCGGGTCCGCTACGCCTGCGTCCTGCTCGGCGGAGCCATGGCGGGCATGGCCGGAGCGCAGCTCTCGCTCGTGTACGTCCCTTCGTGGATCGAAGGGATGACAGCGGGCCGCGGCTGGATCGTCATCGCCCTGACCATCTTCGCGGGCTGGAACCCTTGGAAAGCCGCGGTCGGCGCCTTCCTCTTCGGCGGGATCGACATCTCGCAGTACCTGCTCCAATCCTATCTCTCGCCGAACATCCTCAAGATGTTCCCGTACGCGGCCACGCTCCTGGCGCTCCTCGCCGCCGGCCGCTCGCCCCACGGAGCCGACTCTCCTCCGGCCGCGCTGGCCCTCCCGTACCGGAAGGGCGAACGATAGGTCTTTAGACCTATTCCAATACATAGGACTTAAGTCCCATGCCCACGGGTCGTTCGACCCGCATCCTAGAAATGTCATGAGGCCCTACTACCCGGACCATTTCGTGGGACGCCAGAAGAAGAGCGCGACCGCGACTCCTCTTCCGAAGCCGCTCGAGCCGGAAGCCGACATCCCGAAGCTCAATGAAAAGGAAAAGGAGCGCAAGGGCGGCGGGCTCTGGATCGCCGGAAGCGGAAGCGGCCCCTCCGGAGCGCTCCTGGGCTCGGGCAACGCGGTGCGCGTGGGCGCCAGCCTTGTCCGCCCCGGGTTCCTCGGCTCAGGCCGGGTCGCGGCGGCCCTGTCCAGGATGTTCGGCGGGCCAGGGACGTTTTTGGGAGGGATCTTCGCCTCATCCGCGGGTTCTCCCCTTGTGCTCGGGGGGATGGCCATCCTCTCCGGGCTTCTGGCCGCGGCCACCATCCATCTGCTCGGGAGAGTCCAGCGGCCGGCCTCGGACAGCCAACAGGCCATGCTGCCCCCCGGGATCGCCAGCCCGAACATCGTCATCGACAGGCCGGGCGACCGCTCCCTGGGCTACGTCATCGCAGCCAACGAGGGCGAACTGCAGTGGGACAAGGCCGAGAAACAGACGGAAGAAGCCCCTGCTGCCGAGTCCGAGGAGACCCAGCAGGATGCGGTCCAGGAGATTCCCAAGCCCGAGATGCCGAATGTGGACCAACTCATGGCCAAGGCCGAAGTCGCGGCCAAGGCCCAGCTCAAAGGAGACGGCTTCCTCAAGGGCCTCACGAACAAGGGCGCCATGGGGAACTTCGGCCTCGGAGGAGACAGACTGCGCGACGGGCTCGCGGGGTTCAATCTCAAGAAATCCTTCGCCCCGAAGCTGGGATCCACGGGCAAAGCCAAGGCCATGGACCGGAAGAAGAGGGACATGAAGACCGCGGCTCGGCGCGTGCAGAGCGGCAAGTCCGGCCGGGCCATGGGGCAACTCAAGCTCGCGAGGAACATGTCCGCGTTCGGCGCCAAGACCCCGACGGACGCGGCCGCGCGGCAGTACTCCACGGACGCTTTCGAGCAGGGCCGGACCATCGGCGGCGGCCTGCAGGGCCTGGAGAACGGCTCCGGCATCGTGGTGCCTCCGGGAGACGGAGCCACGACCCCCGGGATGACGGATGACGCGCCCGACGTGCCTCCGGGGCAGAACGTCACGCCGTACCAGCCCAACGTGGACTCGGCCAAGCAGCAGGGCCAGAACTCCGCGGCCTTGAAGATCCTGGGCATGATCATGATCGCCATCGGCATCGCGCTCATGGCCATCGGCATGGCCCTGATGTCGAACCATACCACCTTCCCCATCGGCATCGCCCTCTTCATCGCCGGGCTCGCCCTGGTCATCCTGGGCGCCATGCTCCTGGGCATGTCCCAGCAGCAGGGACAGGGCGCCAAGAACCAGGGCAACAAGGTCGCGCAGGCGGACGGGCAGCCGGACCAGGGCGCCAACGTCAACGAATGCGCGGACCAGGCCATGAACGGCACGGACCCGGAGGCCTGCCAGGCGAGCCGCGGGCCGGACTACTACAACGGCAAGCTCACCAACACCGTCCACGAGGACGTGGAACGGGAGAGGAACGCCACCTACACGCTCGAGTAGGCGGATCTAGGCCTTCCGTCCCATCAGCAGTCGCCCAACAAGTACGACATCAAGGCTCAGGACGAGCCCGTCTTCAACACCCTACATCCTGACCCCGAAGCAGGATCGGACGCGGCCGTATTTTTTGTATCCTGGTCGCGAGGCCATGGTCTACATCATAACCACGCTCTTGCTGGCCGCGACGATCGCGCTCCTGGCCGTCAGGGCCTCCCGCGCGGCGAAAACCGACGACGCCCCGCCGGCCAAGGAGGGCGTGCAACCGATCAAACGCCTGTCCCGGGCCGAGATCGCGAAGAGGCTCGGCAAGCTCTCCAAGAGCAAGGCCGTCCGGGAATCCCGGGGCGCCATGTGCTACGACCAGGCCATGCCGCCCCAGAGGGCCGAATACGTATGCCCGGTCTGCGGCTCCAAGACCGTCTACTGTGGAGGCCCGCCTGATCTGCGGGAGCCGGGCTGCCACCGGGACTCCGACGGGACCGGGCTCGGCGGGCAGTCCTTGGCCCAGCTCATCGAATGGGGGCTCGACCATGCCCGGCGCCTGATCCCCGAGATCCGGCGCAAGGGCCTGGATGCCGTGCTCGACGAAAGCACGCTCTGCAGGAAATGCAGGCCGGATGCGCTTGACCCGGGACTGCGCCTGAGCGTCCGCTATCCGGGCGAGGCCAAGCCGCGGCCCGCGGTCGGCGTGGATGACTCCGACCTCGACCTCATCCTGGAGTTCCTAAAGGGCAAGGAGCAACTCGACGGCCCCGAGCAGACTCCCATGAAGGAGAAGCTCCCGCGCCTGCGCGAGCTTTTAGGCCTTCCGGAAAAGTAGCGGGTCTTCGGAGTCCACTTCGCCGCCCACGATGTGCGCGGCCTCCCTGCACCCGCCGTCGCACAGGCCCATCTTAGTGCAGGAGACGCAGGAGGGCGGCAGGTAATCCGCCAGGGCGAACCTCTTCCAGTAGGGATCTTGGGGAAGCGAGTCCAGCTCGTCCGTACGCGCCAGCCGGACCCTGGAGTGGTTGCAGACCCGGACATAGCCCGACGGGTCCACGCAGAAGAAGCCCTTGGCCGCCGAGCACCGGGTGCCCACCTTCAGGTTCACGTACTTCGAAGCGTCGAACAGACACTTCGGAAGCTCCGTGCCCACGTTCCCATAGCGGCCGGCGGCGCGCAGCACCTCCTCGGCCGTATCCAGCATGACGGGGATCTGGTCGGCTGAGAGCTCGAGCCCCCTGTTGCGCAGGCCGCGGCCGCCCGGCATGAAGCGGTTGAGGAGCACCGTGTCCGCCCCGGCCAGCAGGGCGGCTGAGACCGTCTCGTAGAGCTCGTGGATGTTCCTGCTCGTGACCGTGATCCCGGCCGTGGTCGAGACGCCGAGCCCGCGGGCCTCGCGGAACCAGGAGAGCACGTGCTCGGCCGTGGTCCCTGCGCAGGTGTGCTCCGCGTAGGTCTCGAGCCCGGGCAGGCTCAGGCTGAGGTTGACGTCCAGCCTGCGGCAGAGCTCGAGCACGTCCCGGCTCATGGCCTTGCCGTTGGAAAGGAGATAGAGCTTGGGCGGGGCCTTCCACGAGACGAGCCTCCCGTCCCGGGTCTCCACGTGCTCCGCCTCGCACCCGGCCGCGGACTCCACGAGTTCGGCCAGCCCCTCCTTGAGCAGGGGCTCTCCGCCCGTGAACGCGATGCTCATGACCCCCATGCCGCAGAGCTTCGAGACGAGCCTCTTCCACGCCGAGAGGTCCAGCTCCTCGAGCGGCTCGTAGCCGTCCGAGTACCACGGGCACGAGCAGAACAGGCAGGCGTGGTTGCAGCGGTAGGTCAGCTCCAGGGCGACCGTGGCCGGGAGGAAGGAGGGGGCAAGGCGGGATTCGACAGGCTGTTCCACGGATGCCCATTCTACAACGTATGGGACTCTTGGGCCCGACTTTTCTGCCCTAAAGTCCATAGCATCGGTCCGGCCCCACTAGTATCATGCCCCTTATGACACGGACGGCTGGGTGCATCCTGCGCTCCGCTCTCTCAGCGCTGATCCTCGCCTGCTCCCCGGGTTTCGGCGCCTATGAGGCCCTGGCCCAGACCCTGAACATCGCCGCTCCCATAGCCCCGATCGCCCCGGTGCCTGCCGCGCCTCTGCTCTTCGGCATCGGCAACCCCCTGTCCCAGCCTTCTTTGACATCGGGCCCCACGCTTGGCCCGGCATCGCAGCTCCCTTCGGTCAAGACTTTCGAGCCGTTCCTCCCCGCCCAGACTCCCCTCACAGCGATGCGCTCCGTCCCGTCTCCGTCGATGATGCCTGCGTCGAGGGTCGAAGTCCGAGCGGCCCAGGCCGCGCCCCTGAAGGCGCCTCGTTCACAAGAGAAGACGACGGTCGCGGCCCTGCGGGAGTTCGGCAAAGAGGTCGCTCAGGCTCAAGATCAAGGCGCTTCGAGTCCAGGGAAGATCGAGACGCTTCTCGACAGGTTCTATTCCGGCTCCGAGCCCGCTGTCTCACCCGCGGCCGACGCCGTGCCTCTCGCTCCGTCTCCGACCGGAGGTCGTCTCCTGCCCGCCTTCAAGGAGGCAGGCCGCGTCTCCAAGGAGATGATCTTCGGAGAGGCGGAGTACGCTCCCCTGGTCCGTCCGTACCGCTGGGACATCAACCTCGGCCGCGCCATCCTCGCGGGACGGGCCGTGCTGGGCACGGCCCTGGGCTACGCGACCGGAGCCTTCGTAGACGCGACCCTGGCCCACGCGGCCCCGCTCGCCCTGGCCTGGTTCGGGGGCCTCATCCTGCTGAGCCTGACGCGCATCGTAGTGGAGCGCTACCAGCGCGTGATGACCGAACGCCTCAAGACGCGCATGCGCGACGACTTCCGGCAGCAGGTCTTCTCGCACCTGCAGCTCCTTCCGGCCTCCTACGCGGAACGCGGAGACCCCGCCGAGCTCTCGATCAGGATCATCGCCGACGCGGACCGGATCACGATGAAAAATGTGGACATCCCCATGCGGGTGCCCCAACTCCTCATCCAGTTCGGCTTGGCCGCGGGGTTCGTGGTCTACACGAGCCCGATCCTGGCCGCGGCCGTCTTCGCCTCGCTCCCGGTGCTGGGCTTCATGTCCTGGCGGTTCGGCCGGAAAACCGCGGCCATTTCGACGACGGTATCGGCCCGGATGGCGGACGCGACCCGCGCGGGCCAGGCCCTGCTCGCGCAAAGCCGCGACCTGCGGGCCTCCGGAGCCGCGGAGCACGCGGCGAAGGACTACGCCCGCCGGGTGTCCATCTATCAGTGGACCTGGGTCGACGTGGCGAAGCTCTACGGGAACTTCGACGCGCTGCGGGACCTGCTGCAGACCGTGTTCTCGGACTTCCTGGTCCTCGGGGTGGGGCTGCTGAGCTTCGTCCTGACCGGGTATCCCTCGGTGGGACAGGTCATGTCCCTGCGGAGCTACGCCGGAGACCTGCGCGGAGCCTTCTCAGGGGTGGTGGACCAATACAACGAAAGCAAGGCCACGGACGGGGGCATGTCCCGCCTCAAAGCGCTGATGAGCGCGCCGACGGGAGCAGAGGACAGGCCCGATGCGGCCGACATGGGCGAAGCATCCGTCGCGTTCGAGGGAGTGCGCTACTCCCTCCCGGGCAAAGGCGAGGTGCTCAAGGGCGCGGACTTCTCGGTCCAGGCCGGCGAAAGGGTCGCCGTCGTCGGAGCGGAGGTCTCCCGCCGCTCTCTCGTCGACCTGCTCCTGCGCCTCGACTCGCCCAGCGCCGGCTCGGTCCTGCTCGGCGGCGCGGATGTGGCCGCGCTGCGCAGGGGCAGCATCATGGCGAACGTCGCTCTGGTGCAGGCGGGAGCCCCGGCCCTGCCCGGCACGCTCAGGGAGAACCTGCTCTTCGGGATCTCCCGCCCCGTGCCGGACGCGGAGCTGTGGGCCGCGCTCAAGGCGGCCGGGTTCGACGCAGGCCTGCCGTCCGGCTTGGACACTCCTGTCGAGGACGGCTCCGGGATCCATCTCACCGACGGCGAGCGGCAGTCCCTGGCCCTCGCCCGCGCCGTGCTCAAGGCCCCGGCGGTGCTCATCGCCGAGGACCTCGGCAAAGGGCTCGACCCCGGGGAAGCACGCCGGCTCCGGGAGGCGTTCGACAGGCTCTCCCGGGGACGGACGACGCTCTTTTTCACGGACCGCCCCGAGGACGTCCAGGGCTACGAGAGGGCCCTCGTCCTGCAGGACGGAGCCGTGAAGACGCGCTGATATGAACTACATCTACCTCTCCCCCGAGTTCCCGCCCAACTACAAGAACTTCATCCTCGCGCTCCATCGCGGCGGCGCGCGCGTCTTCGGCATCGGCGAGGTGGACTTCTACTCCATGCCCGAGGACCTGCGCTCGGCCCTGGCCTGGTACGTCCGCTGCGACATGGGGGACACGAACGCCTTCCTGCTCGCGGCGGACTTCCTCGTACGCGAGGTCATCCGGGGCCGCGTGGACGTGGTGGAATCGCACAACGAGCACTGGATGCGCCATGAGGCTCTCCTGAACGAACGCTTCGACGTCGAGGGCATCCGGCCCGCGGACATCGACCGCCTGAGGAAGAAGTACCGGATGAAGGAACTCTTCCGCGCCAACGGCATCCCCGTAGCCGAGGGCTGCCTCACCGCCGGAGACCGGGAGGCCTGCCTGGCCTTCGCGCGCAAGGCCGGCTATCCCCTGGTGCTCAAGCCGAACCAAGGGGTCGGCGCGTTCGGGGTGTTCAAGGTCGACGACGAGCACCAGCTGCTCCATCATCTCGAGCGCATCGACCGCCAGGAGTACGTGCTGGAGCGCTTCATCAACGGCCGCATCGTGACCTACGACGGCATGACCGACCGGCAGGGGCGGGTCGTCTTCCACAACTCCCTCATCTACGGATGCGGGGTGCTCGAGAGCGTCCAAGGGCTAGACACCTTCTTCTACTCGGTCAGGGACATCCCGGAGGACTTGGCCGCCCTGGGGAAGAAGATCGTCTCCATCTTCGGCATCCGGCGGAAATTCTTCCACTTCGAGTTCTTCGAAGCCGGCGGGCTGCGCATCCCTCTCGAGATCAACGCCCGCCCCCCGGGCGGTCCCATCCTGGACATGATGAACTACGGGGCGGACTGCGACCTCTACCGCGACTACGCGCGGATGCTCAAGGGGCAGCCGGTCAAGGCTCCCGCGGAGAAGAAGTACCTCGTCGGCTTCGCCGGGAGGAAGGAGAAATCCTACCTCCTGTGCCATGAGGACGTCCTCTCCAGGTTCGGGCACAGGATCGTGGAGGAGGGGGAGAGCCCTCCGCTCTACTGGGCCGGCATGGGGCGGTACCGGTACATCTTCCGGAGCCCGGTGGAGAACGAGATCCTCTCAATCCGGGACCAGGTCCTCGCCCTCCGCGACGCGGCATGAGGTCCGAATATTTCAAGATCGCCAGCTCCAGCCTGGGGCACGAGTTCGAGTTCAAGACCTACGGGGAGAACGGCAAGCCCGTCATGGTCTTCCCCTGCTCATGCGGCCGCTTCTACGAGTACGAGGATTTCGGCATGGTGGAGACGCTGCGGCGCTTCATCGAGGCCGGGGACATCTTCCTGGTCGCCGTGGACAGCCGCGACTCCCTTTCCTGGCACAACCCAGGGAAAGGCCCCTGGATGGGGGACTGGCACCGGAAATGGGAGCTCTGCGTGGCCGAAGAGGTGGCCCCGTTCATCCGGTCCAGATTCCGGACCGAGAAGCCCTTCCTCGCCACGGGCAACAGCTGGGGAGCCGCGCACGCGCTCAACTTCGCGCTGAAGTTCCCCGGGGTGTTCGACTCCTCCATCAGCCTGAGCGGCGTCTACAGCCATCGCCACGTGATCGGGGACTACTACGACGATTCGGTCTACTTCAACGACGCGCTCATGTACCTGCCGGGGCTTCCGCCCGAGGGGCTGCGCGGGAGCTACATCATCCTCTGCCACGGCCGCGGAGCCTGGGAGATCGCCAACGAGGAAGCGCGGCGCATCGCCGGCCTGCTCCAGTCCAAGGGCATCCCCCACTGGTACGACGTGTGGGACGAAGGCTATCCGCATGAATGGTTTTCCTGGAGAGCCCAGATCGTGAAGTTCATGGACGCGCTCAAGGCCGGGGTGCTCTACCCCTGCGCAGGCGGGGTTCGGAAGTTCCTAGGATAGGCGCGACATGGCCCGCGCCAGCTTGTACTGCAGGTCCATCCGGGACGTGTTCCAGAAATCGTCGTAGACCAGCCACTGCTCCGGATAGCGGCTGATGAAGCGCTCCATGGAGCGGGCCAGCTCCCGGTTGATCTGCTCCAGGCTCCTGCCCTCCGGCAGGATGGCCGCGTCCGCCACGAACCTGCACCGGTCCCCGGACGCGACGGCGTAGGCGGGCAGCAGAGGGGCTCCGGAGACCTGCGCCAAGCGCGAGGCCGCGTAGCCCAAGGGCGCCGGACCCCCGAAGAACTCCGTGGTCTGCCGGTGCGGAAGGTAGTTGATGTCCACGATGGCTCCCACCAGGCCGTTCTTCCTGAGCGCGCGCAGGCACAGGAGCGAGGACTTGCCCACGGTCTGGAACCTGGCGAAGAGCTCGGGCGGGAAATGCGCGAAGTAGTTCCGGTTGAGCACCGGCAGGTAGTCCAGCACGCCCCTCTGCATGAGCCCGATGATGGCGTGTCCGATCAGGCCGAAGTTCGGGGTGGCGAGGACCACGCCCTTGCCCGCCTTCTTGAGTTCCTCCACCGCGGGCAGGAGTTCCATGTCCACCTTGGACGCGGAGTACTCCAGGTCCTCGGGCAAAGCCATCATGAGCAGGATGAAGCGGGTGTAGAGCGCGAGGCTCTCGTCGAGCAGACGGCGCAGCTCCGCGGGCTCGGGGGTCTTGCCGGAGAAGCGAAGGATGCGGTCCAGGCTCGACAGGGCGGCGCGCCTGTTGGCGGGCAGGCCCATCATGAGGGTGCGGACGAAGACCTTGCCCACGATGAATTCCGTGGTCCGGCGCGGCAGGCGCCCGCAGAGGCGGCTCATCAAAGCGAAGGAGGTCATGCGAGGCTGTTGGGGAGAGCATACCCTATTTTGTACGATGCTCCACCATGCAGCTCTTCGTCACCGTCTGGGACATCTTCGTCCACCTAGACCGCTACCTCAACGCCTGGGCGGACGTGCTGGGGCCGTGGCTCTACGTCGTGCTCTTCCTCGTCATCTTCGCGGAGACCGGGCTGGTGGTGGCCCCCTACCTCCCCGGGGACTCGCTCCTCTTCGCCGTGGGCGCCTTGGCCGCGCGGGAGGGCTCTCCCATCGACCTCCCGCTCATGTGCGCGCTCCTGGCCGCGGCGGCCGTGCTGGGCGACGCGGTGAACTATTCCATCGGCCGCTGGATCGGGCCGAAGATATTCGACAAGGAGGACTCGCTCCTCTTCGACAAGAAGCACCTCCTGCGCGCGCACCAGTTCTACGAGAAGTACGGGGGCAAGACCATCTTCCTGGCGCGCTTCGTCCCCATCATCCGGACCTTCGCGCCGTTCGTGGCGGGCATCGGGGAGATGACCTACCTGCGCTTCGCCGTCTACAACGTGACGGGGGGCCTCGCGTGGACCTGCGCGTTCCTCGTCTCAGGCTACTACTTCTCCAACCTTCCCGTGGTGAAGCAGCAGTTCCATCTCGTCATCGCGGCCATCGTCATCATCTCCGTCATCCCCATCGCGGTCGAGTACCTGAAGGCCCGCAGACAAGTTCAGCCATGAGCCTGCGCGTCCTGGTCGTAGACGATTCGTCCATGTACCGGGAGCTCCTCAAGGTGATGTTGGAGGGCCTCGGCCACACCCTGGTCGGCGAAGCCGAGACCGGCGCCGACGCCGTGGCCCAGTTCGCCTCCGCGAAGCCGGACTTGGTCACCCTGGACATTTCCCTGCCGGACATGGACGGCTTGGCCGTGCTCCGGGAGATCCGCCGCTCCAACCCCCGGGCCAAGGTCATCCTCGTCACGGGCAACGACCAGGGAAAGATCGTGGCCCAGGCCCGCACCCTGGGCGCGCTCGCGCTGCTCGTCAAGCCGTTCCATGTCGAGCAGCTCGAGGACGCGCTCAAGAAGGCCGCATAATGCTGCTCAGCTTCTCGGACCAGGAACGGACCGTCCTTCACGGCTTCGTAGAGGCCGGCATCGCGCTCTCCTCGGAGAAGCTCGGCCAGCTCACGAAGGCCCGGTGGGATATCGTCTCCTCGAGCGTAGAGGAGCTCCCGGTCGCCAAGATCCTCGCGACGTTCCGCGAGGATGATTACCGGGCCTGCGGGGTCCATCTGAGTTCGCGCTCGCTTCTGCCCGTGGAGGTCCTGCTGCTCTTCACCGAGGCCGGGGCCCGCGACGTCACGGGAGCCGTGGTGGAGGCGTCCGGGGGGGTGCTCAAGAAGCTCGCGGACCCTCAAGCCGCGGTCATCTCCGAGGTGGGCAACATCCTGGGCCAGGGCGTTCTGAAGGCCCTGGCCGACGGCCTGAACATATCCCTGATCCTCTCGAGCCCCCGGCTCCTGAAGGGCCCCAGGAGCGAGGTGCTCTGCCAGTCCATCGGGAGCTTCGACGCAGACAAGGACGCGGTCATCCTCCTGCGCATCGACATGTCCTCCGAGAAGCTCGCCTCGGGCTGCGGCATGGCGCTGGTCCTGGACGTGGCCCTCATACGCCGCCTGCTGCAGAACGCCCAGCTGGCCTGATAAGGCGCGCGCTAACGGCGAGGCCGGGGCCCGGGCCGGCGCTTGTTGTCCCGGGCCGGACCGCGGCGACCCTGGGCGCCGGCGCGCTTCTTCTCCAGGCGCTCGGACCGGGTCTTCTGGAACTCGCGGATGCGCCCGCGCTGATCCGGGGAGAGCCTTTGGATCCGCTCGCGGATGTTCCGCCGGGTCTCGGCCCGCTGCCGCGGCTCCATGCGCGTCCAGCCCTCGCGAATCCTCTCGAGCCTGCCCAAGAGCTTCCGGATCCGCTCGCGCCCCTTCTTGAGGCGGCGGAGCTCGCCGACCTTCAGGTATCGCGCTCCGTCCCGCTCGACGAGCTCCGACTTGCCGGCAAGGCGGACCCGCGTCTCCTCGCCGGGCCCCAGCATCGTCTCGGAGACGCCCTCCTCATCGGGGCGAACGCCGAGGCTGCCCTCGTCGAAGACTCCGACATGGGTCTCGCCGTCGTCGCCGACCTCGACGCCGAACTCGGTCCCGCGGACCGAGGCCACGGCGGTCGGGGTCCGGACGCGGAAGCGCCGGGTCAAGGCGGTCTTCATGATCTTGGCCATGAGCCTGCCGGAGGCCAAGGAGAGCTGCGCGAAGAGGCCCTCCTCCTCGGGTTTGTCCACCGTGAACGTGGAAGTGGGCCCGATCTCGAAGAGGCTGTCCGGGTCGAGCGCGACCTCGACCTGGGACTTCTTGCCGGTGGAGACGCGGTCGCCGGGCTCGAGCGGAGTCCCGACCTCGGCCGGCACTCCCTCCTCGCCCCCGTCCGGATACACGTAGGCCTGCGTCCCTTCCACTTCGGTGATGCGGGCGTCCCACTCCGGAGTCTGCGCGAGAGCGGGGGAACTCAGCAGAAGCGCCAGGATCAGATCGCTCATATCAGTCTCCTAAGCTGATCCCCAGAGACCTCGCGGTCTTCACCAGGTCGCCGTCCACGGGCACGAGCCGCAGCCTGCCGATGGCCTGGGTGATGGGGACGGATACGGTGTCCGGCGGGCGCAGGGCGACCATGTGGCCGAACTTGCGCTCCGCTATGAGCCCGACGGCGGTGGCGCCGAACCGGGTGCACAACAGGCGGTCGAAGCTCGTGGGCCCGCCGCCGCGCTGCAGATGCCCGAGCACGCAGACGCGGGACTCCTTGCCCGTGCGCTTCTCGATCTCGGCCGCGATCTTCGCCCCCACGCCGCCGAGCCGGACCTCCCGGTCCGCGGCCGCGGCCTGCACGACCTGCTCTCCGCCCGCCTCCCGCGCCCCCTCGGCCGCCACCACGAGGGTGAATCGCTTGCCCATCTTCTCGCGCTCCTCGATCTTCCTGCAGAGGTTCTCGTAGCGGAACGGGATCTCCGGGATGAGGATGATGTCGCCGCCCCCGGAGATCCCGGCCGAGATGGCGATCCAGCCGGCGTGCCGGCCCATGACCTCCAGGACCATGACGCGGTTGTGGCTCTCGGCCGTGCTGTGCAGGCGGTCGAGCGCGTCCGTGGCGCAGAAGACCGCGGAATCGAAGCCGAAGGTGATGACCGTGGCCTCCAGGTCGTTGTCGATGGTCTTGGGGACTCCGACGACCGGGACCCCGGCCTCGAAAAGCTGCTGCGCGATGGTGAGGGTGCCGTCGCCTCCCACGCAGATCAGGGCCTCGATGCCCGCGGCTTCGACGTTCTTCTTCGCCTCAGAGAGGATGGCCCTCGGGATCCGATGCGTCTCGCCCTTGCCGGTCTTGGCCGCGAAGCGTCCGCGGTTCGTGGTGCCGAGTATGGTCCCGCCCTGCACGAGCAGGGCCCCCATCTTCTTGTAGTCGAGCTCCATGACCTGCACGGGATCGAGCAGGCCCTCGAAGCCGCCGCGGATGCCGACCGTATCCCAGCCCCGCATGAAGCCCGCCTTGACCACCGCGCGGATGACCGCGTTGAGCCCCGGGCAGTCTCCTCCGCCCGTGAGGATCCCGATGCGCGTTTTGCGTGAGTCCATGAGGGAATCATATAGAATATCCGGATGGATTGTCTCTTCGTGCACGCGGGGGACGGCACCTTCCTGCTTCCCGTGGGAGTGCTCGCCCTGGCCGACCTCCTCGCGCGCGAAGGGCTGCGCGCGAGGGCGCTCAACCTGTCCTTGGCCCGGCTCAAGGACCGCGGGTTCTCCCTCCAGGCGTTCCTGCGCAAGAGCCGGCCGCGCTTCGTGGCCATCCCTTTGCATTGGTGCAAGCAGTCCAAGGCCGCCCTTGAGACTGCGCGGCTGGTCAAGAAGACGCTGCCGTCCGCCAGGACAGTACTCGGAGGCTTCACAGCCTCCTGTTTCGCCGAACGGATCATGGGGTCTTCCCCGGATGTGGACTTCATCATCCGAGGAGACGCGGAAGAGCCGCTGCTGGACCTGGTCCGGGGGCGCGCCCATGACCGTATCCCGAACCTGACTTGGCGCCAAGGGAAGACCCCCCTCGCCTACCGCACCTCGCAGGCCATGCTGGACCGCCTCCGCTTCACGAACCTCGAGCTCCTCGAGGACGCGGATGCCTACCTGCTGGAGTCCGGGAACTGGGTCAAGGACGCACGGACCTGGACCCCATGCGAAGCAGAACGGGTGTTCCACTACTGCGTGGGCAGGGGCTGCCTGAGGAACTGCTCCGTCTGCGGGGGAGGAGGCGCGGCGCAAAAGCTGCTGTGCGGCAGGCGCGGGATCCTGGCGAAGTCCGCGGAGTCCGTCGCCACGGACCTGGCCAGGCTCCGGCCCTACTGCGTGGACCGCGTGCACTTCGCCTTCGGTCCGGAAGAGCTCGAACCCTACTACATCCGGCTCTTCGGCATCCTCCGGAAGAAGCGCTCCTCGCTCCGGGCGACTTTCGAGCATTGGGGTCTGCCCGGCCCGAAGTTCCTGGCCGCGTTCTCAACGACGTTCGCCAAACCCTCCGCCATGCTCCTCTCGCCGGGCAGCGGATCCGAGAGGGTCCGCCGGTTCAACAGCCTGGCCGCGTACTCGAACGCGGATCTGGAGCGGACCCTTGAGGCCATCGGAAAAGCGGGCATCCAGCCCAGGTCCTATTTCAGCTCCGGGTACCCGTTCGAAAAGAAGGAGGACCTCCGACGGACCCGGTCTTTGGTCGAGCGCCTGAGCAGGATCCCGGGGTTCGAACCCGTTCACTGCCCCCTGGAGCTCGATCCCTGCTCGCCGGCCGCGCTCTCGCCCGAGCGCTTCGGCTTGGCGCGGCGGGATATAGGCCAAAGGACCTATTTTTAGATATAGGCCTTTAGTCCCTGTATGTATAGTCCTTATGGACCCACCCTGTCTATAGGGAAAGGGCCATGCCGGACAAAGACGAAAGGAAGATCGAGGACTTGGTCGAGCTCGCATCCCACGAGCAGCCCGAGATCCCCCGCTTCGACGGGAAGGGCAGGAAGCGCAGGGACCGGAGAAACAAGGGCGGCGCCGTCCTCGTGGGAGGAGGGGGCTCCGCCGGCGGCGCGGGCTCCGTGGCGGGCTCGCTCGGAGCGGGAGTCGCGGAGCCCGGGATCGGTTCGATCGCGATCCGCGCGCTCGGCTCGAAGTCCGCCGCCTCCGGACTCATCACCAGGATGCTCCAGGACTTTTCCCTGCACCACGGCCTGGCTCTCCTGACCATCGCGCTGACCGCAGCCGCGGTCTACTCCCTGTACTCCATGACCGGATCCGGGGAGAAAGCGCCGGTCCTGCGCGCAGCGCAGTTCCCGGCGGCCAAAGGGACGTTCCGCTCATCGGACAGGGAGGATCCGGAACCCGCGACCCCAGGCTCTTTGAGCTATCTCATGGCCGCGAACCAAGGCTTCACCCTGCGCGACGCGCCGGGAGTGGATGTACGGGTGGCCCCTCCCGGGGGAGGGCCGGACCCGGTCCTGCCGCCCGTGCTCCAGGACGCCGCGCTCCCTGCGTCCGCCAAGCGCCTGCCCGAGGCCGGCGCAGGGCAGGCCAAGCCCGTGATCGCGGCGTCGAAGGGCTGGGGGGAGAGCAAAGGGGTCGCGAACGCCACCACCCTGGCGGGCGGGGCGGGGTTCGGCGGCGGCGTGGCCCAGCAGTTCGGCTTGAGCGCGCAGGGGCAGCCGAAGGCCTTCACGTCCCAGAAATCCCCGTACAAGGCGCGCAGGGACATGAAATCCGTGTACTCCCGCGGCGCGGCGGGCAGCGCCTTGGAGCAGCTCTTCCGGGCGAACTCCCAATCGCGCCGGGCCCTGGGCAGGACGAGCTCGGAGGGGAGATCGTTCGAGGCGGCGCAAGCCTTCGGCAGCGGCCCCTATGGGACGGCGGCGCCCGTCCGGCCGAGCGGGCTGGGCCAGGGAGAGGCGATGAAGAACCCCGCGGCATCGGACCCTGGCGACGGCGGGCCCATCGCCGGCATGACCTCCGCGGGCGACGACCCGGCCCCGTCCCCCGGCAAAGGCGAAGACAAGTCCCCGTGGACCGCGGACGTCATCGCCGCGGAGGCGCTGCTCACCACGGCCTCGGGCATCATCACGACCATCGGAGCCCTGGCCGTGTACAGGAACATGCCGGTCATCGGGCCCATGCTGCAGGGATACATGATGATGCTCTACGCGGCCGCCACAGCAATGGCGGCCACGGCCACGGCCCTCGGCGTGGAGATCATGACCAAGCACTGGCAGCGGGAGCAAGGCATCATCCTCACCGTGGGAGGCGCCATCACCACCGCGGCCGGCGTGATCTCCCTCCTGGCGCCCCAAGCCGTCTCGCCCTGGGTGTCTGTGCTGGGCGGCATCGCGGGCATCGCCGCGGCCGTGGGCGGACTCCTGGCCGGCATGATGAACAAGGACAAGGGCGGGGACGAGGACAAGAAAAAGTAGCCCGCTCGCTAAAAACAACCAAAAGGTGATACGTCTCTATAAAGGTATAATCCCGTCGATGGCCGCGGCTTCCCTGCTCATTTCCTTCATCCTCGCCTCGAACGGCTTCTTCCTCGTCAGGACCAATCCCTTCCTGCTCATCCAGATGGGCTTGTCCGCGGTCGCGGCGGCCGCGGTCGCGGCTCTCGCCGGCGCGCTCCTGTGGCCCGTGGCGTCCCTGCGTCATAGGGGGGGGCGGACCCCCGAGGAGGGAGAGCATCCCTGGACGGTCCACGCGGGCATCGTGACCGGCGTCTGCGCCGGCCTCTGGGCGCTCATCCCGCTGCTCAGCCGGTCCGAGGGCTTCGCGAACCAGCTCCCTCCGACCCTCGTGCTCGCGGGCTACGGGTTCTCTTTGCGGCGGTGGGCCAAGTCCCGGCAGTATGTCCCGCTCTTTTCAGCGACCGCGCTCCTCACGCTCGCGGCGATCGCGGACTGCCTCCTCGTGCTGCGATCCTCCGAGTCCGGAGCCGCGCTCCTGGCGGGAGACCGCCTATCGCGGCAGCTCAACACGGTGCCTCTGGCGGCCGCGCTCACGTGGGCGGGCTGGCGCGTCGCCTGGGCGTGCGAGAGGAGCCCAGCCGCAGGCGAAGGGCTTCCCTGAAGTCGTCCGCCTCCTTGGAGGGCCCCAGGCGCATCGCGTCCTCGAGATGCACGGCCGCTCCAGCGGGATCCCCGCGCTCGAGCAGGATGGCGCCTAGAGCCAGGCGGGCGTCCTGACGCAGGCGCCCTCTGCCGGATAGGGATTCCTCCGCCGAACGCCCCATGGGGGCGCAGCCCTCCGTGAGGCGGAGCACCTCGCCGTACTCCCGTTCCGCCTCAGGGGTCCGGCCGCTAGCTTCCAAGGCACGCGCCAGGAGCAGGTGCGTCCGCGCCTGGGACCCGTCAAGCCCGAGGGATCGCTCGTATTCCGCGATGGCGCGGTCCAAGCGGCCCTCGCGCTTGAACGCCACGCCCAGGGACCGGTGCAGGTCCGCGGACCCTGGGCTCGCCATGACCGCGCGCTCCATGAGCGGGACATCTCCCCGCCAGAACCCGAGCTGGACCCGGGCCGCGACGGAAAGAGCGAGCAGGGCCGCGGCGCAAACGGCGGGCGGCATCCGCAGCGCCGCGATGACGATGGACGCCCCGATGAGGGGGAGATACGTGAACCGGTCCGCATGAGCCACGGAAGCGAACCCCAGGCTGGGGGCCAGGGTGATGAGGTACCAGAGCCAACCCACGACAAGCCAGGGCCGCCGCCGCCGCTCCCGGAAGACCCAGACGCTCACCAGGAGCAGGAGAGCGCCGCACAGCATGAAAGCCGCGAGCGAGACGCTCCCGGGGTGGGGATACCGGACAGAGAGCCCGGACGGCCAGACCGCTTGGCGGAGATAGACCGCGCAGGAGACCACCGCGTTCGAGGCCGCGACGGACGGGGAGATCCTGGATATGGAGTGCCCCTGCGAGCGCCACGCGAGCGCCAAGAACAGGGCTGAAAGAGCGAGGAGGGGCAGCTTCTCCTTGAAGGCGCGTCTGCCCAGAGGCCAGTAGTCCAGAAGGAGCAGGACCAACGGGAAGGTCATGACCACGGGCTTGGATAGAAGGCCGGCCAGGAACACGCACGCGACCAGGGCGTAGCGGCCCGGCCCCGGCCTGCGCGCGTACCGGAGATAGGCCCAGAGCCCGGCCATCCAGAAGAAGCCGCTCAGCACGTCCTTGCGCTCCGTGACCCAGGCCACGGACTCCACGCGAAGCGGATGCAAAGCGAAGAACGCCGCGGCCCACGCGCTCGGCCATAGGGCGCCGGTCAGCTCCGCGAGCACGAGCAGGAGCAGGACCGCGTTGAGCGAATGCAGCAGGATGTTGGTCCGGTGATGCCCTCCCGCGTCGATGCCGTAGAGAGAGATGTCCGCCATGCGCGAGAGCACGGTGAGAGGGACGAAGTAGTCGCTGTGGCGGCACTTCTCGAAAAGGCCTGCGCTGCAGGCCCACTTGAGTCCCGAGAGGCTCAGGCCGTCCCGGATGTGCGGGTTCTGCTGCACGAAGTCCGGGTCGTCGACCTGCACGAACCCGTAGCGCTGCGCCGGCCAATACAGGGCCCAGACCGCGAGCACTAGCAGGACGCAGGCCGCCGTCCGCCTCATGCGCCGATGATACAATTTGCTAGCATCGTAGCCTATGGAACACGACCTTTACGTCGTCGCCATCGGCGGCAACGCCCTGCTCCGCCCCAAGGAGCGCGGCACGGCCCAGGAGCAGCAGAACAACGCCGAGATCACCTGCGAGCAGCTCGAATGCCTGCTCAAGCCCGAATACCACCTCGTCTTCACGCACGGCAACGGCCCTCAGGTCGGGAACATCGTGCTCCAGAACGAGCTCGCCGCCCAGGAGGTCCCACCCCTGACCCTGGACTCCTGCGTGGCGGAGTCCGAGGGCAGCATGGGCCACTATCTCCAGCTCGGCATGCTCAACGCCCTGCGCCGCCGGAACATGCGGCGCTACGTGGTCACCACCATCACGCAGGTCGTGGTAGACCCGAAGGACCCGGCGTTCAAGAACCCCACCAAACCCATCGGCAAGTTCTACTCCGAAGCCGAGGCCAAGGTCCTGGGCGAAGAGCGCGGCTGGACCATGATGGAGGACGCCAAGCGCGGCTGGCGCCGCGTCGTGCCGTCTCCCAAGCCGGTCAAGGTCATCCAGCGGCACATGATCCGCACGCAGGTGCTCTTCGGCGACATCGTCATCGCGCTGGGAGGGGGCGGGGTGCCGGTCATGATCAAGCCGGACAAGAGCTACGCGGGCGTGGAGGCGGTCATCGACAAGGACCTGGCGAGCGCGCTCCTGGCCTCCTCCATCAAGGCCGACGCGCTCATCATCCTGACCGCGGTGCCGAACGTCTACATCAACTTCAAGAAGCCGGATGAGAAAGCCCTCGCCAACGTGACCCCGGACGAGCTCGCCCGCTACCTGAAGGAGGGCCACTTCGCCGTCGGGAGCATGAAGCCCAAGATCGAGGCCGCCCTCTACCACCTCGCGCACGACGGCAGGAAGGTCATCATCACGGACATCGAGAGCCTGCCCAAGGCCCTGCAGGGGAAGGCCGGCACGCGCGTCGAGCCCGTGCGCTACAAGCAGCAGCCCTAGCTCTTCCAGAACCCGTTGAGAGCCGGCTCGATGGACTGACGCGTCTGATCGTCCCGTCCGGCCGTCCATTCCAGGTAGGCGACGACGGCCGCGCGCTCCGAGCCTTGGATGGCGGACAGGCGTTCGCGCGTCCAAACGTGCAGGTCGTCGTTCGGGTCCATGAGCGCGTGGGTCAGGTGGAACACGGGGTCCGCGCTGCCCGATTCGCCGTAGAGGTCCGCGATGAGGAACGCGGGGAGGAAGTAGCGGAACGCTCCAGGGGTCAGGAAGCTCAGCGCCGCGCTGTTGCGCGACAGGAACGCCGGGTGCAGGGTCCGCCAGTCCGTCCCCTTGAACTCCAAAGCGTACTCCGCGGCCTCGTCCCCCTGGTCGGAGCCGCACAGGTCCTCGTCTCCCGGGTAGCCGGTGCTCTCGAACGAAGAACGGACCTTGGAGACGATCCCGCTCACGGATGCATCCGGCTCCGGATAGGCGTGTCCGCGCATGCGCTCGTAGAAGACGCGGCTCAAGGCGGCGGCAGGGGTCTGCCTCCGACTCCAGCCCCAGCGCAGGACCTGGGCTGAGACATACTCCAGGTCCGGCAAGCCCATCATCGCGCCCAGGGAAGCGGCCACGGCCTCCTCTTGGGCCGGGGAGAAGAGAGAACGCCTCTCCTCGAACCGGGCATCCCCGCCCTCGGTGTAAAGCCTATAGTAGTCCGGAGCCAGACTGCACACGGTCGGGTGCGGGAGGCTGGACTCCGGATCCGCGGCAGCCGCTTCCAGCGCGCGCTCTAGAAGGGCCGGCAGGAAATAGCGGTACGCCTCAGGGGAGAAGTAGCAGAAGCAGGACCAATGTTCCTCGAGGAAGGCCGCGTCAAGCGTCCCGCGCTCCAGCGGCGCGAATATCTCAGCGGTGCGGGCCGCGGGCTCAGGGTCCTCGGGGGACTCTAGAACGATGCGGTCCCTGGCGGGAGGGGGGACGTCCTTGAACGCGGCAGACACCGCCGCGAGAGCTTCCTTCATCCTACGGGGATTATATACTACCGCGAACGGGTTATCTTCGCGTCGACCTTCAGCCTCTCCACATCGGCGCCGCGGACCGTCACGCTCACCTCGTCCATGAGGCGGTAGGACCTGGCATCCTCGCCCTTGAGGATGATGAAGGCGGGGATCTCCCTGAGCTGGATCGTGACCTGGGCGTTGCGCCCTCCCCTCGCGATCTTGACGTAGCCGGAGAAGGTCCGGCCCGCGTTTTCAGGCTGGGAGAGCATATACACGGACATGAACTCGTCCACTTCCCGGTCCATCTGTCCGGCCGCCTGCTCCCTGCCGTTGAGGTGCTCCATGTACTCCTTGAGGTCCGCGAATCCCATGTCTTGAACGTCCTTGAGCACGGCCTCGTACACGGCCTTGGGATCGCCGCCCTCCAGAGAAGCCTCCAGGATGGCGCGGTTGTACATGTCCGAGAAACGGCGGATGGGAGTGGAGGGGTGGTCGTACTCCTCGGCGCGCAGCGCCAGGCCTTCGTGGCCTTCCGCGTCGTCCAGGGCGTAGACCGCATGGTTGCGGCTCATCAAAGCCAGCCACTGGGCTGATTCCTTGACCTCGGGACGGAGGTCCTTGCGGATCCGCAGCCCGTCGAGGTACTGCCAAAGGGGCTTGCCCTCGGGCCACGGCGCTCCCAGGGAGCTCAGCTCCTCGCGCAGCCTTTCGTTGACCGTCTCGTCCTGCGGAGGGTGCACCCGGCTGATGTGCGGGACTCCGGCCTCGCGGCTGATACTGTTGAGCCGGGTGGCGATGACGCGGTTGCCGTACACCTTGAGCTCCTCGATGAGGCGGTGGGACTCCGACAAGAGCGGGTCTTCCCGCTCCACCTCGGTGGTCCAACGGCCGTCCGGCTCGGGCCGGTGCGCGGTGTGCGTGAAGGAGAGCTTGAGCTTGCCCCGGTCCGTGTCCTGCCGGGTCAGCTTGTCCGAGAGCTCCCGAGCCAAGGCGACCTGGTCCACATGCCGGACCCCATGGTCCTTCCCGCCCTTCCAGAGGGCCGCCACCTGGTCGTAGGTGTAGCGTCCCGCCACGCGCACCTTGCCCAGGAAGACCTCGGACTGGTCCAGGAGGAATTCTCCGGAGGGGGAGAAGCGCATCTTGGTCACCATGGCCAAGCTGTCCTTGCCCGCCAGGAGGCTCGCGACGTACTTGGATACGACCGGGTGGTTCATGGGGTATTCCGGCACCCCGTCCTTGTCGATGGAGTAGAAGGTGTTGCCGATGCGGGCCGCCGCTCGGAACGCGGGGGTCCCGGGGCGCTCGTACTGGGCCACGTCCGCGGTGGCCAGGTACCACGTGTAGCTCCCGTCCGCGGCCTTCTCGATGTAGTACGCGTCGTCCAAATCGCCGGCCCCGACCGGGTCGATGGTCACGAACGGCAGGGAGCGCATATCCGCGGCCTCGATGCTCGGCGCCTGCGCACGGCCGATGTCCTCGGCTTGGCGCAGCACGGCCTCGTCGAAGTAGCCCCTGGCGCCGTGGCGAAGGGCGATCTCGCGGGCCGCGATCTCCGGGGTGATGCGGTCGCCGAGGTCGAGGAGCGGGACCGCTTCGAATCCTGAAGCCGCGCGCCGAACGAAGGCCTGGACGATGCGGCCCTCCTTCGCCGCCGAGGCCAGCGGGAGAGGCTCATAGAGCCGCCTGACCGGGCCTTCGGAATCGAACAACGGGACGAGAGTCTTCCCGGAGACCCGCCCGATGAGCATGTCCGCGGCGTACGCGCCGATGGAGCGCACGGAACGGACGGTCTTGCCGTCGAAACGCACCTCCACGAGCGTATCCGAGACGATGCCTTGTGTCATGCGGGCCGGGATGTTCATGGGCTTCATCTTGGGGAAGCCCTCTTCGTCATGGGTCTGCACGAGCACGTAGACCCTGCCGTTCCTGCGGTAAAGGATGGAGCGCTGCGACTCTCCTCCCTCTGTGCCGGACTCTTTCGAAGGCTCAGGCCTGGCCGCTTCCAGGCCCCCGGGCAGGACCTTGGCCCCTTGAGCGTAGAGGTATGCGTCGCCGCGGGACTCGGGGCGCGGGCCGCTGAGAGTGAACTTCTTGAGCATCTCCAAGGTGAGCGACCCCGGCTCCTCCACGAGGGACCGGCCGGCGACCTCGGCCCCCTTGGGACCCGCCGGGAAGACCACTCCCGCAAGGCTCTCGGACCTCGAGCGCAGATAGTCCGCCGCCAGCTTGACGAAGGCCTGCCTGTCCTCGACTTGTCCGGAGAACCGGATGCCCAGCGTCCCATCCGCTCCCATGGACAAGGAAGGCTGCTTCAGGCCGAACCTGCGGGAAAGGCCGCGGAGCAGGCGGCGCAGGGAGTCCGGACCCCGCATCCGCGGTCTGAGCCGGAGCATCACGTCAAAAGCCGACGCCGCGACCGACGGCTCGCCGATGCGGGCCCCCGGATCGGCCTTGAGCAGCGCGGCGGCGAAGGTCTTCGCCGCGGTCCCGGGATCCGCTCCCGGCTCCAGGAGCATGACCGCCCGGTCGCGGACCACCTTCGCATGCATCCCCTTGGCCAGGGGCGCGAGCTTGTTCAGCTTCAGCCGCGTGGAGAACGGAATCGTCACCTGGAGCAGCGGTCCGGCCTCCGTGACCGCGATCTCCGGCTCCTTGGGCTTCTCGAAACGGACCGGGGCCTCCTTCTCCCGCCTGAGCTCGGACAGGCGCACGGGCCGCCCCGTCAGGCGGGCCTGCCTGTACTTCTTGGCCGCGTGAGCCAGCTGCTTCCACGCTCCGTCCGAGAGCAAGTCCACGAAGTTCGAGGGCTGCATGAAGGGGTTCTCCACCTTCCAGAGCCTCGACGCCTTCTTGAGTCCGCGGGGCGTCCCGTCCTCCTGGAAAGCCGCCTCATAAACGCGGTCCATCATGCTGTCGAACCCGCCGGCCTGCACCACCATCTGCTCGACGCCCACGCCGCTGGGGCCCCCGTGCCAAGGCTTGTAGGAGCCGATCAGGGCGATGAACAGGAGCTTGGCCAGACGGATGTCGCGCAGCAGCCTGGAGACGGCCTTGTCTCCGCCGGCGGCTCGCGCGCGGTCCATCTGCGCCTGGAAGTAGTCCGGATAGGCGTTCGCGTAGTCCTCCCTGGAGGCGAAGGTGACGTCCGCGTCGACGAGGATGCGTCGGGTATTCTTGTCGACCACGTGCAGCTCCAGGAGATAGACCCCTTCGACATGGGCGCCGGTGGCAGGGTCATTGAGGCCCTTGGGACCGGTGACCACGACCTCCTCGTCCGGCCCGGCGAGCCCGCGCCGGGCGCTCGCCTCGATAGCCGCCTTGATAGCCTTGAGGTTATCCCTCATGAAGCTGTCGGTCTGGACATCGGCGGGCAGCTTCACCATGAGGTCATAGTCCGGAGAGTCCCCGGTATAGGTCATGCGGGCGGAGGAACCCCGCGAGCGCACTTCGACCGGCTCGGCCAGGAAAGTCTTCACCGCGTCGCTGACCGCGGTCTCGAGCAGGAGGTTGGTCCGCTCCACCCGGCGGGCCTGTCTGGGGGAGTGTTCTGCTTGCGCGGCGTCCTCGATGAGGTTCCCGGGGCCGTCGCCCTGCTCCTGCGCGGGCCGCAGCCCGCCCGAGAGGCTCTCATCGAGGAGCTCTTCGAAGGTCTCTCCCGTCAGAGCCTGGAACTGCCGCTCCGCCGCCTGCCGGCCGTCATCCGCCCCCGGCCGGTCGAGCTCCTTGCCCGCTTCCTGGACCGCGGAGGAGACAGCCTGCAGCTTCTTCTCAAAAGGGGTCTTGGGAGCCTGCGCCGCCGGGAGAACGGCTTTCTCAGGCCGGACCGGGCTTGCCGCCGGCGCAGCCACCCTCGAGACCGGGAGCGACAAAGACGGGAGCGCTTCCCCAGGGGCCGAGAGCCCGGCCGCGGGAGCGACTCCCTGCGACTTGAGGCCGGGGAGCACGGAGGGGGCTCCCAAGGACATGGGCGGCAGGGTCAGGTCCCGGGGGAGGGCCTGGGCACCGACAGCGGGAGAAAATCCCTGCCCGGGGGCCAGCGGGGGGGCCTCGATGACGACGGAGCGGACTTGGGAGAACGCGCTCTGCGAAAGGAGGCCGAGGGAGAGGAGTATCCTCAGGGTCCGCATACTGGAAGTATAAGGGACGTCCCGTCCTTCCTTCAGGGCCGAGAGTCCCTCTAGAAGCGATATTAGGGCCCAGGACTCTATGGGCCTAAGGTTTCGCGTGAGCGCGCGCGCGAACGGGCCTGAGATGGTGCACCAGCGCCACCAGGGCCACGACCTGCAGGATCTCCGTGTAGAAGATGTAGCGGTGCAGGAGGGGCTGGAAAGCGCCCACCAAGAGCACGTTCGAGAAATGCATCAGGGTGAAACTCCCCGCCGCGAATGCGGCTCCGTCCCTGTCCCGGACGAAGAGCGCCGCGCAGTACGCCAGCACGAAGGCGAGGAACAGCCCGAGATAGAAAGGCATCTTCGCCAGGACGAGGGCCGCCACGAGCTTGAGGTAGGCGCCCGGGGCCGCCCGCAGGAGCGGCCAGGCCAGGTCGGCCGCGATGCGGCCGCGGGCCGCGGCCTGCTCCGTCGGGGACAGGCCCCCCGCGCGCCTGTCGATCACGGCCGCGGCGACCCCCCAGCAGATGCGGTTGTAGTTGCCGTCCAGATAGTTGGCCAGCGATGCGTTGGCCTCGTAGCGATACCAGGCGCCCAGCTTCCCCGCGTCCATGGCCGCACGCGCCTCATTCAAGAGGGCCGCTTGCTCGGGATCCAGCCGTACGCGCGTCTCCAGACCCTCTCCCGCATAGAGCATGTAGGAGAGCAGGTAAAGTCCGGCCTGCCCGGGCGGGGAAGCCCTGTTGACGATGCGGTGATAGCCGTAGTTGAGCATGGGGGGCGCAAGCACGGCCGCCGCGGCCGCCAGGGCCAGCCCACGACGCCGGCTCCCGCCCGCGGCCGAGGACCAGGACTGGACGAGGACGACGAGAGCCGCTGGAGCCAAGAACACGAACTGGGACCGGACTAGCGTGAGCAGGCCGCATAAGCCGATGAAGACCGGAGCGTCCCAAGGGCGGGCTCCGGTCGCATGGCGCACCAGGAACGCCGCGGCGGCGAGGAACAGCGCATACGCGAGCGCCTCGGAAAGCACCGCGTTGCCGATGGAGCCCGTGATGAGCGGAAAAGGCAGCAGGGGGCTGAGCAGCAGCGCGTGGCAGAGCCAGGCCAGCACCGGGGGCAGCCCCAGGCGATCCTTGAGCGTGAACGTCAGCCAGGCCGCGGCCGCCGCGCAGAGCACGACCTGGAAGGCGCAGACGAGCGCCAGGGACCCGAGGAGGTCCAGCAGCAGCGGGTAGAGCGGGGGACGCAGGATGGAGTTCGCGACGTAGGAGGGCGTATCCGGGAACATCTGCGGGCCCGCCAGGATCAGCGGGACGCACAGGACGACATCCACCGCCGCGACGGCTCTCTTGAATCTCATAGATTCGTCACCCCGCGCCCATATCAATCCGACCATCCGAAGGTCCCCGTCATGCATTGGCTCAGCGCGGCAGCCTGCTCTTTGCTGACCGGGAGATTCGCTTCGGACCATTCTATGAGGGCCATCTGGTCCCCATGCGGAGGCAGCACGGCCCTATCGCCGCTTCCCGCAGGAGCTGGGACGTCGTCCGCCCTCGCCCCGCACAGGCACCTGGCCCACGCGTCCCCGTAATCGCCGGCGCGCAGCTTGAACTCGCGGACGGAGGAGCTGCTCGCGCAGTCGAGCCGAGCCCCTGGGGAGGGGGAGTCTTCGCTGAACTGCCGGCTCACGACCCATACGAAGGCGCTGGCGGCCAGGAACACGGCGGCGAAGGCCAGATGCATCCAATGCGGGACCGGCACGCTCGGAGCCGGTCCCTGCTCCAGGACCCTGGCCGCGAGCGGCTCCGGAGGGTCGAGCGCGACGGCGCCGGCCCAGGCGTGCGCCTGCTGCGCCGCCCCGAGCCATCCCTTGCACCCGGGGCAGAAGGGGAGGTGCTTTTCGAAGTCATAGTCTTCCTGCTCGTTGAGCTCGCCGGATTCATAGAGCAGACATCGGTCCTTGTGCTGGGCCTCCAGCGGAGCAGCGCCCAGTGCGGCCAAGGCCGCGCTCATATCCGCGAGCACTTGTCCGAGGGGGAGGCGGACCTCCTGGGCGATGTCCTTGAACCCGAGGACGCCGTACTCCCGAAGGAGGAACACATGCCTTTGTTCTTTGGGGAGGTCCGCCAGCGCCCGGCCGAGCCTGCGGGCCTCGTCCGTATGGAACAGGGCCACATAGGTGCCGGTGTTCTCCTGGGCGCGGTCTCCTTTCTTGAGCTGCTCGCGGCAGACCCGGATCGCGATGCGCAGGAGCTTGTCCGGTTTTTTCCCCGCGGCGGCCTTGAGCGCGCGGGCCCAGACGTCCTCGAAGAGGTCGTCCGCGTCGAGGGGGCCGACAAGGTGGAGGATGAAGCTGTAGAGCCTGCGCTTGGATCGATTGAAGAGCTCGCGGAAGGCGCGGCCGTCCTGGTGGCAGCGCTGCAGGAGCTTGTCCTCGCTCATGGACGAGAGCTTAGCTCATACGTAAGTAAACATTCCAGGCCCTAGGGCCCGACAGCGGCATAGGACGTTGGCACCTGTCCGGGCGGGTCTTTCGGGATCAGCCTATCCATATAGAGGGGAGGTAATCCTCATGTCCGCCATCTGCTCGGTGCTGCTCACGGCTCTCACAGTTTCTCCCGCGCTCGCCTACATGGCGATCGAGCCGGAATCCTCGAACGTCCGGGAAGTCACCACGGCCAAGGAACTCAACGAGAACCTCAAGGATTCCCCGGACCTCCTGAAGAAGATCAACCAGCAGCTCAAGGAGGCCGAGGCGCTCGAGCGCAGTGGACAAGCCGAGGCATGGATCCGCGGAGAGCTCGACAAGAAGGAGCCCCCCAGGCAGGAGGAGAAGCCGCCGGAGGTCCAGCCCATGCCGAAGGGACCGGACCGCCATGCCCTGGGAGAAGCGTCCAGCCGTCAGCAGGACGGGCCCCGGTCCGCCATGAGCCAGCTCAAGGGCGCCGCGAAGGGAGAGGCCGCGGGCGCTCCCCCCGTGGGCTCCAGCGGGCAGGTGGACACGGGCTCAGCGAGCTCCGGCGGAGCCCCGGGCGGCGAGGGCTCCGACAAGAGCGGTTCCAAGAGCGACGAGCAGAAGACGCGGCAGATGATCGAGAAGATCGTCAAGGAGAAGTGCCAGGACGAGAAGATCAAGGAGCTGTACAAGGACTATCTGACGCGGGTCGCCGACAACAAAAAGGCGGGCGGCTCCCCGTATTTGGAGAAGCACTTCCCGGCCATACGCAAGGGGATCAAGGACGGAGGGAAGAACTTCCCCAAGGCCAAGTACGGGGACGTGGGCGGCGCCATGGCCACTTGGCAGGGCAATCCCAACGGAGGGGGCGACGGGCTCATCACCATGAAGCCGGGCCTCAAAAGCATGGAGGTGTTCCACCACGAGTTCATCCATCACGGGGACGCGGGGAACTTCGACGGTTCGCCCATCGGGGAGAACTACAAGAACGGGGCCGAGCCCCTGGCCTACGCGGATATGAAGATCCTCCCCTAGGAGGTCCTAGGGGCCGCCCCGCGCGAGCTTGTCCCGCTCCTCGCGCAGCACGCGCCGCAGGAGCCCTTCCGCCGGCCGGGCCAGGGCCTGGTCGTACACGCCCAAGGCCTCGTCCTTGCGTCCCATCGAAGCCAGCACGCCCCCCAAGCGTCAGGTTGGCGTCCGGGCGCGTCTGGACCACCGCGGTCCAGCAGGCGGTGCTCGGGCAGCGGGAGGGGGACCTTGAGGAGCCTCCTGGCGACGTACATCAGGGCCATGAACGAGAAGAAGGCCTGCGGCCTCGGCCCAGAACACCCCCAGGGCGGACACCGCCGCATAGAAGAGGGCTTTTGCGCGGCCTGGCAGACGTCCTCGCGCACCAGCATCCAGCTCTTGTGGCGGATCGTCAGGGCGGATTCCTTCTTCCCGAGCTTCAGGAGCGCGGTCCCCTCCATCCCTCCGACCTTGTTGAGCGCTCCCAGGTCCGCCCTCCCGGCCGCCCCTCCATCCTCGTGGATCTGGACCACGGCTCCCATCTGCTTGAGGTCCAGGTTATCGTCCGGCATCTCCATCGATATCCAGTCGCCCATATAGGCGCCCGGCACTTTCTTGGACTTGGCGAGGGTGAGACGCACTCTGCTGGGGCCGGACGTGCACTGCTGCTCCCCGGGTATAAGAGCATATCTCATTTGAGCATGTTCGTCTGGAGGATGCGGTAGATGCCGTCCGCGACGAGGGACGGGTTCTCCGCCCAGATATAATAGCCCTCGGGGAAGAGGGTCTTGACGATCTCGGCTTCCTTGCCGATGCCCAGGCCGAAGATGGAGACGTCCTTGGCCGCGCGGATCTGGGCTGCGAATCGGGTCCGGTCGATGTTGTTGTCAGGGTCGCCGTCCGAGGATAGGATGACGATCTTCTGCTCCGCGGGCCGCTCGCGGATGCGCGCCAGGGCCTTGTCCAGGGCCTTGTCGTCGCCGTTCCGGCCGCCGACCGAGCGCTCCAGTCCCTCGACCACGGCCACGGACTTGGCGAAGGACAGGGGGGCGGCGAACTCCTTGAGCATCTTGGCCGGGTCCGAGCCGTTGTAGCCCACGATCTCGAACTCGACGCCGGGGATGTCCTTGAGGGACTCCATGAGGAGGACCGCGCCCTCGATGGCGCGCTTGTACTTCTCCGAATGGGTCATGCTCCCGCTGAGGTCGATCAAGAGAGAGACGGCGACGCGGAACTTGCCGGGGCGCAGGCGCCTCTCGAACACCGCCTGATCGCCCGCCATGGCCTCGGCCAGGTGGCCCTCGCTGAGCTCGCCGGAGGAGAGGCCGTGGAGGGCGCGCTTGCGGGTGCGGTGCTGGAACAAGACCTGCCACTTGGCGCGCAGGGTGGCGATGGCGGCGCTGACCTTGGCGCGGTAGGCCTGGTAGCCGAGCTCCTGGGACGTGGACACGCCGGAGCGCTTGGAGCGCTCGGCTTCCAGGAGCTTGCCGGCGAGCTCCCGGGCCTTTTCGCCTTCCTCATCCCGGCGGAGGCCTTCGCGCATCTTCTGCAGCTTGTCCAGCGAGCCCTTGTCCGCCGGGATGAGCTTGCCGCCCGTCTTTCGATTGAACTCGTCTTCCTTGTCGGCGATCTCGGAGCGGATCTCCTCCATGAGCTTCTCGAGCTGCTCCGGCGTCAGCTTGTCGAGGTCCTTTGGGGCCTTCATGGCGAGCTGCTGCCGGGGGGACTCCTCCACCAGTTCCTTGTAAACGGGCCAGATCTTGTCGCGGATGATGCGGTAGCTCTCGGCCGCGTCCTGGGTGGAATAGGCCTGCTGGATGTCCGGCCAGGCGCGCCGGAGCGCCTCGACCACGCGGGGGTCGATGATGCGGGGGTCGTCGGAGCCCGACCACCAGCGGTAGATGAGGCCGTAGCCGAACTGCAGGTGCAGGGGCTCGCGCGTCATCTGGGCCGTCTCGGATGCCAGGTCGCGGATCCCGTACCTCTCCTGATAGAGCTTGCGCAGCCAGAGCCGGCTGCCGGGGTGGCGGGCCTGGCCCATGTCGTTGACGCGCGGGTCCTCGACCGCGTTGTGGAGGGAATGGAAGGTCCTGTTTTTGAAGGCTTCCTCGACGACGCCGGGCTCGGTGAAGAGGAGGTGCCAGAGTTCGTGCATCGTCAGACCCGTGGGCACGTCGGGGTCGGGATGGTCGAGGTCGGCCGGGTCGAACTGGAGCTCCAGGAGGTCGAAGAGCATGCGCCAGACCGCGTGTTTGTCCTGGGGCCCCATGGAGCGCCAAGGCGCCATGCGCAGGCCTGGGACATGGGTGAGCATGCGGGCCAGGCCTTCGAGCAGCTGCAGGAGCTTTGAGCGGTCGCCTCCCGAGGGCCGCGAGGATTCCCCCGGCGCGGCCATATCGAAGGCCGCGGGCACGCTGACCTCGCCGATATGAAGGACGCCCTTCGCGATGCGGATGAGATCGCCGGAGGGACCGCCTTGGACCCGCTCCGCCAGCGTCCGGGCGGCTTCGGCATCCAGGTCCGGCAGCTCCCACATCCGGACCGTGTGGTCCTCGCTGGCGGAGAGGAGCCGCTTGCCGTCAGGCGACAGGGCGAGCGCCATGACCGGCCCTGTGTGGCCCTCGAACCTGCGCAGCTCCCTTCCGGTCTCCACATCCCACATCCGGATCGTCCGGTCATGGCCGCCAGTGAACAGGCGCCTGCCGTCCTTGCTCACCGCGATCGACCAGACCTCTTTCGCGTGCCCCTCGAACTTCCGGATCTCCTTGCCGCTCTGCGCGTCCCACATGCGGGCCGTATGGTCATGGCTTGCCGTGAAGAGATGCTTGCCGTCCGGCGACGCCGCGACGGCTACGACCCACTGGTCGTGGCCGGCCAATCTCTGGAGTTCCTGCCCGGTCTTGACATCCCACACCAGGGCTATGTCCTCCTCGCCGCCGGAGAACAGGCGGCTGCCGTCCGGGCTCACGGCCAAGGCGCGGATCATGCCCAAGTGCCCCTGGAACGTACGGACCTCCCGTCCTGTTTCCACGTCCCACATGGTGATGAGGCGGTCGTTGCCCCCGCCGAAGAGGTATCTCCCGTCCGGGGAAAGCGCCAGGGCCCTGACAAAGCACGTGCCTTTTCCGAACCTGCGGATCTCCCTGCCGGTCCGCGCGTTCCACATGCGGACCGTGTTGTCATAGCCGCATGAGAAGAGGCGCTTGCCGTCAAGGCTCAGGAGCACCGAGTCGGCGATATCGGTATGACCCTCGAATCTCTTGTTCACCTTTCCCGCGGCGACATCCCACCTGGCCGGCCTGTTGGAGTTGCCGCCCGTGAAGAAGCGCTTCCCATCCGGACTCAGAGCCAAGGAGGAGAGATTGATGGCGAAGGCATCCTCGAATCTGCGGAGCTCCTTTATCCCGGCGGACGAGGGATCCACGAGCGCTTCGACCAGCCCCAGCGCCTCCAGGGCCTTGCGCACGACCTCCTCCATGGCCTCATCCAAGTAGCCCACGTTGTAGCCGGCCTTGAAAGCCTCCCACACAGGCGTCCGCGGATAGGCTGCCAGCACCTCAGCCGTGCGCCTGAGCGCGCGGATGGACACCGGCCTGGGCAGAAGTCCGGCCCGGTAGCTCTTGCGCAACTCGCCAGCGGCGCGGACCAGGGCGCGCAGCAACTCGTCTTTCAAGGAGGGCGCGTACCCGCGCAGCGCCTCCTCCTCCTCCTCCTCGGGCAGGTACTCGATCGTCAGCACGGAGAACCGGTCCTCGAACTCCCCAGAGAGCTGCTCCCCGCGGTACGGAGCCCTCGGCGGGTTGCGCGTCGCCCACACGAAGAAGCCCTCCTTGGCATTGACCACAGTCCCGTCCGGAAGCGTCGCCTCCTTGAACTGCAGGATGTGGTTGAGCGCGGCCAAGACCCCGGCCGGCGCCCGGTCCACCTCGTCTAAGACCACCTCCTCGCCCTCCAGCATGGCCGCCACCAGGGCCGAGGGCTCCAAAACGGTGCGGCCGTCCTTGATCACGGTCCTTACGATGAGGTCGCGGGCCTCGGTGTTCTCGTTGAGCGAGAGGACCTTGACCTTCCTGCCCCGCAGCCTCGCGAGCTCGTAGATGAGCGCGTTCTTGCCCGTGCCCGCCTCGCCTACGAGCAGGGTGGAGTGGCCCAGCAGCCGGTTCTTGAGCATGCGCTCGAGGTTGGCCACCGTCGCGGGGGTATGGGCCACGAAGGGGCTGGGACCGGCGCCCTTGAAGTCGAGCAGGCTATCCGGAGCCGGCGAGCGACCCTGGGCTTCCTCCTTGAGCGCGCGCTCGTCCGCGTCCGCCAGATCCGGCACCTCCCACATGCGGACCTCCCGATCGAAGCTCGCCGTGAATAGATACCTGCCGTCCGGGCTCAAGGCCACGTCTCTGACGAGTCTTTCGTGCCCCTCGAACCGGCGGACCTCCCTTCCGGTCTCGACGTCCCACATGCGGGCCGTCTGGTCGTCGCTGCCCGTGAACAAGAATCCGCCGCCCCGGCTCAGCGCCATGGAGAAGACAGGGCCGCTATGACCTTCGAACTTGCGGAGCTCCAGGCCGGTGGCGACATCCCACATGCGGACGGTCCGGTCGCCGCTCGACGTGAAGAGATGCCTGCCGTCCCGGCTGAGCACCATGGAGTGGATGGTCTCGGCATGCCCCTCGAACCTCCGGGTCTCCTTACCGGTCTCAACGTCCCACATCCTGGCGGCGCCGTCCCAGTCCCCCGTGAAGAGGTATCTGCCGTCCCTGCTCAGCGCCAGCGCTCCGACCCAGCTTTTGTCTTCTTTCTCGAACTTCCTGATCTCTTTGCCGGTCCCCGCGTCCCACATCCGGGCGGTGCCGTCCCCGCTCCCCGTGAAGAGGTATCTGCCGTCCAGACTCAAGGTCATCGACCAGATGGTATCGCCATGACCCTCGAACGTCCTGATCTCCTTGCCGGCCGCCGCGCCCCACATCCGGGCCGCGCGCTCATAGCCGCCTGTGAACATGAAGCGCCCGTCCGCGCTCAGGACGATCTGGCGGATATGCCCCAAAGGAGACGGGAGCTTGCCGAGCTCCTCGCCGGTCGCGGGATCCCATAGTCGGATCGTGGCGTCATTGCAGGCGGTGAATAACCGCCTGCCGTCCGGGCTCAAGGCTATGGACACGATGTCATCGGAATGCCCCGTGAACCGACGGAGCTCCTTGCCCTCGGCCGGAGCCGGGTCGGGCTCGGCGACCGCGGCCTCCAACGACAACAGCCCCAAAGCCTCCAGGGCCTTGCGCACCACACCCTCCATCGCCTCGTCCACATACCCCACGTTGTAGCCGGCCTTGAAAGCCTCCCATACCGGCGTCCGCGGATAGGCCGCCAGCACCTCCACCGTGCGCCTGAGCGCCCGGATGGACACCGGCCTGGGCAGGAGTCCGGCCCGGTAGCTCTTGCGCAGCTCCCCGGCCGCCCTCACCAAAGCCCGCAGCAACTCCTCCTTCAAGGAGGGCGCGTACCCGCGCAGCGCCTCGACCTCCTCCTCCTCAGGCAGATACTCGATCGTCAGCACGGAGAACCGGTCCTCGAACTCGCCGGAGAGCTGCTCGCCGCGGTAGGGCGGCCTGGGCGGGTTGCGCGTCGCCCACACGAAGAAGCCCTCCTTGGCATTGACCACAGTCCCGTCCGGGAGCGTCGCCTCCTTGAACTGCAGGATGTGGTTGAGCGCGGCCAAGACCCCGGCCGGCGCGCGGTCGACCTCGTCTAAGACGACCTCCTGACCCTCGAGCATGGCGGCGACGAGCGCGGAGGGCTCCAAGGCGGTGCGGCCGTCCTTGATCACGGTCCTTACGATGAGGTCGCGCGCCTCGGTGTTCTCGTTGAGGGAAAGGACCTTGACCGCCCTCTCACGGAGCCTCGCGAGCTCGTAGATGAGGGCGTTCTTCCCAATACC
>Ga0265297_10000857_pt1 | contig 81373 bp, 96 predicted proteins | sample Munlanlwell13791_FD_192502 | JGI IMG/M metagenome (GOLD analysis project Ga0265297, IMG submission 192502) | Leachate microbial communities from a municipal landfill in Southern Ontario, Canada - Leachate well 137-91 | ecosystem: Engineered > Solid waste > Landfill > Unclassified | place...
TTTACAACAACCGTCGGGGTCATCAGTCACATGGGTACAAAACACCGGCAGAAATCTATTTCGGAGGGAGGTGAAAAGTAGCTCTTAACTTTATCGTTTTACTGTCTAGACAAACGGGGCCACCTTATTGGAAGTAGGCTCTAACATTGTAATTCGGCGGGTTTATAGCGAGTTTGTAAATTACTCACTATTACAATCAATGACCCCCCGCATCACAAGAAACATATGATAAAAAATATATTAAAAATTGAGAAGTTTGATTTATTAGTATCAGTGTATATTTTTTGTATCCTGATATCTGAGGTTATGGGTGCAAAAACGTTTCCGATTGCAACACTTTTCAATTATTCGCTGAACGCAAGTGTGGGAATTTTTGTATTACCCCTTATTTTTACCATTAACGACATCATTACCGAAGTGTTTGGAAAAGAAAGAACTCGCAGCGTTATCCGTTCTGGACTTATTATGATTATTTTATTACTCGCGTTTTCTGTTCTTGCTACCAACTTGCCACCGTCAACCCGTTTTCAAGCAACCGAACCGGCATATAAACTGATATTCGGGTTAAGTATTCGTTTTTCTATAGCAAGCCTTATTGCCTTTACCATGGCCGAATTTCTGGATGTTTTTGTGTACGTCAAACTCAGAAAACGTTTTGGTGCGAGTAAACTCTGGCTCAGAAATAATGTGTCAAATATCATTTCTCAGTTTGTCGATACCACAACATTTATGATTTTGGCTTTTTATTCGCTCGATAAACCGTTCTCTTCAAATGCGATTTTTATAAGTGGCCTTATTTTGCCGTATTGGTTACTCAAGTGTAGTATGTCAGTAATAGAAACCCCGTTTGTCTATCTTGGAGTTAAATGGCTAAAGAAGACGGAATAACTATTCCGTGAAAATAATAATCTGCGGAAGCATGAAATTTTATTACGCAATCCCGGAGTGTTGCGGAGGCAGCATCGAAATTCGGCATTAGCGAGCAACAAGGATAAATACAAATAAACTAATGATATATGCGTTTGTAGCGGTACAAAGATGAATTCTGACTTTAAGGCATAGAAAAACTACCTTGAAGCTAACAAGAGGCGGCATTCGAACCAAAATAATTTGATTTACTTGAGAAATTTAAACGTGGAGAGAATTTGGTTTATGACCTCGTCAGAAATATTGGTGTTTGGATATGGTTCAACCACGAGCCGTAAATAATTGTTAGCACCCACATTAATTGCATATTCTTGAGATGCTTTAAGTGCTCCACCTTTTATTACAGAAAAGTGATTATTATTAAGATTAATCGTGCTAATTATTTCCCCCGCCTGGTTAGCTAATAACCATTGTGACAAGTCATTAATATTTGTATGATAGGCGACAAAGAACTCGCCGGGTGAGTCAGATTTAGTGTCAAAAGAAACTACTCGTGGAGTATTTGTTTTTTGCTGAATCCATTCTTTTGGGTAGTTTAAGCTAAATCCTATTTCGGAATTGGTATATGTTTTCCAGTTGGCCGTCGGATCAGGAGTGGTGGTTGGGGTACGTGTTGAGACGGGAGGTGGTTGATTCTGGGATATCATTTGCCTCAATTGTAAATTTTGATAGCCAAAATAAAAAGCTACACCAACGAGGACAAGAATAAGAAACCATAATAACATTGGCGAATTATGCCGCTCAGGCGCCTGTGTTTGGATTAGGGCTTGTTGAGTAGTTGGTGGTGTTGGCTGTGTGGTTTGTATCTGATTCCACAATATGAGTATGGAATAACAAGCTTAGGAAATTAATGGGTATACGTTATAATGCAATTGATCGGGAGGTAAGACAGAGGTTCAAAATGGGTTCTAACACTATCTATAGTTCTCTCCATCAGATTTGAAAAGGCCGAGGGATTGCCGGAACCAAAAATGAAGAAATTGAAGTATACAAGGTAAGAGGAATGGAGATTGATGATCTTTATACTATAATTGTATTATTACTATTTTTCTCTAAAGAAAGGAAAAACTATGAAAAAATTTTGTCAGGCATGCGGAATGCCATTAAACAAGAAGGAAGACTTTGCCGGTGGCGATGAAAATTCTAATTTCTGCCGATTTTGTGTGAATGCTGATGGGAGCGTCAAATCCTGTGAAGAGATTTTTGAAGGGGGAGTCCAGTATTTTATGAATCATGTTGGAAACGACCGAAAAATGGCAGAAAAAATAACCAGAAAAAATATGAGTGGACAGCCATATTGGCAAGGCAAGGATTGCCAAATTTTACAAGGAGAAAAGGCTACCGATGAAGAATTTGCCGAAGTTATGAAAAAATTGTTATAGATGTTTTGCGCATAAATCTACGGCGCTCAAAGCGTAATTCGAATATAAAGATATGAATGAGTGGTAATATATGAAGTTTGGATCTTATTTATTAACGAAAGACAAGATAATAAAAATATCAGGAAGGTTAGCTATTTTTGTAGCGTGTCTTTTATTGGTTATTTTTAATAAATCAGGGCTTAATAATTTCTTTACGGCGAGAATTTTAGGTGTAGAATTGTTCAAATGGATTTGGTTTGCTTTTATAATTTGGCTTGTTGGTAGGCTTTTGCCCAAGAAAAATGAAAAAATGGCTTCCGGAAAGAGATGGAAAAGAAATTTTTCGAGAGAGAGTGTTGATAAAAAAAACATTATGGTTATTGCAAGACAAACGACATTACGGGCATATAAATCTCAATGGCTGTATTTATTGTTTCTCTTTGGATTTTATTTCGCTTATTTCATTTTTCAACTCAATATATGGTTGGTTATTGTTTTTACTTTAGCAGCAGCAGTCCTTGACGCTTGGTGTGTCTCTATTTGGTGTCCTTTTCGTAGTTGGCTTATTCGGAATAAATGTTGCAATAATTGCAGGATTTTCAATTGGGGTTATATCATGGTAAGTCTTCCTCTTCTTGTTATTCCGTCTTTCTGGACATATTCGATAGTTTTTGTAGCATTACTTATATTTATTCAATGGGAATATTTGCATTTTAAACATCCTGAAAGATTTTACGAAATATCAAATAGGAATTTACGTTGTAGCAATTGCCCTGGGAGAACGGGATTTTGTCGGAAGGTAGATGTTTCAAAATAGGTTATAATTTTGTTGATGGTTTTGAAATCCGTTTATGAAAGAACTATACGTTTTGAGACATGCAGAAAAAGATGGAACGGGAAAATTAACTGAGGAAGGGAAAGGTATTGCTACTGAGCGTAGTAAAAAATTAGGTCATTTCGATTTTGTTTATTCTTCTGATAAACCGAGGGCTGTTGAAACTGCCGTTTTATTAACAAAAATTCAGCCAGTCATTGATACTCGTGCCAGTGCACTACCATTAACTCCAAAAGAAATAAGAGCTACACATGAACAAGGTAAACTTCACCATTATGGTATCGCCGGAGTATTATTTGATAGCGATGTGTATCGTCCAATGGTAATTGAAAAGGGGAAAGCATTAGTAGAGCTGATTAAGGAATTATTAGGTACTCTTCCTCAAGACAGTCGAGCTCTCATAATTTCTCATGATGGCGTCATGGTTGCAGCAAACATGATTTTATTACATAGGGAATTACTGAAAGCAGAGAAAACATATGAGCCACTGCAAGGATTTCGTATATTTGGAAATGTATCAGTAGAAGATGTACTATAGATTCTAATTTTATTCTATGAATTTCCCGCTTCATAAAGTAGCAGATTTTGCTAATACAAAACAGAACGAGGTGGAACGAGCGTTGCAGGAGTTCTTTCCGTCCATAAAAGCGCTCGAAAAAGTGACAGAAGATATCCGAGCATTTTTTACTGAATGGTTGATTTTCGAATATAAACAGCAATCCGGCTCAACGTTTCTTGTTGAATATATATTGCGGAATACCAACCAAGCGGATGAAAAAGAGATTGATCAGTTTCGTCAAATAGCCAAGACCCAGTGGTATTCGGATTTTCAAATTATTAGTGTGGTACCAGGTTCCCACCTCGTTGTGGAAGATCTATTTACCGGGAAGGTCTTCGATGTATTTGATAAATTAGGAAGTGAGCATTTAGATTCACACGGATGTTTAAAAGCGCGGGCAGCACGCGTCGACGGCGTCTATTATTTTGTTGGTGCAAATCCTGCGTTAGTGCCGATAACCTATACCGCGCGTATGAAAAAAATACTCCGAAGTAGTGAAAAATCAAAACTCTCCGTCAAAGACACTGCAATGATTGTGTTAGATCATGAGATGAATCCTCCTCCTAAAATTAAACCACTGACGACAGCAGAAAGGAAAGAAAAGCAGAAAGATATTCGCGACAAATATCAGAAATTGGCAGCAGGCCAGACTCGGATGATGGCATGGGAAGGAGTGTTGAAACACATTTATAATGAGCATGGAAAAAATGTTCCTGATTTTTTTAAAAACCTTATCAAAGAGGGAATACCGGAACATGTATTTATGGATCACATAGATCTCTTTCAGGATATATGGAATTTTTTTCCTCATAAAGAACTTGGAGATAAATCCCCCGATGAATTATTTACGGAGTTAAAAAAAGAGAGTTGACCTGAAAGGTCAGTGAAGGGAATAAACGGTAGAAATTTGTTACGGAAAGTGAGAAAATGACGCAATCGCAAGCACTTGCAATACTTAAAACCGGCGCTCATGTTTTTCTGACCGGAGAACCCGGCTCCGGCAAGACACATACCATCAATGAGTATGTTGCATACCTGCGTGGTCATGGTATTGAACCAGCAATTACCGCCTCTACCGGCATCGCTGCCACACACATCGGCGGGATGACGATCCATTCTTGGAGCGGGATAGGGATAAAAACTGCTTTAAGTAAACGCGATCTTCACACTATTGCTTCCAGTCAATATATTAAGAAGCGCGTCCGTCAAACCAAAATTCTGATTATCGAAGAAGTGTCCATGCTTCCCGCAGAAACGCTCTCCATGGTTGATGCGGTATGCAGGGAATTGAAGCAAAATCAGAAGCCGTTTGGAGGGATGCAGGTAGTCTTTTCCGGTGATTTTTTTCAACTCCCGCCGGTAGTCAAAAAAGAAACGGAAAACCACGCACAAACGAAGATTGTAGATGAGCCGGCGGTCCGTTTCGCGTATGATGCTTCTGTGTGGAAAGAGCTTCATCCGTTTGTTTGTTATCTTACCGAACAATACCGCCAGGATGACAACATTTTTTTAGCTTTGCTTTCTGCAATCAGGCAGAATGTATTCGGTATCGAACATCTGCATCATATTATGGCAAGAAAGATTGATTCACGAGCCGTACCGGATCATGTCCCGAAACTTTTTTCGCATAATGCCGATGTAGACCATATCAATGATGAAATACTTTCAAAACTTCCGGGAGAGCCGAAGATATGTACTATGTCTTCATGTGGTCCGGATGCGCTGGTGAGGGCACTCATAAAAGGGTGTCTTTCGCCTGAATCATTGCAGCTGAAAGTCGGAGCTTCGGTGATGTTTACCAAAAATAATCCGAAAGAGGGATTTGTGAATGGTACGCTTGGAGTTGTTGAGGAATTCAATAAACTCAGCGGATATCCGGTTGTAAAGATACGAAACGGAAGACGGATTGAAGTGGAACCAATGGATTGGACGGTGGAGGAAAACGGTATGGTCCGCGCACAGATTTCGCAGGTACCGCTTCGTCTTGCATGGGCAATCACGGTACATAAGAGCCAAGGAATGACATTGGACAGGGCGGTGATGGATCTTTCCGATGTTTTTGAATTTGGTCAAGGATATGTCGCACTTTCTCGTATCCGTCGGCTTTCGGATCTCTATATTCTTGGGTGGAACGACCGCGCTTTTCAGGTGCATCCGGATATACTGGCGCAGGATGTTTTGTTTCATGAACAGTCAGAACAAATAAAACATGCGTTTGTCGAAATGGGAAGGGATAAAATTGCGGAAAAGTTTAAACAATTCATATGTTTCTGTGGAGGAACAATTATTTCGGATAGTCGTACTAGTCTACCAAAAGTACCAAACGCAAACGCCCGGCGGGGACGGCGTTGGGAATATACGTTGGCGCTCATCCGGTCAGGAAAAACGATCGCTGAGATAGCAAAAATTCGCAGTCTGACAGAGGGGACAATTCTGAAACATTTAGAGTCTCTTCGTATGAATGGAAAGCTTCCTGTACAGGACATCATGCATCTAACCCGCGGATACGAACATACGATAGTTGAGATTCAGAGTGCGTTTCATGAACTCAATACCGATAGACTCACGCCTGTTTTTGAAAAATGCGGCGGAAGATATTCATATACTGAATTGCGCATAGCCCGGCTTTTGCTTAGTTAACCGGAATCACGAAATGTGTATCGTTCGAACCCGATTAAATCGGGAGAGAACTCCTGCCTGCCGGCAGGCAGGTCTCGCTTGCACTCGAAGAATAAAGATCTCATTTTGTAATTTAAGCAAATATTACCAGAAAATATCCAGTGAAAACCATCTTTGATTTTAGTATAAACAACACGTACGTACGTATGTTTTAAACTAAAATCATACATCCAATCTCAATCTCATTGAATGGCTCTGGCGCTTCTTTCGTTAAAAAATCACCTGGAACCCGCATTTTGAAACAATTGAAGAAACAAGAAAGAAACGCTTACCTTTTTCGAAAATCAGAACCAATATTACAGAGAAGGATGAATTAAAATCTCTGTGATATACTCAGCATATGTTCAACTGGAATACCGACGAGAAAAAGTTTAAAAAACTCCATCCAAAGGAGTATAGATTGTGGAGAATAACCCAGCTTATTAATTATGGATTAGATGGAGAAAAACTTGATAAAGAAGAGGTGATGAACGCATGGCCGGATATTAAGGACAGACTTAATCCTGATAAGCGAAAAGTGATAGAATTCTTCCTATGGAACAAAAAGTGGCAGAAGGAGCCGGGCTTACTCCCCAACAGAAGCAATTACTGGATTTGGCGATTCAAGAATTATACTTCGTAAAGACATTTTACTTAAGCGGAGGGACTGCGTTGAGTTCCTGGTATCTCCATCACCGGGAATCGTATGATCTTGACTTCTTTTCTCTTGTTCCTTTTGATTATGAGAGAATCACACGATGGTTCCGACAAAATCAAAGAACCATAGGATATAAACAAGTCCTTTTTGATGAGGATTACGGATTTTTGAAAGTACAAATACACTACCCGAACCAAAGTCGATTAAAAATTGATTTTAATCATTATTCTCCCACAAAACTCGAAAAGGGATTCTCGTGGCGTGATTTGGAAATTGATAGCTTGGTTGACATAGCTACAAATAAACTTGTGACCATAGCAACGCTCCCACGAACCAGAGATTATGTTGACCTATTTTTTATACTTAAGAGAGAACAGTGGACATTAGATTGGTTGATTGAGCAGAGCCGTAAAAAATTTAAAGATCGCATCGATCCATTACAGCTGGCAAAAAATTTTCTTAAGGCAACTGAGTATTCCGATTATCCAACGATACTTCTGCCGTTTGATAAAAAAAAGATGTTTCGTTTTTATGAACAGTTAGCTCAGGAATTAAAACCAAAAATATTGAAGTAGATTTTATACATTCAAAAAAACGGTATGAGAATAAAAAACCCGTGAAAAAATTACCTGATAATCAGATCGCTTTCTATCAGTCACCGGATGGTTCGGTGAATATTGAAGTATTATACGCGGATGAAAATATATGGTTAACCCAAAAGAGGATGAGTGAACTTTTTAATTGTTCTTCAGATAACATTTCACTCCATTTAAAAAATATTTATATGGAAAATGAAATTGATCAAAAATCAACTACCGAGGAATTCTCGGTAGTTCAAAAGGAGGGTAATCGGGAAGTATTGAGAAAACTTACATTTTATTCTTTGGAAGTCATTATAGCTGTAGGGTACAGGGTGAATTCCGAACGCGGTACACAGTTTAGGCAATGGGCTACGGGAATACTTAAAAGCTATATCCATAAGGGATATGCGTTGGACAGTAAGCGGATGAAGTATGGTTCCCGTTTCAGCACGAGATATTTTGATGAGCTGTATGAAGAAATTCGGGATATCCGAACCAGCGAGCGGATGATCTATCAAAAAATCACTGATATTTATGCAACGAGTATTGATTATTCCCCACAAGCGTATGAAAGCAAACAGTTTTTTTCGACTGTGCAAAATAAGCTCCATTTTGCTATCACTGGCAAGACTGCTGCAGAGATTATTTCAGAACGGGTTAGCAGTAAAAAGGAGAAAATGGGATTGACTTCGTGGCGACGATCTCCCAATGGTAAAATTATGCCCAGCGACGTCGTTATTGCGAAAAATTATTTAGATAAAAAAGAATTGACCCACCTCAATAGTATCGGCAATATGTATCTGGATTATGCGGAGCTGCAGGCAGCGCGGGGTAAGGCAATGATGATGAGAGATTGGATAGAAAAGCTGAATGCTTTTTTGAAATTTAGCGAATATGAAATATTAACCGATGCCGGTATGATCAGTCATGAAGTTGCAGAGTCGCTTGCTCTTGGTGAATATAGAAAATATAAAAGAATACAGGATAAAAGTTATATATCAGATTTCGACCATATAGCGAAGCAATTGCTAAAGAAAGCGAAAAGACGTAAGAGTTGATATGTAATTATCAAGAATGCGTTTAGAGGTGAAAAGATGGATAATAGTTCATCACTCATTCAAGTACATATAAAAATAAAGAATTGTCCAGTTCCTGTTTGGCGACGGGTTGTAATTCCAACTTCCTATTCTCTTTATGATTTGCATACCGTTATTCAGACGGTTATGGGGTGGACGAACACTCACCTTCATGGATATTTTATCGGCAACGTTCTTTATGTTGATAAATTGGCAGACTGGGAAGACGGAGTCGATGAAGGGTATGAAGATGAAAGAAAAGTGATCGTAGAGTCGCTTATTAGTAAACTGCCAAAGCAGATTATGTATACATATGATTTTGGCGATGATTGGGATCATGAGATAAAATTTGAACGGATAGTACCGTATAAGCCGAATGTCCATTGTCCTGTTTGTGTATCCGGTAAAGGAGTGTGTCCCCCTGAGGATATTGGTGGTATTTGGGGGTACGAAAGATATCTTTATTCTCTAAAACACCCAAAATTAAAATTAAGAAGGGAATTCGATGAATCATATTATGATGTGGATTTTGACCCTTTTTCCATAGATATAGAATGTATAAATAATGATCTTATCAATGTAGGGAAAAACGTCAGCGGAAATACATTACTAAATGTATAAAATGGAAACAAAAAGAACCGGTTTATTCAGTGAGTGATAGATTGTGGGGTGTAGACGGACCATATTCAGAGGTGAAGTTGATAACTGAAACAAGGATATTAGATGATAAGGTTAGTAGGATTTTTATCACCGTTGAAGTATCAGTGAATCCTTATACTTTTGAAGTAATCCGGGATCAGCGTGTTTTGTTTTCAAATGATGAATTCATACAGCAACTCTTAGATCATTCTGAATACCGCGGACAAAACGATGGGTATGTTTCAATGGCGTTTTCAGAAGAATATGGGCCGGGAGTGTTGGAAAAGGCACAACAATCAGTTGAATTCTGCAAAAATACCATTATCCGCATGCACCAATTTATCATGAAGCAGTTAGGTAACAATGAATTAAAAAATTAGCTTTCTATGATATGATTTAACGAAGCTAAAAAATTGGAGAAAATTCTATGAATCTTTTTCTTGCTTCCAGTATTCGGGATACTGGGAAGGATATCCTAAAAAGGGTTGAAACGATTACGTCAAATAGACACTTGCTTTTTATTTCAACGGCCTCTGAAGGAGAAAAAGGTGATCTTTCGTGGATTGATGAGGATAGAAAATCATTGGATGGTCATGGATTTTCTGTAGAGAAATATACGATTACCGGAAAAAGTCAGAGAGAAATTGCCGAGAAATTTAAAAATGTGGGAAGTGTTTGTGTAGGAGGCGGCAATGTTTATTACCTGCTTTTCCAGGCACGGAAGAGCGGATTTGACCAGGTGATACAAAAGTGTATGAGAAATAATCTTGTGTATATTGGTGCAAGTGCGGGGTCAATGCTTGTTGGATCCACTATTGAGTCGAGCTTGGACGACCCGACTATTGTTCCCGAATTAACTGATTATAGGGGATTGCGTTTGGTTGACGTATCGATACGTCCTCATTGGGGAAGTGAATATTATCTCAAGCGATATCATCAGGAAATGGATAGATTATATGGTCTGAAACAAAAAATGATTTTTCTTCGTGACGATCAGTATCTCCATGTGAAAGATGATTGGTATCAGGTGGTTTCTGTATTATAAAAATTAGATAATATGGATGACCTTTTATGTTTTGTTGGACTCAGAGGGCAATACATGTATATTTTTATGACAAGGAGATCCAATGATAGAGGTTCTTAAAGAAATCAGGCGTGTGTTAACACAAATTTCCGATCCGGAACTACAGGAAAGCGGACAGCGGTATTTTAAAGGATCAGTGAAGATGTATGGGACGAAAACTGCTGATGTTGTGAAACTTGCTAAAGATACATTCCGTACCATCAAAGATAAACCGAAGAAGGAATTGTTTTCCCTTGTTGAATCATTGTGGAAATCTGGATACATGGAAGAGTCATTTATCGCCTGCGAGTGGACGTATGCGCTTCGGAAACAATTTGTTAAAGAAGATTTCGAGCTATTTGAACAATGGATTGATCTGTGCGTAACAAATTGGGCCTCATGCGATACATTCTGCAACCATAGCATGGGAGCTCTTATTGAAATGTATCCAAAACTTCTTCCTAGATTACGTCATTGGGCTCAATCGAAAAATATGTGGCTGAGGAGAGCATCTGCTGTATCTCTTATTGTGCCAGCACGGAAAGGGATGTTCCTTACTGAAATTTTTACCATTGCAGAAATCCTCCTTATGGATCACGAAGATCTTGTACAGAAGGGATACGGGTGGGCGTTGAAAGTCGCAAGTGAGAGGCACCAGAAAGAAGTATTTGCATTTGTCATGAAACATAAAAGCACCATGCCACGCACTGCCCTCCGCTACGCAATTGAAAAAATGCCAAAGAATCTAAAAATACAAGCGATGAAATAATATTCAGTATGATTTAAAGTGCTATTCTTAGTTTTCGTTTTTTAACTAGCATATGAATAAAACACAAACTATTCAAGCAATTCTTTTTGATTTTGTTCACCGGGCATGCAAACAATTTGGTTGTGTGTTTATATTGTTACATTTTGTCATTCCCGCGAAGGCGGGAATCTAGTATTTCCAACCTGGATCCCGGGTTAAACCCGGGATGACATAAAATAGCTGGGTTAAAGTAGTATCTTAATATGTTAAATTATCATTATGGTTCCCAAGATCAACATCATTGAAGCGAAATCAGTATTTACCAAATCAGGATTGCCAGCATCTGATTGGGTAGTCAATCCATACAACGGATGTTTGTTTGGCTGTATGTATTGTTACGCGGCACAAATTGCCAGATGGAAACATCCGGATGAGGAATGGGGAACATATTTGGATGTGAAAATAAATGCCTCAGCACTATTAAATGAGGAATTAATCAAGCTAGAAAAAAGATTCAAGACAAAAAACTTTGGTTCCGTATTTTTTAGTTCCGTGACTGATCCATACGTCGGAATGGAAGTGAAATATCAGCTTACGAGGAAGTGTTTGGAAGTATTAGCTGATTTTGGATATGAAGGACATATTTCTATTCAGACAAAATCCCCACTAATTACAAAAGACATTGATATATTACAAAGACTCAAGGATGTTTCTGTGGGATTTACGGTAACAACCCTTGATGATAAAGTTTCCCGGTTTTTAGAAGTTATGGCACCGCCTGTGAGCTCTCGCATCCAAGCATTGAAACAACTTCATGACGCTGGCATCTCTACGTATGCATTCATTGGTCCATTGCTTCCACACTTTACGAATAATATTCAAAAAATAAATGATTTGTTGGATGAGCTACAAAGAGTCGGAGTGACGGAGGTGTGGTTCGAACATATAAACCTTAGTCCGAAAATAAAAGAACGACTATTTACCTATCTTAAACAAGAATCACCTGAATTAATTGCTGATTTTGACAGAGCAAACACTCAGGAGTATCGGGATGAACTCGAACAGATTATTCAAAAAGCGATGGAAGGGCGGGGGTTGAAAATGGGCTTTGGAAAAGTAATACATCACAGATCATTACCAAAGAAAAAGGAGAGAACACTATGAGTGACCTTACAACATTGCCAAATATCGGGAAAGTGATAGCTGGGAAACTCCAGAAGATCGGTATTCATTCTGCTGAGGAATTTCTAGCCCGTGATCCGTACAAAGTGTTTGATACGCTTCTCACAAAAGTGGATTCAACCCTTTGTCGGTGCGCGTTGGCATCCATTATTGGCGCACATAAAAAAACGAAATGGAACCTTGTGATGAAAGAAGCAGTTGCAACCTTTGAAAAAAATCACCCCAATCATACATGGATAAATTGCTGAAGAGAGAAGTTAAGCAGTATATTAGTTGTTGAATATGTTACAAACTACTATTAATCTCACTCCTATTAGGAATACAATCATCGAATTATTTCCTGATGTTGAAGGTGTTATTGTTTATGGTTCAACTGGCGATGATTATATCGAAGGTATCAGCGATATTGATCTCATTATTGTAGGTTCAGAAAATGTTACGATTAATGATAGATTAAAAAAACTTCATAATAGATATAGTAACTTGGATGCGATTTATATTCCCCGAAATGCGTTAGAACGATTGAGTTTTAAAGGGAGAAAAGTAGATGAACAGTATGAACTTCATGCGTTTGATTTATATAGAATACATGCACAAGGCGGACTATTATTCGGTGACAAGAGTATCTTTATGTTGTTTCCGGATGTGAGTCTGAGTGAGGCTTTATCCGGAACTCTTTCACATATTAGAAATATTTTTATTACGAAGTTGAAAAAAGAGCTTGAAGTATCAACTGATGTAAATCGATTTGTTGCTGAGAATTTCAATTTGTTTCTTGTCATTATACGGGCAATATATACCATTGAAACACAACAATATGGGTCAAAGCTAACTGCTCTGGAATTCGAAAAAAACAACCACAAGAGATTTGCTAAACTTTTAGAACACATAGAGCAGATATATTTGAAGAAGACTATTGCAGACAAACAAATATCGTTGTATGAAACACGTTTATTCCTGGATTTTGCAGAGAAATTACTTACTAAGTATATCAATGACACAATAAAAAATAGTATGTCTACGAAACACGCAATGAAAACTTTACAGACTGATACCAGAATTACCATTTATGAAACCGATGACGGAAAGACGCGGATAGATGTTCGTTTCGAAGATGAAAATGTGTGGTTGAGTCAGCACAAATAGCAGAGTTATTTGATAGAGATCAATCAGTTATTTCAAAACATATTAAAAATGTGTTTAACGAGGGAGAGCTGGGTGAAAAAAGCAATATGCATAGTTTGCATATTGCAATTTCAGATAAATCAGTTATTTTATATAGCCTTGATGTCCACTTTTAAAGCATTCTTTCATTTGAAGGCAAAATTTGGTATATTTGATACTCATGGACATCATTGTAGGACTTGTCAATTTCATTCTTCACATCGACAAACACCTTGGGGACATCATTGCCCAATATGGGACACTGTCCTATGCAATTCTATTTGTTATCCTTTTTGCAGAGACGGGATTTGTGTTTACGCCATTTTTGCCGGGGGATTCGCTTCTCTTTGCAGCGGGTGCGTTTTCAGCAATCGGGTCATTTAATATTATGATAATTTTACTCCTCCTTTGGCTCGCAGCATTTCTTGGAGACACAGCCAATTACTGGATCGGTCATTTTTTTGGCCAAAAACTCATTGATAATCCCAAGATTCCCATTAACCAGGAACACATTGATAAGACACAGGCGTTTTATGATAAACACGGCGGAAAAACGATATTTCTTGCTCGGTTTATTCCTATCATCAGAACATTTGCACCATTTGTCGCGGGTATTGGTAACATGCAGTATGGAAATTTTATTAAATACAACATCGCGGGAGGACTCGTATGGGTATTCGGGTTTACTTTGTTAGGGTATTTTTTCGGCAACATCCCACTCGTTAAGGAAAATTTCTCTCTCGTGGTTTTTGTTATTATTGGTCTCTCAGTAGTGCCTATTATTTTTGAATTTATAAAAGCAAGGGTTGGAAAAAGGAAGGCAGAATAGCGGAGGTGTATTGATATGAACATTCAAGTCTTGGGTTCCGGTTGTCCAACGTGCAAAAAATTGTATGAGCTTACTCAATGGGCAGTTCAAGACATGGATGCTCAGGATACTGTGGAATATATAACCGGCGATAAAGGACTGCAAAAAATTATGGAGTTGGGGATCATGCAAAGCCCGGTCCTTGTTGTTGATGGAAAACCGGTCATGGTTGGGTTTGTACCGGATGTTGAAAAGATTAAGAAAGCAATTCTATCCGGAAAGAAAGTGCAATCAAGGGTTGGTACATGTTCTTGCGGGGGGAAATGCTGATGTATGGACATCTTCAAACCAATTCAGATTTTTGCAGATCTCATTACCAATCAAGTACTTCGGATACCTCCTCAAACATTTTTTGCTGATGCTGTCAATTTTTTCATATACGATAGTCTTAAAATTGGGATACTTCTTGTCATCATCAACTATGTGATGGCGGTCACGCGGTACTATTTCCCGATGGAAAAAGTACGGAACATCCTGACTAAACGAAGATGGTTTGGATTGGACTATGTTTTTGCAGCGCTTCTGGGAGTGGTGACACCCTTTTGCTCCTGTTCTTCCATACCGTTATTTATTGGATTTGTCTCAGCAGGAATTCCATTGGGAGTGACATTTACATTTCTTATCAGTTCTCCTCTTATCAACGAATCGAGTCTTTATCTGTTCCCGGCGCTGTTTGGGATGAAAATTACCATTATATATAACGTGATAGGGATGGCGATTGCGGTTATCGGAGGGATGGGGATACAACGGTTACACGTTGAAAAATATATTAAACCTGAATTTTTGAAATTCAAATCAAAAAAACAAATAGAGGAAGAATATGGGGGAGAATCTTTATCAGTAAAGGAATTGCTTCTCTATTTTTGGCAGGATGGGATGAGGATAACGAAAACTATATTTCCGTATATGGTTCTGGGCGTTGCCATTGGTGCGTTTATTCATGGGTTTATCCCAGCGAGTCTCGTGGAAGCGTATCTTTCCAATAGGTCATGGTGGGCAGTACCGTTGGCAACTCTTCTCGGATCCCCGCTCTATGCGAATTCCGTCAGCGTTATTCCTATCATGGAAGCGCTTGTGGAAAAAGGCGTCCCATTAGGCACCGCGCTTTCGTTTATGACAGCAATTGTTACGGTATCCATACCGGAAATTATGATATTAGGAAAAGTCATGAAATGGCAGCTCCTGGCGATTTTTTTCAGTATTACTCTCGTTGGCATCATGATCATGGGGTATGTGTTTAACGCGATTATATAGAAAGAATAATAAAAACAACCCCATCCAAAGAAAAGGATAGAGTTGTTTCTATTTGTTTACAATTTTTCTAATTTTTCGGTTCTTGTCCGTTACCGGCTCCTCCGGGACCTCCGAATCCACGATTTCCAAGGGAAATCATAGACGCTGTCACTGTGCCGTCATTCCCAGAAGTGCCAATCACCATAACTTTTTCACCAGTTTTTAAATCCGATACTGTGCCTTCAGTTGTTTTGTTCACCGTGGTTGCACTGGAAACGAGAATAATTTTACTGCTTCCATCCATGGTTTTTACTGTGATGCTCGTTCCATCAACTGCAGTAATTTCTCCTGAAACCGGCTGCATACCGGATTTCGTGCCTTGCTGTTTTGTGCCATTCGTCCCATTGGTAGTATTCGTACCATTGGTTCTATTTCTCATTGAAAATGGACTAGTTCCAGTTGGTTTTTTGGTTTCTTGATATTTTATACCACCAAAAAATCCTAAGCCTCCTGAAAGGACTGCTACAGCAAAAATAATCACCATACCATGTTGTTTTATTGATATTTTCATACACATTCACCTCCCTTCGCCCGCCGTAGTCCGGCTTCGCCGGACGAAGGAGGGTAACAATATGATTCTTCGCTAACGCTCAGAATGACAGAAATAGAGCCGATCTTATTCATACCTCAATGCTTCAATCGGTTGAAGATCCGAAGCAATTTTTGCCGGATACCAGCCAAAGAGGACACCGATGCCAGCTGAAACTGCAAAGGCTAAAAGTACTGACGCCGGAGAGACGATAAATACAGAACTGTTGACCTTTGCGTAAATGAAAAATCCGATAACCCCAAGAGCAATTCCAATGATTCCTCCAGTGAAAGTGAGGATGATGGATTCAACTAGAAATTGGACAATGATCGTTTTCTTTTTGGCTCCCAATGCTTTCCTGAGGCCAATTTCCCGTGTGCGTTCTGTGACGGACATAAGCATGATGTTCATGATACCGATACCGCCGACGAGAAGCGATATAGCAGCAACACCGGTCAACATGGTGGTAAATGTACCGGTGACGGATGACGCCGTCTCAAGAATATCTGCCTGGTTCATGATGCGGAAATCGATTTTTGATGTATCAGTAATATTGTGTCTCTCCATGAGAAAATACCCAACTTCATTTTGGGCATCTGTCATGACTTCCTGGCTTTTTGCTTCCAGATATATGGTGCTCACGTTTTTAACGCCGAAGATTTGTTTTTGTGCAGTAGAGAGAGGAATGTAAATAACATCATCCTGGCTTTGTGGTCCTGATCCGCCTTTGGCTTTTGTGACTCCGATGACCCGGAGTGTCTGGTTATTTATTTTTACCATCTGTCCTATCGGATTGACGCCTTCTCCAAAAAGATCGGTAACCGTATCTGGTCCCAGTACTGCTACTTTCCCGTACGATGTGTTATCTTTATCCGTGATAAATGTTCCTGAGGCAACGTCTATTTTTCTGACTGTTTGGTAAATTGGAGTTACACCCATGACTTGTGTATTGGTATTATTTCTTCCGGCCACCACTTGTGACCGTCCCGAGTAGACGGGAGAAACGCTTTGAATAGTAGTGATTTTAGGGGATGTCTCTATTGCTTGTGCATCTTCAAGTGTGAGGGTTGTTGCTCCGCCCATAGCTCCTCGGACAGTACCAGTCCGTTGGCCTCCCGGGCTGACCGTCAAAAGGTTAGCCCCCAGTGATTGGATTTGTGACTGTACTGTCCGTTGGCTGGATTCACCCAGAGATAAAAGCGCAATGACGCTACCGATGCCAATAACAATACCGAGTATGGCAAGACCGGTGCGCATTTTATTGATTGCCAGATTTCTAATACCGTTTTTGATGAGTTTAATAGGATTCATAAAATCTTTTTGTATATGACATACTGTACACGGTTATCTGTCATCCTGATCCCGACGTTTCGTCGGGAGAAGGATCTCATGATGTTACACACAAGGGATTCTTCGGCTTTCAGCCTCAGAATGACAATACTATGACTTATTTTTCCTTGATGTTTGTTTTTTCCGTTCATCTTTTATAATTTTTCCATCTAAAATATGGATAATACGCTCTGCATGCTCTGCAATATCCGGCTCGTGAGTGATCATGACAATCGTATGGCCTTTTTTGTGGAGCGTATGGAAAATATCCATGACTTCTTCAGCTTGGGTGCTTGCGATATTTCCCGTGGGTTCATCAGCCAGAAGTATTGATGGATCCATGACGAGTGCTCGGGCTATAGCTACCCGTTGTTGTTGTCCTCCTGAGAGTTTGTTTGGGGGATGATTGAGTCTATTGGAAAGTCCCACAATATCCAGAAATTCCAGCGCCTTTTTTTGTTGGATATCCTCCGGTACCCCCGCATATTCCATAGGGATTTTAACATTGTCCAAAGCGGATGTCCGAGCCAGGAGATTGTACGCCTGAAAGATAAAACCGATTTTTTTATTGCGGATTTCAGCAAGTTCATCATCTGATAATTTTCCTACGTCCTGTCCGTCTAAAAAATAGGTTCCGTTTGTGGGAAGATCCAGGGCTCCAATGATATGCATGAGTGTGGATTTGCCGGATCCGGAAGGCCCCATGACAGCAACAAATTCTCCTTTGTGGATCGTAAGGGAAATATCAGAAAGGACGGTTGTTTCCAAATCGTCGGTTTTATAGACTTTCGATAAGTGTGAGATCTCGATTGTGGGAGTTGCCATATTTATTGCCCGGGAGGTCCGCCCATGCCACCCATGCCTCCCATGCCGCTGAAGATAGAAGAGGATTTACTGGTTGAGGAACTTTTGGAGGAACTTGATGATGCTTTCGTTGTCGATGTTGGGAGGGCAGAGCTGGTGATAATTTCATCACCAGCACTCAACCCTGAAGTGATTTCTGTTTGTAAGTCATTGGCACTTCCGAGTGTCACAGTCACAGAAGTCGGTTTTCCGTCTTTCATCACTTGGACTGTCGGGTTCGTATTTGTTGAATCGATTGCTGTTGTAGGAATGAGGATGATATCATTTTTTATCAGTGTTATGATGTTGGCGCTTACCGCCATTTTTGGATAAATATTGATGTCTGTCGTGTCCAGGAGAACTGTGACCGGATAGGTCGTGACGCCGGAGCTGACACTTCCGTTCGTATCGACTGCCAGGACTCTGCCGGTAAATGTATTATCAGGAAACGCATCCATAGTGAGAGTCACTTTTTGGTCCGGTTTTATACTTGGAATATCTATTTCAGTAAGACTCACCGTTGCTTTAAATTGTCCTTCTGAACTTTTGATAAACCCGACGCTTTGAGAAGAAGCAGAGAGTGTAGTATTGGTACTCAATGAATTTGAGGACGATACACCAGTGTCAATAGTGATTGATGTATCAGAAGTATTACTAATAACAGTCCCAACAGCCAGAATGAGGTTTTGGATCTCTCCTGATTCAGGAGCAGTGATCGTTGCTGATACTTGCTGATAGTCATACCATGCGGATGTGACTCTGACTTGCGCATTGGTGATGTCTGCATCGTATGTTTTATATTTTGCCTCAGCAGCAGCAAATGCATTTTTTGCTTTTTCCAGGGCTTTTGTGTAGTTTGTCCGCTGGGTGAGTGTATATGCTTCTTTGGTCGTGGGATCAATAGGATTGGTAGTGATGTATTCAATATCATCTTCTGCGTCGATGATATCCTGACGCGCATTCCACATGTCGATATCAGTTGTATTTTTACTGGTTTGTGCGGTTTTTACGGCATTAGTTGCGTTGACATAGCTGAGCCAGGCTGCAGCCTGTCTTTTCTGTCCGTATTCATCGAGTGTCACTTCAGCGATTTTGTCGCCTTTTTTTACCGTATCACCATTCTTCGCATACATGGTTTTTACTGTTCCTGTCGCGCCGGTTTTGATACTGGTAGTATTCCCAGTGGTTATCGTTCCGGAACCGGCAATGGATGTAATCAGCGTATCTTTTTTGGCAATAGTCGTTTCATATTGCGGTGTTTTTTGCGTTTGATGCGAGCGGTTCCACCAGATACCACCGGTAAGACAGGCAACAACGAGAACCAGGAGAAAGAGCTTTTTCTTGAAAGAAAAAGCAGAAAAACCCTGAAGTAAGGCAGTAATTTTTATTTTCCCAATATTGAGTATATTCATAAAATAAATTCTTTGAGACACTTTTATTGTGTACTTCACCTGTCTCTTTTGCAAGAGAAGCGTCAATGATTATCGCACTATACTGTTGGTTTCTTAAGATTATCTGAAGAATGGTGTTATCCTATAGTGGGCATTGCGTATCACACCGGGGTATGGTACAATGCTTTTTGCAGTTGTATTGAAGCAATACACCTGCTTAATACGTCAATTGCTAAGAAGTGTCTGAGAAAAAACGCCCCACGTTAACTTTTATTTAATACTGCGTCTTTTCCTCTTTTTTGGTTTTTTCCGATTTAAGCAGCTTTATTGTTTCAATTATTCTACCAATACTATATGTATAACAATCACTCATCGTTTCAAAATCGTAGACCTGCGTTTGGCCGGGGCCGTCCTGTGAGGGCAGTATCAAAAAGTGCAATCCTTGCTGTCATTGCCCGAAGCCATGAAGAACAGGGAGAAATTCATGAAAATTTAACCGTTCCGACGCTTAACCACACCTCCTTTGATTTTCCGCTTAATCCAGTATTATTGGGTAATATCAAAGCCAAAGGGTATGTATCTCCAACACCCGTTCAAGATACGGCAATACCTGCGATACTTGAGGGGAGAGACGTGATTGGGACAGCCAATACCGGTACCGGGAAGACTGCAGCCTTTCTCATACCATTTATCCAAAAAGTGACAGAGAAGCGGGAACAACGGGTGCTTATCATCGTGCCGACCCGTGAATTAGCAGTCCAGATACACACAGAATTACGCTTCCTCTCCCGCGGACTGTCTGTCCGGACGGCAATGCTCATCGGCGGATCAGGTGAATGGCGTCAAAAACAGGATTTGCGGTATGACCCGCATTTTGTGATAGCTACTCCGGGACGCTTGAAAGATTTTGTTGAGAATAGATTTATACGATTGTCTGGATTTAGGAATGTCATACTAGATGAAGCAGACCGGATGGTAGATATTGGGTTTATTCAGGATATAAAGTATTTTATATCACTTTTGCCAAAAGAGCGTCAGTCATGTTTTTTCTCGGCAACCATTTCAGGGAGAGTGGGGGAGATTCTTGTGGACTTCGTTCAAAATCCTGTACGCGTTTCTGTGAAGTCCCAAGATACAGCAGGTACAATCACACAGGATGTTATACGGGTTTCACCAAATGAGACGAAGCTCAATACTTTACATGCATTATTGCAAAAAGCTGAATTTGAAAAAGTGCTCGTCTTTGGCAGGACAAAACACGGGGTACAGAAAGTATCCGATGAATTGATGAAACGGGGAATCCGTGTGGGAGCAATTCACGGCAACAAACGTCAGAATCAGCGACAGTATGTTCTCAATCAATTTGTCCATAATCAAATTCAAGTGCTTCTCGCTACAGATGTGGCAAGCCGCGGACTGGATATTCCTGAGGTGTCTCACGTCATTAACTACGATCTTCCTGAGACACTTGATGATTATATCCATCGCATTGGAAGAACAGGGAGAGCAAACCGACAGGGAATAGCACTCACGTTTATCGATTAATGATATTATTGTCCTATGGCATCTTCTCAAACTTCATTTGATACCATTATCATAGGCGGTGGATCAAGCGGTATGATGGCAGCATTGTCCGTCAAACACCATCATCTGGAGTATTCCGTCGCAATCCTCGACAAAACATTTGAACTTGGCAGGAAGTTCCTCATATCAGGAGCAGGACGTGGAAATGTGACAAATAAAAAGCTTACTGATAACCCATCTGATTTTTTCCATGGAGAGAACGTATTACTTACATCAGTTTTTCATCAATTCGGATACGCAGATATTCTTTCTTTTTTTAATAGCCTTGGCATACCGCTTGCGGAAGAAACAAAAACAGAAAGCGGAAAAATGTTTCCTGTTGTTGATAGCGCAAGGACGGTGAGAGACATCCTTATTGACGCGCTATTAGAAAAAGAAACAACCATTTTTTGCAGCGTATCGGCATTAAAGATCGAGAAAAAAGACAATCAGTGGAACGTTGTTTCAGATAAAGAAACCTATACTGCCAATACCATTATCATTGCCTCAGGCGGGAAGACATATCCGGCGCTTGGATCCGACGGGTCAGGGTATCAACTTCTTGCTTCGGTCGGTCACACGATTATCCCTCCTGTGGTAAGCGCTGTCCCATTGGTTTCCAAAAATCCGTTGTCGCATTTTCTTCAGGGAGAGAAGTGGGTGATGAGGATTGATTCTTTCATTGCAAACAAAAAGATTGCAGAAAGTATTGGTGAAGTACTCTTTACTCAGTATGGATTTTCCGGTCCTGCAATACTTGATATCTGCAGGGATATTTCCATCCGCATAAATCGGGAGGGAAAAAGGGATACATCACTTCGACTCTCGTTTTTCCCTTATACTTCAAGAGACGAATTGGAACACATGCTTCTTGAAAGATTCCAGAAACATCCAACACTTCCTATTTCTCATTGTCTGTGGGGACTTCTTACGGAGAAAATTGCCGGAGCAGTATGTGGAGTGTCAGTAATTCCGAAAGACCGGATAGCTAGAGACGTAACAGATGAGGAAAAAGAAAAATTGATTCATACGCTCACTTCATATGAAGCTTCGGTGACGGATACCCGCGGGTGGAATGAGGCGGAATTTACCGCAGGAGGAGTAGAGGGAAGTGAAGTAAATCCGGAAACACTGGAATCAAAGAAAGCCAAAGGGATCTATATTACAGGTGAAGTACTGGATGTTGACGGACCTGTGGGAGGATTTAATCTCTCGTGGAGTTGGGCAAGCGGCTGGGTGGCTGGAAAATTACAATAGATTTGTTTTTGTCATCGCGAGTCCCGCTTAGCGGGACGTGGCGATCTTTATAATAGAGATTGCTTCTCCCTCGATTTTGCTCGGGATCGCAATGACAAGAATTCATATGTATGTCAGGAAAACGCGGTTTTTATAAAAGAGTACTTCTTTATTGTGTAGCGATTGTCTTCTTTTTTCTTCTCATTTTTTTCTTTTCTCAAAAATATTTAGGAGTCAATAATACGTTACATCCTTCCTCAAGAGTGATAATAAAAGCTCGTGTGGCAAAAGTTATTGATGGAGACACGGTCGATGTAGTGATTGATGGAAAAGAAGAGCGGGTGAGGCTCATCGGTATTGATGCTTCAGAAGTAGAACACGAAGGAAAACCAAAGGAGTGTTTTGGAGAAGAAGCAAAATTGTATTTGGAAGGATTACTAAGTGGACAAACTGTCCAACTCCAACCAGATTCGACACAAAGTGACCGCGATGAATATAACCGTCTGCTTCGTTACGTATTTCTTCCTCCTGAAGAACGGTTAGTTAATAGCATTATGGTATCCCAAGGGTTTGCCCGTGAATATACATTTAAAGGAATTCCCTATCACTATCAAAAAGAATTCCAGGATGCCCAACAAATAGCAAAACGATTAAAAGTTGGTCTTTGGGCAGAGAATGCATGCCTATAACCTAATTTTTTGGTAGATCACATGGGGATTTGATATACTCTTTCTATGTACGAATTACTTCCTCGTCGTCAAGAACAGACTCAAACTGAAGATAAGCTGGTAAAGCAAATAGCGGATGTGTTTGCTCGTGAGCCGCGTGATCAAAAAGAAAAGTATATTTATAGGACGTATTATGAGAATTTTCTAAAAATGATTGAACGTCTCCAAGAGAAAGATCAAAAAAGGCTTATGGTCAAACTTCAGAAACTTGGGATTAAAATAACAGGGTTTTTTGCTGAATATGGATCAAGATTTGCTGATGTTGTTCGAAATATAGCGCTCTGGCCAATGGTTTTTGCTGATAAAAATTTTCCTAAAGACAAAAACTACCAATGGGCTTTGGCTCATGCAAAAGCATGGACGGAGTTTGCACAGAACAGTCAAGATACAGCCACAGCAGAGCGATATGCATATAAAGAGCATTGGTTTTCTTCGTTATTTACGGGTACAGAAACAGGAGCTTTGCTTGGTGCTGTCGTATCCGGAGCAGTAGTAGGATTGGAGAAAGGTGCTGAAGCAGGGATGATTGCGGGAGTACAGGGGGCGGGCGCGGGAGCTGCTGTTGGAGCTCTTATTGGGGGGACTTGCTCCTCTTGCAATGAGAGCAAAGGATGCTATCCTTGGTCCACCTGTTCTTTATTATAATATGGACAACTGGATACGTGTAGGTTCATCGAGTTCTCAGAGCATATCTCGACCACCAAGAGCACAAGGAGCATAATATGCAATTTGAAGAATTACTTAACCATATTATCATGAGAGTAGAGAATTCTACTCTTGTTCCTGAGAAAAAACAGAAGATTTATGCACAGATAAGCATTGGACTTCATAAGCTCGTGTGGTCATCACTTATTACACATATTCCAGAAGAGATGTTAAAGAAAGTATGTTTGCAGTCACAGATGACTGTTGATCAATATGTGGATTGTATTAAAAACGCCCTTCGGAATCCGGAAACACCCAAAATAATCCATACCTCTGTCACTGATGCCCTTCAAGAAATCGATACGATTCTTACTGAAAGCGGTATCCCTCAAATTCCTGTTTAGGCAGACAGGGCGTGCCTGTAGCAAAAAATAGTATGGTATACTTATAGCGTCTATGATTCAATCTCAGAAAAAATTTCATCTACCCGGGTCGGTTGCACTTCTGAAAGAAGCGATATTTATCTCTAGAAAAATAAACTTCACGAGTCTTCTTCACTGACCAATTGGATCATTGGTGCTATAATAGCATCTTCATGAATACGATAGATGGCGCTGATAAGCCCCTTATATACCTTTCCAACGTAAAGAAAGCCTACAAAACTGAGGCTGGTGATTTTTTGGCCCTCAGACATGTAGATCTGACCGTAGAGGAAGGGGAATTCGTCGGAGTTATAGGAAAGTCTGGAAGCGGGAAGTCGACGCTTATCAATATCATTTCCGGTATTGATAGGGCAACGTCGGGAGATGTGTGGGTGGCCCGCCGGGAAATCTCACTCCTCAAAGAAAATGATATGGCAATTTGGCGGGGAAAAAATCTCGGTATTGTGTTTCAATTCTTTCAGCTCCTACCTACGCTCACGGTCGCTGAAAACATCATGCTTCCTATGGATTTTGCCAATGTCTATTCATTTGGCAACAGAAGAAGGAAAGCATTGGACATGCTTGATTTAGTCGAACTGACAGACCAGGCAGATAAATATCCAAGCCAGCTTTCAGGAGGTCAACAGCAAAGGATCGCCATAGCCAGAGCGCTTGCCAATGATCCGCCGATCATTGTCGCGGACGAACCGACCGGTAACCTGGATTCAGGGACAGCGGAACAAATTTTTACGCTTTTTAGAAACCTCGTTGCCAAAGGGAAAACTATCCTCATGGTCACTCATGACAATGATTTTGCCAAAAAAGTAGACCGGTCTATCATCATCGCCGACGGACAAATTATTGAAGGGTATCTCACGGATACCTTTTCAACCCTGTCCCACAACGAACTTGCCCAGATCACCAAAGAAGTGAGATTGAAACAATTTGAAAAGGGACAGGTGATTTTGAGAGAGGGTGATGCGGTAGAACATTTTTATGTCATTGTCAAAGGAAATGTAGAAATCGTACGAAATATAGGAAAAAAGACTGAGCAGATTGTAGAACATTTAGGCCCGGGAGATCATTTTGGTGAGATAGAACTTCTGCATGGAGGCACGAGTGTGGGGTCAGCACGGGTAAAAGACGGCAGCGTCAAACTCGCAGAATTATCAAAAGAAATGATGAAAACTGTCTTGGAGAAATCCAAAAGTACGGAAGAAAAATTTCATAAAACCGCTCAAAAACGATTGGCAAAAGCCAGCAAGCTTCTTGCATAACCCCTTCATATGAAACCACGATACAAAAAAATTCTTCGTGATCTGTGGAGTAATAGAAGCAGGACGGTTCTCGTTACGCTAGCTATTGCCGTGGGGGTACTGGCATTCGGGAGTGTTTTTACCACAGAGGAAATACTTCTCAAAGACATGAGTGTCCAATATAAAGCGATCATTCCCTCAAGTGTCCGTCTTTCCATCCCGGGAGGGTTTTCCGATGATCTCATCCGGTTTATGGAATCTCAACCGCATATAGAAGTAGCATCCGGCAGAACAAGTGCTCTGGTCCGTATTTACACCCCTGACGGACCACGGAATATGAATGTGGATGCAGTTGGGAATTTAGAAGAGACTCCTGTTAATAAGGTGACATTGGTGTCCGGCGACTGGCCTGTGACGAGGAAACAGATAGCCATTGAAAAGACAGCACTTCCCCTTCTCGGAAAAGACATAGGTGATGAGCTTGAGGTGGAGTTGTCCAACGGGAAAACGAAAATACTGACTATCTCAGGGGTCGTTCATGATTTAAAGGCGGTTCCTGCTAATCTCTTTCCTCAGCTTTCCGGGTATATAGCATTTTCCACACTTCCCTATCTTGAGAGTGAAGATACGTATACACAATTGTTGTTGGTGACAGACAGTTCGATTACGACGCGCGAAGAAGCGCAAACTCTTGGAAATACTCTGAAAAAACAATTAGAAAAAAAGGGATACACAGGAGTCGGCGTATCCGCAGAAAACCCCGGGAAGCACTGGGGGGAAGATCCGATTAAGGCATTCATTACCATTTTTACGGTCATTGGTTCGTTTTCTCTCATCCTTTCGATATTTTTAGTCATTAACACCATGACTGCACTTCTTTCCCAACAACGGAAACAAATCGGCATTATGAAAGCCATTGGAGCCAAAGGAGCGCAGCTCATTGGATTATATCTTTGTATGGCGCTTCTTTATGGATTTTTGGCTCTCGGATTTGCCGTGCCGGTGGGAAGCCTCCTTTCCTATTGGCTTCTCTCTCTCATCACTTCTTTTTTAAATATTAGTATTCTTAATTTTCATATTCCTTTATCCGTATTTTGTATGGAAGCAGGAGCTGCGCTGGTGGTTCCTCTCATAGCAGCTCTCATTCCTGTCCTCATCGGTATTCGGATTACCGCCCGGGAAGCAATTTATGATACGGGCAGTTCATTTAAAAATGGAAAAATCATGAGATTCCTGCAGCGCGTCCGGTTTCTTCCTCGTCCCATCATGTTATCGCTTCGGAATACCTTCCGTCAGAAAGGCAGGCTTATCATGACCCTAGTTACCTTGACGGTAGCAGGCATGCTTTTTGTCAGCGTCATTGAGGTCCGGACGTCGATGTTCCGGGAGCTGGATCATCTCTTGGATTTGTACAATTACGATCTTGAATTGTTTTTCAACACTCCGTATGACCAAGATACGGTTCTCCAAAAAACCAAGAAGACCAGAGGAGTACAAAGCGTTGAAGCTCCCTACCAATTATCCGGCGGGCAGATTCTCCGTGATAAATCCAAAGGGAAAAATGTCGCACTCTACGGCATGGATCCGGCGACGGATTTTATGATCCCGACGGTGACAAGCGGGAGATGGATCAAAGACGGTGACACCAATGGGGTGGTTATAAGCTCCAAACTTGTCCGGGATGATCCGACGCTTGCTGTAGGAAGACAGTTGGAAATAGAAATAAACGAAGAAAATAAATTCTTTGAGATTATCGGAATTTATTCGCTTCTTGATGAGCGGGCAGCGGTGGTTCACCGGTCGTATATTGATTCGCTCTATGGAGGAGCGAGTCTCGTCCCATCGGTGCGTGTCAGGTTTGACCGGTCCATCATTGATCCTGAGACAGGAGCGAAAAATCTGGAAAATGACATGAAGCGGTCGGGGTTTGATGTGGCGTATTCATTGGGTATTGCAACGATCCGGCAATCATCAGAAGGCCAGTTCAGTTTCATGATTTTTTTTCTTCTTATTATGGCAGCCATGGTGGCTGTGGTCGGAGGATTGGGCTTGGCGGGAACGATGAGTCTCAACGTGATGGAACGGACACGTGAGTTTGGGGTGATGCGCTCCATTGGGGCTTCCAATAAGATACTGAGGAAGATTGTCATTGTTGAGGGGGTCACGATCGGAGTGTTGAGTTGGCTTTGCACCATACCTCTCTCCGTCCCGATGGGATGGGGATTTAGCATAGCTTTGGGGAATGCATTTTTTGAAAAACCGTTAGATTTTATCTTTTCCCCTTCGGGGGTAGCGCTCTGGCTTCTGATTGTGGTTATTATTTCTATTTTTGCCAGCCTGGCTCCCATGGCTGCTGCAGCCAGACTGACGATACGGGAGACCTTGGCATATGAGTAAAAGTGCGGTACAATAGGAGCTTCTCTCTATGAAAAAATACATACCCAACGCTATAAAGTCCCTTTTTCACCATAAAGTGCTGGTGATAGTTCTCATCCTTATTGTTGCCGGGATGGCTGTATTTTTTATCACCCGTAAAGGAAAAAAGGAAGAATTTGATATGTATAGAGTAGAAAAAGGAACCGTTATTGAAGCACTGATTGCCTCGGGAAAAGTGAAGGCAAAAAAAAGCGCGCAACTCATGTTTAAAACTCCCGCCAAAATTACATGGGTGGGAGTGAAAAAAGGTGATGCGGTTGGTGAGTGGCAGGGATTGGCAACACTGGATAGGCGTGAGATTGAAAAAACCATCAAGAAAAAATTATCTCTTTATAAAGAAGCGCGATGGAATCTGGAACAAGCCTATGATGATAATGACGTGAAAGGACTGCCGCTGGATAAGGTAGGGCTTTTGACGGATGAAGAGAAGCGCATTATTGAGAAATACCAGTTTATGATGGATTCTACGGTGTGGGATGTAGAAATTGCCGCCCTTGCCCTCGAGCAAGCAAGTCTTGTGAGTCCTCTATCTGGGGTTGTCGTTGATGACGGAAAATTTCTTGTCGGTGAACAGCTTACGAGCCAGGATATCGCTTCCCGATATATCCGGATTGTCGATCTCTCCTCACTCTATTTTCAGGCAGATGTCGACGAGTCGGAATATGGAGACATCCGGGAAGGTATGCCTGTGAGACTTGTCCTGGATGCATTTCCTGATATGGAAATGAAAGGAACGGTCACCTATGTGGGAAAAGAAGGAGTGAAAAAAACCGGAGGAGGGATCCAAATACCGGTTGATATAACACTTGAAAAAACAGATGCAGCAATCGTTCCTGAGTTAAGCGGAGATGCAACCATGACTATCCGGGAGAAAAAGGACGTACTGATCATCAATAAATCGTTTGCCCGCAAAGATACATCCGGGTATGTTGTCGATCTGCTGAGAGACGGGAAGAAACAGGCACAACATATTGATATTGGACTCGTTGGTGTAGATACACTGGAAGTTATTGGTGGACTGTCAGAGGGAGATGTCATCGTACTTCCGAAAAAAGCAACTACAGCAGACACGTCTCAGGAACACCGTCGCCAATAGATGCGGCTCACATCAACACCCCGCTTTTACAAACTATAAAGGTCATTGTACAGTATCCTGTGATAAAATATGTATCTTATGGAAGAGGTAGGCGAGCCGGTTTTCTATTCAGCAGAAAAAAAACGGAAAAAAGTTGTTATTTCTGTATTGTTGGTTATTGCTTTTTGTTTCATTGGTATTGGCGGTATCATCTTTTTTCGTAATTTTTTACGTACCTCTTCTCAATCAATTGTTGTTGCCATCCCAACACCAACGCCCGATCCGATGGCGCCGAAAAGTGTGCTTCTCATGGGGTATGGCGGAGCGGGTCACGATGGAGGGTTGTTGACAGATACCATGATTATTGGTCGTATTATTCCCAAAGAAAAAAAGGTAGTGCTTATTTCTATCCCCCGTGATTTATGGGTGCCGATGGAGGTCAAATATGGAACGGAGTCTGCATACAAAATTAATGCTGCGTTTGCGATTGGGAGTGATGATAAAGCATATCCCAATAAACCAAAAAAATATCAAGGAGACAATGGCGGACTGGTGATGGCCAGAGATGTGGTCGGCCGTGTTACGGGACTGGCGGTTGACTATGCTGTAGCGATAGATTTTTCCGGATTTGAAAAGCTTATGGCCACTTTGGGAGGAGTATTTATCGATGTGCCGTATACATTTGAAGACAAACTTTACCCCGTAAAGGGAAAAGAAAAAGATACATGCGGAAAGTCAGATGAAGACATAGCGAAAACCACAGCGACGTTGTCTGGAACACTTCTCGAGCAGGAATTTCCCTGCAGGTATGAGATATTAAAATTTGAAAAGGGAAAGCAGTTTATGGACGCTGGGTCAGCGCTCAAATTTGTCCGGTCCCGTCATTCTGATGTTAATGGCGGTGATTTTGGGAGATCCATGCGCCAACAGGCGTTCCTTCTAGGAATAAAAAGCCGGTTATTATCTTTCTCGGGAGCAACAAAAATAATTCCGCTTATAACGGATGCATTAAAAATGGTAGATACGGATATTTCATTTCAGGACGTGACAGGCATGATTGAACGGTACGGCGACCCATCGAAATACACAGTATCTTCTGTCTATCTTACTGATCAAACCGTCCTTATGCTTTCCACAAGCAGTAACGGTCAATCGATTCTTGTGCCAAAGACTGGTAGTGAAGATTGGCAGAGTGTCCATGCGTATATTGATGAGGAACTGGAAAAGATTTCTGAAAGCACACCAAGCGCAGTGGTACAATAAAAGTATGATTACCTGTCAATTTGAAGATGGACATTCGGCGCAGCTTCGGCATGTTGTCGTGCATGCAATTATCGAAAAAGACGGGTGTTTGCTTTTGGAAAAGCGAGCACCGCCGCTTCTTGAAGCAGGGAAATGGAGTCTGCCTTCCGGATTTGTTGACCGAGGGGAAACGCTTGAGCAGGCAATTGTGCGGGAAGTGTTTGAAGAAACAGGATGGAAGACAAAGGTAAAGGCCTTATTCCGGATTAATTCAAATCCGAATCGTCCGAAAGAAGATCGGCAAAATATTGCTGTAGAATTCCTCGTTGAATCGGTTCAACACACAGGTGAGAATGATACCGAGTCAACGAAAGTTGAATGGATCCCGATTGACAGACTCCTGCCGTTTGATGAGTTGGCATTTGATCACGGAGAAACCATTAGGCTGTATTTAGAATATCGAAAAAAGAAATTCCAGTTACCTCTTTTGGTGTAGAATCATTAAATTCATTTACTGTCATCTCGAACGATCCTGACGTCGTATCGGGAGAGTCGAGAGATCTTCCAATAGAACCTTATAAAGTTATTGATACAGAAAATATTGGTGGAAGATCCGGGATGACTAAGTAACACAGTCGAGCAGGTATGACAAAAATAATTGTGTCTTACAATATATCTGTGTTATTCTTCACCTGCTATGAGTGACATTGATGAAGTGAAACAACGGTTAAATATAGTTGATGTTGTCGGCGAGCGGGTGACCCTCAAAAAAGCAGGCCGTAATTTCAAAGGGTTGTGTCCGTTCCACAACGAAAAAACTCCATCGTTTATGGTGTCTCCTGAGCGGGGAACGTTCCACTGTTTTGGGTGCGGAAAAGGCGGGTCGGTGATCGATTTTGTTATGGAATATGAACACACAGATTTTATAGAAGCCCTGGAACAGCTAGCTGGAAGAGCAGGTGTGACATTAACGAAAAGAACGAATGACTCACCGGAACAAAAATTAAAGGAACGACTCTATGAAGTAAATCAACTTGCCAGCGAATTTTACTCATATATCCTTACCAAACACCCCCTTGGGGAAAAAGCCAGACTCTACCTTAAAAATAGAGGAATTTCCGATAAGTCCATAAAAACATTCGGTCTGGGATATAGTCCCAATAGTTGGGAAGCACTGTCGCGATTTTTAAAGACCAAAAAGTATGATGACCGGATTTTACAAACTGCCGGTCTTTCCATTCAGGGAAACCGTGGATCCTACGACCGGTTCAGAGGAAGGGTGATGTTTACACTCCGTGATCACAGAGGCAATGTGGTAGGATTTTCCGGAAGAGTGCTGGACCCAACTATTAAGGAAGCCAAGTATATCAATACTTCGGAAACACCGGTGTATAGTAAAAGCAATGTCCTCTATGGACTGGATGTGACGAAGTCAGCTGTTGCAAAAGCAGGGGAGGCAATCTGCATGGAGGGAGAGCTTGACCTCATATCATCGTTTCAGGCAGGAGTCGGGAATGTCGTGGCAATTAAAGGATCTGCTCTTACTGAGGGACATGTGCATCTTCTCAAGCGGTTTGCAAAAACTCTTGTGTTTTGTCTTGACAGCGATACTGCGGGAGATGCTGCCGCCAGGCGCGGGATAGATGTTGCCGAGCGGGAAGGACTGGAAATGAAGGCAATTATTATTCCCTCCGGTAAAGATCCGGATGAGGCAGTACGTGAAGATCCAGTTGTTTTTAAAAAAGCGGTTGCAGGTGCAGTTCCTATCTATGATTTCTTTCTTGCCTCTGTCCAGAAACGGTTTGACTTATCAAGTCCTTCGGGAAAGAAGAAAGCGAGCGAAGAGATATTGCCGATTCTTTTTCGGATGACAAACTCTATAGTGCAAGGGCATTACAGTAAAAAATTAGCCGGTCTTCTCGACGTTTCAGAGGAACATATTAATGAAGAGATGAGAAAAATTAAAGTACCGTTTGGACAAGAACAGGAAGGAGAGAAAAATAATGCGATGGAAAAGCTTACCCGTCAGGAAAAAATTGAGTTGTATGTGCTTGCTCTTCTCTTGCAGGGGGACACAAAAATTTTAAGGAATGATTTGAAGGAAACTGTGCCTATTGCTGATTTTTCCTACCAGTCAGTCCAGCGTATTGTAGAGCGTCTTGAGGATTATGTGTCTCTGAATGATGAGTTTTCCATTTCTGTTTTTGTTAAAACACTTCCTTCAGAACTTGTTTCCATCCTTGATAAAGCATATCTTTGGGACATCTCAGAGATAACGGATGACCAGGCAGCATATCAGGAGGAGTGGAAAAAAACTCTGCGGGAGCTCAAAAGGACGATAATCCGGAGTAAAATTCAACAGTTGAATGCGAAAAGTCAGACTGAAGAAAATCCGGAACTTCAGGAGAAACTGTCAGAGTTGACCAGATCGCTTTCCGTTCTGGAAAAATCTGCTTAATTCTGGTATACTACTTTTCTTAGGTAAGCATTAGGAACCAGACGGTACCTAATGTACGGTTAAGCGAAACCGCTTGCTTCGATACTTTTGGCAAGGGTTGACGGAGAACCAGATTATGGCAAAATCACGGACTATTACCAGTGTTGATGAACTTCTCTCAGAAGGGAAAGAAAACGGATTTATCACTCAAGAGGACATCCTCGCATTATTCCCCAAACCAGAAGATCATATTAAGGAACTCGATAAACTGTACGACAAACTCATCCGCGGCGGTATTGATGTGTTTGAAACGACCAGTCAGGAAGCGGAAAAGGAAGCAGGAAAAAGCATTGAAGACTTGGAAAAAGAGATCGAGTCGCTTGCAAGATCCGGTGTTGAGCAAGTATCTGATCCGGTCCGCATGTATCTCAAAGAAATAGGCCGTGTACCGCTTTTGAAATTTGAAGATGAAATATATCTTGCCAAACGCTATGAAAAAGGAGATAAGAAAGCAAAGAGGAAATTGACAGAATCTAATCTTCGGTTAGTTGTATCAATTGCGAAAAAATACATTGGCCGCGGCATGAGTTTGTTGGACCTCATCCAAGAAGGAAATCAGGGACTTATCCGGGCTGTTGAGAAGTATGATTGGCGGAAAGGATATAAGTTCAGTACCTATGCGACATGGTGGATCAGGCAGGCAATTACCAGAGCGATAGCTGACCAAGCGCGTACCATCCGCATTCCCGTTCACATGGTGGAGACGATTAACCGGTTTGCCCGTATTTCTCGCAGGCTCATGCAGGATTTAGGACGGGAACCTTTCCCTGAAGAAATTGCCAAAGCCATGGAAGTGGATATCACGAAAGTTCACGAGATTATGAAAGTATCCCAGGAACCAACGAGCCTTGAAACTCCGGTTGGTGATGAAGAAGACAGTCATTTGGGCGATTTTATTTCCGATCCAGGACCGACGCCGTATGACCAAACGAGCAAGCAACTTCTGAAAGAACATATGGAGGAAGTGCTGACAACGCTTTCAGACCGCGAGAAAAAAGTACTCATTCTCCGTTTTGGGCTTGAGGATGGGAGACCACGGACGCTTGAGGAAGTAGGAGCGATGTTTGGCGTCACCCGCGAGCGTATCCGGCAGATAGAGGCAAAGGCTTTACGTAAACTCCGTCATCCAAGTCGCAGTAAGAAATTAAGAGACTATCTCGAATAGCAACTTGCAGCCGAAGTCCGCCTAACATCGCTCTTTGAGCCGAAGGCGAAAAGGAAGATGAGGAGGACGAAAGCACTGAGAAAATTACGGCACCCTTCCCGATCAAAAAAACTTCGGGACTACCTTGAATAAGACATCTTTATCCGACGAAGCCTTGGCGAAGTTGGGCAAGCAGAAGTAAAAAGTTAAGAAATTACCTGGAATAACGCCTCATTTTTTTCTGTTGTTTTTCCAAATGTGAAAGTCTGTGTTTCCTCCGTTTGTATGTGAAAACAGTACCACCGAGAAGAAAAACACTAAGAGTGAGTAAATCGAGCTGTTTTGGTACAACGAAGAGTATTTCGAGAATTTGGTCGATGGATAAAAAGAATGGAAAAAGAAAATAGTAGAAAAATACAACGAGTGCGCTCCAGAGTAGCGCATGGGTAAGTTCAATATGTCCATGGAGATGCCACCGTAATCGCGAGTAATCCCATAAACGTTCCTTCAAAATAACCACGCACCATATGCCTCCGATATATTCAATGGTATTAAGTGCTGTCGCACCTATAAAAACCGTGAGGAGCGCGGGGTATGATTGCATGGATTTACAAAGGAAAAAAAGAACGACTCCGCCGACACCATACAGAGGGCATAGTGGGAGTTCTGTAAAATAGCCAGAGTTAATTATTTGTTTTTGAATGATAGTGCTAGCGATAGAATCAATAATCCATCCAAGAAAAGAGAAAAAGAGGAAATAGAGGATGAGCAGGGTAAAAGACATAATTGATAGAAATCCCAAATCAAAAATTATTTTTCTTTCTCGACGCAGTTTTCAAACGTTATTTGATCATGTTCTTCAATAAATGCCGTATTGCCTTTGTTCCAAAAAACAAATGTCTCATCAGTATTTGCATACCGGGCCCCAGACGCAGATACTGCCCGGGACAGTAATATCGTGCGGTTATCACTCAGCGTAAGCGATGCGCTATCGGAAAAAAATTCAGCGTTGATGGATTTGGTATTCTCACAGAGAAATGTTGCTTTGATCGTATCAACCTCCTGATTTCTATTTTTTACAACAATGACGTATAAACCGGTAATGATAAGAAGCCCGACGATGCCAAATAAAAATATACGGTATAGTTTCATATGGATATAGTATAAAGGATTCCCTTTCTATTTGCTTGGGTTCGCTTAGGCAGTATGGTGAGAAATATGCACTATTTTGACGAGTTCAACGATAGCTGTAGCGCATATGCCAACACCAACAACTATGATCCAATACGGAGCCTGAAGCGGAACAACCTTCAAAAGATTACTGATTGCAGGAACATAGAGAGCCAAAAATATGAGGAGAAACCCGTAAAAGACCGAGAAAAAGAGCATCTTGTTTTTGAAAAATTTTTCCGTATGAAAGAGCGACCGCCGTAGGTTTTTGTAAGAAAATATATAAATGAGGTCAACGGATGCTACTGAGGCAAATACAAGCGTTCTGCTCAATGCGAGATTTGTACGGGGCAGGAAGTATATAAATAAGAATAAAGAGAGGCATCCAACCATGATACTGATAGCAAAAATAAGAAAGGTCATGGAAGGAGGAAGAATACGTTCTTTTTGTATGTCAATAGGACGCTGATTCATAACATCTATTTCTTTTGATTCAAATCCAAGTGCAATATCCGGAGGTCCGTCGCAGATAAGGTGGATCCAGAGAATTTGAATAATCGTCAGAGGCGCTGGAACATTGAGAATTACTGATCCAAATATAAGGACAATTTCAACAAAAGAGTTGGATAAGACATATGCCACAACTTTTTTTAGGTTGGCAAAAATACGTCTCCCTTCTTCCACTGCAGAGACGATGGTTTTGAAGTTTCCATCAAGCAAAATGAGATCTCCAGCTTCTTTGGCGACTTCCGTCGCTGTTCCTACGACGACGCCTATATCTGCTTTTTTGAGAGCCGGCGCGTCATTCACTCCGTCGCCGGTCATCGCGACTACCTCGCCATTTTTTTGCAATGCCTCAACAATCCGTAATTTTTGGATTGGCGTCACGCGTGAAAAAATTGCTGTCTGTCCTACTTTTTTAGCAAGGTCTTCGTCCGTCATGATGTCCAGATTGTTTCCTTCCAGCGAGTTATCCTTTGTGAGTGTGAATCCGAGTTGTCTGGCAATTTCTTCTGCAGTATTTTTATAATCTCCGGTCACGATTTTTACTTGAATGCCGGCGGATAGTGCTTTTTCAATAGTGTCTCTGGCTCCTGGTCGAAGCGGATCTTCAATACCTGAGAGTCCTAACCAGATGTATTGACGGGTCTCTTTGAGGTTTCCGGTTTCTTTATATGCAGCGCCCAGCACTTTGAGTCCGCTTCCTGCAAAGGCTTCAATTTCTTTTTGGACTTCCGTTTTTTCTTTTTGGGAGAGCTGGCAAAACGAGAGGACAATCTCGGGAGCCCCTAAGATAAATGCAGACTCCTTGTTTCCGGAGCGGACGATTTTCAGTGAATACTTCCTGATGCTGTCAAACGGTTCTTCGTACATTTTTTCCATTGATACAGTGATTTTTTTTGGACTTATTTGTCCTTTTTTTTCAACATAATCCCATAAGGCAATTTCCAGGCTATCCCGTTGTTCGTTGGCAAGAATCATGGCAAGTTGCGCTTTGATATCGTCAGTAAAATGTGTTTTTACCACTCTCATTTTTCCCTCGGTCAGCGTTCCGGTTTTATCCGTACAGATGACGGATGTAGAACCGAGTGTTTCGATGGAGAGAAGCCGTTTAACCAAGCCTTGTTTTTTCAGAATTTTTCTCATACCAATCGTAAGGATCACGGTGACAGCGATTGGTAGTCCTTCCGGAATTGCAGCAACAGAGAGAATGACTGAGAGCCGGAGAGCTTCCCAGAACGGAACATGATAAAGGAGCTCGACGACGAAAAGAAAAAGACAGATAGCGATAATGATACGGGCAAGCAGATGGGAAAAATGCCGGAGCTTTTTCTGGAGCGGTGTTTCTTCATCAATTATTTCTGAAAGCGATTTGCCGATCTTTCCCATCTCGGTCTCAATACCGGTTTTTTCCACCTCCATAATCCCTTTACCGGATAAAACGGTGGTTCCCATATGGAGTTGGCTGTGTGTGGTATCGGAAAAAGGTATTGCTTTGCTTTCGCCGGTAAGGATCGATTCATCAACAAGGAGTTGTGTATGATCCAGGAGTTTTCCGTCAGCCGGTACCTTATCTCCAGCATTGAGCGCGACGATGTCTCCCGGTACGAGTTCCTGGATTGTAATTTCCTTTCGGAGTCCTTCCCGAATGACGAGTGCGGTTGGTTTGAGGATATTTCGAAGTGATAGAAGGGTTTTTTGGCTGCTGAGTTCCTGGAAATATCCCATGAGAACATTGAGGAGAGTAACAGTTAAAAGCAGGAATGCGTCAAATGATTCATTGAGGAGAAATGAAATCATCGCTACTGCCAATAAAATATAAACAAGAGGACTTTGAAATTGGGAGAAAAACAGCGACGTTTTGGAAAACGTATCTTTTAAGGGCAACCTATTATCCCCATATTGCAGGCGGAGCCGCAACACCTCATGTTCTGAAAGGCCGGAATAGACCATACGATTGTATTATTTAAATGAGTGATTTGTTGTTTGTGTCGATAACAAGAACAAGCGATGAGGCATATATCTCCATTATATGGTATGTATTTTTATTTGCCAGTCGGGGTGTAATCAGTGCTCTGGAGATGAGCACCCTCATTTGATCAGAGTATGCTATTATGTTTTTATGGCAGATGAAGAGATGATTACGACCAGAAGGCTGGAAGCATTGACTGACGGAATCTTTGCTTTTTCTATGACCTTACTGGTTGTTTTCATTGAAACGCCCAAGCCTCACCATCTAAACAATCCGCAACAACTCCAAATTTATCTTACTGAGCAGTTTCCGCAGTTTGTAAGCTACGTGATCACGTTTCTCATCCTTGCTATTTTCTGGATTCTTCATCATCATCTTTCCAGTTTTATAATAAAAACGGATTACAAAAATCTTTGGCTTAACATCATCTTCATGCTTTGTATCGTTTTTCTTCCGTTCACCTCAATGATTCTTGGCGATTATCCTGCTGCCTGGGGAAGCACATTTCTGTTTGTTGTCAACCTTTTTGCTCTTTGTACGTTACTTTTGATTCTTTGGCTTTACGCAAATCACCGGAAACTCATTACTCCCGATCTAGTTCAAAAGCGAGCAGCGTCAATGACGGATCAACTGAGTATAGGAGTCTTTTTTTCATTCGTAAGTATTATTGTTTCTTTTTTTAGCCCGAGCACTGCACTCTACGGTTTCCTTTTCATTCCCATATTCATAGTGTTGTATAAACTAAACACTCAGATGAAAAGTGTTTAAGGATTATCTAACTTGCCGACAGCCAAAATCAGAATGACTCTTGTGTCCGTGCATCTATCACGGTACAGTGATAGATATAGGAGGATAGTATGGCAAAAGAAAAAAACATGAATTGCTCTTGGCGTGGATCGTGCGGGTCATGCGGATCAAACGGTGCAGTGTATGGATTGGGATTCATCGGCGCTGCTATCTATTTTCTTCAGCAGGCGACATCCCTTTGGACGGGAATTGTTTGTCTTTTGAAAGCCATCGTCTGGCCGGCATTTTTCGTTTACGAAGCACTGAAGTTTTTGGGAATATAAACTGACCTAGTTATTTTTTAAGCACATCAATTTATCCGGGAATAGTGGAGCCCTTTCATTTACTGGAGTTTACCAACAACAGGATATTTGGTGATTTGTTGTTTGACGTGTTTGGTATAGAAAGCTTGTGAGAGTTCTTGTCCGGCCAGGTGTTCATAGTGAATTCCGTTTCGAAAAACCATTGTTACGTCATAGACAACGCCGTCGACAGCGACATATGCAGGATTGCCGTTTTTTCCGTCGTACTTGGATAATTCTTCGAGGGTAAAGATTTTTTCTTGAGAAACAGTTTGTGGTTGTTTTTGACTGGTAGGTTGAGTGGTTGTTGGTTTGGTTGGTTTTGCAATAAAAAATTGGAGAAAAACAAATACGCCAAATCCTAGGATATACACGCTTGCCCAGATAACTTTAACGACGTTGTTCCATACTCTCCACCGGATAAATGTGATTCTTGTTGCAAAGAATGTATGGATGACAAAAGCAGTAAGAGCAATCATGGGCAGGATCGTACTGTGGAGTGATTTGGCAAAAGAATAATCAAGGATTCCTTTCGTCATGCCGTACCCGCTCAGAAAATAGAGAAGAATACTGATAAAAAGCATCCATGCAGCGATCCTATCAAGTTTTAGAAATAAATACGTTTTATTCATACATATCCATCATGGAGTCAAAAAGGGTATTTAGTCGATTAGCTTCACATAGTAATCTTTATTATCCGTACCATCGTTTATAAAATTAGGGCGATAGATACATATATCATAACTACTTTCACGTACATACTGACGATTATATAAAATTCCTGGCCGGACATAAAATTCTACTTTTTTTCCGACCTGAATATTTGTGGGCAGAGGCGCCCAAACTTTACACGAATGATCAGCATCACCAAAGACAATATTTATAATCGTGTTATCATCTCGCCGGACATCAAGAGAGCACCGTGATATCGAAACACTGCAGTCTCTTTCAAGATTTGTGATAATACCAGTTCCTTGGATTGGATGATTTGTTGTTATCACTATATAGGCGACTTGGCAAAAATAGAACAATATATAGAAATCGTAGAGTAAACAAACGAAAAAGAGGAATTTGATAATGAAGATGATGATTCTTTTTTGCACTTTCATACAGTGTATCAAAAAAGAAAAAACGTATCAATGAAGGAGGAACTACCCGATTGATAGTATTGATTATCAGTGTTGACAGCGAGTAATGGTTCAAATTAGTATGATACCTATGGCGATACTCTCTTGGATCAGGAAAAATAAGCTTTCTACAGTGCTTCTGGTGATTGTCATTTTTTTGCTTTTCAATGCGATGTTTGGGTTTTCAATAAGAAAATTTGTGACATTGGGGGTTCCTGCTCCCACACTTGCCCGGTCGGTCTCTCAATCCTTTGAGGGATTGGATATGGCAAAACAAGAAAGCAGTATTATGATGCCAAGCAGAGAGTATGCCCCGCAGCCGGATATACAAAACCGGATGGTTGTGGAAAATTCTTCGCTTTCACTCCTGGTCAAATCCGTGATGGAAGTGAAAGAGAAAATCATTGTTTTCGCTCAGGAAAACGGTGGATATATGGTGAATTCCCGTGTATCAAATTCCCAGGATGCTCCGTCTGCAACTGTTACGATCAGAGTCCAATCTCGAAAGTTGAAAGAAACGCTTCTGTATCTCCACTCGCTCTCGGTGAAAGTTATATCGGAAAATCTGGAAGGCACCGATGTAACCGATCAGTATGTGGATATAGCAAAGAGGATAACGCTCCTGGAAAATACGAAAGCGAAATTTGAAGCAATCCTCTCCTCAGCGAAGGAAATTTCTGATATTACTAAAGTCACGGAACAGATCCTCAACTATCAAAACCAAATCGATAGTTTGAAAGGTTCCCAAATGGCGCTTGAGAAAAAAGCTGAATATGCAAAAATAACTGTGTATATCTCTACTGATGAAATCGCCTTGCCTTATGCCCCAAGCGATACATTCCGGCCACAGGTCATTTTCAAACTGGCAGTACGGTCACTCGTTGGCACGCTCAGGAATGTAGCGACCCTAATCATTTGGGCTGGTGTCTATTCCACCCTCATTATCCCAATCGGTGGTATCTATTGGGTTATCAAGAAATACGTTTTTCATAGGAAATAGATCGGAGTAGAAAGACAAGAATAAGAGAAGTACATTTGTGTTTGCTATTGGAAAAAACTTTAGAAATGGTTTATTTTTATATATATGAAAAATATTATCATTGTGATATTCATCATTGCGGTTCTAGGGGTTGGCGGGTACTTCGTGTATTCGAATGTATCGAAAACCCAACCAACGACGAATGGTCAGCAGGAATCTGTGACGTTTGTCGGGAAAATCCAAACAGGGAAAGGGGATGACTACTCCCACGTCCTTTTATCAGAAGGGAAAATTATTGGCCTGGCTTCACAGACCGTAGCCCTTGATGAATATATAGGAAAACAGGTGAGCGTGACCGGTCAATACTCCGGTACGACCCTCTATGCGGATACGGTACAAGTAGTGAAATAAACGAACTGCTGTTTTTACGTAACTTCTTTTTACACACCCCCTGGGGTATGGGGAATCACCCGCAAACGGGAAATCTTACATTTACCAGCACCAAAAGAGAAAACACCTCTTTGGAGGAGTAGGAATAGGGATGGGTGTTTCCATAGTTTTATCAGGTAAGGGTGTGAGGGTAGGCTGGGGTAGAATTGTGGAAGAGGGAGCAGCTGTTGTAAATAACAAAATGCCGGTATCATTTTTCTTGGAGAAAGGTGCAGGGGGGGTCGTTGCACTATTTTTGTAATAAGAGCGTGTCTGAGTGTTTTTTATATTTTGTATTTTAGCTTGTAATATATTGCTCCAATTACCTGGCATACAGCCATTTTGCCCACGAACCTTAAAGAAATACGTAGTGTTTGGGTTGAGAAGGTTAACACTAAAGCTCTGAACCCCATTGCTATATAGATCCACTTCAATGCCGTGTTCTTCTGCTAAAGGGGACGTAGAACAACTGATAAAATAGGTACTCGTGTTGGAAATAGGGGTGAAAAAGAGCCTGGCGCTTGTATCAGTCACATCTATTTGAAAAAGGTCAGGAGCAGAAGCAGGTTTCGTATCCACGCACGATGGCGCAGAGGCGATTGAGGATGAACCGGAATTGGAAGAGTCGGTGGAACCAGGAGAGCTGGTGGGTGTAGGAGTAGGTGTAGGAGCTGCTTCGGTGTAGTCCACGACTAAATACGACATAACAGATTCATCTGTCCATTCGGTACAGTAAAATGATGCCGCCTCGTCGCCTGTTTCAAGCTCGTCTTTTATGACAATACCAAACCAGTTGTTCCCGAGTTGATTTTGCATATCAGTTACTGCAGGAGCACCTAATGCAAAACTTTTAGCACCTGTTGTTTGGAAAGCGGATGAATCATTCACATACTTCGTCGTTTCATTTGTGATGTAGTTGTACAGTGCTTCATTTCCCGCATCATCCCATTCGCTGGAAGACCAATGTGATACTGTATAATCCATTTGTTGAATGTCGATAAGTTCACTATTGTGAAAGGGGTAAGAAACTGTTAAGTGTGCCTCGATTGAGTTAATTGTCGCGCCATCCGGAATCTCTGATGTATCAAACTCAATATATGTCCTGTAAATATCATAACCCGCATCAGGTCCGACCAAGCTTCGGTCGTCTGAGAGTTCTCGTGAATACGTCCCAAACGCGTCATGAATGCTTTCGTCCCTGAGGATATTCTCATGATCCAAAATAGCTGAGGTCGCAAAGGCGGGGGATGCCTGAGCCAAAAAGAATAAAGTAAGGAGGAGACTAAAAAGTGTTTTACTCATTTTTTTCCACTGGGCATCTATGTTCATTATGGGTAATTATACAATATATACCATTGGGAGTCGGTTGTATTAATTGGGATGTTTAATGAAGGATTCTATTACTTTCATTGACGCGTAGTCAAAGATAAAACTTGTAAGCTCATGCATCCGTTTCTTTTTTACAAAAATAGTTCTTCTTGCCCGGATTTTGATATTCCGATCATATGGCCAAGACGTGTCATAAATTAGTATTTTTTACACACTGCTTGGAATAGCCAAATCCACACGCCAGCGGGAACTTAGTGATGGTGTGATGGGCGGAAATCAACGGATTGAAAAAAAGTCAAAAAATACTCTTTAAGAGATACACAAATACAGCTCCTGTTGCAAAACAAACAATACCCAAGATGACACTTTTCTTCATATTTTTAACGGTAGTGAATAAATAAACTCCAATAAAACTCGTTGCAAAACAGAATAATAGATTCACTGTTAAATTGAACAGCGCAGATTGACTTATTAAAGAATTTACGCCAGATTCGAATTTGATATGCCATCCCTGGTTCAGAAGCTCATGTGTGGAAAACGTATATACTTTCTCGGCTTCATCCAGTAAGTCCACCTCTTTACTTAGTGTGATAAATTGGCCAGGAAAACCATACGATCTCATTGACGCAAACATACAGCAAACACTGTTCTTGTGAACCAGTGAAGTGAGAGTGAATAAAAGTAAGGTTAATACAATAACTATCAGAGAGTGTTTATGTTTCATTAGAATAAATAAGAAAGGCATTTATTTGACTTCTCCAGTCAACTTTGCGGCAGCGAGGAACTTTTCTTTATATAACTTCTGTTCTTCGGGAGTAAAAAGTGACAACACTTCAAATTCTATTTCAGTTTTCTGGTCTTTTACATACGCAGAATGGGCAACACAGTACCCATAAAAATTCCATTCACCATCAACAATGAGCATTGCAATATGAAGTGGGAACGCACGCTCACGATCTTTGAGTATCGTATACCGCTTACCAATTTCAAATGAGGATATATCAAATTCTTTTGGTATGCCTAATAATGTATTGAGTTCAATCATGTATCCCATAGATGGATTATACCAAAAAAATATGAAACTCTTTAATAATTTGTTAATAAATATTTATCCTTTAGTTCATAAGAGGTAGGTGGAATCTTCCTGAAGCCATGGTATAATACATTCGGTTATTTCATTGCGAGTTTTCATTTTAAATTCGTAATTGTACATTGAAAATTATTTTTATTCCCCTGTAGCTCAACGGTAGAGCGGCTTCCTGTTAAGAAGATGGTTGCAGGTTCGAATCCTGCCGGGGGAGCAATGTTATTTATTAGTATCATCTTTGGAACCTTTGAATGGGATTAAGAACAAGCATATAATTGTCTTATGAAACGATTCATAGTATTGGTTGTTGAAGTTGTTTTTACACTGCTTGGTTTACTCTGGTTTTTACAAGGTGCGGGGATTATTCACCTTAATCCGATTATGTGTGTTGCTGAATGTGAACCAATTACAGGAACATCTCCATTGTGGGCTATTATTGGAGCAATAGTATTCGTCGGTGGCGTTCTTCTAATTAGAATCAGTTTGAGACACAAACAAAGTAAAAATTAATTACACTTTAAAGTCGTAAATTGGGTTATCAAAACATGAAAAGAGAAATATTGTTCAGCATTACGGTCAACACTTTACTGGCAGCGGTCTTTGTATTGTCTAACATGTGGGCTTTAAATATGGGCTTAGAAGAAACTTGTATCGCTTTGGCATTTCTATATGGAGCTTTAACCGTAAGGCAACGCTTTCTTTATAATTTTTTGTGCGGCATAGGGACAAATAATTAGTAGATTTGTGTGGTTGATGCTGAAGAGAAAATAGAGCGGGCTAAAAATCTACCTGTCAACGAGATTATTACAGACTGCATTGAAATGGTAGGCAGAGAATTTTGTGATCGCATATTGTATGATAATAAGGGCGATTCCGCCGGCAAGAATGAGACAACCGATCATTTCTCGTGTTACCTCAAAAGATAAATTAAACATCCCTTCAAGGTTATTGGCAGTATATGGGTCAACAAGAGCAATTACTGCTGAGGAAAAACAGATAAACACCATGTAAAGGGCGCTTATCCTGCTGGCAGCCTCAATCCTCTTATTCGTGTTTCCCTGAGTACATTTAAGCATTTTTGCTTGCCTAACAATGAATACGCCAACAGGTATTCCAAGAAATAAATTAAAAACAGGAACCCCCATGAAAAATCCAAAAAAACAGACCGAATAGAAGCCATAAACCAGAAGCCATAGCGACATCCGCATTTGGAATGCACCATTCACCCAGCGGCCAAGATAACGAATATCCAGAAGAATTCCTAAGGTTAGTCCAATAAAAGCGGCGATAAACGCAGGATTCTCTTTAAGAAATAAAAAACTTACCCACCACCCAGTAAGGAAAAGAAGAATTGGGGGTAGAGGAGCGAGGATAACTGCAATAAACCTTCGGTCAAATCGAGTCATATAGTCATTATATTACAGCAATGGCATTTTTAATGTCCTCAGCAACCATTTTTCTTTTACTTTTTTCAATTAGGAAATTTCTTCCCGTTGGCAGATAAGATGGGAATACTCGGATATTACCAAAGTGAAACTCACCGCCCCTGATTTTGTAAGTTGATCCTACAGGGATTACTCTGATTTGGCTTTTTCTCTTTGAGATGTAATTTATTGCTTTTATGGCTGTATCACCCATAAGGATAATGGCCTTTATATTTGGGAATTTGCTTAATTCTTCTTCTAAATCATAGGAGTATTTTTCGATTATCCCCGGGGGGACTGTTAACCCTTTTCTTGGCTCTTTGACAGCTGCCGTCAGATAGATGCCTTGTTGAGCAAGATCTCCAACATCTTTCGCTTTTATGCCCGCACTGTTAAAAGCCTGTATTGTATTTGTCACATACAGCGAATCAGATGAGGAGTAGAAGTAGTCATCTTTATTGTCCGGGAGCGCTTCACAAATAGCGACGATTTGAATATTCTTAGGATCAATAGTGCTTGGTAAGAATGTCTTTCTGTTTAAAGATGCCATCACTTTTAGTATATAAGATCAAAAAACACCAAGGAAGTGGTTGAATTCTTTGTTCGTAAATTCTGGATATTCCAGGTAACTGACCCAGTCAGTCCTGCCTGCCGGCAGGCAGGTGTCCGAAATTGTTCTCCTCCGTCAAGACTTCGGCGGGACACGTGACCATTTCTCGAGCAAAAAGAGAGTTAGGTCGGATATTATAATAAGGTAATTTTAATCACCTTTTGTGTTTAACTTTTTTGGTTCAAGAAGTAATACTACCGCTCGTTCTTCTGTAATCGGACAATGCTTTACGCCTTTGAGAACAACATAGCCTTCACCTTCTGATAAATCTACGTTTCCATTTTCTGTTTGAATAGTGATGTTGCCTTTATAGATTAAAAAAAATTCATCGTCATTATGAGTGTGCCAGTGGAATTCACCTTTAACTGCGGCAGCGCGTAACACCCAATCGTTTATGTATGCCACGTCTATAGGAGACCAGAACGCATCGCCTAGTTGCTTATCAACTTCTGCAAGATTATATTTTTTTGCAAGTGTTTTTGAATCCATAGGCCTCCTTTAGAGTATTATTGGTTCTTCTATACGGACAAGGTCGTTTGGGTTTACAATAAACGATTTATTAACGACTCCGGCGTTCATATAGACTTCTTTCTCATTAAGAAAATCTTTATCCAGAACAAGTGAAATGTTAAATATCTTTCCGGAAGATGGCACCTCACCGTATTCGCAACCAGTTACTTGTCGCAGCTCATCGAGAGTCGCGCCGCGTACTTTTTTGGCATTAAACAACTGTTTTATTTTCTCGAAGTCTGCATGCTTTTGAGCAGGGATGGTTACCATGACGAATTGATCTATATCGAGACCATACACTTTTACCAAAAGACACTTGAGCTGTTGCTCATACCTGCAACCTAGCGCATTATGGTAGTCCTCGGCTGAAGCCCCAGGTGCATGTTCTCTTTCCTGAAAGGGGACATTTCTATCAGTGTAAAACTCTTTCAGTGTTTGGTAGGTTGTTTCCGCCATATTATCTCCACAAGGAGAACTTTTTTGTTAAGAGCGACAATTGATCTTTTTCACCAAAGAAACAAATGCCGTAATACTCAAGTTCCAACTCGGGAGTTGTTTTTGTTCGGTCTTTTTGTTCAGCAAAGGTGCCAACAGTCATAGTGCTCGTGAAGTCATTAAAGGGGATATTATTTCCTTTTAGAGAATTTCGGAGTGTTCTAATCTGGTTCGAGTTGTCAGCCGAGAGAATGATGAATGGGTTGTCTGAGATGCTTTTATGTTCTCCGCCGTCTTTGTCAATATAACTATCAAATCGCATAGCATCTTTATCGGGAACCAAGGAGTTGAGGCCAACAGCCATATGTCCCAAAGCGTTCATGAGCTTTCCTACCTCAATTTTTTTATTTAAAACTGCAACAAATTTATGGGAAGTCGGTTGGTCGTTCATAATTTCCTTTCAATCGGACTAATTATATCAAAAATGTACGGATTTTTCCTTAAAAAGGCTTCATTTAGCCTCATTCAAAACTTGGAGTGTCGGAATATATTTGTATATAATAAACTCATGAAGGCGGTTTCTCTAACAGGATCATGGGTTATTAAAGCCCCACTAAAAAGTGTTTACCGGATAGTGACCGATTTTGAGAAAACACCAGCGTATTTCCCTGCAGTGGCAAAGTCATTAAAAATAATCAAGAGAAACGGCAACCATCTTTCGATCCAGGCAGTAACGAAAACATTCGGAATTCCTTTTCAGGTAAACATGGAAACGGATTTACTACCAGGTAAAGGCTTCAAGTCGATAAATGAGTCAGCACTTGCTGTCGAAGATGAAACTTTTCTCATGGAGGAAACACCGGTAGGCACGACAATACATTATCGAAATGACGTAACGATTAAAAACAATTTTTTGAAGTTGTTTTCCAGGTTGTTGATTGGTATACCCGCCTTGATATTTTGGGAGCACTGCTATATTGATAGGTTAAGGAAAATAGTAGAGGGTAAGCATTAATTTAATTGAAATTATTTAAGAAACGGTTTGCCTCTTTGATCGTATATTTTAGGTATCCCCTGAATTTCCCATAGAGATTTGCATTCAAGCATGCCTCAACCTATGTACTAGTGATTTGACATAATGTAAAGAAAATGTTACATTATGCCTCTATGAGAATGAAAGAAAAAGCAGTTAATTTGTTACGCCGTCTAAACCCTTTTAAAATAGCCAGGAACTGGTGGAAGATGAGGGGCATTAAAAAATGGCTTCTGTTTGTCGTCTTCTGTGTTGTTCTCTTTGTCTCTTGCCGTTTAGTTTTTGGAGTAGTCAATCGTGGCAAGCCTGATTTGGGTAAATATGACATTACTACGGTTGCCAAACAAGATCTGACAAAAACGATCACCAAAGAAGGAACATTGCATTTTGCCGGTGTTGTTGATTATCCCATGCCTGCTTCAGGAATCATTACTGACATTTGGGCGCAAAATGGTCAGGAGGTTACAAAGGGTCAAAAGATTGTACGTTTCCAAAGCACCGCTTCCCAAGATGACCAAGCTACAGCATTAAGCCAATATCTTACCGCTAAAACTTCATTGGAAACCGCTAAAGTTGCCAAAGGTAAAAGCCAGGTTAATCTGGAGGCAGCCCGCCAGAAGATTCTTGAGGCTGCTCAAACCAGACAGAATATGGATGACCGTTTTTCATTGGGGAACCGTAAGAACTCAACTGCCAACCGGCCAAACCAGGATTATACCGAAAACGAAACTGAAGCTATTAAGTCTACGGAAACCCAAGCCCGATCTGAGTTTAGTATCGCAGAAAAGGAATTTTATAACGCCGATGCAAACATTCAGGCAGCACAGGCTGCTTTAAATGTAAGTTTATGGAAGTATCAGATGACCAAAGATGCAGTTGTCACTGCCCCGGTTGATGGATTATTGGTGAATCTGAACGTTACAAAAGGGGAAGTTGTAACTTCTGAAAATGATTCTTTATTTAGAATTATCAGTTCCAACGATCTCATCATCACTCTGAAAGCCAGCGAAGCCGAGGCTATCCAGTTTGAGGTAGGACAGGAAACGGAGTTTAAGACTGCGATCTATCCAGATTTGAAGTTTAAGGGCAAGATCACAGCTGTGGACGCTATCGGAATTGAGGTCGAAAGCGATACAGGATCTGTTACCGAGTATGTGGTCAAAATAAAGCCTGAAGTAACCGATAAAAGATTCCTTTCTCCGATGACTGTGGATACCGACACTATTGTTCAAAGAAAATCTGCTGTGTTGGTCATTCCAAACTCTACGGTTAACTACAGCGGAGGTAAACGCACGGTTGCAGTGGTTAAAAACGGTCGGACAGAGACGCAAGAAGTGACTCTGGGAATCATTTCCGATAATGGCACTGAGATTATTTCCGGGCTTTCTGATGGAGATAAGATCCTGATGCCCAAAGCGAGTAAACTGTAACGTTTATGAATACTATTATTAGTCTAAAAGATATCCATAAAACCTATGGTGCGGGAGAATTGTCTTATGAGGCTTTGAAGGGAATCAGTCTGGATATAAAAGAAGGAGAAATGGTGGCGATTATGGGGCCTTCGGGAAGCGGGAAATCTACATTAATGAATGTTATCGGACTTTTGGACACTCCCACTTCGGGGCAATATATCATTGAGGATAAAAACACGAAAAACTTAGATGACGACCAGATGTCTGAACTCAGAAACCACACCGTAGGCTTTATTTTCCAGTCTTTTAATCTCCTTAATAGGATTTCGGTATTGGAGAATGTTCAAAGACCAATGGTTTATGGTGGCATCGATACGAAAGAAAGCGAGAGGCGTGCTTTAACCAATCTCGATAACGTTGGTTTGTTACATAAGGCTTCCTCTTTCCCCACCCAGCTTTCGGGAGGACAAGTTCAGAGAGTCGCTATCGCCAGAGCACTCGTGATGAATCCTGCAATCATTTTGGCTGACGAACCGACCGGTAATCTTGATACGGCTACTTCTACGCAGGTAATGAACCTGCTTTGCAAGATTAACAAACAAGGAAATACCGTCATCATTGTTACCCATTCAGATGAAATTGCTTCATATGCCAAACGGAAAATAATCATTCGTGACGGTTTACTATCTAAGGATATAAAACTATGAACTACAAAAGTAATCTCTTTGAAGTCATCAGATCCATGCGGGCAAACTTGCTGCGCACTACCCTTACGATGATTGGTATCGTCATTGGAATTGGTGCAGTAGTCGCTATTATGTCAACTGCCGATTCTGTCACCGCCACCGTTTCTTCCGAATTGGAGAAAACCGGATTAAATAAAATATCCATTAGCAGGCGTTTTAATGGTGGGGCAACCAGAATCCTCGATGATTCCACCATTTATTTTCTTACATCTTTACGTATTGTTGGAGTTAAAGACTATCAGGGAGGTATGTTCGTCGATTCTCAGGTGCGTGATTACAAGACGGGCGAAGCAACCAGAATTTATCTGAATGGAGCAACAGAATCTACAATGGACAATCTCAATCTAAAAATGCTTGCGGGACGGGGCGTTATAACCGAAGAAGAAAACCAATCTCAGTCAAAAGTTGTCCTGGTCAACGGGACATTGGTGAAAAAGTTTTTTTATGGAGATCCTGAAGCAGCCGTCAATCAAACGGTTAAGATAGCTGGCGCTTCTTTTAAGGTGATTGGAGTTTATCAGGCAGAGCCGTTTTCCAGGAATGCCAATGGCATCGCTCCGCTGCGGACACTCATGACCCAGCCTTTTGAAAGTAATGGGTACACTCAGATTGAGGCTGTTTTGGATCCCAATGCTGATGCCAAAAGCGTTCGTGAGCAGCTGCTTGCAGTTATGCTTAAAGAAGGTGGTTTTACCGATGAGGATAAAGCTAATTTTTACATCTCCAATCCCAGACAGGAACTGGATACTTTTCAACAATTTATGCTTGCAGCCTCAGTTGTTATCGCCCTTATTGCAGCAATTTCTCTGATAGTAGGAGGAGTCGGAGTGATGAACATTATGTTGGTTACTATCTCCGAAAGAACGAAAGAAATAGGTTTAATGCGTTCTATTGGAGCTAAAAAAAGAGATGTTGTAAAGCAGTTTCTGTTGGAATCGGTTTCCTTAACAATTATCGGAGGAATCATCGGAGTCGGGTTGGGGATACTATTTGCTTATACTGCTATTTCGGTGATTAATATGTTTGATTCCATGCCTGACTTTATCTTTACCATTAGTTTCCCAGGGATAGGTATTTCTCTTCTCGTTTCAGTATTAATCGGTCTTATCTTTGGAGCATATCCCGCTACTCGTGCATCTAAGCTTAGTCCGGTTGAAGCCCTAAGGAGAGAATAAAAAATATGATTGTCAATATTATTGGTCATTATGTGAATAAAATGTTACATTGTTACTATGGATAGGAAAAAATACAAACAACTTCGGGTAATCGTTGCTTTTTTTGTTTCTGCTATCGTTGCCCAGGCGGTGATCCGTGACAGGTATCTTTTAGCTTCAGCCGGTGTTTTGACAGGGATGATTTTTATGGTTCTGATGAGAGTAAAAGCTAAGATCAGAACTGACGAGCGGGAAGCAACCGTCCAGGAAAAAGCCGCCAGGATGACGTACGCCATTTTTGCCCCAACTATCGGGATTACTGCTTTTCTCCTTCTTCTTCCTTCGAAGGGCGGCATTGACGTTTTCAGTAAGGGTGAGTGGTTATTCACTGAATCTTTGGGGATGGTATTTGCATATTTAACTCTGTTTTTGATCGTCATCTATGCCATCTCATATCATTTTTTCAACAAAAGATTTGGGGGTGGCGGCGATGAAGAATAAACTGAAAGTCTATCGGGCAATGCATACTCTAACCCAGGAGCAACTGGCAGATACAATCGGTGTGAGCCGCCAGACAGTCAATGCTATTGAAAGCGATAAATATCTGCCATCTTTAGGATTGGCGTTTAAGATCACTAACCTTTTTAAGGTTAAAGTTGAAGATATCTTTATCCACGAGGGAGAGGAGAATGACAATGAAAATTAGTCCATTCGATAAGTTCAGGGTTAGTGCTGAGCAACGTCGAAGCATGAAAGCCATGAAAGAGAAACTGTTTTATCTTTTTGCTATCGGCGTAAGCATCTTTTTACTCTTCTTTTTTATTACAAATGTCTGGATTGGCCATGAAGCGAAAAGACTATGTCAGGAAGCCCAGTGGGAATATGGAAAAAAAGACCTGCCTGCCGGCAATGCAGGTTGTGTCGAAGCTCTTATCGCCACCCTTGAGGATGAACATCAAGGGTACAGGACGAGAAATCACGCTATTTGGGCATTAGGTGAATTCGGCGACAGCCATGCTTTACCGATCTTGCAAAAATACTACACAGGAAACATTCCCGACAGGGAACCTTTGGACGAAACCATCAGTCAGTATGAGCTGAAAAAAGCTGTTGAACTGGTTAGCGGAGGAACGAATATTACCGCCTGGGTGTGGAGATGGGGAATAAAGTAATTTAAATAAACTATGGATAACAAACAAGAATCTGCCATGGCAACTATTGCTGCTTTGTTGGTTCTATTCACTACCATGCTTGACCCGCTTGTTTCTGCTGGTTTGGCAGTAACACTCTTTATCGTCTTTGCAGTTTATAAACACATTCAATCCAATAAGCATTAAATTTTTTAAAATCTTTTGACTTTCTGCTTGTAAGCCCTGGATACTCTAGGTAGAGTATCCCTCACTTCGTTTAAAAAACTTCGGAGGGCAAAGCAGTCAGTCATGCCGGCCAGGCAGGTGTCCGAGATTGTACCATTTTTTAAGTAAGGGTATCTAGCCTTAAAAAATCGGCATTACCCTCAACAGAACTAGATTTTTATTGACTTTTTTTATAAAAGAAAACACAATGTAAACAGAATGACAAGTCTTAATGAAGTTTTTAAACAATATTTTGAGGACGGACAAATAATCAAAGTAAAAAAAGTCTGGCTGACTGATAGCTGGAGTGGTAATTTATCTCGATCAAAATACTTTTATCTTTCTCCTCTGGATTTTCTTGAAACAGATAAATTTTATTTTTTTGACAGAAGAGAAGCATATCTTCAAATGAATCGGATTTCATCATTAGTCAGCCCGTTTTTCATGGGGGGAGTCGCATTGTTTTTGTGGTGGTCTGCGTGGGGAAAAACCGCACAATCGTTTTTTCTTGTGGTTATTGCTTTTTTACTTGGTTTTTTTCCTTACGTATCGAATAAATTAATTAATGCAGGACTCATTAATATTATTGTTTTAAAAAAAGAATGGGTACAAGAAATAAAGAAAAACGATGAGAGCACCTTTTTAAAAGGCACAATTCCGCCAGGACAAAATTATTTCCTTGTATACTTGCTTAATAGAGAAAAGCAGAGCAAATTGTCTTTTTTAGATAAGTTGTTTAGTGGATTATATTTTGGCAATGGCAATGTAAAGGAAATACATTTTCAATTCTCTTATAAAGACGCGTAGTAACTTCTTCTACTGTGGTCTACCGTTCGGAGCATTTTTTTATAAATTATTCCCAGATACACTACAGAGTAGGAGAAGCTAGGTATGATCCCCCGGAGGTGGAAGGCAGTACTCAAATCGAGTATACTGTGAAGTATGAAAAAGTATTTCTTACTACTCGTTAGCGTAGGTATCGTTGTTGTGGGTGCTTTTATTTTCATCAATTCTAAGACAAAAAATACCACAGATAATACAGGAACAAATGTTGCCCGAAATACAAACAGTGTTATAACGGCCGATTTTAATACTCATATTTGTGATCAAATACCAAAAAATCTTATAGAGAAAGCACTGGGAAAAACGGTTACGGAAATAGAACCTACTTCTGGCAACGTAACAAATACGTGTGATTATTACACGAATAAAGAAAACCATATAACAATTCGACTCAATAAGCTGAACTACGAAAATCAAAAATCAGGACAAAGTGGCATAAAGGGCGTTGAAACCGAAACGGATTCAAGTATAAGCGCAGAGCATTTTATCGTTATTCCCAATCAGCAGCCAACAATTGTTAATATTATTATTAAAATTAACGATAGTCTTTTGCTTACCGTTGAAAACGGGCTATCAACGGAATATAGCAAAAAGCAAATGGTTACAGTTGCTTCAGAAGTAGTGAACTATTTAATCTCTAATCCGATGAAAAATGTAGACAATGCAGATAAAGGTAATACGACAGAGCAAACTAATAAAAGTCAAAATAGTCAATCACATAGCCAAAGCCAAAAGAGTTTAGTTACCGATTTTTTTGCAAAATTAGCTGCTTTTAAAATTCAAGACGCTTTAGTATTAATGGATGCGAATGACAATACGAAACAAGCATGGGGAGTTAATTTCAATACAATTGAGAAACTAGCTGTTAGAAAAATTGATGAAGCATTCAAAGAAGAATGGTCAGAAAATAGACAATCATTCAAGGTAGAATTGGATGTTAAGGTTAAGCCAGAGGGAGAACGGATGGGTTGGCAAAATGGAACTAATTTCCGCTGGGTTACATTAGAAAAAAACAGCGATGGAAAATGGCTTATTCATGAACTAGCTAATAATCCATAATATTCATTACTGTGATACGTTTTTTTATTCCTTATTGATTCCGTACGGTAAATCGGTTTTAATAAAAGTAATGCCCAAAAAGAAAGCTTCATCCCACACAAAGGAAAAAACATCTTCTGTGACAACGGTCATCAGTACTCTCTTGATCGTATTGGTTTTATTTTTTGTCGGCTTCAGGTATATAAAAAGACAGCTGGTATCCGCTGATCTTTCAAACATTCTTGAAAAAGAATGGAGTGCATATAAAAAAGACAAGCCGAATTTCAACGGTGGCGTAGCAATGCAAATCCTCTCGCCAAAAGGTGACTATTTTATATCCAGTAATATGGGTCAGGAAATGAATCCAAAGTATCATTTCCGTACGGCGAGCGTTTCCAAGACATTTACAGCGGCAGCCATCATGCTGCTTCATCAACAAGGAAAACTTAATATTGACGACAAAATAACAGATGTTATTCCTGGTACAAAAAATCCCTATCTTCCGGAAACCGAAGACTACGATATTCCATATAAAAATGAAATTACCATCAAAATGCTCCTTATGCATAGAGCCGGAGTCTTTGATGTAGCCAATAATCCTATCCCCAGCAATGGGTTTTCATATACTAAACCGTATGTTGACCAAAGTTATCTTCGGTATATCGAAAAATATGATCCGAATCATACATTTACCTTTGATGAACTTGTTGGTGTTGTTGCCCACAATAAAGTATCTTTTCTCCGACCAGGATCTACGTACCACTATTCTGATACCGGGTATTCCATGCTTGGTAAAATTATTGAGCGGGTGTCCCAAAAATCATTTGCAGAATTTGTGAAACAAGAATTACTACTCCCCAATGGACTTACCGATACTATGGTTGTTGTGGATGGATCAGACCAAATACTCCCTGACCCATTTACAAAGGGATTTAATTGGGTAGATGGACAAATTGAAGACGTTACACATTCCAATATGTCACCACATGTGGCTGAGGGAAGTATGACGACAACACCGCATGATTTAACACTCTGGGCAAAAAGACTCTTTACCGGCAAGGCTGGTCTCACAAAAGAAACAGTACAATTAATGATGGATGCATGTACGAGTATTGATGGAGAAACCACCACTGCCATGGAATATGGACTCGGACTTCTCTGCTCCAAAAATGGCTATGGACACAATGGTGCGCATGAAGGGTATCTGTCAAACATGGTCTATAATCCGAAAACCGATGTTGCCTATGTTATATTTACCAATATCTGGAATTGCCAGACATGCGCGACAAACATAGAGTCACTAAAAGGTGAGTTGAAGACAATGGATGAAATCACCAATACAATAATCCGAAAGTTAGGATATTAGTCGTGGCCGGAGATTTTTGATTACACGAATGTAAAGCCAATGGATTGTTGTGCTGGGAAGCCAGTTGGGGCGCATACCCGAACATCTTCGAAAATAAGGTAGTTGAGCATCAGACAGAGAAGAGTTTTTTAAAATAAATCTCATACATTACTGGCAAAATGGTATATTATATGTATGCTGGTAAAAGCAAGATATTTTCTTCTTTTCTCAATTTTTTTATTCGTTGCTGCCTTTATTATCCTTAGTGATAACCGTCTGGGCTCCAATCCTATTCTGGAAGGTGCTGGTCAAATCATCACCATTATCATGGTCGTGTCAATTTTTGTTAATGTCATTTTGACAGCGGCAGACGCCATAAAAAAGACACAGCGAAATCCGCCAAAACCAGAGGAGAAACAGTCTCCGGCTGAAGAAAAGTTTGTCCAGGTAGAAAATTTATTTGGCCGTTTGCTTGTGTTATGGCTTTTGGTTATTTTTCCGATGATTGGCATGAGCTTGATGGCAACTCTTTCCATACTACCTGAAAGCGGCGGGAGGACACCTCTGGATATAGTATTGCTTCTTCTTACGGCTTTCATTGGGACGGTATATCTTTCTCCTCTTGTTGTATACACTGTTTTGCTGTTTCTTTTATCATTTTATTTTGTTTTTTCTAAAAAATGGCATAGATGGAGTGATCCTATTTTTGCTTGTATTATTGTAATTTTAATTGTTCTTCAAACATGGGGATTTATTTTGTTGATAACAACATGAAAAGTGTGGGTAAAAAAAGGTGGTATGAAAAAACACGACACCTTTCCTTCATAAACAATATGGCCGTATGTCCGGAGAGAAAAAAATGAAAATAGCCATGCAGTTTTCCCATGCCGTACGAACTATGCGGGAAGCGGGAAAACGAGTGGCTGGAGTATAATACTGGTAATGGAATCTGAACAAGCGTCCATCCCATGATGTTGATTTTGTTGTTGGGAAAAGTTTTCTTTTGAGATTGAAGCTGCTGATTCTATAAAAGGACGGGAGCCAGATGGAAAGAATGAAAAAAAATAACCTAACCAACATTTCGCATTCTTCTTCTATTTCTGTTGTTGTTTTTGTATTCTATTATCTTTGGTTTGTCTTTCTTGACCGCAGGTTGATTTTTCTTTATGGACACATGCACCATACGCCGTTTGATGTGTTTACTGCCAGTCGTCACTGGATGACCGGGTTTGTGGTAAGTGGAGTGATTTTGATTTTATATACTGGCGCTAACCTATTCATCAGAAAATTCGGCTACAGCTCTCAGTTGCCTGACTGGAAAATTGTTTGGAAATATTCCTGTTTAATTTTGATTTTGCCTCTTTTGGCGCTGCTCATTTTTACGGGCAAGCCCCCAATGCCTGTTTTATTGTCCTTGTGGATTTTAGTAGTTCTTTTTACCGGTTTGAGATTGGCTTTATACGCCAGTAACTTTATTGTTACCAATTTTCGCCCGGCAATTTGGCTATTCTTTGATGGTTTAGCTCTCATGCCCGCATTTACAGTTCTTGCCCCTTCTGTTGCGTATGGTTTGAGAAGATCCTTATCGCAGGGGATTTATATAATAATTCTTCCGCTCGTTGTCATCGGATTAGGTCTGTTTTGGTTTTGGATACTGACATTGTTGTTTAAGCGTTTCAAACATCCCTATCCTTCTCTGACCGATGTTTTTTTATCAGGTTTGACTATGAGTTATATACTCTTGCCTCTGGTGCATTATGTAGGATCGCGTCCCGGGTATGTCCGATATATCACCAACAGCGAAAATTTTATTCCCAACAGTTTTTGGCTGCAGTTTGTTGCACTTCTCGTGGCCACTGGTATGGTTTGTATTGTTGGCAGATGGAGAAAAGTTGTTGATTTTATCCCTGTTAAAACACTAGTATTCTCATTGATAGTATTTTTTTTGGTTAGCTCTCTTGTGACAGGTATAGTTACGGGCAAGGAAACGGATATCTGGCTTTGCCAGGATGATGAATGGGTGAAACAAGGGAATCCTCCATATGAGAAGCCGTTTCAAGAGGAATGCGGGATAGTGGATAAAGCGATGGGAATGTAATTTAAAGACGAGAAGTTGAGGGCTTGGAGAGTGTAGTACAATCTAAGATATGTCAGAACAATATTTGGAGACATCGGTTCAGGATGGCACTATTAAAGAATATTGGGAATCGGGCGGCACGTTGAATAGGTGTGGCTTTGAGAAAGCAGTTGAGGTTCTGTCAAAACAGGCTAAAGGAGAAAAACGCAGGGTGAGCAATAATAGTACTTTGAGACAGGTTGAAAATATGGCGAGTTTCAGTAAAGTATCGATGACACCGGACCAAGAATATTTATATGTAGTTTTGAGAGAAATGACTGGTGAAACCAAAGGAGAGTCTCATTTTCCTCAACCAGAAAAATCAGGAATTATGCCGCCATGGGCTCTCACTGATCAACGACTTTTAGCAGAGGTTATTCGTTTGACAGGAGATAAGACAAATCTAGACACCTTTATGAACGCATATCCGAACATCTTCGAAAAAAAGTAGTTGAGTATCAGACAGAGAAGAGTTTTTCTCAAAAATCATTTAAATTATCGGCAAAAATGATATATTGTATGTGGAAAAGAAAGGCTTGCTCATATTGTTTCTTGTTGCCGCATTGTTTTTCCTTGGATTTTTCGGGAGCGCATTAGTGCGGGAGCAGTTGGCTTGTAAATTGTGTAAAACAGCACGCTCGGGTGTCCGGCTCAGAAATTGTTTGAAAAGAGGAAATAAACTATGATCATGAATAAAAATTCTATTGCTCCCTGTGGCATGAATTGCGGGCTTTGTATTATGCATCTGCGGGCGAAAAATACATGTCCAGGGTGTTCAAGTGGAAGGAAAGTAAACGGCAGGTGTATCAAATGCGGGATTAAACTCTGTAAGGAAAGACACGGAAAATATTGTTTTGAATGTGATAAATTTCCATGTGAGAGACTCCTGCGGTTGGATAAACGATATCAGGAACGGTACGGGATGAGTGAGATAGAAAATCTAAAAACCATACAAGAAAAGGGTATACAAACACTTCTCACACAAGAAGAAAAGAAATGGGTTAGTGATGAAGGCATTTTTTGTGTCCATGATAAAAAAAGATACCCGATAGAGAGAAAATGAATAAGAGATGCTAAGGAATTCATAGAGGAAAGAAGAAGGATTAGATATGAAAAAATTTATACGTACCATCCATTATAATGTGATATCCCATTTTATAATTATTCCTTTTTTTCTTCTTGTGCTCAGTATAACAATTTATTTTGGTATGTATTGGGTAGGATGCCTGATCGTATTAATCTGTTTGGTTGGAGAGTATATATTTTTAGTACGGAATAGACAGTTTATTGCTGTTCATGGTCACCGTGTGCATCGATTTACAACTATTGAACATGTTGTCTATCTTGTTATAATGCTGTTGACACTTGTTTTATTTTTTATTCTTCTTGGTGTAAAAAATCCACGTGATACTATACTATTTACAAATAATCATGGAGTAAACCATGTGAGTTTTCGTTATTCCAATGCGTTTTCTTTCCGTGGATATTCAAGTGTATCAGATATAGAAAATCCATTTTTTGGCGGATGGAAGTTCCCGTATCAATTAAAAGAATTGATGCAATTTACTCATGGACCATCGAACATGTCCATCTTTTTTGGCATTTTTGACGGAGGATCAAAATCGCTTGATACGTACAAAACGAGCGTTGAACAGATAACATTTGAAAGTAAGCAACCAGGGTATAAGGGGATATCGAGAGACATTCGTTTTATGAAAGGAGTGGAGCAAGGACAGTATCACGGGTGGAGGTATGATTTTTCAACATCCAATATTGGTGCAGAATTTTTCTTTACTGATGGGGAACAACTTTATATTTTTTCTTACGAATGTGTCTCAGACGCGTGTCTTTCTCAAGGAAAACTTTTTTTTGATGATGTAATAAAAAGCCTCCGATGATTTTTCTCTTCATAGTATATATAAAATTGCCTTGCAGCTTTCTAAAGCAGTACGCGTGATGCTAGAAGCGGGGAAAAGCGCAACTGGAGTATAATGCTGGTACATGATAGGTAATTCTTCATTCCACTCTTTGTTCCAGAAATTCGTTTATACAAGATCCGAGAGAGTCATTAGCTGAATTATAAAAAGAAGAGTATGACAATACTACTTGGTTTTATCATTGGGTTTAGTTTGTTCCATCTTTTTGATACGCTTTGTTTGCGGGTGAAGTGGCTGAAAGAACGATTTTGGGATCATCCAATGACATTTTTTGGGTATCACGTACACCATAGCTTTTACGGATTGCTGATGTGTATCATAGGGTTTTTCTATTTTCCTTTTCTCATTGGTCTTGGTTTGGGAATGATCGTTTCCCATACCGTTACTGACAGACGGTTGGTGTTTATCGAAAAACAGAGAAAAAAGTAAGAATGGGGTAAAAGAAAGTTTGTATTATTTAGTATAATCAAAGGATATCCACCGCCTCCGGCGGTGAGTACTCATAAAGTGTGAGCCAAGGAGTAAAATAATATAGCTCCGCCTGAAAGGCGAGTTCCAGGAGGAGCTATGAAACAGTATAACCGATTGTCGCATAGTATTTGGCTGTGTACCTACCATATCGTATTCTGTCCAAAATACAGGTACACGGTATTGAGTGGAAAATCAGAGGTGTTTGTCAGAAATCACCTGTACAGACTCTGTGGACAAAAAGATCAGGTGCGGATTGAAGAAGTGAATATTCAACCAGATCATGTTCACTTAATCATTTCTATTCCACCAAAATACTCGGTCAGTGAGATGATGGGATACCTGAAAGGAAAAATTGCAGTGCAACTCTTTGATGCGCAGAAAGAGTTGACCAAGCAATACTGGGGAAAACATCTCTGGGCACGAGGATACTGTGTGAGCACGATTGGATTGGATGAAGAGAAGATCAAGAGATATGTGAAGTGGCAACAGATGCAAGAACAGAAAGGCTAAGGAATCACAAAAAAGTATAAACAGAATAATCATCGCCTTTCAGGCGGATGTCAAACCACCGCCTCTGGCGGTGGTAATTGATTAACTTTATGAAAACAGTACTTATCACAGGTGCAGGAAGTGGGGTTGGAAAAGCTTTGAAAGACGTGTTTAGTAAAAATGGGTGGGAAACAATTGCTCTTAGACACCAGAATGTAGAAATTACAGATCAAAAATCGATTGAAAATGTTGTTACAAAATACCATGAGAAACCGATAGACGTTCTTATAAATTGTGTCGGTGTGTACGACGGACCAGCGGATGGCGATCCAACTTTAACCACCATTGAGGGGTTTACACATGTATTTCAGGTAAACACCATTGGCCCCAAAATATTCGCAGATTTGTTCGTACCAAATCTTCTACTGGGAAAAGAAAAACTTGTAGTAACTATCAGTTCCATTATGAGTACGCTTGCCAAACTTGATGAATACGCCGCTCAGCATTGGTCATACGGGGCTAGCAAAATGGCAGTGAATTATGCGATGCTTTCTTTCAATAAAGTTCACCCGGAAATAAAAAGTGTCCTCATCCATCCGGGTTGGGTAAAAACAAAACTCGGCGGAAAAGACGCCCTTATAGAACCAGAAGAATCGGCTAACGGGATTTACAAACTTATAACCAATCACCAATCTGATTTACCCAACGGAAAACTCATTGACTACGAAGGAAAAATAATTGGATTATAATCCATGAAGAAAAATAAGAAACTTCAAAAATTCAAAGCAGGACCGTTTACGGATGATGACTTCTTTGATGATTGCCCCATCTGCCAATACACCAAGAAGATGCAGAAACTTGGTCAACCGGAAACCACGGAAGGGCTGAAAGAAGCATTTGAAAAAGCAAACAAGAGAAATTAATCTCAATGAAGTTTTTGTATGAATAAGCATGAATTGGCACTATTTGAAGGAAAAAAGATCCGCCGGCACTGGGATAGTGAGAAGGAGTTATGGTATTTTGCGGTTGTTGATGTAATCGCTGCTATTGTCGATAGCAGTAATCCTCAGGTTTATTGGAGGGTGTTAAAGAAAAGGTTGCTCGATGAGGGAGCAAATGAAACCGTTACAAAATGTAACGGTTTGAAAATGATTGCTCCTGATGGAAAATTTCGTATGACGGATGTCGCTGATACGGAAACCGTTTTTCGTCTTATCCAGTCCATTCCATCTCCCAATGCTGAACCGTTTAAATTGTGGCTTGCGCGCGTCGGATATGAGCGCGTGGAAGAAGCGCAGGATCCTGAGTTGACTATCAATCGTGCCCTGAAGGCGTACCGAGACCTCGGGAGAAGTGATGAATGGATTAATCAACGGTTGAAAAGCATAGAAATACGGAAAGATCTCACGAATGAATGGGAGACGCGGGGAGTCAAAAAAGGATTGGAGTTTGCCATTCTTACGGATGATATTACCTACGCGTGGGCAGGATTATCGACACGGAACTATAAAAATTTGAAAAATTTGAAGAAAGAAAATCTCCGTGATCATATGACGAATCTTGAGTTAGTTCTTACGATGCTTGCAGAAGCTTCTACGACAGAAATAAGTAAAAAAGAAAAACCAAAATCATTTTTCCATAATAGGATTGTGGCTCGAAGAGGGGGAAATGTGGCAGGCGTGGCCAGAAAAAAGTTAGAAAAGGAAACAGGTCTAAATATTGTCGGGGGATCGAATTATTTATCAAACAAAACGAAAAAAATCAGATAATAGGGATTATGTGGATAAATAAAAAAAGAAAATGAAAAAGTTACTTTTTCTTCATGGAGCAGGACCTACAACAGATAAAACTGTTCACCAGTATTTAGAAGAAGCATTGCTTTCGTTTGGTATTGAAAGCTGTTCGTTTGATTTCCGCGGGCATGGTGAGAAGAAGGCTCCACTCAGTGAATCCGGTCTTGAAAAAAGGTATAACGAAGCCAAGCAGGCAATTCAGGATTTCCGTTTGACTGAACCTTTGAATATTTGTGGTTCAAGTATGGGTGGATATACTGCCATCAAGCTTCTTGAGGAATTCAAAATACAAAACCTTATATTATTCTGTCCTGCTGTCTATGACATCATCATCCAATATGGATGAAAAGAGCAGCTGAGAAGATATGGTATACTATGGGAGATCTATGAAAAAAACGACATCCTTTCTTCTTAAGCAGTATGGACGTATGTCCGGAGAGAAAAAGATGAAAATTGCCATGCAGCTTTCCCATGCGGTTCGTACTATGCGGGAAGCGGGGAAACGTGCTGCTGGAGTATAATACTGGGTGATGGAATCCGAACAAGCTGATATTCTTACTGTTGTTGCCTCTTTTTTTGAGAAACACGCGATTGCCTACATGCTTACAGGAGCATGGAGTGTGATCTATTATGGCCGACCGCGTGCATCCCATGATGTTGATTTGGTTGTGGATTTTTATCCAAAAGATCTTCCAACGTTGCTTTCAGCGTTAAAACAAATAGAGAGTACCTATTTGTTTGATGCATATGCAATTACTAATGCACTCGAGCACAAAGATTTGTTTCAGCTTATTCATAAAGAGACATTTCTGAAAATTGACTGCTGGATGCTTCAGGATGACCCGTTTGATCAGTCGCGGTTTCAAAGAAAACAGCGCATTCAGGCATTTGGTCAAAAGATGTGGATTGCCTCTCCCGAAGATACGATTCTCCAAAAACTCCGGTGGTATAAAGATGCAAAAATTGAAAAACATATTGTCGATGCTGCATTTGTCTACCAAATACAGAAAAAATTGGATAATCACTATATATCTCAATGGGCCAAGATTTTAGGAGTGACGAGGTATCTGAAAAAATTACGTGATATTAATCTAGAAATGTATATATAAAGTATATGAAATACACTAACAATATCTCTTTGAAAGAAACAAAGGACTTGGATTACGAAAAGGTTGTGAAAATTTTTTACGAAGTACAATTCCTCAAACCTCCGGAGAAACGGGAAGTATATAAAGAAGCTATAGAAAAAGCATTCCGCAATTCACAACTCGTGGTAAGCGCATGGGATGATGACGAACTTATTGGGTTTGTGAGAGTGTTAACAGATGAGATGTTGTTTGCGACTATTTGGAATATGATGATTAAACCTTCACACCAAAAGAAAGGAGTAGGAACAATGCTGATTCAGAAATGTTTGGATACATACCCTCATCTCCATTTCTTTCTTTTTGCCGGAGAGCATTGTACGGATTTCTATAAAAAAATGGGATTTAATACGCACCGTTTTGGCATGTGTCTGAAAGATGGGAAGAAACGATGTATAGTATATAATTAATTCAGTTGTTTTAGAGAGATTCAAAATAACATCAATGAAATCTTTTGAAAGAAAACATGTTTTTTATTGGCTGCCCCGGATACTCTCGCTTCTTTATATTGTATTCATAAGCGTGTTTGCCCTTGACGTACTTGGCCAGCCGCAGTGGCTCCTGGGTTTGTTCATGCATCTCATCCCAAGCTTCATTCTCCTTGGCATCACATATATCGCATGGAGGAACGAAAGGCTTGGAGGATTCCTTTTCATAGGAGCAGGAATTTTTTTCATTATTTTTACTCATTCCGAAATTCCTTTTATTGTTTTCCCGGTATGTATCATTGGATTTCTTTTCCTGATTTCCTCAAAATTTCTCCATTAATTAAAAGAAAGGAAAAGGACATATATGTCTATAGAGCTACACGGTGAATCAGGTTACTGGAGTTTTGCATGTCTCATATATCCGAAAAGACGACAGTTGTGAGCTATTCTTTCCTTTATAAGATGGGTTGGGATTCTCAAGGAAAAACCCTCTTGCTATCTCTTGTCGGTGTTGTACAATAAAAAAGTATGGGAAACAAAAAGGTCCGGATGATTATCGTCATCGCATTAGTTTTAGTAGTGGCGTACATGTTGTATTCCGTTTTGTAATTATGGCTATCCCGAAGTTTAAACCACTGGCAAATGCTTCTGAGGGGACAAAAAATCTCCTGAAACCAATTCTTATTGCGATCCTTGCTATACTCGCTGCTGCATTTGGACTGGAAGCGAGCAATAATGACTGGGATTTAGGGAAACTTCTCGGCGGATCATCGTTAACGGAAGCTAAAGTCATGCGGGATAAAGAAGGAAATGTAGTCACAAGCGGTGGTAAATACACCGATGAGTACAATTGTGACGATTTTAAAACTCAGATTGAAGCGCAGAAATTTTACGACAATGCCGGCGGAGTTACGAAAGATACGAACCGCCTCGATGGAGACAAAGACGGAGAAGCCTGCGAAAGTCTTCCAAAAGGGAAATAATTTGTTTTATTGTACTGATTGCAATGCTTCCTGAGCGGATTTCAGATTCTTATTATAATACACTGCGTTTTGGTATTCTTTTTTGGCATTTTCAATATCTCCCTGCTTTTTATACATATTTCCACGGATAATATAGAGTTCGGCATATGCGCGATTCTGGTTGTTGAAAATATACTCTGTCATATCCATCACTTTTTGATACTCACCTAACTCGAAATATGTCTGTATGGGCTCTATTTGATACCAGAGCATCCGGAATGGGAGGAGATGCTCTACTTTTTCAAATTCCTGTTTTGCCCGTTTATATTCACCGGTATGATGAAGACCTACGGAAAGATTGAAGTGTGCATATATATCATCCGGATTTTTTTCCAGTTCTTTTTCTGCATTCCGTACTGCCTTAGCCCAGGATTTTGAGATATCTGCATCTTCTCCTAATATTGCCTTTATTTCTGATTCTTTATCCGGCGGGATGAGGACAAGGTATTCATACTGGAATTGTTTCCAGAGCCTGGTAAATGTTTCATAGGAGTAGATAAGATTTTTTCCTTGGAGTGAATCGTCTTGTGTGAGTTCCTGAGTGATATCATTATATCCTTTGATCACTCTATAGTGACCTATGTCATTATTCTCCTCAAGAAGAGTTCTCGTAACAACTGGATATCCAAGCGCAATGAATTGTCTAAGAAGTAGAATGGTTCCATTCGGCCGGTGATATGGGATAAGTCCAAATTCTTTCGCCTTTTCCGCCATTTCGTCTAATGTCACTGATTTATCATCATTATTGCCACCGGCAACTTGATATGGACGGAGTGCTGCCCCCAGTTCTTCTTGTGTTTTGATAATCCCGTAATATGAAAGAGCCATGGAGAGTGCTGCCGGGCCGCAATTATTAAATGTTTGAAACACATGTGAATCGTTTTCCAGTATTTTTGTTTTTGGCAAAGGAAACGGAGTGGGGGTTTGGGTAGGCGTGGGTGAATTGGTTTGTGTTGGTGTTTTTGTCGGGTTTCTGAGAGTGCTAAAGGAAAAAGCAGGAAATTCACGGAATGAGTCGAGCGTGATGCTTGATTTTGATACGGATCCGGTGATAAAACCCAGAAGAAGGAGAAGAATGGCAACAATAACAAATAAAAATTGAGTCATGTATCCATTGTAACAAATACATTTCCCAAGTCATGGTATACTTTTCTATATACATGAAAATTTCATGGAAATGGACAATTCTTATCTGTGCACTGGTCTTCTGTGATGCTTTCGTTATCTATCGGTATAGTGTTGAAAAGAAACAGAAGGAAGACTTAGTGAGCGAGGAGACAGCTCCTGAAATAGTGAAAAGTATCTATACAGATTTGATGGAATATCCAAGTGTGACGATCCCTCCCAAACTCATACAAACCAAGCAAGCTCCTGGCGGGTGGTATGTAGGATTTATCCAGGAAGGAGTAGAACAACCGATTCTTACTGCTCATTGTTTTTTTGTAAATGATCAAAAGAGTGTGACTAAGATTGGCCTATATGCTCCGGATGAAAGCAATTTCACAATTGGTGCCTTTTCTATTCCGGATTGTTCTGTGATTCCTAACGAAACACCTGTACAAAAACAGTGTGTCATGAATTCCTGTCATGGGCTCAACTATACCTGTGGAGGAGAACCACCGCGCGGATGTACGGAAATATATATGCTTGGCGATGCGTGTCTCAAATATGCCACATGCGGAATTGCACAACATACATGCCAGCCCACTGAGAATGAACGGTTTAGTACATGCCGGTCATGTGTAGAAGCATGCATGAAAGACAATTCAAAGGATTCAAAGAAAACCTACACGTGTGAAAAGAAGTGTGTTGGAGAATAACTACTATTCTCCTTGTTTCAGCCAGTAGACATACGGACAACCCGTGGCCATTTTTTTCTCCCGGTCCCAGCCCGCAGTTGAACATTTCTTCATACGTTTGCCATTTGCTGTCGTATAGAGGACGAGTTTTTCTCCGCATTCCGGACATTCTTCGTCTAATGGTTCCGTTGTCCCATTGATCCATTCAATATAATCGCATCCCGTTGCTTTTTTTGCAGTAGCGTCCCATCCACCAGTCGAGCATTTTTTCATCTTTTTCCCAAATCGCGTCATGGCAAGAACTAAAGGGGATCCGCATTTGGGACATTTTTCCTCAAGAGTTTGCGGTTCAAACGGAAGCCAGAGAACATACTCACACCCATCGGTTTTTTTCGTATCAGGATTCCAAGATCCGCCGGTACAACGCCTTACCTTTCTTCCTGATTTTGTGACAATAATCTCTCCAAGCGGTTTGCCGCACTTTGGACATACGTTGGTTTGTACTGGTTGGTCGCCCATTGGTTGGTTAGTCATATAAAAATACTATAACATTCTTTTTTATCAGAACCAAGAAGGAAATGGTACTTAGTGGTTGAGAAGATAGATGGATGCATTGAGGTATGCAGCAAAAGATACCCAGAAAAGATATGGGATCAGGAGATAGCATGCAGGTTTTGATATTTTTTTAAAATGAAGCATGGTTATAGTAATCGTACTCCATAGCACTACTATTCCAAGAAGTCCTGCGAGTGGGTTTCGAAGACCAAAAAAGAGGAATGACCAGAGAATATTCAAAGAAAACTGCGCCAGAAACCACATCATCGCCTGATTTACCTGTTTATTTTTTAATCTCTTTTGAAACACAAGATACGCGGATATTCCCATGAGAGCAAAGAGAATTGTCCAAACAGGAGCAAAGATCCAATTTGGAGGACTCAGCGGTGGTTTTACTAATCCTTTAAACCACGTAGGAATGTTTGGAGCAGTAGCAAAAGAACCGAGGAAACCAAGAAGTTCGCTCCCGATGATAAAAAGAAGCATCAACCAGATGTTGAATCTCCTCATACATAATTATTATTCTCTATATATCTATAGATTGCAATGGATTATTTTTTCTGTGGTATGATGGATAGAGGTTTGAAAAATAATTACCCTCCTAAACTTCCTTCTCGCCTTAGTAGATTTCTACTGCGGCTCGAAGAGCGTAATCGGAGGGTCTAAGAAACGCTAAACTCTTCGTTTGTAGACGAATTGTTAAGCGTTTCTAAGAAAAGGAGCATCTATGATCGGATATGTTGGACCCATTGAACAACTGACGGAAACAAATACAAATTTCCGGCAGGTATTATTTACTGGTAAGTACTGCCAATTGGTAGTAATGTCGCTCCTTCCCTCTGAAGAAATTGGATTGGAAACGCACGACACTGTTGACCAGTTTTTTAGAATTGAGGAAGGTGAGGGAAAAGTCATCATGAATGGAGAGGAACAAGTATTTAAAGCAGGCGATGCAATCATAGTACCTGCTGGAACTGCACATAATGTCGTTAATACATCTTCGGATGCACCGTTGAAGCTTTATACACTCTATTCTCCGCCGAACCATCCGGATGGGAAGATTCATACGACGAAAGCAGAAGCAATGGCAGATGAGACAGATCACGTATAAACCGATACGGATATACGAAACATACTAATAATACGAATTAAGAGCGCATGGCATTCGTATCATTCGTATCATTCGTATCAATTCGTATATTAGTATCGGGTTATTTGTATCGCGGAATTTATGGCACAAAATGATACTACCAATGATGAGAAAGAGAAGAAAGAGGAAAAATCTGTGGTAAAAGAGGAAAAGAAAGAAGAAAAAAAGGAACCACAAAAAATTGAGCTTCAGATGGACAGGGAAGCGCTCAAGAAGCTGAAACTCGTCGTGGTTGCATATTCCCATGTTGAGCGGGAGTGGTTTCCGACGAAAGAAGCCTATGAAGCGGAAGTAGAAGTGGAAGCGCGTGCCGGTGAGGTAATGGAGGCAATTAAAAAACTCGGTATTGAGGTAAAAGTACAACCTGGCAACCAATATTTTCTCACGAATCTCCTTGTTGATCAGCCATCGCTTGTCGTAAATCTTGTTGATACCCTCAAAGGAAAAGATCGTTTGCAAACGTCCGTGCCTGCTGCTTTGGAACTATCTAACTTTACGTACACTGGCGCTGGCATGGAGGGAATGGTGATTGGAAATGACAGGAATCTTACGAAACGGTTACTAGTTGCCTATGATATTCCCACCCCGACGTTTCAATATATCCGGAGAAGCGGTACGGCAATTTTAGATGAGCTGGGATTACCGCTCATTGTGAAGCTTAACGAAAGCGGAGGAAGCGTGGGGATCGATAATAAGGCGGTGAAGGAAACCATTAAAGACGCGCAAAAACAAGCAGATGATCTTATATCAACGTATAAAATTCCCGTCATTGTCGAACGGTTTGTGGACGGCAAAGAAATTACTGTTGTCGTTTTTGATGACGGGCAGAAAGCACATGTCCTTATGGGGGAGAAAATATTTAGAACTAAACCTGACGGGAAGCATCAGTTTACGAGCATTGAATCTTATGATGATGCGAAATCCTATAAATATAAAAAAGTTGAAGACGATTCGCTCAGATTAAAAATTGAAAAATTAGCAGTCCGTGCGTTTAACGGATTAGGACACAAGGATTACGCGAAATTTGACATACGCGTTGAGGACAGCACAAATACCCCATATTTTACCGACAGCAATCCTAATACCGCGTTTGGCCCTGATCCGGGACTGCCCTTCACTGAAGTATGCAAACTCCACGGGATTTCATTTGAGGATATCCTCATTTCGCTTCTCTCCAAGTATGCGAAATCGATGAAGTGAATATAATAATAAACGGGTCCTGCCACGCATGCTTTCCACACATGTCCTCGTTAACGCGGGTAGTGTCTCTTTTATCCTACTATTGGATGATCCATGAATTTCTTTTTATTATCTTAAACAGCAGTACGCTACTGCGGGATGTGTGGAATCCTTCATGCGTGTCACCCGTTATATTTCTAAGGACTATATTTATATATTCCCGATACGTTTATTGGTCTGATTGGTCTGATTAGGTTTATTCGCACGTACAATTTTCTTTATCTGTACAGCTGGGGTTTCGGCAAACGTCTCCGCCGATAGCATCAGGATTCGTGTCAAAGCAGGTAAGTCCATCCACACACTCATATCCTGAGCTTCCGCCGCAGGATTGGTTACATTGGGATATTTTTGGAGTGGGAGTAGAGGTCGGCGTATTCGTCGGGCTTATCGTTGGTGTGGGAGAAGGAGTATTCGTTGCGGTCGGAAGAGGAGTATTGGTCGGAAGCGGTGTATTGGTTGGGGTTTTCGTTGGCGTGTTTGTTGGGTTTGTCGTACACCGGACTTGGATAGGAGCGGAAAATTGAGAGTAAAAATTTGGATCCGTACAGCTTTGACATGTTGAGTATGCGTATTGGGCAAAATAGGTTTGTCCTTCAGTGAGGGAAAAATTGCTTGTATAGGTTTGTCTGTCATTTGGGTTGGACGGAGTTGTCTGAATATTGAATATGTCCGAGGATCCGCTGTTTGATCCAAGTTGAACAATAAATGCTTTTGCGTTGGTATTGACGTTATTCTGATTGTATTGCACGTTTACCTGCCACTGATTGCTGTTATTTTTCCCTGCACAGTTAAACGTAATGCTTGAGGAAGGAGGCGCGTTTGGACGATTGGCGATGTTGAGATGAAGTACTTCGTTATGTGCCGGTGCAGTAACCACAAGGAGCTGTGATTGGGTATAGGCGATGTTATTTGCAAACAAATATGCAAGTACGTCATACGATACTCCGGTTTGGAGGTTTGGTATGTTCCATGACGATCCATCAATAGGTGTGATGTTTGATAGTGCCGGATTAAATTGTGTTGTACCGGATTTCCGTATAGAAAGCGTGATAGTCGCATTATTTGGTACCGGACCATTGACGTTAAACGAGCCGGTTATCGAAGTCTGCGATACAGGTGCTGTTGCTTTCGAATTAATAATAAGAATTTCGTTTTGAGCAGGAGTTGCGGTTGAAAGACTTGGCGATGTTCCGATATTGGTATTTCCTGAAAGAAGCACTGCCTGTAATTCGTATGTTGAACCAGGCTGGGCAGTATTCCAGGTCCAGGATACGCCGTCTGATGCAGGTAGTCCGGATACGACAGGAGAAAAATCAGCATCACTTTGTTTTTTTACATTAATCGTTACTGTTGCTCCAGGCGGAATATATCCATTCAAGTCCACTTTTCCTGAGATTGAGGCATTCGTTATTTGTTTGGTTTGGTCTTGCTGTTGGGAAAGTTGGGGAACAGCGGTTGATACTATCCGCAGAGTTTCGCTGTCCGCCGGGGCAGTAACAGCAAGAATCATGGATTCTGCAATTTGTTTCCCATTAGATTTAACAACTGCTTTCAGTTCGTACGTTGTACCGTTTTCTGCGGTTGTCCAATTCCAGCTTCCTCCGTCTACGGCACTTGGCATAGTTGATGCGATATTAAATGTGGACTCTCCCATGAGACGCTCCTGAATCTCAATAATTGCATCAGCCGGGAGATACCCGTTGATATCCACATTTCCGGATAGTGTAGCGGCAGTTTTAGGAATGGGAACTTGTGATTGAGGCGTTTTTTTAGCAAAGAGTTTTGAAGAAAGCGCAATAAAGGAAAGATCAAAAGCGATAACGAGGATGCAAAAACCAATGATAACTTTTACCCAGTATTCAAATTTATCAGAATGAGGCTGTTGAACCGGGTTTTGTATAGGAGAAAGAGTTGTTTGTGGTGTCTGGCTGGCAGGATTCATACCATTTTTAGTATGGACGGAAAAAGAATCAGTGTCAATGATATCTCTTTCGTTATTTGTGGTACGATGAAAGAGGAAATGCATATATACAAAATGATGTTTTTTCCACCTGCCCGTTATGGCCATTTTTTTTCAACGGAACTTTATTTTGAAAAGCGTTCTCATAGTTTTATGTAGCATTCCCATACTGATTGGGAGCGTCCTCTTTTTTGAATATCGTTATACTCAACAGCTTTATAAAAATATTAAGGATACAATAGGATTGGTTGCCGCGTCTCTCCGTGCTTCTGATTTTGCTCAGCTTTCCGGCACAAATAGTGATTTTTCAAACACGTATTATCAAGCGTTGAAAGAGCAATTTATGCATATAGGCGTCTTCCTCAAGTCAGAAGGTATACGGTGGATGTATGCTACCCGCATGAGTCCGAAAGGTATCGTATTTCTTCTGGATTCTGCAGATCCGTCTGATCCGGGATATAGCGCACCAGGAGTTCTTTATGCGCTCCCTCCATTGGCACTTCAGGAAAGTTTTGAGAAACCATCATTCTTTATTGCGGGGCCGTATACTGATGAATATGGGACGTATATCTCAGCATTTGCGCCGGTATATCTTACTGATGGAACATTGATTGCTATGATTGCTGTGGATATGGATTATCAGCCGATTCAGAACGCGATCCGTACACGGCGTATTTACATAGTGGAAATAGGCGTCGGATTACTCGTAGTGACGCTCGTGATCTACTATTTTCTATTTTTAATACTAGAAGCGAAACGGACGACAGCCATTCAACAGAGAGACCTTGATGCATCAAAAAATCGTATCCAAGCGACGATAAATGAATTGGAAAAAGAAAGGCAGGTTACCGAAGCAAGAAATAGAGAACTTGAACGCATGAACACACTTATGGTCAATCGGGAATTAAAAATGATAGAGCTGAAAAAGGAATTAGATAAACTTCGGAAAAAGGATAGCGTATGAGTCTTCGGTATAAATTCATTATTGCTTTCGTCATTCTTACCATCCCGGTATTATTTTTAGGAGGGATATCGATATATATACTTAATCATTTAGCAGTACCTCTCAGAGAAGATATTCCAAAAAACATCCAACAGTTGGCCGATTCCTCAACTTTAGGTAAGAAAGCATTTCTTATCCAGTATTATGACGAAGTCCTGACGCAGTCAGCAAGAAATTATGCATTGACCGGGGACATGAAATGGAAAACGCGGTATGAGGAAGACGCGCCGAAATTAGATGCGGTCATTAAGGATGCTATTGCTCATGGTGACGCAGGAGATAAAAAAATTTTTTCAAGTATTGAGGCGGCAAATTTTACTCTTGTAAACATGGAAGAAGAGTCCATGACGTTGGCAGGAAAAGAGGATCTGAAGGGAGCAATCACGATATTGGAAAGCCCTGAATACGCCAGTCAGAAACAGATCTATCAAGTAGGACTTACCTCATTTGCCACGAAAAAAGGTGTTGCTTTAGACACCGCAGTTTTAGAATCTGCCAAAACACTTGAGGATATAACAACGCATACAGAATCACTTATTACAACCAGCATGATACAGATAAGCAGTATTGTTGTAGGCATTTTTCTTTTTGCATTCCTATTGGCACTCTATATTGGAAATGGTTTGATTACACCTCTCATCACGTTGAAAAATCAGGCAAAACTTGTTGCAGGAGGAATGTTTGAAGGGAATCTCCCCGTGCAATCACATGATGAATTGGGACAGCTTTCAGAAGCGTTTAACACTATGATTGCTGCGGTAAAAGAGTCCCGGTCTGACGTAGATAGGAAGGTGCTGGAACAAACAGGTGAAATTACCGAAAAAAGCAGACAAATGGAAGATCAGCAGAAAGCAATTCTTAATATTTTGGAGGATGTGGAGAAAGAGAAAAAACAAGTGACGGTCGAGAAAGTGAAATATGAAGGACTCCTTACGAGTATTGCTGATGGCATCATCGCCACAGATCAGGAAGGGAAAATTATTCTCATCAATCAGGCAGGTACTGTCATGCTTGGCTGGAACAATAAAGAGATTGTTGGGAAGAAACTGATTGATCGTATTCCTGTTGTGGATCAGTATGGTCAGCAGATATCGGAAAATTTGCGTCCGGTAACGATAGCTATGACGAGGAGAAAACCGTTTGTTACAAGTGTCGATACAAGTTATTATTATGTCCGGAAAGACAAAACAAAAATACCGGTTGCTCTCACCGCTGCCCCAATTATTCTCAATAACGAGTTAATCGGCGTGATTGATGTGTTCCGCGACGTTACCCACGAGAAAGAAGTAGATAGGATGAAAACAGAGTTTATTTCCCTTGCATCCCATCAATTGCGTACTCCCTTATCAGCTATGAAATGGTTTGGTGAAATGCTTCTGGCAGGAGACGCAGGAACACTCAATAATGAGCAAAAAGAGATGGTAGAAAATATTTATGCATCAAATGAACGTATGGTTGAGCTCGTCAACTCGCTTCTTAATATTTCGCGGATAGAATCAGGCAGGTTGGTTATCGATCCCAAACCAACGGATGTAGTAACTTTGGTAAAAAATGTTATTTCGGAATTGAAGATGAAATTTGAGGAAAAACAACAGACATGTATTGTGTCTATCAACGAAAATCTTCCCTTGGTATCTTTGGATCCGAAGCTTATCAGGCAGGTGTATATGAATCTTCTGACAAATTCCAACAAATATACCGATAAAGGCGGAGAGATTCATGTTTTTTTGTCTAAAAATGATACGGATCTCATATCGCAGATTTCTGACAATGGATTTGGGATTCCGAAAGAAGATCAGGGACGGGTATTTCAGAAGTTTTTCCGTGCACCTAATATTCTGAAATTGGAGACAGAGGGGACGGGATTAGGATTATATCTTATAAAATCCATTATCGATTCATCAGGAGGAAAGATATGGTTTGAGAGTGAATCCGGCCGGGGGACTACATTCTGGTTTTCCATCCCGCTTTCGGGCATGACGACCAAAAAAGGAGAAGTCGGATTGGAGGAAAAGATTATGATGGGAGTAAGAGGTGTTATAAAGCATTCCGATGGCTTATAAGCAAACAGTGTTTGACAGTGAGAGGGGAAAGTACTGTAATGAAAACAGTATGGCGTTCTATGACTGATCCTCAAACATCAATTATTACGCATGATGTAGTTACATCTTCTAACGAAGAGAAAGATATTCGATACCGAAGTTTATTTCTTGCATCTCGAGATGCTGTCATGACGCTTGAACCCCCGGACTGGAAATTCACATCCGGAAATCCGGCAACAATCGCCTTATTCGGGACAAAAGATGAGAAAGAATTTTTATCCTATGAACCGTGGAGATTATCTCCAGAGTACCAGCCTGACGGAAAAAAATCAATAGATAAGGCAAAGGAAATGATTGAAAAAGCCATGAAGGAAGGGTCTAACTTTTTTGAGTGGACACATAGGCGCATTAATGGTGATGATTTTTATGCTGATGTTCTTCTTTCGAGAGTAGAGGAAGACGGAAAAATATTTCTCCATGCGTTGATAAGGGATATTTCAAAACAGAAGGAGATGGAGAAAGAATTGCTCCGTTCGTCGGAAGAAAAATATCGTTTACTTATCGAACATCTCCATGATGGTATCTTCATCATTAAAGATGAAAAAATTCAATTTATCAATGAATCATTCGCTCGGATGGCTGGGTATACAGGAGAAGATATTTTAGGTAAAAATTTTATTGGTTTCATAGCGCCTTCATCAAAAAAACTGGTAGCAGAACAATACAGGAAACGGTTAAAAGGAGAACATTCCCTCGATGAGTATGAAGCGCAGCTTCTTAGGAAAGACGGAACAGTGATTGATGTCCTTATAAGCGCTGGAATTATTACATATCAAGGAAAACCCGCAACCATGGGGATTGCAAAGGACATAAGCGCGCGGAAAAAGGCTGAGCGTGAAATTTATAGTTTAACGAATAAACAACGCACAATTTTACAGGCTATCCCGGATATTATAATGGAGGTGAATAATCAAAAAAAATATACATGGGCAAATCAACCTGGGAAAGACTTTTTTGGCGAGGATGTTGTAGGAAAAGAAGTGGACTTTTATTTTGAAGGCGAGCAAAAAACATATGAGAAAGTGGAACCTCTTTTCAAAGGTTCAGATGATACGATTTATATTGAAAGCTGGCAACGAAGAAAAGACGGGAAAAAACGGTTGCTTGCCTGGTGGTGCCGAACAATCAAGGATGAAAAAGGAAATGTTACCGGTGCTCTTTCATCGGCCCGTGATATCACGGAGCAGAAAGAAATGCACACGCTCCTTCGGGAAAGCGAACAGAAACTAAAAGCTATATTTGACAGCTCTCCTATCGCGAAATTCGTCATTGATCAGAACCATACGGTTACCTATTGGAGTAAAGCTCTCGAAGAACTTACCGGTATTACTGCAAAGGAAATTGTTGGTACTCAATACCAATGGAAGGCGTTTTATAAAACAGAAAGACCGTGTCTGGCTGATCTTTTGATCGAAAGATCCTTTGATAAAATCTCCCAGTTTTATCATGGGAAATACAGGAAATTAAAATTGTTAGAAGATTCCTATGAAGTAACGGATTTTTTTCCGGATTTGAATAAGAATGGAAAGTGGTTACATTTTACAGGAGCACTCATTCGTGATTTGAATGGTACTATTATTGGAGCAGAGGAGACATTGGAAGATGTCACAGAACACCGGAAAATGGAAGAGAAAATCATAGAGGATAAATCAAAAGACGAAGCAATTCTTGATTCAATCGGAGATGCTGTATTTGCCTGCGATAAAGACGGGAATATCGTGCTTTTTAACCGCATGGCGGAACAGCTTACGGGATTTGCAGACAAAGAAGCAATCGGCCATCACTATAGCCAAACTCTCCAATTTATAAAAGAATCGGATGAGACGCCGAGTATAGATTTTATCGCCCAGGCAATTACAGAAAATAGAATTACAGAAATGGCAAATCATACAGTGCTCGTACGGCGTGATGGGGTAAAAATACCTGTTGCTGATTCTGCAGCACCGATAAAAAATGTCAAGGGTGAGATCATTGGATGTGTCGTGGTGTTCCACGATGTAACCCACGAACGGGAGGTGGATAAAGCAAAGACGGAATTTGTTTCCTTGGCATCCCACCAACTGCGGACGCCGCTTTCTGCGATCAATTGGTATTCTGAACTCCTCCTCTCGGGGGATAATGGGACACTTACTCCGAAACAACGGCAATGTACTGAAGGCGTGCGTCAGGCAAGCATGCGGATGATCAACCTTGTGAATGCACTCCTCAATGTTTCCCGGCTTGAATTGGGAACATTTACCATTGAGCCGGAATTAGTTTGTGTACAGGAAATTGTAAAAACATGTTTAGAAGAACTTAAACCGGAGATTGAGAAAAAGAATCTTATCATGCGAGAATCTTATGAATCGGACGTTTCTCGTATTCAAGCAGATCCGAAACTTCTTGCCATCATTTTTCAAAATCTTCTCAGTAATGCGGTGAAATATACACCAAAAAATGGAACAATACAGGTAATTCTTGGGAAAAAGAATGATGATATACTGATATCAGTGAGTGATACTGGTATAGGTATTCCTGAGAATCAGAAGGAGAGAATAGGTACGAAGATGTTCCGGGCTGATAATACGCATACTATAGATCCTGATGGTACAGGATTAGGAATATATATTGTGAAAGAGATTGTGAAAGGTTCAGGAGGAAATTTTTGGTTTGAAAGTAGCACAGGGGAAAGCCTGCCTGCCGGCAGGCAGGGAACGACGTTCTATATCACAATGCCTAAAAGCGGGATGAAAAAGAAAGGAGGGGTGAGGAAACTCATCTAGCGTGTATGAAAAAGGTTCTTATCATAGAGGACGAACAGACGCTGAGTGCAGTTTTAGTGGATAAGTTTGTGAAAGATGGTTTTGAAGTATTCACGGCAAAAGACGGTCGGGAAGGGTTGGATATGGCTTTAAAAATACATCCTGACTGTATACTTCTGGATATCCTTATGCCCGTCATGGACGGGATAACGATGCTTGGTTTACTCCGTAAAGACGCGTGGGGAAAACATGCACATGTGCTCATGCTTACGAACTTGTCCAGTACGGAAAAGGAAATGACATCGCATGCTCTTGGGGTAGAGGATTATATGATAAAAACCGATTGGAAGCTGGAAGATGTAGTAAAAAAAGTAAGGGAAAAAATAGGAGTTGCTTATGAATAAAAAAGTACTATTTATTGAGGATGATCCACAACTCCAGGACCTTTATCAGGGAATTCTCAGCCAGAAAGGTATTCTTGCCATCGGAGCACACGACGGAAAAGAAGGATTGGAAAAAGTGCATACAGAGAAACCTGATTTGGTGGTTTTGGATATCATGCTTCCTGGAGGAGTGAGCGGTTTTGACGTTTTAGAACAGTTGAAGGCAAATCCTCTCACACAATCAATCCCAGTTATCGTTTTAACGAATTTGGATTCCGAAGAAGCAGTTGCCAAGAAGATCGGGGCTGTGGACTATAAGATAAAATCAGACACCTCGCTTAAAGAGATCGTTGCGCTCATCATGAAACGATTAATCTAAAAACTCGTATGGTTGTACAAAGAAAATGGTTCCTCTTTGTGGTTATGTTGGTTTTCTTCTCGATATCTTTTTTTATCGTTCTCCCGAGTAAGGTTTTTGCAGCAAGTGATTCCGGAGTGGTAAAGATAGGGATATATGATAATAAACCGAAAGTATACCGTGACGAAAAGGGGGCAGCTTCGGGCTTGTTCGTTGATATTCTGAATTACATTGCCAAACAGGAAAATTGGCAGCTTGTTTATGTGTATGGGACATGGGAAGAAGGGTTAGCACGTCTGGAAAAAGGAGAGATAGATATCATGGTGGATGTGGCAGTCTCAGATGAGAGAATAAAACTGTTTGATTTCACCACTGAAACAGTGCTTAGTAGTTGGGGAGTAATATTTGTCCGCAAGAATGCTCACATTGATTCTTTTCAGGATCTTGAGGGAAAAAAAATAGCGATTTTAAAATCAAGTGTATACCTGGGCGGTCCGGAAGGAGTAGACCGGTACATACAGACATTTGGGTTGAATGTAGAGTTTGTGCGCGTCAATGAATATGCCGAGGTGTTTGAACTTATTAATAAAGGGGAAGTGGATGCAGCAGTGGTAAGCCGTGTTTTTGCCCTGACGAATCAGAAGCAATACCCAAATATCAAAGAGACGGACATGTTTTTCAGCCCTACAGAATTGCGGTTTGCCCTGACCAAAGGAGACGCAGATAATCAGTATTTGATCGAACGTTTGGATTATTGGATACAGAAGCTGAAAGACGGGTATGAAGGAATGTATAAGCAGGTATTGGAACATCACGGACTGGGGGGTATGGCAACAATCAGCAAAGAAGTGATTCCGGGATGGGTGCGCCTTGTTGTTCTTCTCATTGCTTCGACGCTTTTTCTGTCATGGTTGGTTATTTTCGGACTGAGGAAAACAAAAGAAATTACTATCCAGAAGCTGGAAGAAAGAGAAGTCCTTTTGGGAAGCGTTGTTGAACATGCGCCTCTGGTCATGCTCGTCGTTAACAACCAAGGAATTATAACCCTTGCTGAAGGGAAAGCGCTGGCAGCGGTAGGGCTCAAGCAAAAGAATATGATGGGCAGATCTATCTTTATGCAGTTTAAACAGAATCAGGTGATTACTGATCTCATTCAGAGGAGTCTCTCAGGAGAAGAAATGGAGGTCAAAAGTGAATTCGGAGAAAAAATACTGCGTATCAATACATCGCCAATCTACAAAGACGGAGTAGTCGTATCAGTCGTCTGTGTGGGGGTTGATCTTACTGAGGAAATACGGCTTGACCGTGCAAAAACGGAATTTCTCTCTTTAGTATCCCACCATCTGCGGACTCTCCCGTCAGAAATCCGGTGGACCATGGAGCTTCTCCGTCCAAAAATTGAAAAGATCCTTGCAAAAGATGAAGTAAAACATTGGAAGAGTCTTGAACAAACCAATATGAGGATGATTGAATTGGCAAATACCATTTCCAGAGCGTCTCAGTTGGAACTGGGGAAACTCACTATCCTGCCTGAAAAATTTGATCTGCCGAAACTTGTTGATGAAGAAATTGACAAAGTGAAGGAACCAATAAAAGGAAAATCCTTGGTATTGACGAAACATTATAGCGGTGTGAAGGATGTTTTTTTGGATGAAAACCAAATGAGGTTTATTGTAAGTACGCTTCTCTCCAATGCAGTGCGGTATAGTTCTTCCGGTGATTCCATACACATACGTCTGTCAACGCATGGAGATGCCTTTATATTGCAAGTGAAAGATACCGGATGGGGAATCCCAAAAAATCAGCAGGAAAAAGTGTTTACCAAATTTTTTCGCGCAGACAATGTGGCTTCTGTAGATGTCGTTGGCATGGGACTTGGATTGTATATGACAAAATCAATCATTGAGGCATACGGAGGAAAAATTTGGTTTGAATCCGAGGAAGGAAAAGGGAGTACATTCTCTGTTACGTTGCCTCGCCGATTATCCATACCAATACAAAATAAAAAACTTGCTTTGCTGCCTGTACCCGGAAAGACATCTCCCAGAGGATGAAAAAACAGCCCTCATTATGGTATAGTAAAAAAATATAGGGTATGAATTTTTCTGAAAGGAAAGAACTATGAGTACGATTCTTATCGTAGAAGATGATAAATTTTTATCTTCCGCATACCGTCTCAAATTCACCAAGGCTGGTTTTACTGTGCACCTGTCGATGGATGGGCAGGAAGCGATGAATCTTCTCAAAACTATCAAGCCTGATATTATACTTCTTGATTTAGTCATGCCTGTGAAAGACGGATTTACTGTGCTGTCTGAGTTGAAAGCGAATGCATCATTAAAAATGATTCCGGTTATCATTACCTCAAATCTCAGCCAGAAAGAGGATATCGATAAAGCAAAAGGGTTAGGAGCGTCAGATTTCGTCATAAAAAGTGATGTGTCTCTAGATGATTTGGTGAAAAAAGTACAAACGCTTCTTTCGGTTCAATCTACATAAACACCCTCAATTTTTTGTGATATGATGAAAGAATATGCCAGGTAGTGAAGTTTCGACACGCTTATCTCTTTGTTGGAAACAGAAGGCTATCTGGTTTTTGCTATATTCTACTCACAAGAAGGAGGATGTTGAGCTTTTGACAGCGTAAAAAACAAAGGTCGAAACTCTACTACCTGGTATGGCCACGTATGACCCTAAGAAACTCTATGTATTTTTATCGGAATTAGGGATTCTCTCAAAAGAGGTTCTTGATCAAGCCTATATTGAAGCAGTACAAGAGAAGAAAACATTTGACGACGTTCTTCTGGAGCGCGAAATGGTGGTAGATGAAAATATTGGAAAAGCAGTCGCAGAAGTTCTCCATGTCCCCTTTGTTACTCTTTCTAAACTCGCAATTCCTGATGATGTCCTCCGTCTGATCCCGGAAGTGATAGCCAGGAAAGAGTACGTGATTGCCTATGGGAAAGATACATATAATCTCCAGATTGCTCTGTACAACCCTGAGAATACTGCCCTTATACGAGCTTGGTCCATAATTAAAATCTCCTCATTCCAACGCCATAAAGTTTGGTAAGACAGTAGGAAATACAGGCCAGATAGGTATTTTTCGTAAATGCTTCAATACCACGACAGTATTCTTTCCCTAAG
>Ga0265297_10000858_pt1 | contig 81352 bp, 68 predicted proteins | sample Munlanlwell13791_FD_192502 | JGI IMG/M metagenome (GOLD analysis project Ga0265297, IMG submission 192502) | Leachate microbial communities from a municipal landfill in Southern Ontario, Canada - Leachate well 137-91 | ecosystem: Engineered > Solid waste > Landfill > Unclassified | place...
TCCATTTCCAGCGTCATGGCTTAGTTTACGAACGACAGAGCGCAAACGGACGATTTCAGCGCGGTTCAGGCTCATCTTGTGTTGGAAACGAGCATTCCTTCAGGCTCATCTTGCATTGGATAATTCTACGGCGGGCTTTTTGTTTGCCAAAAAAGTAGAATAACTGTGCGCTATCCGCGCCGGAGGCCGTGATGTATATTCATCTTGAAGACTGGAAATGGAAAACCGTCATAGAGCCGCACAGAATCAAGACCGTGGAGCCGCTGGGGTTCACCAGCCGCAGGGAGCGCGGGGAAATACTGGCCCGCGCGCATTACAACCTTTTCAACATCCCCGCCGAGAAGGTGCTGCTGGATTTTCTTACCGACAGCGGCACCGGCGCTATGTCCGCCGCGCAATGGTCGGCGATAATGAGCGGCGACGAGTCTTATGCCGGCGCCTCCAGCTACTACCGCTTTGAGGCCGCCGTGCGCGGGCTTACCGGTTTTGGCGAGGTCATTCCCGCGCATCAGGGCCGCGCGGCGGAGCGGATATTGTTCTCTTTTGTGGGCGGCAAAGGGAAAACGGTGGTTTCCAATTCGCATTTTGACACCACCCGCGCCAATGTGGAAGCCGGCGGAGCCGAGGCGGTGGATTTGCCGGTAAAAGAGGCGCTGGATTTCGCGCGCCCCGGCGACTTCAAGGGCAACATGGACACCGCCGCGCTGGAGAAATTCATAAAGGAAAGAGGCGCGCAAAATATCGCCCTGTGCGTGATGACGGTTACCAACAACTCGCTGGGCGGGCAGCCGGTCTCGCTTGCCAACCTCAAACGGACCTATGAAATCTGCTCGGCGGCGAAAATACCGGTGTTCCTGGATATGGCCAGATTCGCCGAAAACGCCTATTTTATAAAGCTGCGCGAAAAGGGCTGCGAAAACCGCTCCGCGGAGGACATCGCAAAAGAGATGTTCAGATACGCCGACGGCTGCATGATGAGCGCCAAGAAAGACGCGCTGGTCAATATCGGCGGCTTCATGGCGATGAAGAACAAGGAGTGGGCCGCCCGCGCCCGGCAGGTATTGATTCTGGGCGAGGGATTCCCGACCTACGGCGGGCTTGCGGGCCGCGACCTGGACGCCATGGCGGTGGGGCTGGGCGAGGTGCTGGACGAGAAATACCTGGCTTACCGCATACGCTCCGCGCAGTATCTGGGCGACGGCCTGCGCAAGGCCGGGGTTCCGATAGTGGAGCCGCCCGGCGGCCATGCCGTGTATGTTGACGCGCGCCGCTTTTTGCCGCATATCCCGCCGGAGAAATTCCCGGCCCAGTCGCTGGCCTGCGCGCTGTATCTGGAAGGCGGCATCCGCACCGTGGAAATCGGGATGCTGATGTTCGGCAACCGCGACGCCAAGGGCAATTTCACCCCCGCCAGCATGGAACTGGTGCGCATCGCGCTGCCGCGCCGCGTTTACACGCAAAGCCATATAGATCTGCTTATAGAGGTTTTTGAGGAGTTGGCAAAGCGCAAAACCGGCATACGGGGGCTGGAGATAGAGGAAGCCCCCGCCGTGCTGGCGCATTTCACGGCAAAATTGCGGCCCGCGGAGAAAGAGCTTATCCTCAGCTAGAATAAATGTTCACAAAGGACACTTTTTCGCGTGTTCGCAAACAGGCGGAGGCCGTTGTCGGCGCGCAGAACGTGCGCGCAGACAACGGCAATCTCGCGCTTTATTCCTACGATTCGGGCCTTTCCCGCGCGCGGCCCGAGGCTGTCATCCATGTCCTCCGGACGGAGCAGCTTGCCCCGCTGATAAAGCTGCTGGCGGAAAACGATGTTCCCTTCGTGCCGCGCGGCGCGGGAACCAATCTGACCGGCGGCTGCGTGCCGCTTAAAGGCGGCGTCATCATAAACACCGCCGCGCTAAACCGCATTCTGGAGGTGGACACCGCCTCCGGCTATGCTCTTGCGGAGCCGGGCGCGGTAAACGGCGCGCTGCAGCGCGAGCTGGCGCGCGAGAATTTCTTCTTCGCGCCCGCGCCGGAGAGCGCGGCTGTCTCCACCATCGGCGGCAACATGGCCGAAAACTGCCGCGGCCCGCGCGCGTTCAAATACGGTCCGGCGGGGGCCTCGCTGCTGGAGGCGGAATTCGTCTCGCCGGAGGGGGAAACTCTGCGCTGGTCCGCCTCCGATGCGGGGCCGCTGCTGGCCCGGTTTTTTGCGGGGAGCGAGGGCTCGCTGGGCGCGGCGGCGCGGCTGCGGGTCAAAATTCTCAAATCCCCTGCGGCGGTCTGCTGCGCGCTTATAGGTTTCCGCGGCCCGGAAGGGCCCATAGACGCGGCGCGCGAGCTTGTGGCCGCCGGCATAATACCGCGCGCCGCCATCGGCATGGACAACGTCGCCGCCAGCGCCTCCGACAGCCTCGGGCTGGGCGCGTTTCCGCCGGAAAGCGCGGGCGCGCTGTTTCTGGAGCTGGACGCCGCCTCCGAAGATGAAATGTCCGCCGTCTGCGCCGCGGCGGAGAAAATATGCGCGGCGGCGGGGGCGGGGCCGGTGGTTTTTTCGCGGGACGCGGAGGGCCGCGCCGCGCTGCGCCTCCGGGCGGATGTTTACACGGCGATGGCGCGGCTTGCGCCAAACGCCGTGCTGGAGGATATGGCGGTGCCGCCGGCGTCGCTGGCGGTGGCGCTGGCCATGCTGCGCCACTGCGCCGCCAAATTTGACGCGCGCGCCGCGCTGGTCTATCACCCGGCCAGCGGCGTGCTGCGCCCCCAGCTTGTCTTTGACGAGCGTAACAGTTTTGAAGCGGGCCGCATCAAAAAGGCGGCGCGCGAAATGCTCAAATGCGCGGTTACGCTGGGCGGGCTGCCGGCCTGCGGTTTCGGCTCCGGCGTGGACAAGCGCATGGCCATGCACTGGATTTACGACAATGCCGCGCTGGAGTTGTTCCGCCGCATCAAAAAGGCCGCCGACCCGCGCGGCATAGCCAATCCCGACAAGATAATTCCCGTCGCCGGCGCGCGCGAGGGGGCCGAGGCTTTGCAGGAACGCGCGCAGCCGTCCCGCGCCGCGGCGGCGGTGGCGGCGGAGCTTGCCTCGCGTTTTGCCGCCGGCAGGGCCAGTTTTATCGCGGGGCATGGCGCCGCGCCCAGCGGGGCCGCGCCGCTGGATACGGGCGCGCTGGACGGGGTTGAGATTGACCGCGCCAACCGCTCGGCTGAGGCGGAGGCCTGCGTCCCCGTCGCCCGCCTGAAGGCAAAGGCCGCCGAACACGGTCTGCGGCTAAGGCTGCCGGATTATCCGGGCGGCATAGGCGCGCTGGCGGCGTCGGGCCGGTGCGCCGCGCTGCGGGAGATAATAACGGGAATCAAATTCGCGCTGGCCGACGGCAGCGTAATCCGAGCCGGCGGCAAATGCGCCGTGGACCCGCCGGGGACGGATGTCATCAGCCTGATGTGCGGTTCGCGCGGGGCCTACGGGGTGATACTGTCGCTCACGCTGCGCGCGGACGGCGCGGCAGACTGCTCCGCCCTTGCCGCGCGCAGGGAATTTTCGCCGGGGCCGTATCACCGCAGGCTCAAACGGGCTTTTGACCCGAAAAATCTGCTGAACCCTCATGTTTACGGGGAGAATGGCGATGCGGCTGCCTAAAATAGACGATTTTGTCCCCTATAACGAGCTTTATACCGCCGCCACGGAAGGCGCGCATCTCAAGACGCTGCTTACCGTCTCCGGCGAAAAGCCGGTATACGACTGCGCCGTCAAATGCAACCGCTGCGGCCTCTGCCTGGAAAAATGCCCCACTTATTCCGGCACAGGGGCGGAGAATTTCTCGCCGCGCGGGCGCGCGCAGCTGCTGCGCATGGCGATGGGCGGCAGGCTCAAGCTGGACGCGGACGCCGCCGTCCTGGCGGAATCGTTTTACAACTGCCTGCTGTGCGGCGCGTGTTCCGGCGCCTGCCATTCGCAGGTTCCGGTGCGGGAGCTTGCGCTGGAAGGCCGCAGGACATACCCGGAAAAGGGCGCCGGCGCGCTGGCGCGGGCGGTATTTGCGTGCGCGGCGCGGCGGCCCGCATTGGCGCGCGCGCTGATGAGGGCATTGTCCGCCGCGCGCGGCGCCGGGCTTGTGAGGCTGCTGTCCGCCGCCGGAGCGCTGGATACCGCCGACGCGCAATGGGCCGCGCGCTGGGACCGGCTGCATCCCCGCCGCGTCCGTTTCCTGGACGAAACCGCCGCAGCCGCCCCGGAGCTTAAGCGCGCCGGGCAGACCGGACGCTCCGGCTGTGTCTGCTTTATCGGCTGCCAGGCGAATTACCTGTATCCGAAAGAAGGCATGTCGGTGATACGGCTGGCGGACCGGTTTATCGGCCCCGTGCGGCTGCTTGGCGGGCTGTGCTGCGGCCTTAACTCGTATCTGTTCGGGGATATAGAGGACGCGCGCGCCGCCCTGCGCGCCGTTATAGCGCGTTACGAGGAGCTTTGCTCCGGCCAGCCGCTGCCGCTGGTTACGGACTGCGGCGAATGCTCCGCTTTTTTCAAACGGGCCGAGCAGTTGTTTTTGCAGGATCCGGCCTGGCGCCCGCGCGCGAAGGCTTTCGCCGGGGCCGTGCGGGATTCTCTGGAGATGGTGCCGGCGGAGCGCGGCGAATTCCTGCTTTCCGGCAGGGCGGACGCGGCTCTCATAAAAGCCAGAATTTCGCTGCACGAGAATGCCGCCTGCGCCCACTGGCAGTATTCGGCCTGCAAAGCCAGGCAGACGCTGGCGGCGGCCTTCGGCTCCAATTTCGTCCCGCTGGAAAACGCGGACGCGCCCTGCGGCGGCGAGTTCGGCGCGCCGCTTTTTTCCCCCGCCGCGGCAGACAGGCTGCTGCGCGCCAAAATTTCCGCCATAGCGGCGGCGCGGGCGGACATAGTGGCCTGCGGTTCACATTCGTCCGCGGCGCACATTGCCGCGGGGCTGAAAAAATACTATCCTCATGCCAAAGCCGTTCACTATGCCGTGCTTATTGACGAGGCCTGCGGTGGCTGACCCGGATGCGGAAAAAAAGCTGCGCCTGCTGATTAAATTCGGCGGGCTGATTTCGGCGGAAACCACAGTTGACGCGCTGCTGGAGATAATAGCGGACCAGATACGTCTAATCGCCGACGCGGACCGCTGCACCGTATTCCTGGCTGATATGGCGCGCAACGAACTGTGGTCCAAAGTCGCCCATGGCGGGCACAGGCGGGAAATCCGCGTGGCCATGGGCTCTGGCATAGCCGGCATCTGCGCCGTTACCGGCGAAACCATCAATGCAGGCGACGCCTATTCCGACCCCCGGTTTCTGCCCGATATAGATAAAACCACCGGCTACAAGACCCGCAATGTTCTGGCCGTGCCGCTTAAAAACAGCAAGGGCGAGCTGCTTGGTGTTTTTGAGGCGCTCAACAAAAAAAGCGGCGCGGGATTTACGCAGGGCGATATCGGGCTTTTGCAGCTTATGGGGACCTTGGCCGCCAACGCCATAGAAAACGCCAAGCTCTACGAGGATCTGCGCGCCACGCAGGAAGAAACCATTTACCGCCTGGCCGTAACCGCCGAGTACCGCGACCAGCAGGACACGGGGCGGCATTTACGGAACATAGGCCGGGTAACCTATCAGCTCGCGCTGGCGATGGGCCTGCAGCGCGAGGATGCCGAGGATATGCGCCGCGCCAGCGCGCTGCACGACATAGGCAAGGTCGCGCTGTGCGACGCGATACTGCTAAAGCCCGGCAAGCTCACCGCAGCCGAATTTGAGGAGATGAAAAAACACACCCTCTACGGCGCGAGAATACTTTCCAAGGCGGAAAGCCGGCTGCTGCGCATCGCCAGCCGGCTGGCCGCCGCCCATCACGAGAAATACGACGGCAGCGGTTATCCCGGCGGGCTAAAGGGCCGGGAAATCCCGCTGGAGGCGCGCATAGTGGCGGTGGCGGATGTTTTTGACGCGCTGTGCATGCCGCGCGTCTACAAGCCGGCCTGGGGCGCCAAACGCGCGTACGATTACATAATACGCCATGCGGGGCGGGCCTTTGACCCGGAAGTGGTGGAAGCCTTCCGGTCCATATTCCCCGAAATCAAAAAAATCTACGCCGACCAGCCGGAATAAGCCCGCCTTCCAAAGTTGGCGGCGAGAACCGGGACGGCGGATGGCGGGACAGCCTGTGCGGAAATTTTCTTGCATACCCACACGGCATGCGAGGAAAATCCCGCACAGGAATACCACGCTCCCCGCCGGCGAATTCCGCTGTCCAGCTGCGGGAAATGGGTTGCCTGAAACTTTCAGGTCAGGGAATGTTCTGCCGGTCGAAGTTGCGGTATTGCAGCACTTCCATGATGTGGGCTTTGGCGATTTCGGGCGCGCCTTCCAAATCGGCTATGGTGCGCGCCACTTTCAGGATTTTATCCAGGCTGCGGGCGGAGAGGCCGAAACGGTTCATCGCGGTCTCAAGCGTCGCGCTGCCGTCGGCGGGAACGGCGCAGAATTTCTTTATCTGGCTTACGCTCATGAAGCTGTTTGCGGTAGTGGCTGTTCCCGCAAAACGCCCGGCCTGAATTTTTCTGGCGCGGACCACGCGCGCGCGTATTTCCGACGAAGGCTCACCCTCGCTGGCCTGCGCCCAGTGGACGTATTTTACCGGCGCAAGCTGTATGTGCATGTCTATCCTGTCAATCAGCGGGCCGGAGAGCCGGCTGCGGTAGCGTTGAATTTGCAGCGGCGTGCAGGAGCAGGGCCTGTCGGGATGGCCGCAAAACCCGCACTGGCAGGGGTTGCTGGCAGCTATAAGCGTCAGCCTGGCGGGGTAGCAGACGGTCTCCTTGACGCGGGAGACTGTTACGCGGAAAGTCTCCAGCGGCTCGCGCAGCACTTCCAGAGTGGAGCGCGAAAATTCGGACAGCTCGTCCAGAAACAGCACCCCGTTGTGCGACAGCGACACCTCGCCGGGGCGCGGCGTTGTCCCGCCGCCCACAAGGGCGGCCTCGCTTATGGTGTGATGCGGGTCGCGGAAAGGGCGGCGGCGCATCAGGCTGCCGCCCCGCGTAAACCCGCAGACCGAATAGATTTTGGTGACTTCCAGCGCCTCGGTGTCGGTCATCGGCGGCAGTATGCCGGGGAAACGTTTTGCCAGCATGGACTTGCCGGAGCCGGGCGGCCCCATCATCAGCACGTTGTGTCCGCCCGCGGCGGCTATTTCCAGAGCGCGCTTTGCCAGCGGCTGGCCTTTCACCTCGCGGAAATCACCGTCGCCGCCGTCCGGCTGGGAGACGGCGCCGCATATCCCGCGCGCGCAGTCTTCCAGCGGGGCCTGCGCGGTTATGGCGGCGGCCAGCGTTTTAAGGTCCCGCGCGGCGCAGGCTTTCGCGCCGGAAACCGAAGCCTCCGCGCGGTTGGCGCGCGGCACCACCGCCGGGATATTGAGGTCTTTTGCCGCAAGCAGCATGGGCAGGATGCCGCTTACCGGGCGGATTTCCCCGTCCAGCGCCAGCTCGCCTATAAAAGCGGTACCGGACAGGGACTGCTCCGCGCCGTCCAGCTGGCCGCTGGCGGCCAGCACCCCCAGCGCTATCGGCAGGTCAAAATGCGTGCCGTTTTTTTTCAGTTCCGCCGGAGCGAGATTGACGGTTATTTTTTTAAGCGGGAAATCAAAACCGGAATTGCGGATGGCCGCCGCCACGCGGTCTTTGGATTCTTTTATTTCCGTGTCCGCCAGCCCTACTATGGAAAACGCGGGCAGCCCCGCCGCCGCGTCAACCTCTACCGAGACGGGAAACCCGTCTATCCCCTTTACTCCCAGCGAGCGGATTTTGGCGAACATCCGAAATCAGCGCGGGCCGGCTGCCGGCGCGGGTTTGGCGTCCTGCCGGGCGGGGGAATGGCTTTTCCTTCCGCCGGCAACCCACTGGTGGTAGGCGGCCTCGTCCTTTATAATCGGGTATTCGGGCAGCAGATGCAGGTTCAGGCGCAGCCGCTTGGCGCGGTCGGCAATCTCGTCGCAGACGCGGCGGCCCGGCCAGGGATAGCCTTCCAGAATGCTAAACAGCGGCTTGTTCATGCCAAGAAGATAAAGGTCGCCGTCCTTGTCGGCTCCGGCAACCATGTCTTTTTCCGCCAGGAGTGAAAAGCAGTTTTCTATAATATTGGCTGGCAGCGCGGGCGCGTTGACAGTGGCAAGCGCGACACGCTTTGCCCCCGCGTCAAAAGCCCAGCGCGCGGCGCAGGCGGCCTGTTCCGCCTCCGTGGCGCCTTTGAGCGAGAGAAACCCCGGGTCCTCCGGGTCCAGCCAGCGCAAATCCGGGTATTTGCCGATATTTTTATAAACGGCGGTGGGCTGTATTCCGTGCAACTTTTTTACAGCGGCGAAAAAATGCCGCGCCATGTCGGTATAGGCCGGGACGAGCTTGCTTTCGCCAAACCCCTCCGTCAGCCGGGGGGGCATTTCCTCCGCCATGGGGGCGTTGATAAAAACCAGAAGGCAATTTTCTTTCATGTCCCTAAATTATACCAAAATCTCAGAGGTCAAAAATGGCGAAGCGAGCAAATATTTATGTTTCGCTCAATAACAGGCAAGTATCCGCCGCGATAAGCCGCCGGGTCTGCGGTTTCAAGAAATTGCCGGAACCTTTGCAAATACATATTCGTTGAATACACAGGGATTGGCGGGATTTGTCCGCTCCGCCGCCAAATGGTAGAATTAAAAATCATTTCAGGAGAGCGCAATGTCTAATAAACCTGTGTGGCTGGTTACGGGCGGGGCGGGGTTCATAGGCTCCAATATCGCCGAGGAATTGGTGAAAATGGGCGCGCGGGTGCGCGTGCTGGATAATTTCTGCGCCGGGAAAAAAGGGAATATCGCCGCCTTCGCAGACAGGATAGAGCTTGTCAAAGGCGATATCCGCAGCGGTTCGGATTTGAGGAAATCGCTCAAAGGCGTTTCCTATGTGCTGCATCAGGCGGCTTTGCGCTCCGTCCCCAAATCCATGGACGCGCCGGAGCCTACCAACGAAAACAACGTGTCCGGCACGTTGAAGCTGCTTGCCGCCGCAAAAACCGCCGGGGTTAAACGGGTGGTGTACGCCTCCTCCAGCTCCGCCTACGGCGAGTGCAAGGTTTTCCCGCAGAAGGAGAATTTCGTTCCCGCGCCGGTGTCGCCTTACGCGGTAAGCAAGCTGGCGGCGGAATATTACTGCGTCATGTTCGCCAAAGCCTACGGGCTGGAAACCGTGTCGCTGCGCTATTTCAACGTGTTCGGCCCGCGGCAGGATCCCGCATCCAAATACTCGGCGGTTATTCCCAAATTCATGGCTTTGGCCAAAGCGGGCAAAACCGTGGAAGTCCACTGGGACGGCAAACAGTCGCGTGATTTCACTTATGTGGCCAATGTGGTGCAGGCCAATATCAGGGCCGCGCTTGCGCCGAAGGCGGCGGGCGGGGTTTACAATATCGGCTGCGGCAATTCCAAATCGCTGCTGGACCTGCTTGCGGCGATAGAACTGGCGCAGGGCCGCAAAATCGCCAGAAAATTCCTGCCCAAACGCGCCGGCGACGTGCGCAAGACTTTCGCCGACATCTCCGCCGCAAGGCGCGACCTGGGCTATAAACCGGTCGTCAACTTTGATGACGGAATCGCGAAAACATGGGAGTATTTCAAATGAAAATCGCTGTTACCGGCGGGCTGGGCTTTATAGGCTCTAATTTCGTGCGGCATGTGCTGGATAAACACACGGACTGGCATGTCCTCAACATAGATAAAAAAACATATGCCGGCAACCCGGATAATTTGCGCGATGTGTCCGGCAATCCGCGCTATAAATGGCTGCGCGCGGACATAGCCGATCTCAAAAAAATGCGCGCCGCGCTGGAGGGGATTGATGCGGTCGTCCATTTTGCGGCGGAGTCGCATGTGGACCGCTCCATACTGCATCCGGGCGATTTCATAAGGACCAATGTCGTCGGCACGCATTGCCTGCTGGAGGCGGCGCGCGCTTGCAATATCAAACGTTTCGTGCATGTCAGCACAGACGAGGTTTACGGCTCGGTGGAAGAAGGCCGCTCTGTGGAAACCGACCCGTTGCTGCCCAACAGCGCGTATTCCGCGTCCAAGGCATCGTCGGATTTGCTTGTCCGGGCTTATTTTGTCACATATAAACTGCCGGTGGTTACCACCCGCTGCACCAACAACTACGGCCCTTATCAATATCCCGAAAAGGCGCTGCCGCTGCTGATAACCAATGCCGGCGCGGACAAGCCCTTCCCGCTCTACGGCGACGGCAAGAACGTGCGCGAATGGATTTACGTGCAGGACCATGTGGAGGCGGTGGAGGCCGTGCTGCTAAAAGGCCGCGAGGGCGAAGTCTACAATATCGGCGGCGGCAAGCTGCTGTCCAATGTGGAAATCGTCAAGACCGTGCTGGACCTGATGGGCAAGCCGCATACCCTTATCCAGCCGGTTGCCGACCGTCCCGGCCACGACCGCCGCTACGCCCTTGACTGCGAAAAAATCGCGCGCGAGACCGGCTGGCGCCACCGCTTCAAATTCGAGGACGCCATAAAGCTCACCATAGACTGGTACGCGCAGAACCGCAAATGGTGGCTGAAGCTCAAAACCCGCGCCAAATACCGTAGCTATTACAAAAAGCAGTACGCGGGGAAGGCGAAGTAATATGCTGCCAACGCCGTCGTCCGTCGGCTGGATAGAGGTGGTCTGCGGCAGCATGTTCTCCGGCAAGACGCAGGAGCTTATACGGAGGCTGCGCCTTGCCACCATAGCGCGCCAGAAAGTGCAGGTTTTCAACTCCGCGTTGGACGTGCGCTACGGCAAGGACCATATAATCTCGCACGATATGGTCAAAGCGCCGTGCGAGCCGGTGCGCAGCTCCGCCGCGCTGCTCAAGGCGATGCGGCCCGACACCCAGGTGGTCGGCATAGACGAGATTCATTTTTTTGACGAGGGTATAGTGGACGCCTGCCAGAAACTCGCCGGAGAGGGCAAGCGCGTCATCGCCGCCGGGCTGGACCAGGATTATACCGGCAAGCCTTTTGAAAACACCGCAAAGCTAATGGCGGTGGCGGAATATGTCGCCAAGAATCTGGCGATTTGCATGGTATGCGGCAATCCCGCCAACCGCAGCCAGCGGGTAACGGGCGGGAAAAAGCGCATAGACGTCGGCGCGGCGGACAAATACGAAGCCCGCTGCCGCAAATGCTTCCGTGCGGAATGATTCGCCCGCAAGAATTTCAACGATGTCCAGAGAAGCATGTTTTTCGCTGCGGGATACGGCATAATGGAGCCGCAATATGGATAAAGAGCTTATTGCGAAGCTGAACAAAACGTTTGAAGAATCCGCCTGCGAACAAGACGGTGTCGAGTATTGGATGGCCAGGAATCTCCAGACACTTCTGGGCTATTCGGAGTGGCGCAACTTTTGCGAGGTGATAGACAAGGCGAAGATGGCATGCTTCAACTCGCGCCAGGATGTTGCCAACCATTTTGTTGAGGTCAACAAAATGGTCAGCATAGGTTCCGAAAGCGAGCGGGAAATAAAAGATGTCATGCTAACCCGGTATGCCTGCTATCTTATGGCGCAAAACGGGGATTCGCGCAAGGAACAAATTGCATTTGCTCAAAGTTATTTCGCGCTGCAGACCAGAAGGCAGGAATTGCTTGAGGAGCGGATTGCTTTGCAGGAGCGGCTCGTTGCCCGCAAAAAATTGGTTGAAACGGAAACCGAACTTTCAAAAACCATATACGAGCGCGGAGTGGACAGCCAGGGTTTCGGGCGCATTCGCAGCAAGGGGGGCCAGGCATTGTTTGGCGGAAAAAATACACAGGAAATGAAGCGCAAGCTCGGGGTGCCGGACAAGCGTCCGTTAGCCGATTTCCTGCCCACCATCACCATCAAAGCAAAAGATTTTGCCACGGAACTGACCAATTTCAACACCAAGAAGAAGAATTTGCACGGAGAGAATGCCATAACGCAAGAGCATGTTCAGAATAACAAAGATGTAAGAGCGGTTCTTGGAAAAAGCAGTATCGCGCCGGAACGGTTGCCGCCGGAGGAAGATATCCGGAAACTTGAGCGGCGCGTTAAATCAAGCAATCAAAAACTTATCGGGGACGCGAGGAAATTTCCGCGAAAGGATGCGTCCTAAAACGGATTCGGCACGTCTATAAAGACGGTTTTTACCGGGAATTTGGCGGCTATCACTTCTTTGAACGCAAGTATGCCCGCCTTCTCGGTGTTGTAATGCCCGCCGGAAATAAAATTCATTTTCGCCTCGCGGCAGTATTCGGGGACGGTTTCGCTGCGGTCGCCGCTGATGTATAAGTCGGCCCCGGCTTCATGCGCCTCCTCTATCATGGAGGACGCCCCGCCGCTGATGACGGCGATTGTGCGCGATTTTTCGGGCCCGCGGCTGATGACTGCGGGGCTGCCGCCTATGCGCCCGCTCAGGATTTCCGCCGCCTCGCCGGTTGAAAGCGGCCTGCGCAGCCGCCCGCAAAGCCCTATCAGATTTCCGTGATAATCGCCGAAAGGCTTTATATTGGCTGCGCCGAACCAGCTTATGATTTGCGCGTTGTTGCCGGTCTCCGGGTGCATGTCCAGCGGCAGGTGATAGGCGGCAAGGGACATGTCATGTTCCAGCAGGAGCCGGATTTTCCCTCCGAAAGTTCCGCGTATGGCGGCGGGCTTGCTCCATATCAGCCCGTGATGGACAAAAGCCATTTGCGCGCCCTCCGCCGCCGCCAGCCGCAGGAATTCATAAGAGGCCGAGACGCCGAACGCGATTTTTTTAACCCCGCGCGCGCCTTCAACCTGAAGCCCGTTCAGCGAAGCGTCCGGTATTTTGGCCGAGTGCAGATAAATGTCCGCGAATTTTACGATTGCGTCCCTGCCCGCCATAGTCCCTCCGTCAGCAAGCCTTCTTGCGAAAACCAGTGTATAAGTAATATCATTATCACAGACGAAACCGCAAGGAGGAGCCATGTCCGCCGCGACAAGAAAACCGCTTATAGCCGGAAACTGGAAAATGCACAACACCATAGACGAATCCGCCGCTTTGGCAAAAGCGCTGGCGGGAGGAGCGAGCGCGGACGCGCAGACTCTGGTCGCGCCCTCTTTCACCGCGCTCAATGCCGTCGCCCGGGCGGTTAAAGGGACCGGCATTCTGGTCGCCGCGCAGGACTGCTGTTGGGAGGACAAGGGCGCTTTCACCGGCGCGGTTTCCCCGGCGCAAATCAAAGACGCGGGGGCGACGCATGTCATAATCGGTCATTCGGAGCGCCGCGCCATTTTCGGCGATACGGACGGAATTGTCAACCGCAAAATCGCCGCCGCGCTGCGGCACGGGCTGGTTCCGGTCTTCTGCGTCGGAGAAACGTTGGAAGAGCGCGAATCGGGCAAAACAGAGAAAGTGCTGGAAACCCAGCTTGAAGGCGGGCTGAAAGGCTTTTCCGCCGCGCAGCTTTCGGAGCTGGTCATCGCCTACGAGCCGGTGTGGGCGATAGGCACCGGCAAAACAGCGACGCCGCAGCAGGCGCAGGACGCGCACCTGTTCATACGCGGGAAGGTTTCGGCGCTGCTGGGCGCGGATTTCGCGAAAAAGGTACGCATACTCTACGGCGGCTCCGTCAAGCCGGAGAACATAGACGAGCTTATGGACCGCCCCGACCTTGACGGCGCGCTTGTGGGCGGCGCCAGCCTCAAAGCCGACGGATTTTTGAGAATTATGAATTTCAGGAGGAAGCCATGACCGACAATGCAGCGTGCGTGGGTACCGTAGCGGCGGACAGGGGCTGCCTGTCAAAACCGATTCCGGCGGGGATTTCCAACCGCCATCTGCATCTGAGCAAAGAGCATTTCAAGACGCTCTACGGCGCGGATGCCGAGCCTACTCTTTACCGTCCCATCACCCAGCCCGGGTTTTACGCCTGCAACGAATGCTTCACGCTGGAAACCGAAAAGGGCAAATTTGAAAACGTGCGCATGATAGGCCCCTACCGCCCGCAGACGCAGATAGAAATCAGCATCTCGGACGCGATAAAGCTGGGCCTCAAGCCGCCGGTGCGCGATTCCGGCAAGCTGGAAAACACCCCCGGCCTCAAGATAACCGGCCCCAAGGGAAGCATTACCCTGCTTTCCGGCGTGATAATATCCAAGCGGCACATACATTTCTCTCCGGCGGACGCGCAGGAATTCGGCGTAAAAGACGGGCAGATAGTGTCCGTGCGCTGCGGACGCGGCGGGGAGCGGGAGCTTGTGTTCGGCCAGGTGCTGTGCCGGGTGAGCGACAAGTTCAAGCTGGAACTGCATGTGGACGTGGAGGAGGCCAACTCCGCCATGATTAAAAACGGGGACAGCATTTACATAGAACCGGCGCGCTGAAGCGCTTTGCCATGAAAGTCTGTCCTGAATGCCAGTATCAGAATCCCGACAACTGGCTTAAATGCGAGGTCTGCGGCAGGAGCGTGGCGGATGTTTCCGCCGCGCCGGAGCCGCAGGAGCGGGTTTCCTCCGCGCGGGTCCGGCCCGCATGGCGCGTTGCCGCTGCGCTGGCCGCGGTCGGCTGCGGCGTCTGGGGCTACCGCATTGCCGCGCGGCATTTTGCCGCAAAGCCGGTTCAGCCCGCGCCCCATGCCGCGCAGCAGCCGTCCGCGCAGGAAGAGGAGGCGCCGGAGGAGACTCCGGCCTATGGCGGCGACACCGTCGCGCTTTTACGCTCCATGTCATCACTTAAAATGCCGGGAGAGGAAGAGGCGGTTATGCTGATGCGCGCATTCTCCGACGATGTTCCGGCTGTGCGCGCCCAGGCCGCGGCCACGGCGGCGGAATGGGTGCTGTCGGGAGCAAGCTATATTCCCTCGCTGCCGGACAGGCTGCTTAAAGCGATGGCGGACCGGGATTTTCTGGTGCGCGCCCAGGCTGCGCGCGAATTGCACAGGCTGTTTTCCTCGCCCAAAGCCGCGGCGGCCTGCGGGCTGTCCGCCGCGATGCGCGACGCGAAGTTTTCCGCCCCGCTTTCCGGCGCGGTTGCGGCGGCGCTGTCGGACGGATATGAGGATGTCCGCGCCGCCGCCGCCGCGCTGGCGGGCGACACCGGCGGGGCGGAGCTTAAGGAAAAGCTGGCCGGGCTTGTGCGCTCGGAGCGGGATATACCGGTGGCCGCGCAGGCGGCGGGCTCCCTGGCGCGGCTGGGCGACGGGCGGGGGGTGAAGTATCTGCTTTCCCTGATGGCTTCCGGCGATGATGGCGCGCGCGAGTTGGCCGCCGGAATGCTTGCCGGCGCGGGCGACGCGCGGGCCGACGGCGCGCTGCGCAAGCTGGCCGGCGACGCCAGCACCGGCGTGCGCCGCGCCGCGCAACTGTCGCTGCAGCACCGCCGGCGCGAACCGGCTGTTATAAATTAGCCGGGATACGGAAATTCTGGACAGGAGGAGGACGGACATGACGCTTCCCGACGCCGCCGGCCTGGCCGGCATCATAGACCATACTCTGCTAAAGGCTTCTGCCACGCCGGCGGACATTGAAAAACTGGCCGCGGAGGCGCTGCAACACCGTTTCGCCTCCGTGTGCGTAAATCCCTGCCATGCCGCGTTGTGCGCGCGGCTGTTGAAAAATTCTCCGGTCAAAGTCTGTGTCGTTATAGGCTTTCCGCTTGGCGCCAACACTTCCGCCGTCAAGGCCGAGGAGGCGCGCTCCGCCGCCGCCGATGGCGCCGACGAGTTGGACATGGTGATTAACATCGGCGCGCTCAGGTCCGGCGGCGACGGGCTTGTCCAGTCCGATATAGAGGCGGTGCGCCGCGCCGTCCCTGGGAAAATTCTGAAAGTCATAATTGAAACCGCGTACCTGACCGATGCGGAAAAAACGCGCGCCTGCCTGCTGGCCAAACGCGCCGGCGCGGATTTCGTGAAAACCTCCACCGGATTTGCGCCTTCCGGCGCTACTGCGGCGGATATAGCGCTGATGCGCGCCGCCGTCGGGCCGGACATGGGGGTGAAAGCCTCCGGCGGGATAAAGGACGCGGCTTTTGCGCTGGCGCTGGTAAAAGCCGGGGCGACGCGCCTTGGCACCAGTTCCGGCGCGGCGATAGTTTCCGGCCGGGAGGGCGGCGCGTATTAGGTTTTCCTCGCGGCGATGATAACATACTGGGAGATACGTCCTGAGCCTTCCGTGCGCGACAGCCGCCGCCACGCGCTTTACATAGACGGCGACAAAGAAGATGTCGCTGCCATCCTTCTTAAACTCGGCAACCACTGCGGCCGGCCCCGCCGCGTGGCCGAGCCTTACACCTACCGCTTCTACATACATTCCGCCGACGCCGAACTGCTGGACAACGCCGCCGATATAATGGCCGCCGCCGCCGCCGAATCCCAGCGGCGCGCCAGGCGGGCCGCCTACTCCCGCCGCAGGCCGCTGCAAAATCCCGCGCCGGGATTCCGTCCGCCGCCCGCCGTGGTGCCGGAGGAGGCGCCGCCCGCCCCGGCGCAGGAGGAAAACCCGCCGGACGCTCCGGCATTTGCCGGGCCGGACCCTACGGCATTTATGAGCAAGACGGACGGCGGGATTGAGTCTCCGGCGCAGGCCGCGCAGCCGGAAGGCGCCGCCGCACCGCCGCAAAATTCCGTAGAAGAGGAAAAGCCGCCTCTGGATATGGAGGTGTTCATGCAGGCGGGCGCCATAACGTCGTTTCCGGGAACCGTCAGCGAGGGCGGCGTTATCCAGCTTGAAGAGCCGTCCGCGGAGGGGCAGGCCGGGCCGGACGGCGCGGATGTTTTCGTCCGCCGGGCCGCGAATGAAACCTGGACCGCGCCCAGTTTCTCCGGACTGGGCCCGCCGGAACAGCCCCGGCCCATGCAGGAAGCGCAGCAGCCGTTTCCCGGCGCGGAGCCGGGCGCGGAGCCTTTTGTGATTTCGCCCCGGGACACCGAGCGGCAGGCGTTTGAAATATTCGGCAGCGTTCAGGAGGATGCGGCGCGCGCCGAAGAGGAGATAATCCCTCCCCGCCCGTGGTCGCTGGAAATGCCTGTCAACCCCCTCTACACCTTTGACACGCTGGTGGTGGGGGCCAACCGCTTTGCGCATGCGGCGGCAAATTCCGTGGTTGAAAATCCCGGGGGCATGTACAACCCTCTTGTCATTTTCGGGCCCGCTGGCAGCGGCAAAACCCATTTCATAAACGCGGTGGCTTATGCGCTTTTACCGGTGCTGGGGCAGGAGGCGCTGTTTTTCACCGACGGCGCGCGCTTTTCCCGCGGGATGGAGCAGCTTGCCTCCGGCGGAGCGGACGAGCTTAAGAACCTGGCGGAACGGACAAGGGCGGTGTTTATAGACGATATAGACCTTATGTCCGTTTCTGACGCCAACAGGGTGTCTGCGGCGCAGTGGCTGGATTCCGCCGTTAAGGGGGGAAAGCAGATAGTGGTCGCTTCCAGCCTGCCGCCGGAGCAGCTCGTGGCGCTGGAGGAAAATCTGGGTTTCAAGTTCGATACCGGCTGGTCGGCGGAATTAAAGTGCCCGTCCGGAAAATTTTACGGCGCGATAGTCTCAAAAATGATGGAAAGCAGCGGCATCGCCCTGTCGGACGAAAGCGTGTTCAGGCTTTTCGGCAAGTCGCAGATGCCGCTTGATGCCGTAAGGCGCATAATAGCCGATGCGCTGAAACTTGAAAAACTGTCCGCCGCCGCAGGCGGCGCGGCCGTGCAGCGCGCCGATGCGTTTGACATGCTTCTGGCTGCGGACGGCGGCGGGGACAAGTCGTTGCCGGACGTGCCGGAGCTTCAGCGCGCCGCGGATTCTGATTTTTCAGGGCGCGAATGGGGCCGCTGGGCGTTTCTGTGCCAGACCGGAGATTTGCGGTATGTGCGCTGGGCGGCGCTTTCGCTGACCGAGCGTGCCCGCGAAATGAAGCTGGAAGGCGGTTTCGAAATCACCCTTGCCCGGGAATACGATTATGCCCGCATGGCCGACGCCGCCTATGATTTGGCCGAAGCCTGCCGCGGCGCCCGCGTGAAATCCGCAGTGATTCTGCTGCCCGCGGACGGGAAAAAGGCCGCGCGCGACGAATTCGCCAGGCTGGTGCGCCATATTCTGGAAGCTGCGGGAACGTTCTGCGCCACGCTTGAGATGGAGCAGTTGAAATCGCCGTCCGCATACTCGCGTATACTGCTGGATTTGATTTGACGCCGCCCTTATTGACTCCTGCGCAAGTAATGTCCCGTGCGGTTGACCGCAGTCGCGTTTGAGGCAAGCATCATGCGCGCGTCGATGTCCGTATGCAGGCGCATGGCGGCGCCGCATCACCCGCGAATGCGGACGTATGGGGCACTGCTTATGTCCGGCTCAATAAGTTTGTATACTGTGTTCGCGCGCGAAGGGGTATGCGACTGCGCGCGCGGCTGCTGCCGCAGGTGCGGACACTAATGGAGATGTTTTTGGTTTTTTTGAGGATTATGAGGATAATACCGGTTCTGGCGGTTTTTTGCGGACTGCTGCTGCCTGCGGCGGACTGCTCCGCGCAGTCCGGCGCGGGCAGGTCCGGCGGAAGCCAGGCGGTGGAGGACCAGTCTCGCCGGATATGGCATGCCATGAAAATGTACCGCAACGGCGATTATCAGAAGGCAATGGATTTGTTCATGGATGTGCTGGTAAACGGTTCCCCGTCCGAGCGTGCCATAGCCAACGAGTATGTCAACAAGATAAGCCAGAAGCTTGAGGTTGACAACTGGGAAACCGATAACGTTTACACCGAAGACGAAGAAGAGCAGGAAACTGCCGACGGCCAGGCAGCGGAGCCGTCGCTTAAAAAAGAGCTTTCAAAAATGGGCGGCGTCGTTATTTCCGGAGTGAAATCAGTCTATTACAGGCTTAAGACAGGCAAGCCCGCGCCGGAACAGCCGCCTGCGCGGGTGGAAGCCGCCGCCGCGACCGCCGCCTCCGGCCCGGCTGGGGAGCGCGCGCGCCAGGTGGACCAGAAAATAAGCGCGATGCGGGGTTTTATCTCGGGGATTCTTTCCAAAACCAAAGGCGTGCGCGTGTTTATGGACGGTGACAGAGTGGAAGCCCTGATGCTTGATCCTGCCGTGCTGTTTTCCAAAAGTCTGAAGTTCCGGCAGCCCGCGGCGGGTAAAATCCTGTCGGCGGTGGCGGGTCTGATGTACACCAACGGCAACGTCTGCTTTGTGATAACGCCGCAGGGATTCACCTCCGCGGGGGCCAGAATGCTGGATATGCGCCGGGCTATGGCGGTCAACTCGTATCTGATGCACAAGGGTATTTCGGCTGCGCGCTTGTTTGTCAATCTGGGGCTTTCGTCGCAGGAGCCGCTGCCCCACAACTTCAAGGACATACAGGGCATAGGCATAACTTTTGATTATGCCCGCCAGCCGCTGCTTAGCCAGAGCGACGGCTCCGGGCGGCTGCCGCCGCGGACAACCCTGGGCGTTTTCCCGTCGTCAATATCCACCGACAGGATGCAGGGGGCTATAGTGGAGTTCGCCGCCATAGAGACTTCGGCCCGCGTTGACTACTGGCGCCTTCAGATTTTCCGCGCCGAAAGCGACGGCTCCCTGTCGGTCATGCAGGAGACATCCGGGCAGGACGCCGCGTATCATCAGATATTCTGGAACGCGCGCAAAGGTTTTTCCGGCGCGGCGTCGCCGCCGGGGAAATACCTTTGCGTGTTCACGGCTTCGGACAGCGCGGGCCGCGAGCAGATAGCGCGCCGCGTCATAAACGTCACCGGCATGGCGCAGGCGGGCAAGGGCCGCTTGCTCAAAAAAGGAGCGGCGGGCGGCGGACAGGGCATAGGCGTCGTCATCCGAAAAGGCAAGGCTGCGGCCAAACGCAAGGCGGCCGCGCACAAAAAAACCAAAAAACGCGCGCCGCGGAGCGGCCGCGAGGTTTCGGATGAAAACGGCTTTGTTGCCATGAGCGGCAGAAAGGCGTATACTATCCGTTACGGTGCCGGCACAGCGGATATTTCGGACGCGGCCAAGCCGCAGGTCGCCAAGCTTGCGGACATGATGGTTTCCAGACCGGACGACAAGGTTATCATATCCGCCCGCGCGTCTTCGTCCGAACCGGATGCGGCGTTCCTTGCGGAGAAGCGGGCCAAGGCGCTTGTGGAAATGCTGGTCAACGAATACGGGGTGGATACTTCCATGATGGATACCAAGACGGAGGTCAGCGCGCAGGCGGAGCCGGTCTGCGTTGTTGTGTTTGGAGAATAGCGCATATGTCCATGCTTGACAATATGATGGGAAAACGCGCGGTTACCCTGACCTCGTGCCTGGGTATGTATCTCACCATGGAGGAAATCGGGCTGGTTGAAACGCAACTGGGAGGCGGCGCCGTCAAGATAGGCCGCTATGTCAGAATCGCCCTGCCTCCGCCCAAGAAAAGCGACGGGGACGCCCGTGCCTCTGCCATGAACGCGGATTTCATAACCAAGGAGGCCAACTGGCTGCCGCATCTGGAAAAGGCCATAAAGCAGGTTGACCTGGACACCCGCAAAGTGATGCTGGCGCTTTCTCCCCAGTTCGCGGTGTTCCGCTATTTCCTGATGCCGATGGTGGAGCGGCGGTTCTGGAAACAGTCGATTCCGCTTGAGGCGAAAAAATACGTTCCCTTCCCGTTTGAAACCTCCATTTACGATTTTCAGGTGCACATGCACGACCTGCCGGACGGAAGGGGCAGGATGATGGGCGTTATTTTCGCTCTGACCAGCGCCAAAATAGTGGAATCCCTGGTGGAAGGCGTCAAAAAAGCCGGGTTGGAACCGGTGGGCGTGGAAGTATCGGCCATGTCGGCCGGCAGGCTGCTGGGCCATGCCTGCGGCGGCACCACCGCGCCCAGGATATACGCGCATTTTGATGCCAGTTCCGCCTACATGCTGCTTTACAACAATGGCGTGCCGCTGCTGTTCCGCGAGGTCAATTTCGGCGACACCATGGGCACCAAACGGCGCCGGCTGGACGTCAAGGGCCCGCTTGATTTCGTGCATAAGCAGTTCGGCGAGCAGATTTTCAAGGAGCTTTACCTCAGCGGAGAAAATCTGGATGTGTGGAAATCCTCCGTGCTGGAGGATGCCAAGCTGCCGCTGAAGATGTGGGACCCGAAGGCCGCCTTCAAGCTGCGCGACGGGAACTGGGGCATGTATTCCGCCATAGGCGCCGGGATACGCCACATGACAGGCGAGGCGGGGGTGGACCTTCTCCACACCACCAGCGCTGCAGTGGATGAGGCGCGCGTCAGTCTTACGGTATGGGCTGTTGCCATAGGCATGGTGGTGATTTCCGGGCTTATGGCGTTCAGCGCCCAGGCCAGGTTTTTCATGGCCACCATGGAACTAAGCAGGCTGCGCGCTTCCATAAGCGAGGTGCCGGAATTCTCCGGCCTGACTTCCGACGGGATTCAGCAGGCGGTGGACAGCATCAGGGCATACTCCGGCAAGCTGCAGGCGCTCGGCGGCAATCCTGATTATTACGCTCCCAAACTGGTTGCCGTGCTTGATTCCGTGCCGGACAAGGTGTGGGTTTCGGACGTCGGGTACTCCGGCGTGCTGCCGTCCGCCGGCTCGCGCGGGGAAAGCGAATTGTCCATAACCGGAAAGGTGCGTTCCGGCTCGGCCCAGAACGATGTGGCCATAGTGCAAACTTTCATTGACACCCTCAAGGCCAATCCGGAAATTCAGAAGGCATTCATCGCGCCCGGAGGACAGTGCCTGAAAGATTTTGTCACTTCCCGCTCGCAGGACCGCTCCGCCCAGGATTCGGCTGCGGACACCAATTTCTCCATCAAATGCAAGGTGCAGCCGGGAGGAGGTTTCTGATGGCACAGAAACTGGAGGATGTGCTTCGCGGGCATCTGGACTATACGCGAGAGTCCTTGTCCCTTGTCCAGTCCAAATTCCGCGAGCAGGGGTGGAAATACTTCAAAGTTCCTCTTGCCGTGGGGTTGGGCGGCTCCCTGTTTTTTTATTCCGCGCTTTACAAGCCGCTTTCATCTTCCACAAACAACAAACGTTCCCAGATAGACGCCATGAAGGCGCAGGCGCAGTTCGCCACCGATTACGACACATACAAAAGCCAGATGCTGAACGCGCAGCGGCGTTTTCCCACCCAGAAAGAGCGGACGGAGTGGCTGGGCAACCTGATAACCATGTCCTGCACTTCGGAAAACGTGGTGCCCGGCCAGGTGAGCGTGCCGACCGAAAGCGGGGACGGCGATATTTCAGTGATATCGCTTCAGTTCAATTTCGTGTCTGAACTGCCGCGCATAGGCAGGATTCTGGCCAGGATAGAAAGCAGCGACCGTTTTGTGAAGCTGGAAAGGGTGGCGCTGCACAAGACTAGCGACAAGTCCAATCTGATATCCGCGGAAGTGCGGATATCCACGGTGTCGCCTAAACGCAATACCGGCATTGCAGGTGGGTAAGCATATGATTAGCCGCTTCTGTGTTCATGCGCGCAAAGCCGTTGTCCTGTGTGTTGCGGCGGGGATTGCCGCGCCATGCCTGGCGCAGGCAACGCCCTCCGCTGCCGCGCAGAACGGGAATTCCGCAGCGCAGACTGCCGCGCCGGTTGCCGCGGCGGAAGTGTCGTCGGCGACGGCGGTGGAGGTCTCTGAACAGAAAGTGGTGTTCAATCCTAAATCCGGCAGAAATCCGTTTTTGTCTCCGGAAGACATCGCCGCGCTGGAAGCGGAAAAGATGGCGACCCGCCAGCAGGTGGCTGCCGCGCAGGCGGCCAAGACCGGATCAATAGTCAGGCGGGGGTCCAATATTTTAATTCAGGGCATAATTGGTAAAATGGCGATAGTGAACAACCAGTCGGTATCCGCGGGAGGGTATGTGGGAGATGTGAAGGTTATCAGCGTCGGCGCCAATTCCGTGACTTTTGAGGAGAACGGAATGCGGTTCACAAAAGCGTTTCAGGAGTTGAGAAGAAGATAGCGCGGAATGATGTTTGGCCGCGCGGAAGCCGCTTATCGGGAGCTGGATTTATGAATATGAACAAGATCAGGCCGTATGTCGCGCTTGCGCTTGCGGCGGTGCAGATGCTGCTGCCGGTTTCCGGCGCGCTGGCACAGGATATTCCCCAGCCGGATGCGGGCGGCGGCGCCCCGCCCGCGCAGGACGCCGCAGCCGCTCCCGCGCCGGATGCGGGCGGCGGCGATTTCACAATGCCTACGGCCAATCCGCCGGGAACCCCTCTTGACGCTTCCGGCGGGTCGCCTCAGCCTTTGTACGAGGAGACCGAGCGCGTGGAGCCGATGGAGAAAAAAATCATGGTCCGGCTGCGCGGGGCGCCGCTGTCGGCGTTTTTGGAGACCGTGTCCGCCCAGTCCGGCATCAATTTCGTGGTTTCGGACAAGGTGGCCCAGGATGTCACAATATCGGCTTTTCTTCCCAAGGTAACCGCGCGCGAGGCGCTTCAGATACTGCTGCGCATGCACGGCCTGACATACGAGCGCGTGGGCAAGAGCCATACCTATGTTATATTGAAGCGTTCCGCCAGAGCAAGAAACGTGGTGACAAAAATATACACACTCAGCTTCATCTCCCTGCTGGCGGGGGAAACGTCGCAGCAGGAAATGTCGGCTATAACTTCAGCTGATGTGTCCTTCACCGGAGGGTTCAGCGGCGGGGGCGGCGGGGGCGCCGGCGGCGGCCAGAGCGGAGGCGGAGGCGGAGGCCAGGGCGGCGCGGGCGCCAGCGAAGGCGTTGCCATCATCAATGTGCTGCGCAGCGTGATGAGCAGAACCGGTACCATCGCCAGCGAGCCGCGCACGAACAGTCTTATTGTCACCGACGATGCGGACCGCTTCCCGCAGATAGAGCAGGTGCTTTCCGAACTGGACAAAAAAGCTCCCCAGGTGCTTATAGAAGCTAAAATCATGGAAATAAACAGCACCCGCCTCAACGAGATGGGCATAGAATGGGGCGGCTCGCGCGGCGAGCTGGCCTATTTCCAGGGTCCCACCCGGCTTACCGATTATTTCCTGCGTCCCGGATTTTTCAGCGGCGACCAGTGGAAGTATATGTTCCCGGACCCCAGTTCCATTGTCACCTCCGGCGGCGGCAGCGGCGGCGGTTCGGGCGGCTCAGGCGCCTCAATGGGTCCCGGCGGCATAACCTATGGCACCTTCAGCCTCAGCCAGCTTACGGCGATGCTGCGGCTGCTGGTCTCGCGCAGCGACGCGCGGTATTTAAGCCATCCCAAGGTGGTTACGTTAAACAACAAGATGGCTCTCATCAATATAAGCCAGGATGCGGCGGTCAGCGTAACCAGCACGGTTACTCAGACCACCACCACCGGAACCCTGGAGCGCAGACGGGTGGGCGTTACGTTGCGCGTTACCCCCCAGGTCAACAAGGACGGCTACATCACCCTGTTCATACAGCCGTCCTATTCGGATATTCAGGCTTCCGCCGTGACCAACAACGGACAAACGGTCTATGACCCGGTAAGCCGCGGCGCCTCCACCATGATGCGCGTCAAGAACGGTTCCACGGTGGTGCTGGGCGGCCTGCTTTCGTCCACCGACAACAAGCTTGTGCGCAAGGTCCCGTTGCTTGGATATATTCCGCTTATCGGCTGGCTGTTCACCAGCGTAAGCCAGACGCGCAAGAATTCGGATCTGGTGCTGTTTGTGACCCCGACCATACTGGTTGACTGATGCCACACAAAAAACTGGGCGAAATACTGATGGCGCAGGGGGCGCTGGACGAGCAGAAGCTCAACCAGGCGCTGCATTTCCAGGTTCAGAACAAGTGCCTGATAGGCGAGGCCATAATCAAGCTCGGCTACGCCAGCGAGGAAGTGGTGTACATGGCCCTCTCCAAGCAGTTGGGCATTCCCTACGCCTCGCGCGAAAACCGCATTCTGAGCCCGGAGAGGAATCAGGGCATTGAAAAACTGGTGGGCGAGAAATTCGCGCGCGAGCATTTCGCCATCCCGCTGTTCGTGGAGGGTGATTCTCTGGCGGTGGCGATGGCGGACCCTGCCAACGTGCTTACCATGGACAACCTGCGGCTGATGACCAATATGGAAATTCAGCCGTTTATCGCCACCAAATCCCAGATACTGCGCGTTATAGACAATTTCTACCAGGGGGCCGACCTGATAGACCAGGCCATGTCGGTGGACACCGAGGGCAAGAACGTCGCCAGCGAGGCGGACCTTGCCGTTGAAGACCATCTGGACCTGGACAAAATGATATCCGGCGAGAGCAAGGGCGCCCAGTCCATACGGGTGGTCAACGCCATACTCAAGCAGGCCATAAGCGAGCGCACCTCCGACATTCATCTGGAGATTTTTGACGAGCGCGTCAGTCTCCGTTTCCGCATAGACGGCATTCTGCACGAGCGCAGCTCCCCGCCCAAGGAGCTGGTGTCCGCGCTTATCTCGCGCATAAAAATCCTTTCAAAACTGGACATTGCGGAACGGCGGCTTCCGCAGGACGGGCATTTCAGCATCCACTACCAGAACCGCACCATAGAAGTCCGCGTTTCTGTGTGTCCGACGGTGTTCGGCGAAAAGCTGGTGCTGCGCATACTGGACAAGGGCACCGTGGAATTGAATCTGGATCTGCTGGGTTTTGAACAGCGCCAGCGCGAGGACTTCCTGCGCGCGGCGGACTATCCGCATGGCCTGATATTTCTTACCGGCCCCACCGGCTCCGGCAAGACCACCACGCTCAACGCGGTGCTAAACACCATAAAGACGCCGTCTTACAATTTCATGACGCTGGAAGACCCGGTGGAATACAAGCTTTCCGGCATAAGCCAGGTGCAGGTGCGCCCGCAGATAGGCCTTACTTTCGCGGACGGGCTGCGCTCTTTCCTGCGCCAGGATCCGGACATCATACTGGTCGGAGAGGTGCGCGACAAGGAAACGGCGGAAGCCTGTCTGCGCGCCGCGCTGACCGGCCATCTGGTGTTTTCCACGCTGCACACCAACGACGCCACCGGCGCCGTGCCCCGGCTTATTGACATGGGCATGGAGCCGTTCCTGCTTTCCAGCTCGCTTGCTCTTGTTGCGGCCCAGCGTCTGGTGAGAATGCTCTGCCCGCATTGCAAGGCGCCCACCACGGTTGACCAGAAAGTGCTGGACCAGATGCTCAAGGAAGGCCATTTCCCGCCGGAGACGGACAGGTCTCGCTGGGTGTTTTTCAAAGCGCGTGGCTGCGACAAATGCTCGCACACCGGATATATCGGGCGAAAGGCGCTCTACGAGGTGTTTCTGATTAACGACGAAATGAGGCGCATCATCTACAAAACGCAGGATGTTTCCGAATTGCGTGTGGCCGTGAAAAAAACCGGCGCGTGGAACATGCGCGCCAGCGGATGGAAAAAAGTGGTGGCGGGTCTTACCACGCCGGAAGAAGTAATGTCGGTTACCTTATCGGAGGAATAACAGCATGCCGAAATTCGCATATACCGTGCAGGACAGCCAGGGCAACGCATCCACCGGCGTCATAGAGGCCCAGGATGAGGACCAGGCTGTAATAGCCCTTCAGAACAAAGGGCTGTTCATCCTCTCCATCCAGTCGGAGTCGGATTCAAAGAGTATGCCGGTGTTCAGGAAGCTCAAAGGCTCCGGCAGCATTTCCGGCCAGGACCTGGCGTTTTTCAGCGAGCAGCTGGCGACGCTGCTGGCCGGCGGCGTGCCGCTTGTGCGCGGCCTGGCGCTGCTGAGCGAGCATGGCGAGAACAAGGCGCTGACCGCCGTGGTCTCCGACATAGCCAAGGAGGTTTCCGCCGGCGGCGCGCTCTACAAGGCGCTGGAAAAACACCCGAAGGTGTTTGACTCCATCTGGATCTCGCTGGTGCAGGCCGGCGAAATGGGCGGCCAATTGCCCGGAGTGCTGCGGCAGATATCCAACTACGTCCAGTCGCAGGAAATGATAAAGTCCAAGATTATCACGGCCATCGCCTATCCGGCGGTGCTGTTCACGATGTCCATGGGTGTGCTGGCGTACTTTGTCATATACATCGTGCCTGTCTTCACCCAGATATTCACGGACTTCAACCTGACGCTGCCCCCGCTTACGCGCACCATCGTCTGGGTGTCATATGTGGCGACGCATTACATGGTGGCCATTATCGTCATAGTCGTTGGTATTGTGCTGGCCATCCGCTCGTATCTGTCCACCGAGGTGGGCAAGCTCACCTGGCATCAGGCGCAGTTGAAGCTGCCCGTCGTGGGCGTGTTCATACGCAACATACTGATGGAGCGGCTGCTGACCACCATGTCAACGCTTATAAAGAGCGGTGTCAGCATATTAAACACCATCACCGTGCTTGAGGGCGCTTTCGGCAACAGCCTTGTAATCAGGAACGCGCTCAAGGCCGTCAAAAACGACATAGCCGCCGGCAAGTCCATATCCGCCTCGTTCAAGAACACGGGCATATTCCCCGGCCTGGTTACGGAAATGATGTGGATGGGCGAGGAATCGGGCAAGCTGCCGGACATCATCAACACCCTGTCCAAGTTCTATACCGAGCAGATCAACCAGTTCATAGCGCGCTTCTCCTCGCTGATAGACCCGATACTGGTGGTGTTCATCGGCGGAATCATAGGCGTCATAGTGATTTCCATATTCATGCCTATATTCCAGCTGTCGCAAATCGGCTCCGGCGGGCACAACTAGGAAACGGCATAATGAAAAAAGGATTCACCCTTATTGAAGTTATAGTGGTGGTGCTGATAATAGCGGTATTATCCGCTCTTGCGGCCACCCAGTTGTTCAGGGCGGTGGAAAGCTCCCGCATGAGCGACGCCGTCGCGCTTGTCAGCGCGGTTTCCGGAGCCAGGAAAATGGCCAGGCTGGATTATATCGGCGGCACCCTGCCTTCCGGCAAGCTGGCAAGCCTGACCGCAGTTAAGTCGTGCAGCGGCAGCTGGAACAGCATAGACGACTATACCAACTGCAAATACCTGTCGCCGCACGACTGGAACAGCCTCCTCTACTCCTATTATATGTGCAATGATGCCACCGGGGCGGGAGGGGGCTGCTGCGCAGCCAATGTCGTGGCCTGCGCGCAGCGCAAAACTACGTCGGAGGATTCCAAGCACGGCACCTCCGGCGATTTCGCCACATGGCGTGTCCAGCTTATGAGCAACGGGAAGTGCGTTACCAGCTGCAAAGGCAACTGCTCGTATGCGCCGCCGGACTGCCCGTCCATGTAACGCGGAAAGCGGACGGTTTCACAGCGGCGGCGCCGACGGCGCCGCCGCTGTTTTGGTTCTCCTGAAATAATACAGCGCGAAACCGCAGACCGCCCAGGCTATTTCCCTTATGTGGCGCACTATGCCGAATGCCAGCCCGTCCGAGGGCGGGTATCCCAGCGCGGCGAAGATGGCGGTTTTGGTGGCTTCCTGCGTGCCGGCTTTGCCCGGCACGGCGAAAAAAATCCCGTCCAGCAGCACTGCCAGCATTTCTATCAGAATCGCCGTTTTGACGGTAACCGCCATTCCCAGAAACCTGCATATCCAGTACGCTTCAAACGCGCCCCAGAGATAGGCCGCCGCGAAAAATCCTGCGGACAGCATAAATCTCGCCGGATACAGGCGCAGAAAGCTCATTATGGTCGCGTCCACGTCTTTGAGCTTTGCCCATATCCCGGCTGTCCCTCCGCTGGTTTGCGGCTGCGCTTTGCCGCCAGCCCTGGCTTCAAGGAAAACTATGAAAACGATGATGGCGCCGATTAGCCAGCCGCCGTTTCTCAATTGCGGTCCCAGCGCGCGCAGGCCCGCATGGGAGTGCGCCGCCAATGCCAGCCCGGCCGCCGACACCGCGGCCATCGCCAGTGTCTGCGTGATTTTAGCCAGCGCTACCGACGAAAGCCGCTGCTCCAGAGGGTGATCCGCCCCCATAAGCGCGGCCCTGGCCCACTCCCCTGCCAGAGTCGCCGACGGGGTCAGGTAATTCACGCCGTCGCCGGCTATGCGCATCATCAGTATGTCGCGGAATTTTATTTTGGCGGACATTCCCGGCGTTATGGCCAGTTTCCAGCCCAGCGCGTTAAGAATATGCGCCACAATCTCCTGCCCGAATATAAGCGCAAATCCCGGCCCCACCGCCGCCGCAGATGCCAGCGCGGCGGCGGCGTCCATTTTGGCCAGCAGTGCGGCAAGCATGAACAGTCCGGCGGCCAGCATGGCGGCTTCAATTTTTGTCATTCGGAATACGATTCTATTTTTTTTTGAGGCGGCAGCGAAAGCCTCGGCGGGACAACCTGGATAGCGGAATCCAGCGGCGGATGGCCGCATGCGCCATCGGTCTTCCCGGTTCCCGCTGTCAGCTGCAATTTCATGGCCTGAAAACGCCGCGCCCGCTGTATTGCGGCGGGCGCGGCGTCTGGATGGGAGGCTGCTATTCAACCGGCGGCAGAAGTTCTTTTATGAATCCGTGCCCGGCGGGGTCTTTTTCCGTGAATAGAAGCGGAGTCTGGCTTACAATGCCCGCGCTCTTGAGCCATTTGGTGGCATGTTTAGGCATGATAAGCCCGATCGGATAGCGGAAACCGATTCCGGTGGCCAGCATGTCCATCGGATTGGTGGTGCAGTTGTTGGTTATCGTGTTGTAATACTCGCTGTCGCGGTTCTGGACGGCGCGGTCCAGCGCCACTTTAAGGACGGCTTTTTTCTTGTCCAGAGATGCGTTCACTGAAAACATTTCTATCCTGGCCACTTCTCCGGGGAAGGTGTCCTGTATGTAGTTTTCCATGGAATAGAGCAGCCAGAGTATCTTGAATGCGCCGAAGGCGCCGGCAGTGGCGGAATAATCCTGGTCCCAGCGGAGCTTGGCCTCCACGCTGACGACCAGCGTGTCGCTGTTGTATGCGCCGCTTCCCTGCTTGACAAAGCCGCCGGGCTTGAATTTGAACACCAGGAAGGAGTGGCCCACTCCGCTGCCCTTGTCTACGTCTATGCCCCAGTAAGCCTCCTTCAGCATGTCGGGGTTTATGCTGGCGGTGTAGCAGGCGTTTTTGCCGTCGCCCAGCGTTATCCATTTGACATGAGCTATCGTAATCCCTTTCGGACCGGAAGATACCAGTTCCGGCGGGGACTTGTATCCGTTTGTGATTTCCTGGCCGGATTCTTTTACATGCGCGGGCTCGGAAGCCTGCGGTGCGGGAACAGCCATGCCGACAGCCGTTTTCGGGCCGAGTTGAAGCTCCTCAAACTGGTGCCCCCAGCCTGCTGGCGGCAAAAACAGCGCCGCGATTGCAATCAGCTTCGATACTGTGGTCATGGTCTGCCTCCTTTAATTACTGCGGTTTTACAAGCCCGCCGCCCTGATTAGTAAATTGTCTCAATAATCGCGGCAGGCCGCATGGGCCGTAGGGCCTATTTCATATAATATCGGCATGAAAACCATAATCCTGATGACGATTTTGCTGTCGCCGCTATGCCGCGCGGAGGAGCCGCGCAGCTTCCATATGCTGCCCACCGGCAACGGCCACGGTTTCCATATTTACGACGAGGCCGCCGGCAGGCTGGCGGCTTTCATGGACCATCCGTACCGCTATCTGCGCGCGCCCAAAGACCTTACCGTTGACGGCCCCGAAAGCCGCAATATCCTGGAGGATTTGACGCTGGGCGCTGATGACGGCGGCTTGTTTTCCGGCTGGGAGCGGGAGGCTGTTGAATACTCCGGGCAGAGCAATATTATAAGGACCGCGCTCCGTTCCGGGCAGAAGCGGGCGGAGGCTTACTATTTTTCGCCCTTCGGGTTGGAAATGAACGCGCTGCTTGCGCTGGCGCATGTTCCCTCCGGCGGCGGAACGGCCCGGCTGAAATTCAGCCTCGGGGCCAATGCCGCCAGCCCGGATGTGATGCACAGGACCCTTAAGGTGGAGCGCATCGCCGGAGAGCGCATCCAGAAAATTCCCGGCGCCTGGGTTCAGACGGGCAACGGAAAAGGCGCGGTGGTTTTTATCCCGGTCGGCGGGGATGGAACGTTGTCCTGCGCGGCTGCCGGGGAGGGGACGCCCCCCGCCGTCATTGAGGGCGAAACCGTCTGCTCCGGCGGCGTCGTGTCCGCGGAAATGCGCCTGCCCGCAAAAGACGGCTGGTTCGGGCTGCTGGCCGCTTATGTGGAGGAGCCTGCCCAAGCCCCCGCCGCGGTTGAAACCGCGCGCCGCTGGCTGGCTGGCCGCGCGCCGCAGGACATACTAAAGGATTCGCTGTCCGAATGGGAGGCCTGGCGCAAGCCCGCGCTGGCCCGGCTGCGAGGCGAAGACGAAACAAAAACCTGGCGGCAGAGCGAGGCCGTCCTGCGTATGGCCCAGGTGCGCGAGCCCAATATCCGCAAAGAGGGCGCGCTGCGCGTCAACAACGGCATGATACTGGCCAGCCTGCCCCCCGGCTGCTGGGCCACCGGCTGGGTGCGCGATGGGGCCTACGCCACCGCCGCACTGGCGCGCATGGGCCACTGGAAAGAGGCCAAAGCCTCGCTGAACTTCTTTCTCAACGCCGAGCCTGTGGGCAAATTCAAAAGCTATGCCGGCAATTCCGATTACCGGATTTCGCTGACGCGCTATTACGGCTCCGGCGAGGAGGAGGCCGACCATTCCGGCCTGCCCCAGCCGAATATAGAATTTGACGACTGGGGGCTTTTTCTCTGGGCCGCGGGCCAGTATGTAAAAGCCTCCGGCGATGCCGCCTGGCTTTCAGAGCCGACGCGCAAAGGCTCCGTCTACGAGGCGATGCGCGACGGCGTCGCAAAACCGCTTGAGGAAAATCTGGAGCCGCCCCCTCTGCCGCGCATTCTGCAGCGCGATTCGTCCATATGGGAGGTGCACGGCAACGCGCGGCATTACGCTTTCAGCAATATAGCCGCGATACGGGGATTGTCGGAATTCGCCGATATGGCGCGCAAAACCGGCCATGCGGACGACGCGCTGAAATACTCCCGCCTGGCCGGGGAAATGCGCGCGGATTTTGAAAAGTGCTTTGCCGGCGCGGACGGCGGCCTGCTGGGCGCGCTGGAACGCTCCCCCGGCACGGATTTGGACGGCGCGGTTGTGGAGGCGGTGTCGCTGGAAGCCGTAAACCCCAAAGGCCGGCTGGCCAAAGACACTCTGGACAAGCTGCAAAAACTGCGCACCCGCGCCGGCGGCTACAAGCGCAACGGCGGCAGCGATGATTACGACGTAAACAACTGGATTTTCATAGACCTGCGCATGGCAGGCGCGTTCTACCGTTCCGGGCGCCGCGCGGAGGCGGACGCGCTTTTGAATCTGGCGACCGGCAGGGCGGCTGCCAATTTCAACCTGCTGCCGGAGGAATACAATGTGCTGGACAGGGACGGCCCCGTCGGCGCATATATCGGCAGCATACCGATGGTTGGCTACGGTGCGGGGGTATACGCGCTTTCGCTGCTGGACAGGGATAACTTCAGATGACCGGGCCGCATATGCGGGAGTCAATGCCGTGAGCAGGATAGCCGTGGGCATGAGCGGCGGGGTGGACTCCACCCTCGCGGCGTGGCTGCTGAAAAAGCAGGGCCACGAGGTGTTTGCCGTTACCATGTCCGTGTGGGACCCCGCGCGCGGAGATTTCCGCGGCGGCTGCTTCGGCGCCGACGAGCCGGAGGAAACCGCCCGCGCGGCGCGGTTCGCGCGCAGGCTGGGGATTGAGCATTCCGTCATAGACCTGCGCGCGGAGTACGGGACCGCCGTGGTGGAGTATTTCAAAAAAGAGTACCTGGCGGGCCGCACCCCCAACCCGTGCGCGCGCTGCAACCGGCTGCTAAAGCTGGGGCTGCTGCTGGACAGGACCCGCGCCGCCTGCGGCGGCTTTGATTTTTTCGCCACCGGCCATTACGCCCGCGTTGAAAACGGCGTTCTTAAAACCTGCGCGGACGCGCGCAAGGACCAGACCTATTTCCTGTGGGCGGTGCCGCGCGAAAGGCTGGCGCAGCTGATGTTCCCGCTGGGCGGCCTCACCAAAAACCGGGTCCGCGATATGGCGCGCGAGGCTGGTTTCCCCGAAGCCGCCGCGCTGCCGGAAAGCCAGGATTTCATAGGCGGGGATTATTGCGGCCTTTTCAATAAAGAGGACAACCGGCCCGGCCCGCTGCTGGACCTCTCCGGCAGGGAGATAGGCCGGCACGGGGGAATTATCCGCTACACCGTGGGCCAGCGCAAGGGTATGAAAATAGGCGGCCTGTCAAAACCGCTTTATGTGGTGGCCATAGACGCGGCGCGCAATGCCGTAATCGCCGGGACAAAAGAAGAGGCTTTCCGCAAAACAATCCGCGCGGGCGGGCTTAACCTGCTTGCCGATGTGGAATGGCCCGTCCGGGCGGATGTTAAAATCCGCCGCCAGCACGAGGCCGCCCCGGCCCTGATTTCCGCTCCGGAAAACGGCGTCTGCCGGATTGACTTTGACGCTCCGCAGTTTGCGCCCGCGCCGGGACAGAGCGCGGTGTTCTATTCGGGAGAGACCGTCCTCGGCGGCGGGATAATATCATGACAAAAGATGGAATCGCCGCGCTGTTAAATCTTGAAGGCGAAAAAGAGAAAGAGCTTTTCAGGCTGGCTTTGGAAACCAAACTCCGGTACACCGGCAAAAAAGTTTATCTGCGCGGCATTGTGGAGCTTGGCAATATCTGCGCCAAAAACTGCCTCTACTGCGGAATCCGGCGCGATAACGCCGCGCTGCCCCGCTATCAGATGAGCGCGGAGGAAATAGTCCGCGCCGCGCTGTGGGCTTACGAGGGAGGCTACGGCTCCGTCGTGCTGCAATCAGGCGAGCGGAGCGGCGAGGATTTCATAGCGCTCATAGAATCGGCTCTTTCGGAAATAAGGGAAAAAACCGCCGGGAAGCTGGCGGTTACATTGTCGCTGGGCGAGCAGAGCGCGCGCACATACAAACGCTGGCTTGACGCCGGCGCGCGCCGCTATCTGCTGCGCATCGAAACCTCGGACCCGCAGCTTTATGAAAAGCTTCATCCGCCGGACCACAGCTTTGCCGCGCGGCTGGAATGCCTGCATATCCTCAGGGATTTGGGCTATCAGCTGGGAACCGGAGTGATGATAGGCCTGCCGTATCAGACCATAGACCAGCTTGCGGGCGATATAGTGTTCTTCAGAAAGATGGATGTTGATATGATAGGCATGGGGCCCTATATCGCCAGCGAGGGCGCGCCGCTGGCCTCCCTGGGCGGCGGCGGGGAACGCAATTTCAGCCTCTCGCTGAAAATGATAGCCGCCGCCAGGCTGGAAATGCCGGATGTCAATATCGCCGCCACCACCGCGCTTCAGGCCCTGCATCCGCAGGGGCGGGAGTTGGGGATACAGGCCGGCGCGAATGTGGTGATGCCCAATATAACCGATGTCAAATACCGCCGGCTCTACCAGCTCTACGACGGCAAGCCCTGCCTGGATGAGAATGCGCAGCATTGCCGCGCCTGCCTGGAGCGGCGCATAATTTCCGCCGGCGGAGAGGCCGCGCCCGGCGACCCGGGCGACCCGCTTCATTACAGCCGCAGGATGCGCCGCAAGAATTATTTATGAGGGTAAAAACTCTGGCGGCGGCGCTGGCGCTGCTGTCTTTATTGCAGATATTCGGCGCGCTATGGGCTTTGCGGATTTACCGCGGCAGGGTTCCGGGGCAGGACAAAGTTTCGCTTTACCTGCAAAAATTTGACGGCATCAAACCCGCTCTGGCCGACATACGGCGGGCCGGATATGTTGCCCAGCCGCCGGACTGGGCCCACCGCAAGCTGGCGCAGTATGCCCTGCCCTCCGTCGCGCTGGAGGAGAATGCCCGGACGGAGTATATGGTCGGCAATTTCTCCGGCCCGGTCCGCGTTCCCGAAGGATATGAAACCGTCGCCCAGACCTCCGGCGGCGCGGCGGTGTTCCGCGCGCGCGGGAAATCCACACATTTTGCCGCGAATAAAAAACCGGCGGCGCTATGCAGATAATATTTGCCCTGTATATTCTGGCGGTTGCGCCGCTGGCGGCGGGGTCGCGCGTGCTGGAGCTTGTCTATCCGGCGCGCGGGCCGGAGGATGCCGGGGCCGCGTTTTTCCGGCTTTGCGCGGCTTTCGCGGCGGGTCTTGGAATACTGTCGCTTTTCCATTTCTGCTGGCTGCTGTCCGCGCCGGGCGCGGCGGGGTTTTATCCGCCGGCGGAAATCGCGCTGGCCGCATTCTGCCTGCCGCCGCTGCTGCGGGTTTGCAAGAATATCCGCATCGGGTTTTCCGCCTCGTCCTCCGCCGTAGCCGCCGCCCTTGCCGGCGCGCTGGGCGCGGCGGTCATCATCTGTTTAATCAACCCGCATTCCGGTTTTGACGCCTGGGCTTTCTGGAATTTGCGCGCCAGGATATTTTATCTGGAGCCGCAGCGCTGGGCCGAGCTGTTTTCCGTCATAGACTGGAGGCCGAATCACAACAATATGCCTTTCCTGCCGCTGCTGACCGCGCGCGGCTGGGCGCTGGCCGGCTCCTGCGGCCCCGCGCTGCCGTGCGCGCAGTCCGTGATTTTCGCGGCGGGGCTGTGCGCGCTGTTGTTTGCCGCGCTCAGAAAAAGCGGCGGCATGGCCGCAATCGCCGCCATTGCGCTGCTTGGCGGGAAAGACTTCGCCGTTTTCGCCTCCTCGCAGAAAGCGGACATGCCGTTTTCTCTTTTCGCGCTGGCCGCGTTTGTCTTAGCGGCGGAGGAACGGGGCGCGCTGGCGGCGGGTTTTTTCGCGGGGCTTGCGTTCTGGACGAAAACCGAAGGGGTTCTGCTGGCGGGCGCGCTGGCCGCCGTCATGGCGGCGGATTGCCTCAAGGCGGGGAAATCCCCGCGTGAAAGGCTGTTCCGTTTCGCCGCGGGCGCGCTGCCTTTTGCGTGCGCGGCCTCCGCGTTCAAATGGTTTTACAGCGCGCAGGCGGTGTCTTATCTGACGGTTTATCCGCCCATGGAAATGCTCGTCCGGGCGGGCCGGCTGGCAAAAGCGCTGTTCATCGCGCCGGACGGGATGCGCTGGTACGAGCTGCTCACGCTGCTTCTGCTGGCGGCGCTGGCGCGGGCGCGCGGCGTGAAAACGGGGTTTCAGGCTTTTGCGCTGGCCGCAGTCTGCGCGCTGGCGCTGTGCTATTGCGCTGCCATCCTCTGCGACGCGGCGGCGATAGACGTTGTGATAAACAACGGCGCCTACCGCGCGCTGGCGCAATTGCGCCCGCTTTTCATATTTGCTTGCCTATATTGATGAAACTCAAGATAGCGGTTTTCTACGGCGGCAAGTCCGCAGAGCATGAAGTTTCCGTCCATTCGGCGGAAACGGTCGGCTCCCTTTTATCCCCGGAGAAATACCAGGTTTTTCCGGTATACATAACCCGCGGCGGCAAATGGCTGCTGGAAAAGGCGTGCGGCCGCACCGACGACCCCGCGCCGGAGGTTTCGCCCGTGCTGCACGGCGGGTTCCACCTCAACACCGGCGGCGGGCCGCTGGCTTTGGACGCCGCTTTCCCTGTCATACACGGCCCGCTGGGCGAAGACGGGACTTTGCAGGGGCTTTTCGAGCAGATGGAACTGCCCTATGTCGGCTGCGGGGTAACAGCCTCCGCCATAGGCATGGACAAGGATATTTCAAAGCGGCTGGCCGCGCTGGCCGGGCTGCCGGTGCTGGAGCATGCGCTGGTTTCCAAACCGGACTGCGATTTCGTCGCGCTTGAAAAAAAGGCTGCGCAAATGGGCTGGCCGGTCTTTGTAAAACCCGCGGCGCTCGGCTCGTCCGTGGGGGTAACCCGCGCGGATTCGCCTGAAAAGCTGCGCCAGGCGGTGGAATACGGTTTCAAATTTGACACCAGGGTCATGGTGGAAAAGGCGGTTGAAAACGCGCGGGAAATCGTCTGCGGCGTGCTTGGCGAGGGGGCGTCCGTGAAAGCCTCCGCCTGCGGCGAGGTGAAGCCATCGCACGAATTCTACGATTACAACGCCAAATACATAGACCCCGACGGGATGAAGCTTTCCATCCCCGCGCAGCTAAGCGGCGAAACAGCCTCCGCCATCCGGGCGCAAAGCGTCGATTTTTTCCGCGCCATAGGCGGCAGCGGGCTTGCGCGCATTGATTTCCTGCTGGACGGGGCGGGAAAGCACTACTTCTGCGAAATCAATACCCTGCCGGGCTTTACGTCGCACAGCCTCTATCCGCGGCTGTGGCAGGCGGCGGGGGTGGAGCCGCCCGCTCTTGTTGACGAGCTGGTTTCGCTTGCGCTGGCGCGCGCCAAAGAGCGCGGAAGCCTTCTGCTCAAGCCCGACCACGCCGTCTGCTGACCGGCCTGGCAGCGCGCGTCCGCCCTGCAGCAGATTCCCGCGGCGGACGCTTTTCCCCGCCACTGGAGGCGGTTTTATGACGGCAGCCATGTTCTGCAGTATCCTTGAAGCAGCGCGGTGGGGTTGCGTTGGAACGGGGTTTTATCTGGCGTTCATGCCCGGTATGACGCCGCAGATGCAGTTGCATGTTCTGATGCCGTGGCTGGTGCTGCCGCTTGCGGGGCTTACTGGGATTGAATCCGTTTTCCTGGGTTCCGCGGCGGCGAAGTCAAGCGGTTACGGCGCAAACCCGGCATACCAGCGCCAGTCCGGCTTCAATAACATAGCGGTGGCTGCAACCGCGTTTGCGGTATGGCTTTTCAACTGGGGAACGCGCGCCGAAGCCGCGGTGCTGACTGTTCTGCTGATTTTCCTCGCGCTGTCGGCCTGCAACCATTTCTGGACGGCGATACGGGAAAACAACCGCTCCGTCAAAAACCTGCTGCGTCCGTTGCTGACTCTTTTGCTGCTTGCCTTTTCCGTGCCGTTTCTGGCGCGGGCGCTGCGCTGACCCGCGGCGCCGCCCATTCGCGCCAGCCCATTCGCGCAGCCGCCTGAAACAGCCGGGTAAATGCTACAATACGTGAACCCGCTTTCCACATCAGAAAGCGGGTTTGCATATGACAGCCGGAATCAATATCCGCTATTACCGGGATTTAATCTCGGTCATGGTGGAAAAAGACATGAAGGTGCGCTACCGGAACAGCTATCTGGGCTATTTCTGGCCCATAGCGCACCCTCTTCTAAGTTTTTTTTAGCAACACAAGACCGCATGAGGAATTCACTCCGTTTATCTAAAATCACATGAACGCGAATAGTACTATCACACAGAAAGTGGCCATGAACACGGCCTTTAACCTGCTAGGCAGAGCGTGGAACATGGTTATCGCTTTTTTGATGACACCGTATATCATGAAGCACATGGGAGTGGACCGGTTCGGCGTCTGGGCTTTGGTCAGCGTTGTTACCGGATACTTCGGTCTGCTGGATATGGGCATAGGCACATCGTATGTGAAATACATTTCCGAGCACTATGTGAAAAGGGATTTTGCCAAAATTAACGAGATTGTCAATTCCGGCTTTGTTTTTTATCTTGCGTTCACCGCGGCCATTATGTTGCTGGCGTTTGTCCTGCAGAATGCCATCATCGGTTTTTTTAATATCCCGAACGAGCTGGGAAAAGAAACACTTTTTGTTTTTTGGGTTGGACTGTTAACCTTCTGTGTCGTAAATGCGGCCAGTAGTTTTGTCGCGGTTCAAAGCGGACTCCAGCGAATGGACGTGTATAATAAGATATCGCTGGTTATGTCAGTCCCGAGCGTGATTCTTTCGATCTTTGTCTTGGAAAAGGGCTACAGCCTGCGCGGACTTATCGTGGTTAACGCGATTGTAATGATATTATCCGGTCTGGCCAACGCTATAGCTTCATTCAAGTTGCTGCCGCAACTTGAGTTGTCAGTCCGGCATGTCAGCAAAGACACTTTCAAAACGTTGCTGGGATACGGCTCAAAATTGCAGGTGGCAAGAATTGCATCCACAATAACCATGCAAATTGACAAGCTGCTGCTCTCCCATTACATGTCCATAGGTTTTGTGACTTTTTTCCAACTGGCCAGTTCTGTGATAGAACAGGTAAAGGCGCTGCCGCTGCTATTATTACAGGCGTTATTGCCGGCATTTTCAGAACTGGACGCGCGCGGCAATCGTGCCGGAGTGATAGACAATTACATACGAGGCACCCGCTATATAGCGCTTTTCGCGCTGCCGATATTTGCTCTCGTGCTAGTATCGGCGCGGGATATTATGCTGGTATGGATGGGGCCCGGCTATGATCAGTCGGCAATAATCATACGAATACTGGCCGTTGGATGGGCCGCCGCCGTAATTTCCGGCGTGCGTTCCGTGGTTTTGCAAGCCATCGCCAAACCCGGCATAGAGATGCGGGCGGGCATTGTCGCCGCCGTCCTTAACATCCCGCTAAGCGTATTCTTCATTAAACAGTTTGGATTCGCGGGAGTCGCGCTCGGCACTTCTCTTGCCTTGATTGTGTCTGCTCTTTACGGCTTTTCGAGGCTCAATGCGGCATTGCATCTGCAAAACGGCTTCTACGTGAAGACCCGCATACCGCAGGTTATAATAGGCTGCATCTGTGCGGGGATGATTGCGTTGGCATCAACAGGATTATTGGGCGGAAGATTTGGCGGAGGGCGTGTCGAAAGCATGTTGCTGCTGTGTGCCCAGACCGCAGTGTTTGCCGCTGTGTATGCGGCGCTTCTAAGAATTGTTCAACCGCTGGATGCAACCGATATAGCGAAACTCACGCATGCCGTTCCAGGGCTTCCGCGACGGCTTATCGAAAAATTCGCGTCCGTGGAAAATTGAGGGGCTCAGTAAAGTGTATAATGGGGTAATAATTCTTGCGATGGAGACAAAAAATGGCATCTTTCATCAGCGCGCCTATTAAATTTGCAAGCAACTGCGCAGGCAGACTCAAGTCTTCCGCAGAAAGCTATCTGCTGCGGGTTTCCGGCAAATTGCCGCCCGTGCGCTGGGTTACATGGGAAATCACTGAGGCCTGCAATTCGAAATGCAGGCTATGCAGTATTTGGAAGCATGGCAAACGCCAGGACACATTGACGCTGGAAGAAATAAAAAAGGTTTTCAGCGACCCGTTATTCAAAAATTTGGAAATACTTCTCATCACCGGCGGTGAAGCCGCGTTGCGCGACGATTTGCTGGACATTTTGCTTTTCATAAGCCAGAAGCTGCCCAAAGCCCGCCCCACCATAAGCACAAATGCGTTGCTGCCGGACAGGGTGCTTGGCGTAGTTGACGCAATCCTAGAAAAAGGGCTTTGCATAGACGTCGGAGTATCGCTGGACGGGGTTGGCGAACACCATGACCAGATACGCGGCGTGCCGGGTAATTTCCAAAAGGTTGATTACCTTTTGGACAAGCTTATAGAACTTAAGAAAAAACATGGGGACCGGCTCTCTTTCGTCGCCGGACAGACATTGCATCCGATAACAGTGGATTATATAGACGAAACCAAAAAATACGCCAGGGAAAAGGGCGTCGCGCATTTCATGCAGCTATACGATGAGGCCCCTTATTATCATAATATGGGCGACGCCACGATCGCAGAGCGGGACATGGAAAAACTTGCCGCCAAAGTGCGCGCCGACCAGCCATCTTTCCATAACGAAACTCTGCTTACTATCCTGAAAAACAAAATCATCAATTTTGACTGCTTTACGATGCGCACTTTTTTTATACTGCGCAGCAACGGCGATATAATGCCATGCCTCCGGCTGTGCGACACAAAGATAGGCAATGTGCGCGATTCGTCTCCATCGGAAATCTGGAACAGCAAGCCCGCATGGGATGCGCGGCGCAAGGTTATGGATTGCAAAGGATGCGCCAACACATGGGCCACCGATTGGAGTTGCCAGTCAAATTCCCTGCCGTTTGCGAGACAGTTGTTTAGTTATTTCGCGAAAAAACATCTGAAGAAATGAGAATAACCTTTGTGCTGCCCGGCGTGTTCATTGCGGGCGGCGTGCGCGCTATTTTTGAGTGCGCAAACGGGCTTACGGAGCGTGGACATCAGGTAAATATTGTATATCCGTCCGCGCTTTTGTCTTATTCCTCGGATAATTTCCTTATACTATTGCGGCGAGGGCTGAAAAGATTTATGCAGGGGGCCGGCAAACCTGCGGGGGTATCATGGTTTTCGCTCAACGCCAGCCTTGTTAAAGTCCCCTTTATGGATTCCGTAGCCATATCATGGTTCGAGCATATGATTCCCGACGCCGATGTGGTGATTGCATCCACATGGGAAAGCGCATTTTCGGTCGCAAAGTTGAACCCGTCCAAAGGGCGAAAAGCATATTTCGTGCAGCATTACGAAGCAATGGAACTATGGAACGACCAGGATTGCTGGGATTTGGCGTCGGGAAAACATTCAAATGGAAACGATATCATCGCCTCCATGGCGCAAATAATTCCGGAAAATTCAAAATTATTGCGCTACAAAAAAATGGTGGACGCTTCATACGGGTTGCCTTTGGCCAAATTCACCACATCGGCCATGCTTGAGCGCATGATTACAAATGTATTCAAACAGACATCTTTCGGCAGAGTTCCGATAGGAAACAATTTCAAAATGTTTTATCCAGATGGGGAAAAAGCCAACAGGAATGTAATATTGCTTCCCTTTCGCGGGAACGGGTGGAAAGGCAATTCCGACACCATCAAAGCGCTGGATATATTGCGGCGTAAACGTTCCGATTTCACTGTCATCTTGTATGGCCCGCCGGAATTGAAGGAAGCCGCGCCAACGTGGGTGGACTTCAAATGTTCACCGACAGACAGCGAACTCCGCAGGCTTTATTCTTGCGCCGACATATTCGTGTCGCCTACATGGGTTGAGGGGTGGTGTTCTCCGCCAATGGAGGCGATGTCATGCGGCACGGCATGTGTGGCAACAAATGTCGGCGCAGTGTCCGAATACGCCGAACATGGTAAAACCGCAATGCTAGTCGAGCCCAGAAATCCTGCCGGCATTGCGGAGGCAATAGAACTTCTTCTGGATGATAAATCCAAGCGCGACATGCTGGCCGGGGCAGGCCGTCTTGCAATACAAAAATACACATGGAAAGAATCCGTAGATCACATGGAAGCCGTCCTATGCCAAATAGCAGTTGCTTAAGCTATGCCACCGGCTTTGTTTTAGGGAAATACCATGAAGCCTGTTAAACGAATTAAGGAGTTTGTGGGCAAGTTATTTCCGCAAACCATACGCGGCTACAAGCAGTATCGGAATTTATTTGCGGGAAAAACAGGCCTGGAAATAGGCGGGCCAAGCGATGTTTTCCGCACAATTATCCCGATTTATGGCATTATAGACTCTCTGGATGGGTGCAATTTTTCAAATCACACAATCTGGGAAGGGCAGTTAAACGAAGGACACTCATATGCATTCCATCCCGGCAAGCCTAACGGCAGGCAATTCATCTGCGAAGCCACGGATTTGAGCGAAATAAAATCCGGCGAGTATGATTTTGTGCTGGCATGCCATTCCATTGAACATAGCGCCAATCCGATGAAGGCCGTTTCCGAGTGGCTGCGGGTTATAAAACCGGGCGGACATTTATTGATAATTGCACCGGACAAGAATGCTACTTTCGATCGTTTAAGAGCAGTCACAACATTTGCACATTTATTGGATGATTTTCGGAAAGATGTGGATGAAACAGATTTGGAGCATTTGGATGAAATCATGGGACTCCATGACTTGTCCATGGATATTGCCGCCGGAGATTTGGATTCTTTCAGGCAACGCTCGCTCAAGAATTATGAAAACCGATGCCTGCATCAACATGTGTTTGATGCCGCTTTATTGGCGCAGATGGCATTGCATTTCAAGTTGAATATTGTTGACTTGCAGCAAGCATTTTCCATTCACATAATAATGCTTGCGCAAAAACTGTGATGCGCTGTGGTGTGGCAAGCTGGCAAAATTGTTGCCGCATATAGCCACAGCAGGCATCAGTCCTCGAACTATTGCAAAAATCTTACGCCGACTTCGGTTATCCATCTGCAATTTCCGGGATATTACACGCCAACAACACGGAACCGTCGGGCGGGAATTTGCTAGAATCATCAATAGATATGCTCCCGGATAGGATTTATGAGTTAAAAGACGGGATTTCGGTTTATGGCGCAGCGGTATCCGGTGAGCATTTTCGTCAGGAGACTGTGAGCCGGAGCCCGTGAAGCATAAGCCGCCATTTTTGCCCAAAAGCTTATTCGGGGGCAAGTGCATAAACGAGCCGATACGCGCCTACTCCAGCGGAATGCTGGCGCGGCTGGGGTTTTCGGTGGTAACCTCTCTTTCGCCGGACATCCTGCTGGTGGACGAGGTGCTGGCCGTGGGCGACATGGATTTCCAGAAAAAATGCCTGGCGCGGATGCGGCAGTTCAAGCGGGACGGGGTAACGATGGTATTTGTCTCCCACGATATGGACGACGTGCGCGGCATCTGCGACCGTGCCGCCTGGCTGGAAAACCACACTCTCAAAATGATTGGGAAAACCGATGAAGTTGTCAGCCGTTATCTCGGCCATTGATTTGCGCGCGCGCAAGCCGCTTACCGCGGCGCTTTACATTTTTAATGTGGCGCTGTCCGGCTGTTTTCTGGCGCTGTCCGGCTGGTACGGCGGGCTGGCGCTGCGCCAGCACGATGCGGACCTGCCGGGCAGGGCGCAGGTCTACTCTTTTTTGATTCCCTTCTTCAATCCGCTGGGAAGCTGGGCGGTGTCCTATATCTGGCTTGCGCTTTGCGCGGCGGCGTATTTCCTGTTCCTGTATTTCCGGCGGCGGCCCTTCTGGCTCATGCGCAAAATGGCGGAGAGAAGGCCCTCCTACCTGCTGGCCTGCGCCGTGTCCGACACTGTGGCATATTTCCTGATAAATCCGCTGGCCAGCTACGGTCTTGGGCGGATGCTGGTGGCGGCGGGGCTGTTTGCGGTTTCGGCGGCGCAGGTGTTCTGGTTCAGACCGCCGCGCGAAAACGCGGGGTTCGCGGCGGAGGTTTCGCTGTCCTGGGAAAAATTGGTCCGGCGCATGGTGTGGTACGGCGCGGTGCTGTCGCTGTTTATAGTTGTGTGCGAGCCGCTCAGGCTGGCGCTAAAACCCCGGCTTGCCAACGAATACCAGGCCATTTACACCCGCACCATAATCAGCCGGCATGTGGTGGAAAACAAGGCCTATATATCCAACCTGATACCGGACACGCTGGCCGCGGACAGATTTCTGAAACTCAACGCTTTTGAGCATGAACATGCCCAGATGGCGCGCGGCCAGATAAACCACATAGGCCAGATTCTGAACCCGCTCAACGAGTATCTGTGCGGAAAACCGGCAAATGAAATATACACCCAGTACGGCCTGGGCTTCACATTCCTGTACAAGCGGCTGATGGATTTGTTCGGCGGCATCAGCATAGAGAACTATTACAAGTGCCATAGCCTGCACACGGTTTATTACCTGCTGCTGGGGTTGCTGCTGCTGTACACGTTCCGGCGCGATAAGATATACGCCGCCGGCGCGTTCGGGATGTGCGGGTTCGCCATAAGCTCGCAATACTACGGCTTTCTGCTGGGGCCGGGGGCCTCGCCGGCGATACACGGCGCGGACCTGTTCGCGTTGTTTTTTCTGCTGCGGTATTTTGAAGCCGGGCGGATGCTCTGGGCAGTCGCGGCGGTTGCGGCCGGCGCGGCGGGGGTGCTGCTGAACTTCCATTTCGGGTTTCTGCTGCTGGCGGCGGTGGCGGCGGCGCTTGCGGTTTATTCGGCGGAAAAACACGGCATGAGGCGGGCCGCGGCATGGTCGCTTGCGCTGGCGGCGGTGGCGGCCGCGCTGCTGGCTTATTACCGGTTTATACTCAAACCCTACGACGTGTTCGGCTCGTTTTTTCTCAACGGGATGCTTTGCATCTCGCCGCCGGGCGCGGCGGTGAAGCTGGCGATAATATACTTGGCGGTTTCCTACGGTTTCGCGCTGGTTTTGCGGGGGCTGCGCTCCCCGGAGAAATATTTCTATCTGGCCGCGCTGTTTTACAATCAGGCGTTGCTGGCGTATTTTTTCAATTCCGGCAACACCAACCATCTGATGCACTCATACCCGTTTATGGGGCTGCAATTATTTCTGATGCTCCATATCGCGGCTGAGCAATGGAAACGCCCGGCCTGGAAACTGGCGTTTTCGGCGGTTGCGGCGCTGCTGGTCATTGTCCAGGCCGGCGCAGCGGCCGGAATGTACCGGTCCAACGGGCAGCGCGCAAGGTTCTGGGACAATTTCAGGAATCACCAGAACTATCTGTGGCGTTTTGAGCGGGCGCATATCCTGTCCACCATAGACCCGCTGCCTCTGGAAGCCAGCGTGGACCTGATTCATAAATACGCGCCCGCGCAGGGGGAGGGGATACTTATATCCTCCCGGTACGACAATCTGCTGCCTTTTCTGGCGCAAAGGCGCAGCCTGCTGCCCTATTACGACATGTCCAATTACCTTATAACGCCGGAGCATTCCGGCAGGGCGCTGCTGTCGGCGCGGCGCGCCAGGCCGGACATACTGTTTGCCGACGCGGACATTGACCAGCCCCCGTCCGACGCCTGGCGCCGGCTGGACGGCAGAATTAAATACTGGACCACGGAGCGCGACATCCGCTTTGCCAAGCAGCAGAAACTGCGCGAACTTTTTGAAGCCGCAAGCGCGGGCTACCGCAAGGTTGAAACCGCCGGCCTGCTGGCGGTGTATAGGAGGGTCCGCTGATGGGCGCAATCCGGGCTGGGCGTATGGGAATGCGGGGGCGATATTTTATACCATTGCTTGCGTAGATGCTGATACTGGCGCCGCGTCTTCGCCGTAAACGGAGCGGTAATGCGGCTTATCGTTTCCGGCGGTTGCGCGCATGGGGTTTGGCGGATTGCGATGGTTTCGTCAGGATATGGCCGCGCTGCTGTGTCGGAGGGGCATGATATCTGTTTACGATAAAAAACACCATGTGAAACATTGCGGGCCAATGCCGCACGGCCGCGACGTGGCCGAAGGGCTTGGTTTTTACGGCGCCGTCGCCGCGATGCTGTCTGTTACAATAAAACCCGAAACGGTTCTGGACATTGGTTGCGCGAAAGGTTCCCTGGTCGAATGCCTGCGCGATATCGGCATTGACGCGCGCGGTGTGGACGTGTCGGAATACGCAATAAGTCACACCCGTCATGATATAAGGCCGTTCTGCCAGGCGGTGGATATAGCTTCGTTCATTCCGCAGTGCGGGAAATACGATTTGATAACCTGCATGGAAATGCTGGAGCATTTGACGCCGGAACAAAGCGTTCTTGCAGTGGAAAAAATATGCCGGTGGACCGACGCCGCGCTCCTATTGGCATCCTCGCATGATTTTGACGAATCGTCGCATAGCGACGTCCGCCCCAAAGATTACTGGCGGGATATGTTCGGGCGTTTCGGCTTCGTGGAGGATAAAACCTTTATTTTTGGCAGACTCATATGCCGAGACGCGATGCTGTTCCGCCGGAAAGAAGGCGCCCTGGCGGCGGGGATTAAAACCTGCCTGCGTGCCGCGTCAAGCCGCGCTGCGCTGCGGTTGTGGGCCGGGCTGGCGCGGCGCAGACTGCCGCGCCTGCCGTTTCGCAATTTCGGCGAGGTGCTGCGCGTGCTGGTGCGGTTTGCCAACCGCAGAAGAATCAAGATTGTTGCCGCCGCGCTCAAAAACGGTTTTGTGCCGCTGGTGGAGGAGGTTTTTCACCGACTGCGCATGGTGCAACTGTACCCTGATTGGGTTGTTGGAATGATGGTTGCGCCCGCAGAACTGGAGCGGCAGCGTGGCGACCGGTTTGAGAAAATGCCAAAAATAAGCATTGCAACCCCGGTTTACAACACCGACGCCGGCGCGCTGACGGCAATGCTGGAATCCGTTCTGGCGCAGACCTATGCGAACTGGGAGTTGTGTCTGGCCGACGGGGCGTCCACTTTTCCGCATGTGCGGGAAATTCTGGAAAAATATTCCAAAAAAGACCCGCGCATAAAAGTCAAGTTTCTGGATGAAAATGGCGGCATAGCCAAAAACTCCAATGCCGCGCTTGGAATGGCTGGCGGCGAGTATATCGGTTTGCTGGACCATGACGACCTGCTTTCCCCGGATGCGCTTTATGAGATTGTTCGCGCCATCCACACCTGTCCCGATGCGGATGCGATTTATTCCGATGAGGATAAAATAACAGGGGATGGCCGTTTCCGGTTTGACCCTCATTTCAAGCCTGCTTGGTCGCCTGATGCGCTGCGCAGCCATAACTACATAACGCATTTTTTTGTCGTGCGGGCGGCTCTCCTGGCCAAGATAGGTGGATTCAGGGAGGGCTATGACGGTTCTCAGGACTACGACCTGATACTGCGGGCCTGCCATGTCGCGCGACAGGTGTTGCATATCCCCAGGATTCTCTATCATTGGCGCACTGTGGAAGGCTCTACGGCGTTAAATTCGTCGGCGAAGCTCTACGCTTACACCGCGGCGAAAAAAGCGCTGGCCTCGCATATTGAAAGCCTTGGCGGGAGGGGTTCTGTGACGGACGGCGATTTTGTCGGCTCATATGTGGTTAACTACGAACTGGTGGAGAAGCCGGAAACCGCGCTGGCGGTGTTGGCGCCGGAAGACTGCGGAGAGTCTTATCTGCATGCGCTGCTTGACGGAACCGGCTGGGGCAAGTTTTCCGCGCAGGTGATAACACAGCATGCCCGCCCCGATATTTCAATCGGCGGACGGACGGTGTCTTTTCGCCCCTCTTTTGTCCTTCCAGCTAACGCGAGGGCGGCGGCGTTTGTGGATTTTGGCTTGATTCCGCGCAGCCCCGGCTGGCTGGAAAAGCTGCTTATTCATGCCATGCGCGATGGCGTGGGCGCGGCTGGCGGAAAAACTTATTACCCCGGCGGAAGCGTGCATCAGGCCGGCTACTCCGTGCGCGGCGATTGCGCGCCGCTGCGCCTGCAGGAGCATTGCGGGATATTCGGCTACAAGGGCAAGCTGAAAATCGCGCACAATGTATCGGCGGTGGCGCATTGTTTCGCGGTCCGGGCGGACGTGTTCCGCGAACTGGGCGGGTTTGACCCGCGCTACTCCTCTTATCTGCGCGCCATAGATTACTGCATGAAGGCACGCTCCGCCGGGAAACTTGTAGTGTGGACGCCGTTTGCCGAATTCACCCTGCCCAAGAGCTTCCCGGACAACACGCCGCAGGCGGAGCGGGCTTACTTCCTGGAAAAATGGAAAAAAGAGCTTGCCGCCGGCGACCCGTACTACAATGCCAACTTCAACCCGGATCGCGCGGACTTCTCGCTTTAACCTGAATGTCTCAGTTGGTTGCGAGGACCGAGGCGAAAAAGCGCAAAATAATGACGAACAAAATTATCCGCGCGCCTCACTGCGCGAAAGGATAATTTTGTGAAGGCAGTATGAAGCGATTTTTCGCCGAATCCCGCAATCCAACTGAAACAAACTGAAACATTCAGGTTTAAGAGTGGCTGCGCTTTTTCTACAATTACCGCATGGAACCATGCCCGCGCGGCAAGATTTCGCCGCTTAACTTCAACTTCCGGGATAAATTTCCCTACATCGCCTGCGGCGTTTTCGCATTATTGCTGCTTTCTTTTTCCGGCAGATACTTTCCCCTTAGCGAGGGCTGGTGGCAGACCTACGGCTATCTGATTGCCGGCGGGCAGAAGCCTTATATTGATTTCCCGCTGGCCACCCCGCCGCTGTTCATATATTACACGCTGCTTGTGATGAAGCTGACGCAGTCTTTTTTTATCCAGCGGATGATTGGCGTGGCGGTTTTCACCGGCATATTATGGCTTACGGCCAGATGGCTTTCCTGTTATTTCTCCAGACCCGTCGCATGGATAGTGGCGCTGACCGCCGCCTGTTTCCGCATATCGGACCAGGTGTTTATAGTCAACGATTATCACACGCTGGTTGACTTGCTGACAATTCTGGCGCTGCTGTTTTTTTTCGGCATCAGCAAATTGCGGGATACGGGCTCCCTCGTGAAACGTTATGCGCTGCTGGGGATTCTGACCGCGCTGCTTACGCTTGTAAAACAAAATGTCGGTTTGTTTCTTTTTGGTTCATTTCTGCTCGCGGCGCTGCTGCTGCCCGCCTGCTCCTGGAAAGCAAAAGTGACGGCGCTGGCCGCCATGTGCGTCTCTTATGCCGCAATGGCTGCGGGAATAATTTCCATGTGCGCCCCCGGTTCCGTTCATGCTTTGCTGGGGCAGATACTGGCAAACGATGCGAAAGGAAGCGCGTTTACGGTGCTTACCCGTATCTTTATGGATTCATATAACGCCAGCCTGCTGCTTACCGGGGCGGAGATTTACATTCTCGTTCTGGCCGCGCGGATAATGGCAAAGCCGCCAGATTTGCGCGCCAAATCGGGCGCGGATATTGCGGCAATGGCGGTTATAACCGCTCTCGTTTTGGGTGTTATATTGACGGCAAAGCTGCCGGCCATGACAATCAGGCAGATTCTGGAGACGCTGCCGCTGACTCTTTGTTTCACGGTGATTCTGCATATCATTCACAAGGAACTGCCGAATCCGCAAAGGAACACGGAAATAGTTTTTGCGCTGTTTCCCCTCCTCGCTTTAATTTACTGCACCACCCATACGGCCTGGTTTAACTGCGTCGGCATGTTTTTTGTGATGGCTTTCTGTCTGGGCTATGCCGCGCAGGCCTTGGGGCTGGAGCATAAATACACGCGCGCCGCTATGGCCGCCGCGCTGCTGTTTGCGGTGATGACGGGCGTGTCAAAGATAAGAACCCCCTACAACTGGTGGGGGCTTGTGCAGGATTCCGTATACAGAGCCGGCTATGCGCTGCCTTACAGTCAGCTTGCCGGAATGCGGGTTGACAAAAAGACACATGATGCGTTTGCGGTTATCAAAGAAGCCATTGAATTATATGCCCCCGGAAACAGGGATGTGTACCTGTTCCCCAATATTCCGATATTCTATTACCTGCACGGGAAACTGCCCCCCTATGGCAACATAGTGCAGTGGTTTGATTTCGCCACGGGACGGCAGCTGACCGCCGAATTCGCAGCCTTTCAGAAAGCGCCGCCGCCGCTTATCGTGATTTTTGACCCGCCCGACTCCGCTTACCAAAAACATCAGTTCGCCCTGCGGAAAATGCCGCAGAGGCAGGTTTTGTTCCGGGACAGATTCAACAAACTGGTGTCCGGGGGACAATATAAACAGGTGCATTTCAGCTTCTTTGCCAACGAATTCCGCCCCGGCAATCCGGCCTTTATTGAGCCTGTGTCCAGAACTGTTGTGGTGGTAAACGGCGGCGCCGCGGGCATGAAATATTCAGCGCTATCCCGCCGGTTTGGCTCGGGGCGCTTCAGGATTGCGCGCATAATAGGGGGGGATGCGCATCTGTCTCCGTCCGGGCGGACCATTATGCACGGAGACCGCGTTGACATTGTTGCCGGCAAGGATATCGCCTCGGCATTGGTGCAGGCTCTTGGATATATTGAGCGGGAGCCGCAATACTATACCCTGCGCATTCTGGCGCGCAGCGACCGCAGGCCCGGGATTTGAGCGGAGCCGCTATATTTTCTATAATTATCCCATGGCATATAAGTGCAAAATCTGCGGGAAGCGCCCGGTATCGGGCAACTCGTACAGCCATTCCCACAAGGCGACAAAGCGGACATTCCGTCCCAACCTTCAGAAACAGAAGGTTCGCCTTGAAGGGAAAACCCAGTCCGCCTATGTGTGCACGGCGTGCATACGGTCGGGCCTGGCTCCGAGATAAGTGAAGTTTCCCGAAATATCAGACCGGGCGCAGGCGATTACGGCCAAAGTCCTGCTTGCGCTCGGCCTTTTGCTTGCCTTTTTAACGTTCTTCCAGCCCGCCGGAAACCCGGATTTTTTCTGGCATTTGTCGGCGGGAAAATTCATAACTGAAAATTTCGCCTTTCCCCGCGCGGATTTTCTGAGCTGGAGCCGCGCCGGCGCCCCCTGGGTGGATTTTGAATGGCTGTCGCAGGTGATTTACCAGCTGCTGTGGCGCGCGGGCGGGCTTTGGGCGGAGTACGCGCTTAAAATATTGCTGCTGGCGGGCGCGCTGGCGGCTTTTGCGCTGCATATGCGGCTTTACCGCGCGGCGGACAAGGTGTGGGCGCTGGCGCCGCTGTGGGCCGCCGCGCTGCTGCCCAGCCTGGACATAAGGCCGGAAAATTTCACCCTCCTGTTTTTCGTTCTGGAATTTTATCTGCTGGACAAAATCCGGCTTGCGGCGGAAATGCCGCGCGCATTGCCCGTTTTCGGGATTTCGCTGGCGGGCTTTGCGCTGTGGGGCAATTTGCACGCGGGCTGCGTTTACGGCGCGCTGCTGGCGGCGTTTTTCGCGGCGGGGGAATATGCGCGGCGGGATATTGCAAGAGCGCGGCTGTTTTCGCTTGTTACTCTGGCCGCCGCGCTGGGGCCGCTGGCAAACCCCTACGGCGCGGGAATTTACCGCGTCGCGCTGGCGCATTACGGCGACATGGCCAGCCTTCAGGATTATATACTGGAGTGGCAGCCCGCCTCGGTGCTGAACATGGCGCAGCGTCCGTACTGGTTTCTGGTGGCGGTTTGTTTGGGCGCGCTGCTCTGGCGCAGCATACGGCATAAGGATGTCCCGCCGGCGCACTTGATGGCGGCGCTTTATTTCGGGCTGGCGTCTTCCCGATACTCGCGGCAGACGATGTTTTTCGCCGCCGTGGCCGTGCCCGTGTCCGTCTGCGCGCTGGGCGCCGCGCATTCGCCCCGGCTGAAAACCGCCTGGCGGCTGGCGCTGGCGCTGATTTTCGCGGCGACGGCGGCGCATCTGGCGGTGTGGATGAAAGACAGCCTCGGCAAAAGCCCCTGGAAAAATTCGGCCACCGCTTCCGGCGCGGTCAATTATCTGGCTGCCAACAGGGAGCGGCTGGCTCCGCTGCGCATGTACAATCCCTGGGGATGGGGCGGGTATATCGGCTACAAGCTGTATCCCGGCTACAGGATTTTCCAGGACGGCAGGTATATTTTTCACGGCAACCTGGAGGAGATATACCGCGCCGAAACCGGCCCCGCGCACTGGGCGGAATTCATGGACACATACGGCTTTGGCCTTGTCGTGCTCAACCGGCTGCGCGGCGTTGCCGTGTTTGACAAGGCAACGCGCGCCGGCAGGACGGTGATTCTCAAAAGGCCGCACTATCTGGTTTACATGCCCAAGGACCGCTGGGCGCTGGTTTACTGGGACGCATATGCGCTGGTGTTTGTCCGCCGGGCCGCGGCGGACGGCGGCTGGCTTGAGGAAAATTCCTATGCAATCGCCAGGCCTGACGACGAGGAGGCTGTTTCCGCCGCGCTGTCCGACGGGGAGATAGACGCGGGCCAGTTTGAAGCGGAACTGGCGCGGCTGCAAAAGTCGTTGTCCGCTTCCGGCGCGCTGGGCGACACGCGGGATGAGTTCAACCGCTGGCGCGGGCTTGGCGCGCGCTGAAAAATCAGGAATGCCGCTCGTGGGCGTGCCAGGTCAGGGCCAGCAGCGCCATGGCCAGTATCCCGGAGGCAAGCACCATCGCAAAGCCGCAGCCCCAGCCGTAATGCTGCACCGCCTTGCCTATGCCCAATTCCGCTATTGTCGCGCCGCCCACATAGCCGAAAAATCCGGTCAGCCCCGCCGCGGTTCCGGCGGCTTTTTTGGGAACCAGGTCCACCGCCGCCACCCCCACCAGCATCACCGGCCCGTATATGAAAAACCCCGCCGTGGCCAGCGCGCACATGTCTACGAAATAATGCCCCGGCGGGTTCAGCCAGTAAACCGCCACCGCCGCCGTTACCACCGCCATATACGCCACGCCCACCGGGCCGCGCCTGCCGCTGAAAAACCTGTCCGTCATCCAGCCGGCCACCAGCATTCCCGGAATACCGGCGTATTCGTACACCGCAAACAGCCACCGCGCCGCCCCGCCGGAGCAGCATTTTACGCTCATAAGATAGGTGGGCGCCCAGGTAAGCACGCCGTAGCGCACCACATACACGAACAGATTTGCGAAAGCCAGTATCCACAAATTCCGGTTGTTGAGGATATGGCCCAGAAAAATCTCCTTGGCGGTCATTTCCTTTTCGCGGTCGGCCACGGCGGTTTCGGGATAATCGTTTTTGTATTCCTCTATGGCGGGCAGGCCCACCGACTGCGGCGTGTCGCGCAGGAAAACCGCTATCAGAACGCCCATGATGATTGACACTATCGCCGGCACGTAAAACAGCGAGGTCCACGCGGCGCACATCATCAGCGCCAGACTGCACAGCGGCCCCGCCAGCCCCGCGCCGACGTTATGGGCCACGTTCCATTCGGCGAATTTGGTGCCCCGCTCCCGGTCCGAGAACCAGTGCGTCAGGATGCGCGCGCATGGCGCCCAGCCCATTCCCTGGAACCAGCCGTTGGCAAACCAGGCGCAGGCCATCGCCGGCACTGAATGCAATTGCGTGAAAAACAGGTTTATAATTCCCGACACTATCAGCCCCGTCGCCATGAAGTAGCGCGGATTTGACCGGTCCGATACCGAGCCCATCACGAATTTGCTCACCCCGTAGGCCACCGAAAGCCCGGTGGCTATAAGCCCCACGTCGCCGGTGGTGAGCCCCAGTTCCTTTATCATGTACGGTTTTGCTATGGAGAAATTGCTGCGCACGAAATAATAGCCCGCATAGCCGGCGAATATGGTCAGCATCATCTGCCTGCGCCAGGCGGGGTAGGTTTTGTCCGCTTCCGCGCGCGGCAGCGGGGCCGCGAATTTCGCCGGCTTGTAGACGGACAGGATTGCTGCGAGCATGGCGTTATACTAGCAATTTCGCGCGGCAATATGTACTATAGACGAAATTATGCAAACAACCGAAAAATACGACGCGCTTATAATCGGCGCCGGAGTAACCGGCGCCGCCATAGCGCGCGAGCTTTCCAAATACAAGCTCCGCATCCTTTTGCTGGAAAAAGAGGCGGAGCCGGCCTTCGGCGTGTCCAAGTCCAACAGCGGCATCATACACGCCGGAACCCAGAACCCGCCCGATTCGCTAAAGGGCAGGCTGTGCGTGCAGGGCAACCGGCTTATCCGCGAAATCGCGCGGGAACTGGGCGTCCACTTCGTGGAGGTGGGCCAGCTTATCGTCGTTTTCAGCGAAAGCGACGTGCCGGAGCTTGAGAAAATCAAGCGCGAGGGCGAGGAACTGGGCATAGAAAACATGAGCATTGTCCGCCGGGACTGGCTTGCGGTGCACGAGCCGAACCTCAGCCCGGACATCCCCGCCGCGCTTTACGTTCCCTCCGCCGGAATCATAAGCCCGTACCGCCTTGTCTATGATTTGACCGAGAATGCCGTCAAAAACGGCGCCGTGCTGAAGACGTCCCACAAGGTAACGGGAATAAAGAGGCTCTCCGGCGGGCCGCACCGCTTTGAGGTGGAGGCAGCGGGCGACAGGTATCAGGCCCGCTTTCTTATAAACGCCGCCGGGCTGTTTGCGGACAAGGTGTCCGCGATGGCCGGGGTTGCGGATTTCAAAATCACCCCCCGCAAGGGCGAGGAATACCTGCTGGACAAAAAGCGCGAAAACATGGCCAACCACCTTGTTTTCCCGCTGCCCACGCCGACGTCAAAAGGCATTCTGATAATAAAAACCTCCGACGGAAACCCGATGATAGGCCCCACCGCCTCGGAAACCGGCGACAGGCGCGACCTGTCCACCACCGACGAGGGGTTCCGGGAAGTGCTGGCCGGTGCGCGCAAAATGATGCCCTCCGTGGAAAAAGGCGATATCATCGCCTATTTCGCCGGGCTGCGGCCCGCGGCGGGCAAGGATTTCATCATCCGGCACGAGAGCGCGGCTCCCGGACTGGTCAACGTGGCCGGCATACAGTCGCCGGGGCTTACCGCCGCGCCGGCGATTGCCGTCATGGTGGCCGGGCTGCTCAAAGACAACGGCCTGGTCCTGACGCCCAAAAAGAACTTTCACAGCGCGAGAGAGAAAACCACGCATCTCTTTGAAATCCCGCTGTCCAGAACGCGCGAGCTGATACAAAAAGACCCCGCCTACGGCGATATAGTCTGCCGTTGCGAAATGGTCTCCGCCAAAGAGATACGGGACGCAATCCGCCGCGGCGCGCGCACCATGGACGGCATCAAATTCCGCACCCGGGCGCAGGCCGGGCGCTGCCACGGCGGGTTCTGCACCACCCGCATCATGAAAATCATGCAGGAGGAGCTTGGCATGAACGCCGAGGAGATTACCAAGCGCGGCGAAGGCTCCGAGCTTGTGCGGGAGGAGCGCCGCCATGAATGAGCGCGAACTTGTAGTGGTCGGCGGCGGCCCCGCCGGCATGGCCGCCGCGCTGGGCGCGGCGGCTGCGGGGGTAAAAGACATTCTGCTGCTGGAGCGGGACCAGCACCTGGGCGGGATACTAAACCAGTGCATTCATCCCGGTTTCGGGCTGCACCGCTTCAAGGCCGAGCTTACCGGCCCCGAATACGCGGACCGTTTTGTGAGGGAAACCCTGCAAAACCCGGCCATAGAGGTAAGCCTGCGCTCTTTCGCGGTGAAGCTGACAAACACGTTGAAGCTCTCCTATCTCAGGCCCGGCGCGCTGGAGGAGGTGAAGGCAAAAGCCGTTATCCTCGCCACCGGTTGCCGCGAGCGCACGCGCGAGATGATACCCATTTCCGGCTCGCGCCCGGCGGGGATTTATCCCGCCGGCCTCGCCCAGAAGATGATAAACATGGAAGGCTGGATACCGGGCAGGGAGGCGGTTATCGTCGGCTCCGGCGACATAGGGCTTATAATGGCCCGGCGCATGGCGCTGGAGGGGATGAAGGTCAAAGCCGTCATAGAAATACAGCCCAAGTCGCGCGGGCTGGCGCGCAACGTGGCGCAATGCCTGGACGATTACGGCATACCGCTTTACCTGAGCCACAAAATAGTGCGGATAGAGGGCTCAAATCGGGTGGAGCGCGTCATCGCCGCCGCCGTTGACGGCGATTTTTGTGAAAAGCCCGGAACCCGCTTTGAAATCGCCTGCGATACCGTGCTGATATCGGTGGGACTTATCCCGGAAAACGAACTGCTGGAGATGTCCGGCGCGGAAATAGACCGCAAGACCAACGCCCCCGTGGCAAACGAGGTCAACCGCACCTCCGTGCCGGGGGTATTCGCCTGCGGCAACGCCTGCCGGGTTTACGATCTGGTGGACTGGGTTACCCGCGACAGCGAAAAAGCCGGCGCCATGGCCGCGCAGCACATCCGGGAGGGCAAATGACCAGCAAACTGATTTGCATAGAATGCCCGCAGGGCTGCGGGATGGAGGTGTGGCTTGAGGGCGGCAAGGTGGTTTCGGTATCCGGCAACACCTGCCCGCGCGGCGACAAATACGCCCGCAGCGAGATGGAAAATCCCGTCCGCACCTTTACTTCGTCAGTGCTGGCGGAGGGGCTGGACATTAAAATGCTGCCCGTGCGCACAAGCGGCCCCATTCCGAAGGACAAATTGTTTGCCGCCATGGCCGAGGTCAAAAAAATAGTCGTCTCAAAGCCGGTGCAGGCCGGCGACGCGGTGGCGGAAAACTTCATGGGGCTGGGCGTGAATCTAACCGCCTGCCGCCCCGCCAAACCGGCCTGAGCCTGCTGCCCCGGTTCCCGCTGCCGGCTGCGGAAAATGGGTTCACAGCCGCGCGATTTTCGCGGACAGGCCGGTATAGGTCCTGGGGGTTAGCGATTTAAGTTCCGTCTTGACTTCCGGCGCGGCATCCAACCCGTCTATGAAAGCCGCTATGTCCGAAAGCGATATTTTCCTGCCGCGCGAGAGGGCCTTCATCTTCTCGTAGCCGCCTTTGACGCCTTCCCGCCGCAGAATGGTCTGAATGCCCTCGGTTACAACCTCCGGCGCGTTATCAAGCATGCTTAGCGCGGCAGCTTCGCAAATCTCCGTTTTGCCCAGCCCGCGCAGCAGCGAGACATACGCTATGCGGCTGTGGGCGAAAGCCGCGCCGATATTGCGCTGCGTCGTTGAATCCGACAAATCGCGCTGCAGCCGCGACACCGGCAGCTTCGCCGAGAAAAACGAGAACATCGCGTTGGCCATGCCTATATTGCCCTCGGCATTCTCGAAATCTATGGGGTTGACCTTCTGCGGCATGGTGGAGGAGCCAATCTCTCCCGGCGCGGCGCGCTGTGTTATCAGCCCGTCGCTTATGTAGCGCCACATGTCCTGCGAAAAGTCCAGCAGCACGGTGTTGGCGCGGCGCATGCAGTCTAAAATCTCGGCCAGACCGTCGTGCGGCTCTATCTGTGTGGTGAACAGGTTGGCTTCCAGCTTTATGCGCCGCCCGGCATTGAGCCGCGCAATGAAGCCGCGGGAAAATTCCAGCCAGTCCGTGTCCGGCAGCGCGGCATGGTGCGCGTTGTAATTTCCCGCCGCGCCGTTGAGCTTGGCCGGCAGCCGCGCCGATTCCATCTGCCGGATTTGCCGCTCCAGCCGTTCGGAAAACACGCGGAATTCCTTGCCGAAAGTGGTGGGGACCGCGCTCTGTCCGTGTGTGCGCGCAAGCAGCGGCGCGGCGGCATGCCGTCGCGCAAGCCCGGAAATTTCGCGCCGCACCGCGCGCAGCATGGGGATTATTTCCGATTCCAGCGCGCCGCGCAGCATAAGCGCGCTGGCGATATTATTAGTGTCCTCCGAGGTGAGAGCGAAATGCACCCATTCCGACAGGCCGGACAGCGACAGCTTTTTAAGCCTCAGCCTTATGAAATACTCCACCGCCTTGACGTCGTGGTTTGTGGCGGGAATGCCGGCATGGCCGCGCGTTTCAATTTTTTTGACCAGCGCGGCTTCCTCGCCGGAGATTGCGGCCAGCGCGGCCAGTTTTTTGCCGCCGGAGGCGGAAAGTCGCGGGGCTATGCCCGCCCCGCACAGCGCCAGCAGGTATTCCACCTCGGTCCTGACGCGGAATTTTATAAGCGCGCTTTCGCTGAAATACGCCGCCAGCGGCGCGGAATGCCGGCGGTACCGGCCGTCAATAGGGCTTACGCAGTCCAGTTCGTTCATAACCAGATTATAGCCCATTTTCCGCGAACGGACAGCGGAAGCGGATAATTTTGTTCGGCATTATTTCGCGCTTTTTCGCCTTGGTTCTCGCAACCAACTGAAACATTCAGGTTTACTGCGCGGAATTTTTGCGCGCGGTTTCCAGATGGCGGGCCGCCAGCGGGAAATCCGGTTCGGCTTTGGCGGCGCGCTCCAGATACGGCAGCGATTGGGCGGGCTGGCCGCTTAAAAGCAGCGCCGTTCCCAGCGAGAAGTCCAGCCGTTTCAGCGGGGCCTTCTTTTTTTCCAGCGCGCGCAGCGCGGCCAGCGCCGTTTCATGTTTCCCAGCGGCGGAAAGGGCCTCGGCGTAAATCATGGCGGCAAAGTCCCCGCGGAAGCCCGGCGGCGGGGTTACCCTGAACACGGCCCGCTGCTCCTCCGCGTCAAGATAAATATTTCTGAAGCGGTCTTTATCAGTCAGGAAAGAAGCCGTCCTGTCCCGGACGCCGTTTTTGAAAGTTTCCCGCTCCGGCATGGATTTTATCAGCGAAACATTGTCAAAGACCACATACGCCGTCCCGCTTCTCAGCAGCCAGTCGTACCATGCGTCGGGATTGGACGTTTTGTAAAACGGATAGATTTTGCGGCCCGTGTTCACCGAATATGCCTCGGGCAGCGAGGCCATCAGATAATCCCCGCTGCCCGTATTGGCCCTGAGCCAGGCGAAAACGCGCGGCGTGGGGATGGGATGCTTCAGTTCCATGCGCGCGTGCGCCGCGCCGGACCATGCCGCCAGCAGCGCCGCTGCGGCGGCCGCCGCCGGCGCGGCGCGGCGCGGCAGCCCCGCCAGCAGAACCGGCAGAATAAACGGAATTACCGGAACGAGATATCGTGTATCGTAATTCACCCAGACCAGATGCAGTCCCGTCATCAGAAACACATACACCGCCGCCGCGCGCAAGGCGGCGTCCGCGGATTTAAGCGCGGCATACATCCCCCGCACGAAAATCGCCCAGAAACCCCATACCACCGCCAGCCGAACCCAAACCGGCGCTGCGGGCCATGGGTTGGCGAAGGCCGCCTCCGGCATCCGCTGAAAATAAAACAGGATGTTCTCCTTCAATCCCGGCCAGAGTTTTGCAAAAGTTTCAGCCGCGGTTTTGCCGGAGACTATCTCGCGGAAATAACCGGCCGGGGTGTCAGAGACCAGCATATTCCGCATATACGGCGCGGCAAAAAACAGCGCGGCGAAAATCCCGTAACGCCAGCGTTCTTTTCCGTCCAGCCTGGCCGCGCAGGCCGGCGTTATCGCCAGCAGAAACAGGAACCCCTCCGGGCGTATCCAGGAGGCGAAAACGCAGAACGCCGCCAGCGCGGGCGAAAGTTTCCAGTCCGATTTTTTAAGGAAATACAGAGCCGCGACTGTCCAGGCGGTAAACAGCGGCTCCGTCATCGCGGTGTGCGAAAGCCCGATTACAAGCGGATGCAGCGCGTAAACAACAGCCGCCGCTAACCCGAAACACAAAAATGCCGCCCATACGCCCAGCAGCGTCGCCGCCGCCGAAAGCAGCTTTACCGCCGTCAGCCCGCCCAGCGCCAGAAACGGCGCTATAACCAGTGGATATCCGGGCAGCAGATTGTCTATCGGCTGCGGCTGCGGCAGAAAGCAGGTTGAATAGTTGCCGTGCAGCAAGGACTGCGCCGCCAGCACATGCCGCGCGTCGTCATTGATAAATCCCACATAACCGGAGCCGAAAGCCGCCGCACAGGCCGCCGCCGCGCAGGCCAGCAAAATCCATACCCGGTAGCGCCAAAGCCGCGCAATCATTTCGCTCCCGCAGCGGAGCGCGCGGCCTTTAGATTGGCGGCGGCCCTGGAGAAATCCGGCTCGGTTTTTGCGGCGCGCTCCAGATACGGCAGCGATTGCGCGGCATGCCCGTTCAAAAGCAGCGCGGTTCCCAGCGTGAAATCCAGCCGCTTCAGCGGAGCCTTCTTCTTCTCCAGCGCGCGTAGCGCGGCTACGGCCTGAGAGTCTTTGCCTTCAACAGACAGTTGGCGCGCCGCGGCCATGGCGGCCAAATCCCCGGCAAAGCCGGCGGGCGGGGCCGCGGCAAACACGGCAACGCGCTCCACGGCATATTCAAACACAGGCCTGAACCGGCTTTTGTCCGCCGTCCACAGGACAGTATTCGCGAATGCGCGGTCCCGCATACCGGTGCGCTCCTGCGCGGTGGCTATAAGGCTGGAGTCCTCGCAGACCACATAGCGCGTCCCGCTGTCCAGCAGGCCGGCATACCAGATGTCCGGGTCGTCCGCCGCAAGCAGCGGATACACCTTGCGCCCGGTGTTAAGCGCATATGCCGCAGGGGACTGGGCCATCAGATAATCCCCCGGCGCGGTGTTGGCCTTCAGCCAGGCGAATGTGCGGGCTGGGGCCGTCCGCTGCACCGCCGCCGCCGGAGCAAGCGCGAAACGGATTCCGCCGAAAGCGGCCAGCGCGGCGGCGGCTGTTCCGGCGGCCAGCGCGGCGCGGCGCGGCAGCCCCGCCAGCAGCGCCGGCAGCATGAAAGGGATAAGCGGCGCAAGATAGCGCATATCCCTGTTCATCCACAGCAGGTGAAACCCGGTCATCAGAATGATATAGCGCGCCGCTGACGCCAATACCCGGTCTTGCGAGCGGAACGCCGCCGCCATGCCTGCCGCCATCGCAACCCAGAACAGCGCCGCCGCAGCAGCCGGAATGTCAAACGGGGATGACGCCCAGCCGTTGACGAAGGCCGCGCCTCCGGACGCGCCGAAGTAAAAAAGCGAGTTCAGCCTGAAAACCGGCCACAGTTTGGCCAGGGTTTCCCCGGCGGTGCTGCCATGCACTATCTCGCGGAAATAACATATGGGAACGCCGGAAACCGCAAGATTGCGCGCGTACGGCGCGGCGAAAAACAGCGCGGCGGAAATTCCGTAAAGCCAGCGTTCTTTCCTGTCCAGTTTTGCCGCGCAGGCCGGGGCTATCGCCAGCAGGAACAGAAATCCCTCCGGGCGTATCCAGGAGGCGAAAACGCAGAACGCCGTCAGCGCGGGCGAAAGTTTCCAGTCCGATTTTTTAAGGAAATACAGAGCCGCGACCGTCCAGGCGGTATACAGCGGCTCGGTCATCGCGGTATGCGACAGCCCGATTACAAGCGGATGCAGCGCGTACACCGCCGCCGCCGCGAACCCGAAACACAAAAACGCCGCCCATATGCCCAGCAGCGTCGCCGCAGCGGAAAGCAGCTTTACCGCGCCCGTTCCCCCCAGCGCCAGAAACGGCGCCATCGCCAGCGGGTATCCGGGCAGGACATTGTCTATGGGATGGGATATCGGAATAAAATCGGATGAGTAATGCCCGGCAAGCAGCGATTTCGCCGCCAGCACGTAGCGCGCGTCGTCGTTGAACATCCCCACGAAACCGAAACCGAACGCCGCCGCATAGGCCGCCGCCGCGCAGGCCAGCAGAACCGACAGCCCGCCGCGCGCCAGCATGACCGCGCCCGCGTCAGCACCGGTTTTTGAGATTGCGTTCCATTTCACGGTCGCTTTCCCTGCGCCTTGCCGACTCGCGCTTGTCCGGCGCTTTTTTTCCGCGCGCCACCGCCAGCTTCACCTTCGCCCAGCCGCGCTTGAAATACACTTCCAGCGGAATCAGCGAATTGCCTTTTATCCTGAACTCGGTTTCCAGCCGGCGCAGTTCGGACGCATTAAGCAGCAGCCTGCGCGTGCGCACCGGGTCTATGCTGGTGACGTGATTGAACTCGTAAGGCGATATGTGCATGTTGTAAAGCAGGGCCTGTCCGTCCTCCACGCGCGCGAAGCTGCCCTCTATGCGCGCCTGGCGCAGCCGCAGCGACTTGACCTCCGCGCCCTGAAGGGACAGGCCGGCCTCGAAGGTCTCCGCGACGTGAAACTCGTGCAGAGCCTTGCGGTTGGTGGCCACGGATATATCGCCTTTTATTTCCTTTGCCATAAAACAGTTGAACAAAACCGGAGCTTTATTCTACAATTTTGGAAGCCGTAGTGTTTTAGGGCGGGTGGCGGAAAGGCAGACGCGTACGGCTCAGGACCGTATGGACGAAAGTCCTTGAGGGTTCAAGTCCCTCCTCGCCCACGCAGTACTACACCGCATGACCATAACGACGTTGACGCATGCGGCAATGGAGCATAAACTATAGTGGGGCCGCAAGGCCCGGCGCGCGGATATCATATATCATTAACTTTCCGCGACGCGAACCAAGGAGGCAGTTATGAAAAAGACAGGAACATCCGCAGCATGGGGCTTCACGCTGATAGAGCTTATGATAGTCGTTGCCATTATCGGCATTCTGGCGATGGTGGCGGTCCCCAAGTTCGCGGATCTCATCAACAAATCAAAGGAAGGCGCGACCAAGGGCAGCCTCGGCGCCGTCCGCGCCGCGCTGACGGTGTATTACGGCGACCAGGAGGGCCAGTATCCGGTTGACAACTTGGCCTCCCTGACCACAAACGCCAAATACCTGGACAGCATACCGCAGTCCAAGACGCCGCCCATGCATACCGACAGCAGTGCGGTGAATGCGACCGGCTCCGCTACCAATGTTTCCGATGCCAACGGCTGGGCCTACAACAACATGCGTACCGAGACAGGGGCGTTCAGCTGGGGCACGTTGCTTGTCAACTGCTCGCATACCAACAGCAAGGGCGAGCGTTGGACCGCCATCGGACTGTAACAGTCTCAGGATTGAGAAACAGCCCCGCTTGCGCGGGGCTGTTTTTTTTGTGCGGGCTGCCGCCGGATTTCGGTATAATATAGCCATGGAATACTTCATAAGCGCATGCGTCGGGTTGGGGATAGGCAGTTTTCTGAACGTCTGCATTCACAGAATGCCCAGGGAGCAATCCGTGGTGAAACCGCGCTCGCGCTGTCCGGCCTGCGGCGCGCAAATCCGCTGGTACGACAATATCCCGCTGCTGAGCTTTGCGCTGCTGCGCGCGAAATGCAGGGACTGCAAGGCTCCCATCTCCTGGCGCTACCCGCTGGTGGAGGCGATATGCGGCGCAGCCACCGTGACGTTCATGCACCGCCACATGAGTTCCCCGCCGTGGCTGGCGGTAAGCCTGGTTGCGGTTTACGCGATAATCGCGCTTTCCTTCATAGATATTGACGAGATGATTATCCCGGACGAACTTTCGCTGGGAATGGCGGCTTTGGGGCTTGTCTTTTTCTGGGCCAATCCCAATTTCCACGGCGCGGTATGGCAGAAATTTTTGCAATCGCTGGGCGGGGCGGCCTGCGGCTTCGGGCTGATGTGGGCGATAGCGGCGGCGGGGGAGATGATTTTCAAAAAAGAGGCCATGGGCGGCGGCGATATCAAGCTGATGGCCGGGCTTGGCGCGCTGCTGGGCTGGCAGGGGGTTTTCTCCACGCTTATGATAGGCTCTTTTCTGGGCGCGTTGTGGGGGCTGGCGCTGCTGCTTTCAAAACGGCTGGGAAGGGAGCAGCCCATTCCCTTCGGCCCGTTTCTGGGGCTGGCTGGGATTGTCAATCTCTACAGCCTTGTGCCGCTGTCTGCATTTATAATCGGAGCCAACGGATGAAAAAAAACTCCCGCGAGCGCGAGGAGTTCCTGGCCCTGGCGTTTTATTACGCCATGAAGGCGCACGAATCCCAGTTCCGCAAAAGCACCGGCAGGCCGTATATAGAGCATCCTGTGCGCGCGGCGGCGATTTTGCTGGAGATGGGCGTCTCGGAGCGGCTGGTGGCGGCGGGTTTTCTGCACGACACTCTGGAGGACACCCGCGCTTCGTTGGATGAGATTCAGCGTTTTTTCGGTCCCGCCGTGGCCGGCTACGTGAAAGCCGTTACCGAGGATAAATCGCTTGACTGGGAAACCCGCAAAGCCCGCACCATAAAACATCTGGCAAAAGCGGACAGGGATGTGCTGCTGCTCTCGCTGGCCGACAAGCTGGACAATATCCGCTCCATCGCGCAGGACCACAGCCATTGCGGAGACGAGATATGGCGCAGATTCGTGCGCCCGAAGGAAAAGCAGGAATGGTATTACCGCTCGCTGGCGCGGGTATTTGCAAAACGGCTTCCCAAACTGCCGCAAGGCGCGGAATTTGACAGCCTTGTTAAAACCGTCTTTGGACAACCGCTTTGCTCCCCGCGGTGAATTTTCGGAACAGCGCGTTTCCCGCAGCCGGGCAGCGGAATTCTGCGGCAATCGGCGGGACACTCCCTCGCAAAACTTTCCTTGACGCGCCGGGCGGGTGATTTTCCGGCAGAAACAAGTTACGGTTTCCGGCGGAATTGTTTGATTTCCGAGCGGAGTTTTTTGTTTTCCAGCCGGCGCAGCTTTGAGGCGCGGGTGGGTTTTGTGGATATTCTGCCGCGCGGAGGGCGCAGCGCGCGCGCTATCAGCCCGCGCAGGCGGGCGCGGGCGGCGCGGCGGTTCTGCTCCTGTGTCCGGTATTCGGAGGCGGATATTATTATGTCGCCGCCGGCGGCGAGCCTGTTTCCCGCCAAAATGGCAATCCGCTCCGCCGCCTCGCGCGGCAGCCCCGACAGCGCCGGCGAAAAGCGCAACTGCACCGCAGTGGCGGTTTTGTTGACATTCTGTCCGCCATGCCCGCCGCTTCTTATGAATTTCTCCTCCACACAGCCCGGAGGGAGAAAAAAGTCCTCTTGTGCCATCAGATTATGCTAGCAAAATGCGCGGGCGCTTCTCATTGAACCCGGATTGTGCAATAGACAGCGGGGACCGGGACGGTGGATGGCGGGGACAGTTCGACGTAAAATTTCTCGCTGATAGCCGCAGCTATCGGCGAGAAATTTTACACGGAAATGTCCCGCCAGTCGCCGTCTAATCCCGCTACTCTATTGCACAATCCGGGCTGAAGCGCCCGCGCGCGATTGAGCCTTTCCGCCTTACGCCGGCTTGTCGGCGCCGGGGGACTTTTTCTCGTCGCTGGCGGACTTGTCGCCGTCTTCAGTGTCAGAGGCCGGCGCAGGCTCCGCCTGCTCGCCGTTGTCGGACGCCGGCGGCGCTGAAATATCCGTTCGCGTGTCCGCGCCATCGGCATTGCCGCTGCCGGGTGCGGGGTTGTCTCTGTCCGGTCCGGGTTGCGGCCGGGCGGGCGCGGCGGCGCCTTTGTCCGCGTCGTTGTTAATGCCGGTATTGACGGCGGCAGGCGGTATGGCCTGGGGAGGCGCATTGATAGTCGTTACCGGCCCGGAGGCAGGCGCGGATGCGGGGACGGAGGCCTCTTTGGCGGCGTCTTTTTTCCTGTCCGCGCGCAGTTCCCGGCGCAAAGCATTTTCCCTGGCGTTGAGCCGCCTGCGGTCTTTTTCCGAGATGCCGCCGTACTGCCTGGCCCCGTCCGCGCTCTCGTGCTTGCGGATGGCGGCTTCCTTCGCTTTGAGCTTGGCGGCTTCTTCCTTTGTTATCCGGCTTTCCCTGACGGCGTGGTTGATGGCGGCGTTTTCATTATGCGTCCGGCGGTTAACCTCGGTGTGGCGGGGATGTTCCCTGTTCCAGACGGGATGCGCGGCGGCATGTCCGTGATGCGGGGGCATGGCATGAATGCGGCCCTGAGCGGGACCAGCTGTCGCCGTGCCGCTGCTGGTATGTACGCCAGTCCTGTTTACATTTGAAACCGGGGCGGAATGCTTTTCCTTGTTCATTTCCCTGTGGATGCGTTCCTGCCGCAAGTGCCTCTGTTCCCGCATCTCGGCGCGGATGGCCTCGTGCCGTTCATGGCGGCGGGTGCGCTGCTCCGCCATTCTTTCGGCAAACTGGCGTTTTCTGGCTTCCGCGTCCGCCGCCGTCTGCCGGGGGCGCTGATGCTGCCGGTTCGCCTGGCGGACGGCCTGAGGCCTGCGCTGTTGCTGCTTGCTGGAATTGTCCTGCTGCGCCGCGGCCAGCGCCGCCGATAATACAATTGCGGCTGCCGCTGCCATTATAAAACTTTTCATATTCCCTCCGGTTTTGGCCCTTCATTCTTTAGACGCCGTGGCGCGCGCCAAAGTTCCATGCAAAAATGCTATTCTGCCACTATGACTCTGGCGACGAAAATATCGTATGCGCTGATGGCCTCGTTGCTGCTGGCGCTGGTGGTCTTCCACATGGGCCATGTGCTGCTGGCGGCGCTGTTTGCCTTCATGCTGACCGGGGCGGCGTTCAAACTGCTGAAACCCTATTTCTCCCCCGGCATGGCGCGCAGGATTGCGGTTGCCGTGTTTTTCGTGCTGTTGATAGTGGTGTCTTTCGTTTTTCTGCGTTTTGTCAAAACGACACTGGTAACGTTGCCCACCATAATGGCGCGCGCGCTGCCGCAGGTTACCGCCATCGCCCAGACATACGGAGTGGACCTGCCGTTTGAGGATGTGCAGGGCCTGCAGGAACTTATACACAGCAAAATGATGGGCAACGCGCTGGCGATAACAAAGATGAGCACCTCCGCCACGCGGGAGATTTTCCATATATTCATCGGCATAGTGGCGGCGGCGCTGTTTTTCATGAGCGGCAAGGCGCCGGAGTACAAGAACAACCTGTTTGATGCCGTCCGCGCCGAAACCAACAAGCGCATCCGCAAATTCATGGCCAGCTTTGAAAAAGTGTTCGGCGCGCAGATAGTCATATCCGCCATCAACACCGCGCTGACCGCGCTGTTTATCTATTTCATAGGAATGCCGCATGTGATTTTCCTGGCGACAATGACCTTTACAATAGGAATAATGCCCATAGTCGGAAACCTGGTAACCAACACCGTCATAGTGATAACCGCGCTGGGCATGTCGCTCCACGCAGCGCTGTTTGCTCTCGTGTTCCTGGTCAGCATCCACAAGCTGGAGTATTTCCTCAACAGCCGCATCATAGGCTCCAACATAGATATGCCGATGTGGCAGATGCTGATGGCGATATTCGTAGGCGATGTCATGCTGGGCATACCCGGCATAATGCTGGCTCCGGCGATACTGCATTACGTCAAAAGCGAGCTTCAGGCCATACCGGTAAACAGGGAACAGGCCTGATGGCTTGGCAGGAAGGCCCAAAATCCATAGAATTGAAGAATGAATCACAAAGACACGCTTACCTGGAAGGACATTCACGAAATTCCCTCGCTGCTTGACGGTTTTTCCCGCTCCGCGCCCCGCGCGCTGGAGGGGAGCATACTCAAATCCGACGACAATTCGGTTTATCTTATAGGCAGGGGCAGTTCCGGCAACGCCACCCTGTTTGCGAAATACATATGGGAGGCTTATGCCGGCGTGCGCGCGGATTTTGCGCATCCGCATGCGATATTCGAGGCGCGCAAGCCGCTGGATTTTTCAGGCAAGGCGGTGTGGGCTTTTTCCCAGTCCGGGCAGAGCACGGATATAATTGAATGCCTGCGCCGGCTAAAAGGCTGGGGCGCGCGCGGCGTGGCCGTTACCAACGAGCCGGACAATTCAGTCAACAAGCTGGCCGCGCTGGCGGAGCGGCATATACTGCTGTCCTCCTCGCGGGAGACGGTGGTGGCCGCCACCAAGAGCTTTTCGCTGCAACTGTGGCTGTGCCTGTGGGCGGCCAGCCTGTGGTCGGGCTGTTTCAGCGAGGGGGATTTCTCCGCCGCGACGGCGCGGATTGCGCGTATGCTGGAAAACGAGGACAGCATGGATTTCGGCTGGCTGGACGATTTGCGCTCCGCTCCGGCGGCTGCTTTCGTGGGCAGGGGGCCGTTTTATGCGGTGGCGGCGGACGCCGCGCTTAAATTCCGCGAAATGGCGCAGACCCACGTCAGCGCCTATTCCGCGGCGGAATTCCTGCACGGCCCCATAGGCGCGCACGGCAGCAGGGATATGGTGGCGCTGCTGTCTCCGTCGCGCAAGCTGCCGGATGATCTGGAAAAAGTGCGCGACGCGCTGTCGGAGCGGGGGACTGTGTTCAAAATCCTTTCCGCCGATGGCGCAAACGCGCCTTTTGACGCGCTTGCGCTGGATACGGAGCTTAAGCTGGCGGCGGTCCGTTTAGCCGTCGTAAAGAACCTGGACCCCGACAGGCCCCGGGGCCTTAAAAAAGTTACGCCGACTATTTGACGGCTCTCCCCCGGTCTTTGGCCTGCGCGGACGCGGCGGGATGCTTCCCGGCAAAAGAGTGTGAACGGATTCTTATGAGCTTGCTGCTGTGATACCGTTTTGTCTGCTGTGCGGCTTTTTGGTTCTGCTGGCGGCGGTTTCCGCGCCGCTGGCGGCCTTTGCGGAATACGCCGCCGCGCGCGCGCAATGCTGCCGCGATAAAACCTCCAAAATAAACACGGTGGCGGTTGTGGTGCTGGCGGGATTCGCCTTCTGCCTGATATATCTTTACACCGCAAATCAGGCGGCCCCCTTCAATACCTTCCTGTTCCCCCAGGAAGCGCAGTTCAGCGATTATTTTGACATAACCACCTGGCATCCCCCGCGCTTCTATTATTTCCCGTTCGGCTTCGCCGTGGTGGACCTGTTTGTTGCCATCCAGAAGGATACAGGGCTTATGTATTTCCTGGTTATCTTCATGTCCTTTTTCGTGTTGTATTCATGGCAGTATCTGAAAGACGGCGATACGGCGGGCGGAATCCGGAATGTGATAATACTCTCCTTTTTTACCTTTCCGTTCCTGTTCGTGATGGACAGGGCCAATTTTGAGACTTTCGTCTACATGTTTCTGGCGCTGTTTTTATGGTTTTACCGCAAGAACAACACAATGCTCGCCGCGGTTTTTCTGGGCTGCGCCATAGCCATGAAGCTGTTCCCGGCGGTGTTTCTGGTTCTGTTTCTGGCCGACAGGAAATACAGGGAGGCCGCCCTGGCTGCCGCCATGGTGCCGGCGCTGTGGCTGCTTTCGCTGCTTACCGTGCCGACTTTTCAAGGACAGGTTACCGCAAGCCTTGCCAGAATGCTGCGCGAACAGCCGATTTACGTGCTTGACATGATAATAGGCGACGGCGGGCTTGATTTCGGCCATTCGTTTTTCGGGATGCTGAAAACGCTGCTGCAATACGCGGGGCTTAACAGCTATGCGATGTCCGCGTCGCTGATGAAGCCGTACGCGATTTTCTGCCTGGAGTTTTTCGCCATGGCAGCCGTTTTCGTGATATGGCGGGAAAAAACGCTGTGGAAAAGGGTTGCTCTGCTGGTGTTATCCATGAACGCCCTGCCTTTCGTGTCCGCGGATTACAAGCTGATTCACTTTTTTCTGCCGATGTACCTTTATTTCACCGACGACAGCGAGGATAAGGCATCCCCCGCCTATGCCGTCCTGTTCGGGCTGCTGCTTGTGCCCAAACGCTACTATTTTTCGGATATCAAATTATACGGCGGCAATCTGATAGACCCGGTTCTGATGCTGGTCATGGCCCTGCTTATAATGTGCGCCGGCGGCGCGCCCTGGGGCCTGCGCGCGCGGCTGCGCGCTGCCGCGCTGGCTGTTGTGGCCGGCATCGCGCTGCTGCTGTGTGTTCCCGCGCCGGCGGCGAAACTGCTGGACAGGGTGTTCCCGCCGCCGGGACCGGATTCGGTGAGCATCAGGGGCGCGGACCTCAAACATGCCCTGCTAATCAGCGGCTGGGGGGAAATGCAGAACGACAAGCTCTGGATGCGCCGCGTCGCCAGGGCGCAGTTTATGACCGGCCCCAGGGGGCAGATGACCATGCTGGCGCAGACGCCGGATGCGCTGGTTCCGTGCAACGCGACTTTTTTCATAAACGAGCGGCAGATAGGCGTTTTCCCCATAGCCCGGCCCGGATACGTGCGCGTGCAGGCGCGAAATATACCGCCCGGACGGCTGGTAATACTCACCATCAGCCTGGACAAGGTTATTGACGTAACCACTGCTGGGCGGCGCAAGCAGCTTGGCCTGCTCGTGCACAACATAGAATTTTTTTGATAGACTTTCGCCATGCTGCTTGGGCTGGACGTTAAGGATTTTGCCGTTATAGAGGGGGTGTCCCTCCCCTTTGGCGCGGGGCTTACCGTTTTTACAGGGGAGACGGGCGCGGGCAAATCGCTGGTCGTGGAGGCGCTGGGATTCGCGCTGGGCGAGCGCGCCGGCGTAGACTGGATACGCCCCGGCGCCCGGAAAATGGAGGCGGAGGCGCGTTTTTCCTCCGCTTCTCTGGATGACGCCGCGCGCGGGCGGTTCGCGGTAACAGGGGATTTCTTCGCGGTCCGCAGAGAGCTTGACCAGCGCGGCAGAAGCAGGGCTTTTATAAACGGGCATCCGGTTTCCGTCTCCGAACTGTGCGCTTATTGCGACGGGCTGGTGGATTTCCACGGCCAGCACGAGCATCAGACCCTTGCCAGAAACGCCGCCCAACTGGAACTGCTGGACCGCTTCGCCTCAAATTCCGCTTTGCTGGATAAAACCCGGGACGCCTGGCGCCGCCGCCAGGCCGCGCTGGCCCGGCTGGAAGCCTCGCGCCTCTCGCGCGAGGAAAAGGAAAGGCTGCTGGACCTCTACGGTTTCCAGCTTTCCGAGATAGACAAGGCCGCCCTGCGCCCCGGCGAGGAGGCCGAAATAGAAGCCGCGCTTCCCCGCCTTAAAAATGCGGACAGGCTGCGCGCCCTTTCCTCCTCCGCGCACGAGTTGCTTTATTCCGGCGAGGCCGCCGCCGTGGAAAGGCTGGGCGCGGCGGCCAGGGCCGCGCAGGAGCTGGCCGCGCTGGACGTCTCGCTTGGCCGCCCGGCGGAGCTTATAGCGCAGGCGCAGTCCGCCATAGAGGAGGCCGCGGGTGAGCTTGCCGCCCTGCGCGACGGCCCCGACGCCGACCCCGGCCTGCTGGACGAACTGCTCTCCCGCCAGGATAAAATTTCCCGGACAATCAAGAAATACGGCGGCTCAGCGGAGGCCGCGCTTGCGCTGGCGCAGACGCTGAAGGCCAAAATCGCCGACCTGGAAGATTCGGACGAACGCGAGGAAGAGCTTAAAAAAACCGCCGCCGATGCGGAAAAAGAATTGTCCGCGCTGTGCGCGCAGTTGCACGAGAAACGTTTTGCCGCGGCTAAAAAGCTCTCCGCGCTGGTGCTGTCGGAAATAGCGCCGCTGGGTTTTGGCGAGGTCAGATTCTCCGTTTCGGTTGAGATGGATGAAAGCTCCCCCGGCCCCGCGGGCGCCGACAGGGCGGAATTCCTGTTTTCACCCAATGCCGGACAGCCGGCCAGGCCGCTCAAAAACATAGCCTCCGGCGGTGAAATGTCGCGCGTGATGCTGGGCATAAAAGCCGCCCTCTCCGGCGCAGACAGGGTGGAGACGCTGGTTTTTGACGAAGTGGACGCCGGCGTGGGCGGCGTGGTGGGGCGGCTGGTGGGCGAAAAGATGCGCCGCATCTCCGAATCGCGGCAGGTGCTGTGCGTAACTCATCTGCCGCAGGTGGCCGCGTGGGCGGACGCGCATTTCGCCGTATCCAAGACCGAATCGCGCGGGCGGACCGTGGTTGCGGCCAGCGCCGTGGAAGGCCCGGCCCGCGCCGCCGAAATCGCCAGAATGCTGGGCGGCAGCAGCCAGGCCAGCCAGGCCGGACTCAAGCACGCCAAAGAACTTTTAAGGGAATGCGCCGGGTAGAATTCGCTTCAGGCAAAAGAAACGCAAAGCCCCGCTTCAGGCGGGGCTTTGCGTTTCCGGGATAATAGACTTGTCCCCCAATAGCATTTACGGCATAAATTTCGGTTTTTGGCCCGCAGCTTCGCGGTGTTCGGCTTGCACACGCCCGTCGGTAGTGTGCGCGCCTCACACCGCTGCGCTGCGGGCCAAAACCCTGTATTTCTGCCATAAAGCCTATTAGGGGACAAGTCTAATCATTTGGCAGGGCAGTCGTCGGCGTCCTGAAGGTAATGCGTTCCGGGCGAATCAAGCTGGCTTAACAGAATGCCGTAAAGTTTCGCGCCAAACCACGTGCCGTCTTCCTGCCGGATTTTAATCATGGCCGACGCGGTCGGGCCGGGGGCGGCGACGCACATCTGTCCGTCGTCTATGCTGGCGTCTATCCACGTGTCGGCCTTAAGACGTTTTTTTGCGGCGGCAATCATGACGGGGTCCGCAGCCAGGTCTTCCGGCGCGACGCGATAGACCCGTATAGTCCGGCGGACCTGAAAAGCGCCTTCTTTCGCATGCACCTGAGCCAGAACCGCGGTTTGGCCCATGTAATCCGCCGAACCGGGTTTCTGCACCCTGAAAACCACCGAGGCTGTAAATTCCTTCCGTGCCATTTCCGTTACTTTCGCTATGGCCTCGTCGTTGCTCATGGCGTTGGCGCCCGCCGCAACGCACAGCAGCGAGGCAACCAGTGTAAATTTCATCATAATGCCCTCCTTGAAAATACCGTTTGTCATTACAGATATTGTCCAAAGTATGCAGCTACCCGCGCATGGGCCAAAAGTCCCACTGCGGACGCTGCGCTCTATTTGAAGGTTTTGCCGGAGGCTTTTATGGCGGCCAGCGTTTTTTCGGGAGTAAAAGGCGGCTCCCAAAGCCGCGCGCCGGTGGCGTCGCAGACGGCGTTGGCTATGGCGGGCAGGGGGCCGTTGATTCCTATCTCGGAAACCGATTTCGCGCCGAAGGGGCCGTCCGGCTCGTAATTGGGCAGCAGTATGGTGCGCAAGGGCGGCGCGTCATGCGAGGAATACATCCGGTAGCCCCTGAAACCGGGGTTCTTCACCGCGCCGGAGCGGGAAAACTCCAACTCCTCAAAAAGCGCGTAGGACAGGCCGTTTAACACCGCGCCGTCGTTTTGCCCCTCGGCCAGCGCGGGATTGATGGCGGTGCCGCATTCCACGGCGGCGACGTAATCCAGTATCTTTATCTCGCCGGTGCGGGTGTCCACCTCCAGCTCCGTAAAATGAGCCGAGAACGGCGGCGGCGACGATTGCGCCGTATGCGAGGCCGACGCTATTATCTGATGCTGGTCCCTGTAATAAAGCGAGGTGTTGGCCACCTCGGAAAGCGGGCAGCCAAGCCCGGATTTGGCGACGACCCTGCCGCCCTCCAGCCGCAGGTTTTCCGGCTTCTCATGCAGGATGCCGGCGGCGACGTCCAGAATCATGTCGCGCACCTTCTCGGCTGTTTTCTTGACGGCGTTGCCCGAGATGAAAGTGGTGGACGAGGCGTATGCGCCCACGTCAAAGGGCGTCAGGTCCGTGTCGGAGGAGTGGACTATCATGTCGCTGTGGCGCACGCCCAGCACCTCGGCGGCGATTTGCGCCATTATGGTGTCGGAGCCGGTTCCCAGGTCCGTCGCGCCCAGTATGAGGTTGAAGGATCCGTCGTCGTTCATCTTGATGGTGGCCGAGGCCATGTCCACTTCCGGTATGCCCGACCCCTGCATCATGCACGCGCAGCCCAGCCCGCGCCTGAGGGGGCCGGACTGGTTTTTGTAGCGCTTTTTCTTGTCATACCAGCCTATTGCCTTGATTCCGGCGGCGATGCACTGCTCCATCCCGCAGGATTTCATCACCTGTTCCACGCCCTCGCGCCCCTCGCCCATCGCCTTGAATATGGGCGAGCCTTCCCCCTGCCGGATATAGTTTTTAAGCCGCAGTTCCACCGGGTCCATGCCGATGGCGGCAGCCATTATGTCCATCTGCGATTCTAGCGCGAAATACGCCTGTGTCGCGCCGTAGCCCCTGTAGGCGCCGCACACCGGCAGGTTTGTATAGGCGGTGCGCCCGGTGAATTTGTTGTTTTTCGCCTGGTAAAACGGCAGCGTGTGCGAGCCGGCGCACATCATCACCGTCATCGCGTGCGCGCCGTAGCCGCCGTTGCCCAGCGCGACCGAAAGCTGCAAATCGGTTATCGTCCCGTCTTTCCGCACGCCGGATTTGACGCGCATTATCCCCGGATGCCGCGTCCGCGAGGAAACAAACACCTCTTTGCGCGACAGTTCCAGCTTCACCGGGCGTTTTGCCGCCAGCGCCAGCGCGGCGGCGGCCTGCTCCAGGAAAATCTCCTGCTTGGAGCCAAAGCCGCCCCCGATGCGCGGCTTGATGACGCGGATGTTTTTGACCGCAATGCCCAGCGCGCGCGCCACTATGCGCCGCACATGGAACGGCACCTGCGTGGACGTGCGCAGCACCAGCCGCCCGTTGCCGTCAAAATAGGCGATTACGGTATGCGGCTCCAGCGCGCAGTGCTGGGCGTACTGGGTCTTATAGACATGCTCGGCCACGAAATCGGCCTCCGCAAACCATTCGCCTTGCTTTACTTCCAAATCGTAGCTGGCGCAGATGTTGCGTCCGGCGTCGGGGATGTTTTTTGAATCGTCCTCGTCGTGGATTACCGGCGCGCCCTCCGCCATGGCCTCTTCTATGCCGAAGACGGGCCTGAGAATTTCGTACTCCACCTTTATTTTGGAAAGGGCCTCTTCCGCGATTTCCGCGGTTTCCGCCGCCGCGGCGGCCACGCGGTCGCCCACAAAGCGCATTTTGTCGTCAAATATCAGCGTGTCGTAGGGCGACGGCTCCGGGAAGCCCTGCCCCGCCGTGGTGTGCCGTATGCGCGGCACGTTTTTGTGGCAGAGGACGGCGAACACGCCGGGCGTTTTCTCCGCCGCGGAAGTATCAATGCTCTCTATGCGCGCGTGGGCGTGCGGGCTGTAGAGGATTTTGCCCGCCAGCATATGCGGCGGGTTCCAGTCGTCCGCGAATTCCGCGGCGCCGCAGGCCAGCCCCAGCGCGTCCAGCTTGACCGCCCGCGTGTTTACAATCGCAAAGCCCGTTTTCTCAGCCATTACAGCCAAAGCATACCAAAAAAACACGGCTATTGCATTTCCTTCGCGAAGTAGTATAATAATCCTGACAGACAGGAGGACGAGGCTGTAAAATGCAGCCGCCGGACGATAAGAGACAGCATATACCGCAGCAAAAACCGGCGCCGGAAAAGGGCCCCGGCGAAGAGTCGTCTGCCGTTTCTCCGTCTAAATCCCCATCGGGCGACAGTGTTGAAGACATCAAACTCCGTCTCGCCGAAACCGAAAAAAGGCTCGCCGCGGAAAAGGAAAAATCTCTCATAGCTGATGTTCGCGCCAAGCAGGAGGAGGCTTTCGCCGCCAAGGTGGAGGCTTCCCTGAAGGACATTCAGCAGAAAATCCAGCGCGACAAGCGCGAGCGCGAGATAGAAGAAGAGCGCGCCCAGCTCCGCGAAAAAGTGCGCGAGCTTGACAGCCGCCTGATGTCCGAGCGCGAATCGTGGGCGCATGTGCTGCGCAGCCAGCTGCAGCAGCCCGCGCCCCAGCGGCCCGAGCCGGCCCCCTCGCCCGACAGCGCGATTTTATCCCGTCTTGAAAAGCTGGAGCAGAAGTGGAGCGGCGGCGCGCCGCATCCCGCCCAGCAGGATTTGCCCGCACGGCTGGGCCAGCTTGAAGAAGGCCTTGCCGCCGCGCAGCGCGACAAGCAGGCTCTTGTAAGCGAGCTGGCCCAGACCCGCGCCGCCTTCCTTGAACAGATTTCGCAGCTGATGTCCCGGATGCGCGACGATACCGCCCGCGTCTCCCCGGCGCAGCAGCCTGCCTCGGTTATAGCGTATCCGCCGTATCCTCCTTTCGGCTATCAGCAGGCGGCGCCTCAGGCGCAGCCCGTGCCCGCGCAGGCGGCTCCCGCTCCCGCCGCGGATGATAACAGCCGCCAGCAGATGCTGGAGGCGCAGCGGACCGCGCAGGAGCGCCTGGCCGCGCTGGAGATTGCCGAGCAGGACAAGCTGCGCGCCATCAACGGCCTGATGCGCCTCAAAAGCGCTCTTATAAAGATGAAGGCCGTCAACGTCGCGCTGGACAGGGAACTAAAGCAGCTTCTCGCTGACAAGGAGCGTTTTGAAACCGCCGCGCGCGAAAGCGACGCCCTGGCCAAAAAGCTCCAGGTGGAAAAGGAAGCCGACAGCGCCGCCGCCCGCCTTACCGCCGCGCTGGCGCAGAAACTTAAAGAGGATTTGGACTCCCAGAACGTCAACGCCGATTATCTCAAGCGCCGCATGGAGGAAAAGAACATCCAGATACAGACGCTTGAAAGTGAAATGCGCCGCGTCCAGCGCGAGCAGCAGGATAAAACCGAGGAGTTCGCCGCCCTGCTGTCCACCCGCGCGCGCGAGTACCAGAATCAGTTTGAAGAGCTGGAAAAACAGATTTCCGATTACAAGGACCAGATAGCCGGGGTGTCGCAGAAACTCTCGGACGAGCAGACACTCCGCCAGGAACTGGAGAAAGCCCTGGTCGCCGCCAACGTCGCCGCCCAGAAAACCGAAGAGGAAATGCAGGCCGCGCTGGACCAGAACACCCTGCTGGATAAGGCCAAGGCCAATATCGCGGCGGACAAGGCGCGCCTTGCCCAGGAATTCCAGCAGACGCAGGCCGAAAAGGCCGAGCTTACCTTCAAGATGTTCAAGGCGCAGCAGCAGTCGCAGGAGCTGTTCAGGCAGACGCAGGTTCTCAACCAGATGCTGGCCCAGATGAACGACAAGGCCGCGCATGACGCCCGGTATATGGAGGAACTGAGGGCCATGATAGAACAGTTCCGCCGGCGCGAGCAGGCGGTCGTAACCGCCAACAGCCAGCTGCGCGCAATGCTTTCCGACGAAATAGACAAGGCTGCCGTGATGGAATCCGGACTAAAGGGAATTCTGATGCGCGAGGTTGCCGCCGCGGCGGAGCTCAAGCGCCGGCTGGATCGCTACGACGCCATCGCCAAGACCGCCATAAGCCGGCTGAAGTGGACGCTTTTCGGCAAGGGCTGACCCCCCCGTTTTATGCCCAGAGCCCTGAAATATATTATTTTAGCCGCCACTGCGGCGGCGCTGCTGTCCAACCGCTCGTTCCGCAAAATGGCCGGCAATTATTCCGAAATGCGCCGCCTCAAATCGCAGGAGACGCGTCTTGACGCAGAGCGCGCCAGCCTCAATGCCGAGAAGGCGCGGCTGCTGAATGTCTCGGACGATTATGTGGAGCGGCTGGCCCGCAAGGACCTCAACCTCGTCCGCAAGGGCGAGATGGAGTTCCGCTTCGTCCCGCCGGCGCATTAACGACATGCTCATCAAACAGCTAAAGCTCGGCCTGATGGCCAATTTCAGCTATATCGTCGCGGAAAAGGAAGGCGGCGATTGCGTCCTGATAGACCCTTCCTGGGATATAAAGGCCATACTCGCCGCGGCGGAGGCGGCCAGTCTCAGCATCAAGGCCGCTTTTCTGACTCACGGCCACTTTGACCATTCAAAACGGATAGACGCGCTGCTTAAAACAACTCCGGTTTATGTGGAGGAAAGCGACCTCTCTTTCCTGGAAGCCGACGGAAAACTTTTCAGGACATTCAGGGGCGACTCGGTTTTTTCGCCGGCGGGCTTTGAAATCCGCGCTCTTCACACTCCGGGCCACAGCCCCGGCTGCGTCTGCTATCTGGTTGGCGGCAATCTCTTCACCGGCGACACGCTTTTCGCGGGCGCGGTAGGCCGGGTTGACCTGCCCGGCTCGGATCCGCGGCTGATGGGGGAGAGCCTGCGCAGACTCGCCCGCCTCCCGCCGGAGACCGCCGTCTACCCCGGCCACGCCTACGGCGAAACCGACTCCTCCACCATCGGCGAGCAGCTGCGCGAAAACATTTACATGCAGAACGCCGCGCGATGAGCCGCTTTGCATTGGTCACCGATTTTGACGGCACGGTTACCACCCGGGATGTGGGGGATTTTATTTGCCTCCGTTTCGGGGTTGCGACGGCGGAGGATATAGAGCTTTCATACGCCGCCGGCGTCTGCGTGCAGGACTGGGTGAAAAAATTCTTCGGCAGGCTGCGGCGCGGCCCGGACGAGGTGCGCAGCCTCGTCCTGGGAAAAATCAGGATGCGGGCGGGTTTTGCGGAGGCTGCGCGCCTGTTGGCGCAAAACGGCGCGCCGGTTGAAATAACCAGCGGCGGGCTGGATATTTACATCAAGCCGCTGCTGGAGAAATGGGGCGCGCCGGATATTAAATTGTTTTGCGGCGCGGCGCGTTACGGCAAAAACGGCTACCGTGTCCGCTATCCCTGGAAAATGAAGCTGGACGATTTGAAGGCTTCCCGCGTGCGGTTTCACCGGCGGCGGGGGAGGAAAGTGATATTCTGCGGCGACGCGGCGTCGGATTTCAGGGCCGCCCGCGCCGCCGATATTGTGTTCGCGCGCGGCAGGCTGCTGGAAATGTGCCGCGCCGCAGGGGTGAAAGCCGCGCCGCTGGAGAGTTTTTCGGCTGTGGCGGAGGCTGCCGGGCTTGTCCGGCGGGATGGTTCGGGGCGGCGGGCCCAAACCGGCGCGCGGTGCCAAAGCCGCGGAAAAACCGCGAAGGCGGGCGCGCGCTGATATGCACCCGTATCTGTTTTCAATCGGCGATTTCCGGCTGGCCTCCTACGGCGCGTTCGCGGCGGCGGGATACCTGGCCGCGATGGTGTACGCGCGCTATAACGCGCGCCGCGCCGGGTTTGATCTGAATGTGCTGTGGGATTTGTTTGCCGCGCTGATAGCCGGCGCGCTGCTGGGCGGCAAAATCGCCTACGTCGCGCTGTTGTGGAACAGCTTTCCCGGCGAGGGATTGTCAAGGATGTGGGCCGTGCTGCGGGATTTCAGGAATGGTTTCGTGTTTTTGGGCGGGTTTGCGGGGGGCGCCGCTGCGGGATACTGGTTTTCCCGGCGCGCTAAATTCTCCTTTTGGGCGGCGGCGGACATGCTGGCCCCCGCAATCGCGCTGGGACACGCGATAGGGCGCATAGGCTGCTTCATGGCGGGCTGCTGCCATGGCTCGCCGTCGCATTTCCTGGCGGTGCGGTTCACCGACCCTGATTGCCTTGTGTCTAATAATCTGCTGGGCGTGCCGCTGCATCCGGCGCAGCTTTACGAGTCCGCCGGCAATTTCGCGTTGTTTGCGATATTGCATACAATATATCCGAAGCGGCGCGGCGAAGGCGCGGTGTTTGCCGCCTACTGCGCGGGGTATTCGGTTCTCCGTTTCTGTTTGGAATTCCTGCGCGGCGACGAGCGCGGGGGGGGGGCAATGGGGTTGTCTCCGTCGCAGATAGGTGCGCTGTTTGTGCTTGCGCTGTGCGCTGTTTATTATGCGAGGAGACATGCAAAAACTTGATATCGTATTTTCCGGCGGGGCGATGCGGCTGGACGCTTTTCTGGCCCGCGCGCTGGACGGCTGCCCGCGCGTCCTGTGCAAGGAACTGGTCAAATCCGGCGCGGTGCTGGTCAACGGGAAACCGGCAAAGCCGTCTTACATGCTCTGCGGCGGCGACGCGGTGGTGGCCGAGCTTGCCGCGCCAAAGCCGGACGCCGCGCGTTTTCGGGCCATGATACTCAGCGAGGACCGCCATATAACCGCGATTTCAAAGCCCGCGGGGCTGCTGGCGCATCCGCTGTCCCCGGCGTGGGAATCCTCGCCGGATCTGGCGTTTTCTGGCGAGGTTACGCTGGCCGCGCTTATCCTGTCCGCTTATCCGAAGCTGCCGCAGGACGGGGTCAGCCGCGCCGGGCTGGTGCATCGCCTTGATCGCGAAACCAGCGGCGTGATGCTTATCGCCAAGACCGTGCCGGCGCAGGAGAATCTGCTGGCCCAGTTCCGGCACCGCGAAACAGAAAAAACATATTTGTGCATAGCCAGAGGCGCTGTTAAAGACGATGCCGGGGTGATAGACGTTCCCATAGGCCGCATAACCGGAGGCAAGCTCAAGGCCTCGCATATCGGCAGGGACGCCGTAACCGAATACCGCGTTCTGGAAAGGAAAACCGGAAAGACGCTTCTGGAGCTGCGCCCCCGCACCGGGCGCACCAATCAGCTGCGCGTGCATATGGCCTGGCTGGGCCATCCCGTCATGGGTGATAACGCCTACGGCAAGGACAACGCCGCGCCCCGGCTGATGCTGCATTCCCGGAGCATAGAATTCGCCCATCCCCATACCGGACGAAAAACGCTGGCGAAAGCCCCCGTGCCGCAGGATTTCGAGGCTTACTGGCGCGCCGACTGAAGCTGGCAATTTTGTCCCTTTCCGTAAACCTGAATGTTTCAGTCGGTTGCGGGACCGGGGCGAAAAAGCGAGAAACAATGCCGGGCAAAATTATCCGCGCGCGCCTCGCTGCGTGAAAGGATAATTTTTTGTGAAGGCGGCATGAGGCGGTTTTTTCAAAATCCCGCAATCCAGTTGAAGCATTCAGGTAAAAACAGAAACCCCGCATCGCGGGGTTTTTCAAATGGCGGGACAGACTGTATAATATCAAGAACTTTTACCGCAGTTTTTTTATGGTGAACACCCACACCTGTCCGGTAAAAGAACAGGGGGGAATCCTTCGTTTGGTAAAATTGTTTTGCTAAAGAACACTTTTACCGACAGAGGATTCCCTTGGCTTATTCTACCACAATCCTGAATCAGTTGTTGAATCTTCTACGGGGACATGATTTTGAAAATGCCGTCTCCGCCTGTTGCGCGGACCGCTATGTGAAGTATTTCAACACATGGCAGCAGCTTATCGTGTTGCTTTACGCTCAGGCTTCCGGCAAGGACAGTCTCCGCGCCATTCAAAACGGCCTCTCGACTCATCCTCAGCAGCTTTACCACCTCGGACTTTCTCAGCCCGTCGCCAAATCCACTCTCGCCGACGCCAACGCCCGCTGCCCCTATCGCGTCTTTGAAACGCTGTTTTACAGCTTGCTTAAGCGCTGCTCCGCCCTTGCGCCGCAGCATGGCTTCCGCTTTAAAAACAGGCTTGTTTCGCTTGATGCCACCACTATCGAGCTTTGCCTCTCCGCCTTCCCCTGGGCTAAGTATAAAACGCTCAAGGGCGCGTTGAAACTGCACTGCTCGCTGGACCATCGCGGCAATATCCCCGACTTCGTTGTCATAACGGATGGCAAACACTATGAAACAACTGTCGCAAGAGCCGCTTTCCCTATTGTGCCGGACAGCATATATTGCTTTGACCGGGGCTATACCGATTTCATCTGGTATCAACGGATACAGGACAAGGGCGCTTTCTTTGTTACGAGGGCCAAAGACAACCTCAAATACGCAATAGCCGGACAGCAGTCCGTTCTATCGGGCAAGGGTGTGATATCGGGCACGGAAATCACGCCGCAAGACCCTCAGACCAAGCGCGATTATCCCGGCACGTTGAGGCTGATAGAATACTACGACGAGGAAAATGACAGACTATTCCGGTTTTTGACCAACAATTTCGCGCTGGCAGCCTCAACAATTGTAAAGTTGCAACCAAAAATGACCCATTAGTTGCAACGAAAATTGACCCGCCCTTAATGCATTTTTAACACATTTCCGCTGGTCTGTAAACCTTTGCCAGCCTTTCCTTTTTCTCCTGCTTCC